>RRYU01000009.1_pt1 | contig 32085 bp, 31 predicted proteins | sample 2162651 | NCBI WGS metagenome assembly RRYU01 (sample SAMN10267283, study PRJNA491782) | microbial mat metagenome | isolation source: biomat in the production well | place: Japan: Minami-Kanto gas field, natural gas well KTG3 | collected 2017-06 | reverse complement strand
CGCCAAAATGACCTGGACTCAGCTTATATCCGGCCCATGTGTTTTTATGGCTCGGAAGGCATGGGCCTGCGCGCCGACAACCTCAAGGTCCACTGCATGGTAGCGGCCTGGGAGTGGGGCGCCTACCTGGGTGAGGACAATATGCGCAACGGAATCCGCATCAAGGTGTCGTCCTTCACCCGGCACCATGTCAACATCACCATGTGCCGGGCCAAGGCAAACGGCAATTACATGAATTCCATGATGGCCCTTCAGGAAGCCCTGCGTGACGGCTATGACGAGGCCTTGCTGCTGGACTCCGAAGGCTATGTCATGGAAGGCAGCGGGGAGAACATCTTCATCGTCAAGGACGGCATCATCTACACACCCGATCTCACTTCCGCCCTGGACGGTATCACGCGCAAGACGGTGATGTCGCTGGCAGAGGAACTGGGCATCCAGGTAGTGGAAAAGCGCATTACCCGCGACGAAGTGTATATCGCCGATGAGGCCTTCTTCACCGGCACTGCGGCGGAAGTCACACCCATCCGCGAGGTCGACGGGCGCAGCATCGGTAATGGTGCGCGCGGCCCCATTACCGGGCGTCTTCAGGGCCTGTACTTTGACCAGGTGCACGGTCGCAGGGCGGAAAATCCGCACTGGCTGACCCTGGCGTAAGAGCATCTTTCGGACATATTCCAAACGGTTAAAATCGCAGGAGACGAAATCATGGCTGAAGCAACGGCAAAGCAATCGGAACAGGGTCATCGGATGGTCGAGGTGACGCGGGACGATCTGCCCCTGAGTTGCCCCCAGCGCCAGGACGAGGTGTGGGATATGCACCCCAGGGTCTATCTGCCCATCGAGAAAAGCGGCGAAGAGACCTGCCCCTACTGCGGCACCCGATATATCCTCAAAGATTGATCCGCCGGGCAGACGCTCGCCGGACATGACCGCCGCCACTCCCGCCATCCTGGTGGTCGGACCGTCCTGGGTGGGCGACATGGTCATGGCCCAGAGCCTGTTTATGCGCCTGGTCGAACAAGTTCCCAGGCCGTATATCCATGTCCTGGCCCCAGGCTGGACCCGGCCGCTACTGGAACGAATGCCGGAGGTCGAGGGGTCTCTCGAAATGCCCGTGGGCCATGGCCGCCTGGGGCTGCTGCAGCGTCTGCGTCTGGGCCGCCGTGTGGCGGGCCTTGGATTCGACCAGGCCATCATCCTGCCAAACTCCATTAAGTCCGCCTTGGTCCCCTGGTGGGCGGGTATCCCGCGGCGCACCGGCTGGCGCGGGGAGATGCGTTTCGGGCTGCTCAATGACATCCGTCGTCTGGATGCGGACGCCCTGCCGATGACGGTGCAGCGATTCGTGGCCCTGGGACTGCCGCCAGGCGCGGATCCTGAGCCGGTACCCATACCCATACCCAGTCTACAGGTCAGGCAGGAACAAGTGACTCAGGCGCGGCAGAGTCTGGGCCTGCAAGAGGCCACGGACCGTCCCATCCTGGCCCTGTGTCCTGGTGCTGAGTATGGCCCGGCTAAGCAATGGCCGGCCGCCTACTACGGCGAACTGGCGCGCCTGCGCCACGCCCAGGGCTGGGACCCGTGGTTATTCGGTTCAAAGAAAGACCGACAGGTCTGTGCCGAGATCAACAGCCACGCACGGGGTGTCTGTCGGGATCTGACGGGCCGTACCGGACTGGGTGAGGCAGTGGACCTGATGTCTCAGGCCGATGCGGTGGTGAGCAACGACTCAGGCCTGATGCACGTGGCCGCCGCCCTCGGCCGCCCCCTGGTGGCAATATACGGTTCTTCCGATCCCTCTCACACGCCGCCCCTGGGCGGGCATAAGCACATCCTCTACCGCGGCCTGGAATGCAGTCCCTGCTTCAGGCGCATCTGTCCCCTCGGGCATACGGATTGCCTGCACGGCATCCGGGTGGAACAGGTGAGCAAGGCACTGGATGGACTGACGGCGGCATGAAGGTCCTCGTTTTCAAGACCTCCTCCCTGGGCGACCTGATACATACCTACCCGGCGCTCACTGATGCGGCGGCGGCCCTGCCCGGCATCCGCTTCGACTGGGTGGCGGAAGAGGCCTTTGCTGAACTGCCGGCCTGGCATCCGGCTGTGCGGCGGGTCATTCCTATTGCCCTGCGCCGCTGGCGGCGGAACTGGGCAAAGTCATGGCGCAGTGGGGAAATCGCCGCGTTCGTGCGCGAACTCAGGCGCGAGCCTTACGAACTGATCATCGATGCCCAGGGCCTGTTGTTCAAGAGTGCTCTGCCTGCGTTGCTGGCGCGTGGACCATGCGCGGGCCTGGACCGGGCATCAGCCCGCGAACCCTGGTCCTGCCTGAGCTACAGGCATGCCTACCCGGTGGGCCGGGAGCTGCATGCGATAGAGCGGGTGCGACATCTGTTCGCCGCCGCATTAGGCTATCCGATGTCCGCGTCCCCGCCGGACTATGCTATCCGCGTACCCGGCAGGCCGATAGACGCGACGCATCCTTATTTGGTATTTCTGCACGCCACAACCTGGTCCAGCAAACACTGGCCGCCCCTGTACTGGGCGCAACTGCTGCAACGGGCGGTTGCCGAGGGTTACCGGGTCCTGTTTCCCTGGCATACACCGGAGGACCGGCTGCAGGCGGAGCGCATCATGCACGCGGCGGATGCAGGCGAGCTGCTGCCGCGCCAGGGCCTGGCGGGCATGGCGGCCTGTCTGGCAGCTGCCGCCGGTGTGGTGGGGGTGGACACGGGGCTGGCCCACATGACCGCAGCGGTGGGAACTCCGGCCGTCACCCTGTACGGATCCACCCGGCAGGACCTGACGGGCGCACTGGGGCCGCGTCAGCACAATATGGCGGTGGCGTTTCCCTGTTCCCCCTGTCTTCGCCGCGAATGCGATTATCGGGGTAGCAGAGATGTAGAACCGGCCTGCTATGCATCCCTGCCGCCGGCGGTGGTATGGGATGCCCTGCAGGATCAGATGTCGGGTGGTTGAGCCTGCCTCTGGCGTCTGGCTGTATCAGCTGAGATAGGGTGCAAGCAGGGCCGCACGAAAGGCATCCGCGGACAGAGTGTGCGCATACGCCAGCGCCGCCGCACTGATGCGCTGTAGCTCCGCATCCGTTAGTGTGCTCATTTCCTCCATGGCCAACGCCAATGCGGCAGTATCTGCGCTGACAAACAGGCGGCCCAGATCGTGCTCACGCACCCGCTTGGCAATCAGCCCTTCATCCGAGGCCAGCACGGCTTTTCCCGCCAGGGCAGCTCGCGAGAGTATGGCGCTGGAGCCCATGTGCCCGATATAAGGCAGCAACACGGCGTCGCAGGCACAGAAGCTCAGTTTTTCCTCCTCGTCGCTGATATAGCGTCCCATCACCGATGCCCGTCCCGCATCGACCAGTCGTTCCAGTCCGGCGAGCACATCGGCATCCTGCACCGTGCGCCCGGCGCAGAACAGAAATGCCGGGGATTGCGCCGGCAGCGCCTGCATGGCCTGCACGGCCAGATGCAGGCCCTTGCGGCGGGCCGGAATCCCGTAATTGAGAAAGACGAAGCGATCGCGGGGAATGCCGAGCGCCGCGCGCGCCTCGTCGCGGCCGTAACGGAATTCGCCGAATGCGGGGTCCGGAATGAAATGCAGGGCGATGCCCGGGTACTGATCCCGTACGGCGCACTGCAGATATTCGTCCACCAGATAGATATTGCGGAACCAGCCGCGCCGTCCGAGCCGGTGCAGGCCGATGGTCTTGATCAGGTTTCCCAGAGGACGTTTCGGAGAACCCAGGGAGCGGGGCCGGTGGTAGACGCCGGAGAGCCGGCCGCGCAGGACCTTGGGCCGGAGGACACCGATGGCTGCGGCGCGCAGGAAGGCGGAAGCGATTTCGTCCAGGTTGGGCAGAAAGGCTTCGTCGGCGCCGCTGCGGGTCAGGCAGTCGGCCAGGGTGGCCAGTATTTTGCCTTTCCGGTAATGCCCCTGGCCATCAAAAATGGGTTCTATACCCACCTGTTCCAGAATCCCGCCCAATTCCGCCGAGATGCGCCCCATGGCGTCCGGGCGTTGGTCCAGCGCCAGGGTGACCCGCATGCCTATACTGAGAAAGGCCTCTGAGATCAGATGCAGCCAGGTGAGATGATGGCCGTCAGAGCGGGGCTCGAAAATGATTATGTGTGCAGGGGTTTGGTTCATGGGTGAAAAGCGGATGTCTCGAGAGGACATTATGAGTGTTCATTGTTCAGATGCCGGACAATGCGGTTTTTTTGGTGAGGCTGTCCCCCGATGTTTGCACATCGGCAATGAAAGCGAAATATTGCAGCCCCTTATCACCGGCTGGACAGCACAACTGCCGGGAATGGCCAGAGCGGTGAATTCCGGCCAAGCTCCTGGTATGTCACGCATCAACTGGCCCCAATTCCAGCCGCCAGCATTGCAAGCGTTGTAATCCGGTGTGCTGTGGTGCATTGCTCAGGCTTCACCGCATGTATCAGGGGCTGTCTCACTGGGAACTTGACAGGGTCGCCCCGCGGGGATACTGTTTTATCCCATGTCTCCTGCATTAGCCGCATTCACGTTTTAGTCTGATAGGTGACCTATGAGCGAGCAAAAAAAGACACGTCCCCAGGTTCCTGACGGCCACAGCCGGTTTATGGTAACCCGTCAGATGAAACCCAACGAAAAAGGATATGTCGGATACGAAGTCGTTTGGGATCAATTCCAAAAAGAAGTCGAGTACCAGACCCCAAAGCGGCCGTGAAACTCGTCGCCGCCGGCGTGAACCAGAAAATTTTACGCGGCCACCCCGCCCGAACCTAGCATCCTTGCAAGCGACAATGTCGACAGATGCTACCGGATTTGATCTGGTTCAGCTTCATAGCCTTGGTCTCCTTGATCACATCCGCTGATCCCCCATTACGTTGTTTCTGAAGCGAGTAACGCACACCTGGTGTTTTGGCTCCGACCTGACATCATTGGCCGGCCATGTTCACGGCGGAGATCGAGTTTTACGGGCAGTTCGTCAGCCTCGTGCAATCTGGCATGTTGTCCGGATATTCTGCTGATGTTCTCCCGGTCACGGCACGGGATGCACAATCTAATCCTGGGTCACTACCATGCATCACGGGGCTGTCGAAAATGCGACTGACATTAGACACCGCGAAGTTCGAAGAGCAACAAGCCATATTCATCTCCGAAATTGTTGAGAAGATAAAAATCAAACTTCAAGAAGCGGGCGTGAACCCGGAGAAGCTGGAAGACCTTACAGCGAGCATTGCGTTAAGCGTCGCCAGCACCATTGATGATACCGCGGGTATTGAGGTGGATGATGTGGAGGTGCATCCCTATCTAACGTTCCGCGTGAGCGACGGTGAACTGGTTCATTGCAGTGAAAACTCGTATACGTACGAGTACGTGTATGGCGCCATGAAAAAGCTCTTTCACGCTTGAAGACCGCGCCCGGGTTGGAGTGGAATGCGTTCAGATCGGTATGGCAGGGCTTCCGCCTATCTCTGGCCCCCTGTCAAGTTTGCCACCGGCGCTGATCTCCTCATCCGTCGCATCGCGAATACTGCAAACCTCGAGCTCGAACAGGACTTCCCTGCCGCAAAGCGGATTGTTTCCATCGATTGTCAGGGTCTTCTCGTCGATTCGGGTGACGAGGAAGCTCTTGGTCTGGCCGTTTTCATTCTCCATGAGAATGCGCGTGCCGACTTCCCGATATTCTTCGGGTACATTCTCAATCAAATCGGTAATGACCAGGGATTCATCTCTGGGTCCATAGAGCTGATTGCAATCGATCGGTACAGATATGATTTCGCCCGTCGATCTCCCCTCCAGTTCCGCCATGACCTGCGGCATCAACACCGCATTGCGACCGTGAACATAACCCAGAGGAAATTCCACGGTTGACAATATTTGGCCCGTTTTTTGGTCGATGACCCGATAGGTCAGTTCGACGAATTTATTGTCCTGAATGGTCTGTTTCATGTGGTCAGAAAATCGATGCGGCAAATATTCGTACCTCACCCTTCTCATAGCCGAGGACCATTCTTCCCAGCCACTCGCCTTCCCGTTTTTTACTTCTCACCCGGTATAGAACTGTCACGTGCTGGCCGCGCCTTATGAGGCCGAGATAGTCTCTCTCCTCGACCAGGCTTCGTGTCAGCTCGCTGTGTGCAAACTGCTTGCCCACCTCGACCTCGTTCAGGCCGAGCAGCAAATCATAGGAGAACTTCTTGATGAATTTTCCGTAATTACCTTCGTTGGAGTACTTGATCAGCTCATCCCACATTGGGTGGGCGATCTCAAGTATTTCGTCGTCTGTCTTATCGATGATATTCATTCTGGTGGCCGCACATTCAGTTTCGCTGACCGCTAATCTCGAACGCAGAGCTTCAGTCTTAGAAAAACACTGATGAAAGTTTCGCGCGGATCACGCCTGCCTTCCCCATACTAATCGAATGCCAGGATGGCAGCAGATTAGCTAGTCTCGAGAAAAAGCATGGGCTCCCGGGCGCCCCGGGAGCCCATGCTTAAAGACGAGCTTACTCGTTCTCCTCTACCAGGTGGTAGCAAGGCGCCTTTTCCATGGTGTACTCACCCGTCTCGGGATCACGGTGGGACACGGTCAGCACATGCCAGTTGTCATCGTCCAGCTTCATGTGGTCACCACGATAGTAGTAACCCGGCCAACGGGTTTCCTTGCGGAACAGGGTGTGTTGAATGACAGCCTCAGAGGTGAGATGACGATGCTTCAGCTCCCATGCACGCAGCAGTTCGTGGATATTCTCTGCAGCAACCTTCTCAAGGTCTTCTTCCAGCAACTTCATTTTCTTCAGACCGATGTTCAGCAGCTTCTCGTTGGTCATATAGCTGACCGTTACACCACCGGCGTACTCGTCCATCAGTTTCTGCAGGCGATCCAGGCCCTGGCGCGGGTTGATGTAGTGCGGGTTGACCGAACCGGCGGTGATCTCGTTCCGATAAATCCTGTAATGCTCCATCGGCTTGTAGATCTCTTTCTTCCGGCGATCGACCTGCTCGTCAGATACACGGATACCTTGGGCCTTGCCGTCATCGATGTACTTGCATGCAGCCTTGGCAGCCAGTCGACCTTCGGTGAAGGAACCGGATGAGAATGCGTGCGGCGTACCGCCGACCGCATCACCCGCGCCGAACAGACCTTCGACGGTGGTCATGCGGTTGTAGCCCCAGAAGTACTCTGGCGGTGATATATCCTCCGGACCTGAACACCAGGCGCCGCAACCGGTCGCGTGCGAACCCATGACATAAGGTTCAGAGGTGGTCAGCTCCGGGTTCTCGTTTTTCGGGTCAACGTCGGTGGCTGCCCACAGTACGGCCTGGCCCACGGTCATTCCCAGGAAGTTATGCCAGCCGATCTCTTCCAGATGCGGGTCCTGGAAGGCTTCCATGGTCACCATGTGGATCGGACCGCGACCTGCATTGACCTCATTGATAAACGCATGGTTACGTAAACAGGTCGGTATTGGTTTGTGAGACAAGTGCTGATTTTCCGTATCCAGATATTCTTTACCCACCATTTCCGTTAGGGCCGGGAACCATTTTGACTCATACTCTTCGCCGTTACAGTTTTGAGTGTAAGTCTTCAGGTGCAGGAAGTAGGCGCCCACCGGACCGTAACCGTCCTTGAATCGAGCGAGAACAATCCTGTTCTCCATCTGGGTCATTTTGGCGCCTGCGCCAATCATCAAACCATAGGCTGAGCCCGATGACCAGGGCGCATACCAGACGCGACCAGCACCTTCACCAACCGAGCGTGGCTTGAAGATGTTGGATGCGCCGCCGGCACCGACGATCACGGTCTTTGACTTGAATACGTGGTAGTTACCGGTACGCACATTGAAACCGACGGCGCCCGCGACACGGTTCTCTTTGGCCTCGTCCATCAGCAGATGGGTGACGCAGATACGGTTGAATACCTTGTCGGCAGACTTCTTCGCGGCCTCGGCCACGATCGGCTTGTAGGATTCGCCGTGGATCATGATCTGCCATCGCCCTTCGCGCAGATAAGATCCGGTCTTCGGGTTGCGCATGATCGGCAAGCCCCACTCCTCGAACTGGTGAACAGCCGAGTCTACGTGACGAGCCATATCAAACAGCAGGTCTTCGCGCACCATACCCATCAGATCCATACGAGCGTAACGGACGTGGTCCTCAGGGTTGTTTTCACCGAAACGGGTTCCCATGTAGCAGTTGATCGCGTACAGGCCCTGTGCCACCGCGCCGGAGCGGTCGATATTCGCTTTTTCGGCGATGACGATCTTCTTGTCCTTACCCCAGAAGCGGGCCTCGAAAGCGGCGCCCGAGCCACCCAGACCTGCGCCGGCGACGAGGATGTCGATATCGTCTTCGATAATTGTCTTGTAAGCCATTAGTAGTACACCCCTTCTTTCATCTTCAGGCCATTGGACTCCAGCGTGTGCAAGTCACCATCATCGAGGCGGATATACTTGGGCTCGTTGAACAACAGCTGGCTGTCGCGCATTTCTTGGCTGGGGGCGGAGGCATCCGCCAGTTGTGGAATATGCTTCCCCCAGGGCTTCGTGGTGATGGGGGCGAGCAGTTCCATGTCTTTCTTACCGTTGCGGAACTTGATGCGCCAGGCAATGATGCCTTTCTCCTCATCACGGCGCACTCGTACCGAGTGACCCAGTGGGGCAAAGTCGGCATAGCCGCGGACATCAATGGCATGCATGGGGCAAGCTTTAACGCAGGAGAAGCACTCCCAGCACATGCTCGGTTCGATGTTGTAGGCACGACGCGTGGTTGTGTCGATATGCATGATGTCGGAAGGGCAGATATCAACGCAGTATCCGCAACCATCACAGCGAGTCATGTAGACAAAAGTTGGCATTCGATTTCTCCTTACGCTTAGTAGTGGTTAGGAGCTTCACGCTTGATACCAGGCCCCATGTAGGGTGGTTTTTCGCCCATGTACTCCGGGATATCCGGAAACTTCGCCTGCACGGCAGGATCCGTCAGCTCGTAATCGTCGGGCAGGTTCTCTCTGGAGCCATCCGCCTTGGTGATCTTCTTCTGATAAGCCGCAGCAGGCTTGAAGAACATGTGCGCGAACTTGGACCACAGGACGGTGCTGAACAGCGTGGTGGACGCGACGATGAAAAGGAAAAACGCGACGCTGGCGGCTACACCACCACCCGCCGACTGCAGGAGAGACCAGATCAGCGCGAAGGTCGCCGTCAAGATCAGCGAGACGACAAACAGGTCGGCCCGGTTCACTTCGTACCATTGGTGGCCTTCGGAACTCACATCAACGCGGATCTGGAACCAAAACCAGTAACCGCCGATGCAGATCATCAGCGCGCCCAGGTGCCAGAGCAGGGGCACCAGGGCCGAGGCTTCGGACTGTGCGGCCGGGAGGCCGAAGATCATGACCGCGGTCGTCACCACAAAGATGATAAAGCCGTACATCAAGAACAGGTGGGAGATCTGCCGCCGGCGATTGTCGAACTCACCCGCCATCAACACCTCGTTCGTAACCGTGCTGACGGCCAGGCTGATCTTCTCTCCGGCACCGACTTCACGCTTGGCGGCCTTCTTGGCCCCTTGTGCGTTCACGAAGAAGTACTTCGCACTCTTCTTGTGGATCACATCGAGCAAGGTGCCGCCGATGACCAGAAGGACCATCAAGACGACGTAAGCCTGCATGACAGCGGGAGGGATGAGAGCTGAAAGCTCCATAAAGGGATTGGTGGTGATCATTTTAACGAGACTCCGGTTATCTCAGAGATTTGTCGCCCTGTTCCGTCCTGGGAACAGACCAACTGACCGTGCCGTAGGAGCGCGTATCCGATCGCGCTACAATTTAAACCCTGACCTGATAACGGCTTCCGATTTGAGCAGGTTAAATCATATCTTAATGATGTTCGACGTGACTCATGCCTATTGCAGTTTCCATGATCCGGGTTAATTATTTCCAATAATCACCGTTATTAATGCCCACGGCGATCTTCCGATACCGGCATTATATTTTGTTTATTGTATGGAAGTTGTGCGCTCTGGCCTAGCCCGCATCACTCACACCTGTTTTTGGTTCGAGCGGTGCGCGCCCGGATTAAGAAACCAACTCCATTTTTTGATTACTCGTGTCAGTGAGTATCCGTAGAGGGCGTCACAGAGTGGGCTGTTGGCAGGTCTGAGGTCGATGAACAGCCAATAAAGGTATTATATTCGTTATTTGGTGCATGCCTTGAGGCCAAAGCGCAGACAGTTGGCCGTCACCTTGGGGTGGGATCCTCAGCCACCTGTCAGGGAGGTGCGGCGTAAAGGGGTAGACGCTGAAGATGGGCGTGAATCTGGCAGAATCGCCCAGCGTAGGGATAGCTCTGGGCAGGTGATCTCGCGCAACTTCGAGTTTACAAATTCCGAAGCCAAGGTCAGCTTTATCTTCTGGGCTACACAAGGGAAGAAAGGCTACGCCTGATTTATCTCGAAGCTGTCGGTCCACACGAGAATTTCTACGTACCAACTCCAAATGGGTGTGGGGGTAAGCATCGCCCTCAACAGCGCCAGGCCAGCAGCGAACGGCGATCGCAGCGGCAAGGAATGGCCAGGGCGGTGAATTCCGGCTAGTCTCCTGGCATGTCGCGCACCATAAAACTGCAATTTCAACCCCCCGCACTGTATGCGTCCTTCGATGTCTTTCCGTCCGCCAAGGGGGCGGCGGTACATATCGACCAGTTCGCCCGCTGCCTGTTCAGGCATGCCGGCGGGGGGCTGCTGCATGTGCTGGGTGACGGGGCCATGCCCCCCTACCAGCGGGAAGGCGACGTGGAGATACTGCGTTACAGCGACCGGTCCGCAAATTTTTTACGCCGCAGCCAGGGTTACGGCCGTCACCTGGACCGGATGCTGAGCGTGCATGGCGAGGGCCTGAGACTGTGTCACTTTCGCGATCCCTGGAGTGGCGTGCCGGTACTTCGGTACGCGGGGCGGGGTTACAAGACCCTGTACGAAGTCAATGGCCTGCCATCCATTGAACTGCCCTATGCCTATGCCGCGGTAGCCCCCGAGACCCTGGAAAAGATTCGCGCGGTGGAGGATTTCTGCCTGGCGCGCTCGGATCTCATTATAACGCCGTCCCGGGGAATTGCCGGCATGCTGCAGGCCAGGGGTGTGGATGCAGGCAGGATTCGGGTGATACCCAATGGCGCGGACCTGCCGCCGGAGCAAATGCCGCCGTCCCCGGCCCCATGGCCTTATCTGCTGTATTTCGGCGCGCTGCAGCCCTGGCAGGGGCTGGAGACCCTGCTGCGGGCCTTTGCTCGCCTGCTGGATTTTCAGCAGTTGCGCCTGGTGATCTGCGCCTCGGTGCCACGCCGCCGCAGCAAACCCTATGTGCGGCTGGCGAAGCGCCTGGGCCTGGAATCGCGGGTGCATTGGCGCTATGCCCTGGGCCAGGAGGTATTGGATCCCTGGCGACGCAATGCCCTGCTGTCAGTTGCCCCGCTGAGTGAGTGTTCGCGCAACCTGCAGCAGGGCTGCAGCCCGCTCAAGGTCCTGGAGTCCATGGCGGCCGGCGTACCGGTGGTGGCCTCGGATCTGCCCCCGGTACGGGAACTGATGCAGGACGGAGTTCAGGGCCGCCTGGTTCCGCCCGATCGTCCGGCGGAACTGGCCCGGGCCATCCGCATATTGCTGGAATATCCGCAGCTGCGGGAGACCATGGGCGCGGCGGGACGGGAACATATCCGCTACCATTTCACCTGGGAACTGGCCCTGCAGCGCCTGCGGGCCGTGTACGGGGAATTGTCGCTTGTTGAGACTCTGGAAGGAGCTTGAGGCATGAGCATATTCGCGGCACTCAGAGCCTACATGGGCCTGAGCAAACAGCAGAAACGTTTGCTGAAGACCAAACGCCTGGAAGGCGAAGACACGCAGCAGGCCTGGCTGAGTCTGTTCGGCGGCCTGGCCCGATATGATACCCATGGCGATCGCCTGCGCAGATTAAGCGGCATCGGTTTTTTCGTGCTCCTGGTCCCGGCCTTCTTCAGCATGGCCTATCCCCCCCTGATGCTGATCTCCTTTCCACTGCTGGCGGCCAGCGGCATCATCTGGCTGCTCACCCGGCGCGCCGATCTCAGTAATCACCTGCGCCTGTTCGTGTTGCCACTGATAACCCTGCTGGGGGATGACATGAAGCCGGGCAGCACCCTGCATCTCAAACTGGACCTGCGCGGCGGTCTGGTCAAGGATAAGCGCACGGAGAAGAAGGCGCCTTACAAGAAGGGTGTGTATCACAAGATTGTGGAGACCCTGTATCTGGACCCCTGGTTGAGCGGCGACATGGTGCTGGCGGACGGCAGCCGCTTGCAGATACATCTCAGCGACGCGATCCGGGAACTGAAGAAGACCAAGCGTACGGCCCGGGGCAAGACCAAGAGTAAAAAGAAATACAAAGTAAAGGGCCTGATGGACGTGCACCTCAAGTTGCCCGTGGAGCGCTACCAGGCGAAGGCATTGGCCGCATCCACAAACCGGGAGATGCGTATCGACGTGCGACAGGGAGAGAAATGGATCGGCGTACGCGCCCGCCGTGTGGTGCCTAGAGACGGCGACGCTCTGCAATCAATGCCGCTGGAGCCGTTGCTGGAAGTCTTGACCAAGCTGTACGGTGCCGCCGAACTCAAGAGCCTGGAGGGGCCTGAAAATGCCTAAGTGTGCGATCAAAAGGGGTTTTCTCATATTGCGGGAGTGTGGTGGGCAGACCAGCAAGCTGTGTCCGGAATGCGCCCGCATGGCCTGCGAGGAACACATGGTGATGGCGGCGGACGCAAAGACCTGGGTGTGTGTGGATTGCCACGGCCGGCGCGATGATGACGATGAAGCGGACAGCATCCAGGACAATCCGACTGCCTGGCGCCATGATTATCGCGACAGCTACTACCGTAACCATCACTACGCCCCCTATTACTTCGGGGCTTATTACCACAGCTACTACGACGACTATGATGTGCGGGCCTTCGACAAGGATATGGCGGAGCCGGGCGACATCCCGGCCGAAGAGGGCGGCCCGGATTTTATGGACAGCTGAACCGTGGATCTACGCCTGGCATGGCTGACCGAGAATCATCCGCCGGCGGGCGGTGGCATGGCCCGCTCCGGAGACCGCATCGTGGGCGGTCTGCGCGGCCTTGGAGTGGAGATCGACGTCTACCATTTCTGCCCCCGGCTGCAGCGCTGGGAACAGCGGCAACAGGACAGGGGGCGTTATTACTCCTGTCCTGTGCATGGAGACCCGGCCCACGCCCTTAACCGGGTGTGGTCCGGCATGGAGGCGGAGGGGCGGGACTACAGCCATGTGCTGGCCTTCGGCGGCAGCCTGCCTTTGCAGGCTGGTCCCGTGTTCAGCGCCTGGCTGCAGCGGCCCTTGCTGACCCTGATCCGCGGCAATGATTTCGATGCGGCGGTGTTCAACCCGCGCCGCGCCCCGGTACTGGCCCAGGCGCTGCAGTGTTCAGCACGGGTGTGCTGCGTCAGCCGGGACAAACTGCGCAAGATCGGCGCCCTGTTCCCTGGGGTGGAGACCGACTGGTTGCCCAACGGCATCGACATGGGCGCCTGGCAGGCCCGCTCCTTCGATCTTGACCGGGCGCGGCAATGGCGGGAGGCCTTTGTTGTGGAAGGCCGCTTGGTACTGGGTCTGTTCGGTCATCTCAAAGCGAAAAAAGGCCTGTTGTTTTTCCTGGAATGCCTGCTGCGTTCCGGTCTCAGGGATCGTTTTTACCTGTTGCTGGTGGGCGATATCACGCCGGATGCCGCCGGGTGGCTGGAGCAGAGGGAGGAAGAGCTGAGTTTTACCCTGCTGCCCTTCCTCGACCCCTATGACCTGATTCCCTATTACAGCGCCTGTGACTATGCGGTGCTGCCCTCCTTTTACGATGGCATGCCCAATACCATGCTGGAGGCCATGGCGCTGGGGGTGCCCCTGATCGCGGCCAAGACCGGAGGCATGGCGGATGTGCTGGAGGACGGACGCCACGGTTTTTTGTTTCCTCCCGGTGATGTCCACGCCTGCCGCCGCGCCATCACCAGGGCCGCAGGGCTGGAAGAGTGTGACCGAGTATCGCAGGCACAAGCCTGCCGGGTGCGCTGCGGTGATTTCACTGTGCACCGGGAGAGCCAGGCCTATCTTCAGGTACTGCAGGAGACCTTGAAAGGGCGCAAGCCCGTGCCGGTGATGAGCGCGTTGCCTGGCGCGACAGGCGTATCCACTATCATGGACGATAAACAAGCCTGCGGGGTGATCAGATAGATGAAAACACTGAAATCCATGCCAGTCATGCTTTATTTGGCCCTTTCTCTATTGTTATTGAGTACGGGGTTTGTCCAGGCCCAGTCCGTGGAGATAGAAACGGCGGATGGCTCGCCCCTGGTCAAGTTGACCCGGGACGGCGGGAGGGTCGTCAAGGTCAAGGATGCAGCGGGCAAACTCCTGCTCAAGGGCAAGCCCAGGCAGGCGGGCGGGCGCAAGTACAAGGATGCCCATGGCGGTGTAGTGGCCAAGGTCAGTGGCGATGATCAGTCCTTCAAGCTCAAGACCGAGCGCGGCGGCCTGCTGTGGAAGATCAAACACTATGGCGACCGGATCAAGATCAGCGCCAATGACGACAATCTGATGCCTGAGGTGTTACACCGCAAATCCACCACCAAATGGTCGCTTGAGCGTGATGGACAGGCCTATGCCAAGCTCAGGTACTACCCCGACAAACGCGAATCCAAACTCAAGGATTCCTCCGGGAAAACCCGTTACCGGATACGCAACGAGAAATTCTCCCCCATGCTCGGGCTGCTGCACATCCCGGGCATGCAGCAGGAGCAGGCCTATATCATCATGGCGGAAATCTGGCTGCGGGGCTGGTGAGAGGCGCGTTGTATTACGCACTGGGCGGGGGTCTGGGGCATATCACTCGGGCCCGCGCCCTGCTGTCCCAGTGGAATGTAGAGGCCAGCATACTCACCCGCAGTGAGTATTTGGGAAACACCGCTGTGTGCGCCGGGCTGGACCTGATGCCGGTACCGGATGTATTCGCCCATGCAGAGGATTTCGCTCCCTGGCTGCAGGCGCTGCTGCATCGCATGCGCCCCCACACCCTGTACCTGGACAGCTTTCCCGCCGGTCTGTTCGGCGAATTGTGCGGTATGCCGCTGCCAGCGGGCATGCGTATACAGCATCTGGCCAGACTGCTGCGCTGGGACGCTTATCGCCCTCTGATACGGTCCGGCGCCCCGCGTCTGCATCAGGTCGATGTACTGGAGCCCCTGAACCCTGATCACCAGGCCTGGCTGGAAACACAGGCCGGGACTATGGATTGGCTGGAAGTGCAGGAGCCGGCGCAGGAAATAGATGAGAGGGTGCTCAGAGACTTCTCTGCCCTGCCTCGACCACGCTGGCTGGTGGTGCACTCAGGACCGGTTGGGGAGACGGGCGAACTGTTGGCGTATGCGCGTGAGCAGGCCAGGATAGAGGGACTCAGGCCTGTCCTGGTGCTGAACACACAGGCGTTTTCCGGCAGCCTGCGGCCGGGGGAGCTGCGCCTGTCCTGTTATCCAGCAGCCCCCTTGTTTTCGTTGGCGGACCGCATCATCAGTGCCTGTGGATTCAATACCATGCGCCAGACCCTGGCCCACCGGGAGCGTCATAGATTTATGCCCATGCCGCGCTGTTTGGACGATCAATTCGCCCGTGCGGCCGCCCGGCGTCACTCCTCGTGATGCTGTGATTGCATATGCAGGCGGGCATAGTGTCCCTGCAATGCCAGCAGTTCCTCGTGCCTGCCGCTCTCCACGATACGCCCCTTGTGCAATACCAGGATGCGGTCGGCATGGCGTACCGTGGACAGGCGGTGGGCGATGAGGATAAGGGTGCGATTGCCCTGCAGGCGGTTGATGGCGTCCTGCACGTAGCGCTCGGATTCCGTATCCAGGGCCGAGGTCGCCTCGTCGAAAATGAGAATGGGGGCGTCTTTGAGAATGGCCCGCGCGATGGCCAGGCGCTGGCGCTGTCCGCCGGACAGGCGCACGCCGTTTTCGCCTATCTCCGTTTCCAGGCCCTGCGGCAGATCCTCTATGAACTCCGCGGCGTGGGCCGAGCGGGAGGCCTGCTGCACCGCTGCGGACTCGGTCCCGCGCATGCCGCCATAGGCGATATTGGCGTGGATGCTGTCGTTAAACAATACTACCTCCTGGCTGACCAGGGCGATCTGCTTGCGCAGATCGTTGAGACGGATGCTACAGATATCCACGCCATCAAGCAGGATCCGCCCTGCGCTGGGTTGGTACAGGTGCGGGATCAGGTTGGCCAGGGAGCTTTTGCCGCTGCCGGAGGCGCCCACCAGGGCCACCGTTTCGTTGGGTCGGATGTGCAGGGAAATGTTGTCCAGGGCGGGTTGATCCGCGCCGGGGTAGAGCAGACTCACGCCACGCAGCTCAAGCTCGCCACGGGACTGTTTCAGGGGCAGTTCGCCCGGGTCATGTTCCGGTTCACGGTCCATGAGTTCGAATACACTGTCGGCGGCGGCCAGCCCCTTCTGCAAACTTTCGTTGATTTTGGTAAGGCGTTTGATGGGATTCACCAGCAATCCCAGGGCGCCGAAAAAGGCCACGAAATCGCCCACGGTCAGACTGCCCTCGATGGACATGATGCCTGCGCTGTGAACGATGATGGCCATGGCGATGGAAGTGATCAGGTAGACAGCCACCGAGTTGACGTTGGACATCACGGTAAGTTTCATGATGAACCGCCGTACCCTGTTGCTGGCCTCCGCGTGGCGCGCGGTCTCGTAGGCATAGCCGTCGAAAATCTTGATGATCTTGTGTCCTTTGGCGGTCTCTTCCAGTACGTGGGTCATGTGGCCCATGGCATCCTGCTGGGAGCGGTTGAGGCGGCGCAGCCGGGAGCTGATCAGTTTGATGATCAACGCCACGCTGGGAATGATGAACAGCACGATCAGCGACAGCCGCCAGTCCAGATAGATCATCAGACCGAGCAGGCCCAGTGCGGCAAGGGAATCGCGCACCAGGACCAGGATGGCATTGGTGGAGGCTTCGCTGACGTTGTTCACGTCGTAGATCAGCTTGGAGATGATCTTGCCCGATGAATTGGCGTCGTAGAAGCTGGTGGGCAGAACCAGTATCTTTTCGAACATGGCGTTGCGCAGATCCATGACGATGCGCATCGCCACCCATTGCAGGCCGTAGTCGCTGCCGAACATGGAAAGACCGCGCACCAGGGCCAGCACCACCAGGGCCAGCGGGATGAGGCGGATGACTTCCGGGTCCTTGTTCACGAAGCTGCCGTCCAGTATGGGCTTCAACATGGCCGGGATGGCGGGTTCGGTGGCAGCCAGTACCACCATGGAGAGAATGGTCAGACCGAACTGTTTCTTATAGGGTTTCAGATAGCCCAGCAGACGGGCGTAATTGTGCGGGATTTGCATGAGTTCGGTCCGGAACACTTTCTCGTGGGAGGCTAGCCGCCTAGTATACCGGCCTGGGGTTTGTCACGGCCTGATTCTGTCGCGGATCAGGGGGGCGAACAGCAGCGCGCTGAAATAGGCGTACAAATAGCCCTCGGTGCTGTCCTTGAGGAAGCTGTTAAGCAGGCTGTCCAGGACTACGATGAGCAGAAAGCCCTGGAGCAGGCGGAAGTCTGTCTCCGGCAGTCGCCGCCCGCTACGCCACTGCTGCAGAATCAGGTGCATGAACAGCAACATGGCGATGACTCCGCCCTCAACCGCCAGCAGCAGGAAGCTGTTGTGCGGGTTGACGGTGGGGGGATAGGGCGTGTCCTGCACCTGAGCGGCGTAGAGATCCTTGAAACTGCCTGTACCGTGTCCGAACAGTGGCGCTTGTCCGATCAGTTCCAGGCTGTTGGGGTAATAACTCATGCGCAGGGCGGTTGAGCTGCGAATCTCACTGTGCTGAAAATTGGCAATGGCCTCCTGGGTTTCCGCCACCCGCTGGCGGAATGGCCCGGAGCTTGCGTAGGCCAGAATCAGGATCGCAGCCCCGCCGCAGACCGCGATGACAACGCCCTTCCAGCGGTAACGGTGAAACATCGCCAGGGCGGCCAGGGCGAGGAACAGGACCTGGCCAGTGCGTCCGTTCACCAGGATGAACAGGTTGACGCCGATGAGCAGCAGCAGTCCGGCCGATACCAGCCGCCTAGCATGGTTCGTCTCCATATGCAGGTAAAGCCAATAGGCGGTCAAGGCCAGCAACACACCCTGGGTAATGCGCTTGTGAAAGATCGCCGGGTCCGTGTGGATTTCGCCACTGAGGGTGAGTTGCCATAGACCATAGCCGCAGGAGGCGATCAGGATCAGCAGGTTGACACCGAAAAAGGCCCATATGCCGGCGCGGCGCAGATCAGGATCGGTAAAAAACGGCAGCAGCAGGGGGATCATCAACAGATCCCGGTACTTCATGAGATTGCGCGTGGCCTCGTCCATGGGGGCGTGGGAGTACAGCAGGCCCAGGCTCAGCCAGGCGAACAGCAGCAGGGCGCTGAGGCTGAGCGGATTGACCAGCAGGGGGCGCCAGTGACGTACATACAGGCCGGAGGCCAGGCCCATAAGCACGCTCAGGCCCGCCAGGATGTTTGTCCCAGCGGTGGACACGGGAATCGCGGCCCCTGTGGCGACGGCGCACCAGCCCGCCCAGCGGGCCAGCCGGTCTTTGTATGTGTCAGTGTTCATGGCCGCTTACCGCGCCTTGTCCGCCATCGTGCGTCATCCAGGCCGGGGTCAGGAAGGTCTTCATGCGTCACACGACCAGCAGCCCTGGGGCGGTAGGGTGGGGTGAACCATGTAGGAGCGGATGTCGGCCATGGGGATTCGAGCATAAACCCGATATTCTAACTGGTAGCAGCCCATCGGGCGAAATCATTTGCTGTGTTACTATAAACGGCTTTAATGACCGTGCCGTTTCCATGATCGATCTGCCCGATTTTTCCCGCGCCCGCGTCCTGGTGGCCGGCGACCTGATGCTGGACCGTTACTGGCATGGCGCCACCCGCCGCATATCGCCGGAGGCCCCGGTGCCCGTGGTGCGGGTGGAACAGGAGGAGCACCGTCCAGGCGGGGCGGCCAATGTCGCCCGCAATATCGCGGACCTGGGCGCGCGGGCGCTGCTGACCGGGCTGGTGGGCGATGACGATCAGGCGGATGCCTTACAGGCCATGCTGGAGAGATCCGCTGTGGATTGTTTCTTCCAGCGTGCCGCCGGCTGTCCCACCATCACCAAGTTGCGGGTGGTCAGCCGCCAGCAGCAGCTCATCCGCCTGGACTTCGAGAGCGGCTTCCCCGAGCAGGCGGGCAGCGGTCTGCTTGATATCTATCGCCCGCTGCTGCAGCAGGCGGACGTGGTGATATTGTCTGATTATGCCAAGGGTACCCTGTCGGATATTCCCGCCTGGATCAGCGCCGCCCACCAGGCGGGCTGCCGGGTGCTGATCGACCCGAAACAGAAGGATTTCAGTGCGTATCGGGGGGCGGATCTGGTGACGCCTAATCTGGCGGAACTGGAGGCTGCCAGCGGACCCTGTCCTGATGATGGCGCCCTGGTGCAAAGAGGCATGGGCCTGTTGGATCGGTATGCCATCGATGCCATGCTGGTGACCCGGGGTGAAAAGGGCATGAGCCTGCTGCGTGCCGGCCAGGAGCCGCGCCACATGCCCACGCATGCGCGTGAGGTGTACGACGTAACCGGTGCCGGCGATACCGTCATCTCGGTGCTGGCGGCAAGCCTGGCGGCCGGTCTGGATCTGCCCATGGCCACACAGCTGGCCAACCATGCCGCCGGGGTGGTGGTGGCCAAGCTGGGCACGGCAACCGTGACCACGGATGAATTGCAGTCGGCCCTGCATGAGCACCAGGTCACCCGCCGCGGCGTGGTGAGCGAAGACGAGTTGATACGCCTACGCCATGCTGCTCGATCGCGGGGAGATACCCTGGTGTTCACCAACGGCTGCTTCGATATTCTGCACGCGGGGCATGTCAGTTACCTGGAACAGGCCAGCCGCCTGGGCGATCGCCTGGTGGTGGCGGTGAACGTGGATGAGACGGTGAGGGCGCTCAAAGGGGCGGATCGTCCGATCAACACCCTGGAACGGCGCATGGTGGTGCTGGCCGCCCTGGCCTGTGTGGACTGGGTGGTGCCTTTCTCCGAAGATACGCCGGAGCGGCTGATCTGCCGTCTGCAGCCGGAGTTGCTGGTCAAGGGAGGAGACAACGATCCGGACAAGATCCCCGGCGGCCGCTGCGTGCGCGAAAGTGGTGGTCGGGTGGAAGTACTCAGCTATGTGGACAATTGCTCCACCACCGGCATCATCGGACAGATCCGGGAGTCAGAGACATGAGCTGCCGAATGCCGGGTGAAAGATGCAGCTCTAGACTTCCTGTAGCCTTGCCTGTAGTCCATCGGAGAGCGATCCGGTGATTCGCGAACTACAGACTGACGTGGTCATATTCGGCGGAGGTATCGCCGGCCTGTGGATGCTTGGCCGGCTGCGCCAGGCCGGTTATTCCGCCTTGTTGCTGGAGCAGCGCGCCCTGGGCGGCTTGCAGACAGTGGCTTCCCAGGGCATCATTCATGGCGGCACCAAGTATGCGTTGAGCGGCAGGCTAACCGGTTCGGCTCAGGCCATAGCCTCCATGCCCGGTGTGTGGCGTGCCTGTCTGGAAGGACGTGGTGAGCTGGACCTGTCCAGGGTGCGTCTGCTGTCCCGCCATCAATACCTCTTCTCTACCGGCGGCCTGGCCTCGGAGATGGTCGGATTCTTTGCCAGTCACGCCATGCGCAGCCGAATTGCACCGGTGAATGGGGACGATCGGCCGCCGGTGCTGCGCGATACCCTCATTGGCCGTGTCTACCGCCTGGCTGAGCCGGTGTTGGACCTGGCCTCGCTGATTGCCGAATTGGTTCGCCAATATGGCGATTACTGCCTGCAGGCAGATTTTCCCCAGGGCCTGCGCCTGCGGGAGGGCAGGCCGCCCCAAGTGGAATTGAACGATCCGCGCGCCGGTCTGCTGCGCGTGCGCGCCCGTCGCCTAGTATTGGCGGCGGGTGCCGGAAATGAACGCCTGTTGTCCGCCCTGGGCTGGATCAAACCGCATATGCAGCGTCGTCCCCTGCACATGCTCATGCTGAAAGGCGATATGCCGGATCTGTACGCCCACTGTCTGGGAGCCGGGAGCAACCCGCGTATGACCATTACCACGCACCCCGGGCCGGACGGCGAGCGGGTGTGGTATCTGGGAGGGCAAGTTGCCGAAAGCGGGGTGGGCCGATCGAATTTTGAACAAGTGGAGGCCGGGCGGCGTGAATTGGCTCAGCTCATGCCATGGATAGACACCCGTGGTCTGCGCTGGGCGGGTTTCCGTATTGATCGGGCAGAACTCCGCCAACCAGGCGGACGGCGTCCGGACAAGCCTTTTCTGGAGACCCGTGACGGCATCAGTGTGGTTTGGCCCACCAAGTTGGCCTTCGCCCCCGCACTGGCGGAAGATCTGCTGAAATCCCTGAACAGGGCCGGTGTCGCCCCGGGTGCCGACATGGCCCATGGACCGGACTGGCCCAGACCGCCCCTGGCGCCTTTCCCCTGGGAGAACGTCGGCGCATGGATCTGAGGGCCCTGGGTTCCACCGGCATACGCGTCAGTCCCCTGGGGTTGGGCACGGTCAAGTTCGGTCGCAATCAACAGGTGAAGTATCCCCAAGCCTTCGACCTGCCGGATGATGCCCAGGTCCGTGAGTTACTGGCCCTGGCCGCGGACCTGGGGCTGAATCTTCTGGATACGGCTCCTGCCTACGGCACCAGTATGCAGCGCCTGGGCCGCCTGCTGTCCGGCCAGCGCGAACGCTGGGTTATCGTCTCCAAGGTGGGGGAGTTCTTCGACAACGGCGCTTCGCGCTTTGATTTCGGCTACAACACCACGGTGCGCACGGTTGAGGACAGTCTGCGCACCCTTGAGACGGACTACCTGGACGCGGTATTGATTCACTCCGACGGCGACGACCTGCGTATCCTGCAACAGGAGCCTGTACTGGAGGCCTTGCAAGATCTTAAACAGCGTGGCCTGATCCGCGCCCATGGCCTGTCCGGGAAGACCCGGGAGGGCGGTATGCTGGCCCTGGCGCAGTCCGATATAGTCATGCTCACCTGCTACCCCGGATATACGGATGAGGTGCCGGTGATGGAGGAGGCGCTGCGCCAGGGTAAGGGAGTTTTGGTCAAGAAAGGACTACAGAGCGGACATGTCAACGGACCAGACGGGGTGCGCGAAGCGTTACGCTTCATCTTCGGCCAGCCCGGTGTGCACAGCCTGATCGTTGGTACCATCAGCCCCGCGCATCTGCGCGAGAATGTGGCGATGCTGGAGGAGGTGCTTGCGAATTTGCCGGAATAAGTCTGACTTTGAGGCTGTTTTAACCCAGGCAGCCGTCATGCGACAAGCCCGTCATGCACATTGCCATGAAAAGAATTTATACTCTTATACTTTACCTGCTAACGCCCCTGGTGCTGCTGCGTTTTATCTGGCGCAGCCTGAGCGCCCCAGCTTATCGACGTCGTTTGGGTGAGCGCTTCGGCATCCTGCCGCCCCTTATTGGCGGTGGTCTCTGGGTACATGCAGTTTCGGTAGGCGAGGTACAGGCAAGCGCACCTCTGGTCCAGCGCCTGTTGCAGGCGCATCCGCAACTACCGGTCGTTGTCACCACGACCACGCCGACCGGCTCGAAACGTCTTGGGGAGCTGCTGGGCGGTCAGGTTCAACACGTCTACGCCCCATATGATGTGCCCCTGGTGGTGCGGCGGTTTCTGGATGCGGCTCAGCCGTGCATGGCAGTGTTCGTCGAAACAGAGGTCTGGCCGAATATTCTGGACGCTTGCGCCGAACGAGGCGTGCCTACGGTTCTGGCCAATGCGCGACTGTCCGAACGTTCCGCCCGGGGTTATGCACGATTGGGCGGTTTCAGCCGCGAGACCTTCTCGCGTCTGAGCCTGGTGGCGGTCCAGTCAGGGGCCGACAGGGATCGGTTCACCGCCCTGGGCGTATCCCCGCAGCGGCTGGTGGAGACCGGGAGTATCAAGTTTGACGCCCGTCTTCCCCCCAGCTTGCAGGAGCATTCAGCGGTCATCAAACGCATTTGGGGTGAGGACAGGCCGGTGTGGATTGCCGCGAGCACCCATGAGGGTGAGGATGAACTGGTGCTGCAGGCGCATCGCCAGGTCCTGGCCAGAATACCGGACGCGCTTTTGGTGCTGGTGCCTCGCCACCCCGAGCGTTTCGCCCGGGTGGGCGCTCTGGTGATCAAGATGGGGTTCACCCAGACCCGGCGTTCCGACAATCACCCCTGTGGTGCGGAGGTGCAGGTGTTTCTAGGTGATAGCATGGGCGAATTGCCCATGTTTTTCTCAGCCGTAGACGTGGCCTTCGTTGGCGGTAGCCTGGTGCCTCATGGCGGGCATAATCTGTTGGAACCAGCAGCCTCCGGCGTGCCGGTACTCACGGGCCCGCACTTGTTCAATTTCATCCGCATCGCGGACATGCTGCTGGAAGCTGAAGCGGCGGAACGGGTAGCGGACCCTGATGAGTTGGCGCAACGTCTGCTGGCCTGGCTGGGTGATGCCAGCTTGCGCACCCGAATTGGCGAAAACGGCCGCAGGGTGGTGCAGCAGAACCGGGGGGCACTGGACCGGCTGGTGGGTTTATTGGAGGGATTGCTGAAGACAGGTCAACAAGGGTGAACGGTGCGGGGGCGTAGGCGGTGAGGTGGGTGGCAGGCGAGAGAGGCCTTTCCTGATGCGCTATATGACAATGTTTCCATTGAGGCCGATCGGATAGCACGCAGCAATAACTGAGTTATTAACTGGTCAATACCTCGTACTTCAATCTGAGTAATTCCCTGCGTTTTTTAGTTCGTCAGGGATCAGCGTGGATTCTCTCACCATATACATTCCCTCATGCCGCCTTGCCCAGGTCTGAGTGCTGGGGAGATAATATTCTTTCGATAAGTCCTGCACTAATAGGACGGCATTTCAGGATCTACATCCCTGGCCCAGGCGGCAACGCCGCCTTCCATGTTGATTACGTTGGAAAAGCCCTGATGCTCAAGGTACATGGCCACTTGCCTGCTGCGAATGCCGTGGTGACATATCACCACGATCTCCTGCTCAGGGTTGAGTTCAGACAGGGACGCGGGGATGCTGCGCATGGGAATGAGGTGGGAGCCGTCGATGCGGCAAATGCCATACTCCCAGGGCTCCCGCACGTCGAGCAGGACCGGATCAGGATCGGCTTCAGCCAGGTAGTCCCTGAGTTCCGTAACAGATATCTGGCGCATGGCTGTGAGCCGGTTTAGAAGCTGAATTGTTCCGGATGTGGTGCATTGGTCAGTGGCGGTAGACTGGTTTCGAACAAATCCTCGCGGCGCAGGCTGTCATCGGTGCGGGTGAGCAGCACTGCGTGCATGGCGGGGCCTTCGCCGACTATGGCGAACAGGCGCCCGGCATCGGCCAGTTGTTCCTGCAATGCCTCCAGGGCATCGTCTCCGGGCAGGGAGCCGGTAACCGCGATAACATCAAAGGGGCCACCTTGCACCGGTCCGGCCAGGCCGTCACCCACACGCAGGTCAACGTCCCTGAAGCCCTGGGCCTGGAGGGTGTCGCGCGCCCGCTCAAGCAGGCCTTCGTCCAGTTCGACACTGGTGACCCTGCCTCCCAGCCGGGACAAGCAGGCAGTGACGTAACCTGTGCCGGTGCCGATTTCCAGCACCTTGTCGCCGTTTTTGACGCCCAGCGCCTGTAACATGCGTGCCACCACGCGGGGGGCGAGCATTTTCTGCCCCGCATTCATCGGCACCTCGATATCCGCATAGGCAATGCCACGGTAGGCATCCGGTACGAAGGTTTCGCGCGGGATGGCCATCATGGTGTCCAGTACCTGGCTGTCGATGACATCCCAGGGGCGGATCTGCTGCTGAATCATGTTGAAGCGGGCCTTGTCGGTGGATGGCGCCATCACGGAGTCCCCTGCTGTGACCAGTTTGGAAATAATAAATGAACTGACAAGACTACGAATTTTGCCTATTGGTGGCAAGGAGTATGTTAGTGATGAATGTCATTGCTGATTCATTGTGTCAGTAGATACCCATGGCCTAAACCCCGGAGTGCATAGGCATTTGCCGGGTTATCTGTTGAAAAGCATCGTTCCATCAGCTAGTGTCGGGGTATTGCTGGGGGTGTCCCGCCTGCTTGCTTTCACTGCGGGGCTGAGATAGTCCCTTTGTACCTGATCCAGTTAACACTGGCGGAGGGAAGCTGAACTAAGGCATTGGCTATGTTCTCCTTCTTCGACGCTTGGAGACATCGCATGAGCGCAATCCCGGAAGATTTCATCCAGAAGACGGCCAGACTCTCGGAAGAGGTTACGTCGCCTTTTCCCAACTCCCGCAAGATCTATGTTCAAGGCTCGCGCCCGGATATCCGAGTCCCCATGCGCGAAGTGAGCCTGACGCCTACGCGGCTCAATGCGGGAGTGGAGGAGAATCCACCGGTATTTGTCTACGATACCTCCGGGCCCTACACGGATCCGGATACCCGCATCGACCTGATGCAAGGCATGCCGGACGTGCGCTCCGCCTGGATCGAAGAGCGTGGTGATACTGAACTGCTACAGCAGGCGAGCTCGGAGTTCGGTCGTATACGGCAGAACGACCCGGCCCTGGCCCACCTGCGTTTCGAGCATTTGCGCCAACCTCGCCGGGCCAGGACGGGACGTAACGTGACCCAGATGCACTATGCGCGCAATGGCATAATCACCCCGGAAATGGAGTATGTGGCCATCCGCGAGAACCAGCGCTTGGATGAGCTGAGGGCGGATGCGCGCTATGAGAAGCTGTTGCGCCAGCACCGCGGCGAGAGTTTCGGGGCCAGTCTCCCTGATACGGTCACCCCTGAGTTCGTGCGCAGTGAAGTGGCTGCCGGTCGGGCCATCATCCCGGCCAACATCAATCACCCGGAACTGGAGCCCATGATCATAGGGCGAAACTTCCGGGTGAAGATCAATACCAATATCGGTAATTCCGCCGTGACCTCTTCCATAGAGGAGGAAGTAGAAAAAATGGCCTGGTCCGCACGCTGGGGCGGCGACACCCTGATGGATCTGTCCACAGGCAAGAATATCCACGAGACCAGGGAATGGATTCTGCGCAATGCCCCCATGCCCATCGGCACCGTTCCCATCTATCAGGCCCTGGAGAAAGTGGACGGCAAATCAGAGGATTTGACCTGGGAGTTGTTCCGCGACACCCTGATCGAACAGGCGGAGCAGGGAGTGGACTACTTCACCATCCACGCGGGTGTGCGCCTGGCCTACGTACCGCTGACCGCCGATCGGGTTACCGGCATCGTCTCCCGTGGCGGCTCGATCATGGCCAAATGGTGTCTGGCCCACCACGAAGAGAGCTTCCTTTATACCCGCTTCGACGAGATCTGTGACATCATGCAGGCCTATGATGTGGCATTCTCGCTGGGAGACGGATTGCGCCCCGGCAGTATCGCCGACGCCAATGACCGCGCCCAGTTCGCTGAATTGGAGACCCTTGGCGAACTGACCCAAAAGGCATGGGAGCACGATTGCCAGGTGATGATCGAGGGCCCCGGCCACGTTCCCCTGCACATGGTGAAGGAGAATGTGGACAAGGAATTGCACGATTGCTACGAGGCCCCTTTCTACACCCTCGGCCCCCTGGTCACAGACATAGCCCCGGCCTATGACCACATCACCTCCGCCATGGGCGCGGTCAACATAGGCTGGTACGGCACTGCCATGCTTTGCTACGTCACACCGAAAGAGCATCTTGGTCTGCCGGACAAGCAGGATGTGCGTGAAGGTATTATCACCTACAAGATCGCCGCCCACGGCGCCGACCTGGCCAAGGGCTTGCCCGGTGCCCAGGTGCGGGACAATGCCCTGTCCAAGGCCCGCTTTGAATTCCGCTGGGAGGATCAGTTCAACCTGTCCCTGGACCCGGAGCGTGCGCGGGAATTTCATGACGCCACCATGCCCCATGACTCCCACAAAGTGGCGCATTTCTGCTCGATGTGCGGACCCCACTTCTGCTCCATGAAAATTACCCAGGACGTGCGTGAATACGCCAAATCCCACGGTATCAATAACGTCAAGGTGGCGGTTGAACAGGGAATGCAGGAAAAATCCAGGGAGTTCGTACAGCAGGGTGCGGAGGTTTACCGGGAGGTGTAAGCAGCGGTATATAAATCTGTTTGGACGGCAGGTTCGAACCCTTGTCCACACCCTGCGTATGCTTGCCAGGCTTCTGAGCAACACAGGCCTGATCTCACGGTTTCAGAGTTTTTAGTAGTATTTCGGGAGTACGTGCCATGCGCTGGAAAGGTGGACGCCGCAGCGACAACATCGAGGATCGTCGTGGGAGCGGTGGCTTCGGAATGCCCGGCGGTGGTGGTAGGCGTTTGCCCATCCGTATGGGCAGGCGTGGACTCGGAGGCGGATTGGGCACTATCGTACTGGTTCTGGTCGCCATGTATTTCGGGGTCGACCCATCCATGTTCCTGGGTGGCGGGAGCATGTCACCGGGCATGGATAGCGGGCAGGTGGCACAGCCGCGATCATCTTCGGGGCATGAGGAACTGGTTGATTTCGTCTCTGTGGTTTTGGGGGATACGGAGGACACCTGGCACAGTTTGTTCGAGCAGATGGAAGCCCGGTACCGTGAGCCCAAGCTGGTGTTGTTCAGTGGTTCAGTGAAGTCGGCCTGCGGGTTTGCGAAGTCCGCCATGGGGCCTTTTTATTGCCCTGCCGACCAAAAGGTGTACATCGACCTCAGCTTTTACGATGACCTGCGCAGGAGCTATGGAGCGCCGGGAGATTTCGCCCAGGCCTATGTGATTGCCCACGAGGTAGGGCACCATGTGCAGAACCTCCTGGGAATTTCTGACCAGGTACACAAGGCACGGAGAAAACTGGACAAGGTGGAGGGTAACAAACTGTCGGTACGGCAGGAGCTGCAGGCTGACTGCTTCTCCGGTGTCTGGGCCCATCATGCAGACAAGGCGCGCAGTATCCTTGAGCGAGGGGATGTGCAGGAGGCACTGACCGCTGCATCGGCCATCGGTGATGACCGGCTGCAGCAACGCTCACGCGGTTATGTAACGCCGGACAGTTTTACCCATGGCTCATCCGAGCAGCGCACCCGCTGGTTCAAGCAGGGCCTTAACCAGGGCTCGGTGAAGGCCTGCAACACCTTTGCATCCAATCTTTAGCGTTTATCCTTGGGCACGTAATCTGTAACCCTATTGCCGGTATATATCTGCCGGGGCCTGGCTATGCGTCCACCAGGCGTTTGGTGTTGCTCCCACCAATGGGCTATCCACCCAGGCAGCCGGCCTATGGCGAACATGACGGTGAACATATTGGTGGGAATGCCCAGGGCGCGCAGTATGATACCACTGTAGAAATCCACGTTCGGATACAATTTGCGTTCCACAAAGTAAGGGTCTTCCAGGGCGATCTGCTCCAGCTTGCGGGCGATGTCCAGCAGTGGATCTTTTTTCCCTAGAAAGTTAAGCAGAACTTCGGCCTGCTGTGCAAGAATGCGTGCGCGCGGGTCGAAATTCTTGTACACCCTGTGGCCAAAACCCATCAGGCGCACACCGCTGTCCGGATTCTTGGCCTGCTTCACATATTCCTCGGGTGTGAGATTGCCCGTATGAATCTGTTCCAGCATGTTAATCACCGCCACATTCGCCCCGCCGTGCAGTGGTCCCCAGAGGGCGGACACGCCTGCCGAACAGGAGGCAAACAGGTTGGCCTGGCTTGATCCCACCATGCGTACCGTGGAAGTGGAGCAGTTCTGTTCATGATCTGCATGCAGGATGAACAGCAGGTTGAGGGCAATACGTATGGTGTCGTCACACTCGTATTGCTGATAGGGGTGCGAAAACATCATGTGCATGAAGTTGGGCGCATACTGCAGCCGCGGATCAGGATAGATGTAGGCATGACCCATCGAATGTCGATAAGCATAGGCGGCAATGGTGCGTATCTTGCTCAGCAGGCGGGCGGCCGCGTTGCGGAACTGTTCCGGATCCTCTAGCTCGATCAGTTCGGGATGGAAACAGGACAGGGCGTTGATCATGGCGGAAAGAATGGCCATTGGAGGCGCCTTGCGCGGGAAGCCTTCGAAGTGGTGCTTCATGCCCTCGTCCAGATTGGCATGCTTTTTCAGGTCCGCGGAGAAGTCATCATATTCAGCCTGATTGGGCAGCATGCCGAATATCAGCAGCCAGGCCACCTCGATAAAGTTGGGGCTCTGGGCGAATTGTTCGATGGGTATGCCACGATAGCGCAGGATGCCCTTTTCCCCGTCTATGAAGGTAATGGCGCTCTGGCAACTGCCGGTATTTCCATATCCGGGGTCAAGGGTTATGAGACCGCTTTGTCCGCGCAGGGCCTGGATATTCAGGCCGAGTTCGCCTTCTGTGCCTTGAACCACGGGCAGTTCATAGCTTTGCTCGCCAAGGGATAGGATGGCGTTTATGTTTGACATGGCCTTCACCTGTGGGTTGCTGAGAAATGACTTTAAATGCTACAAGAATAGAGCAGAGGGGGAAGTGCAGACAGAGGTTTTTATGGCCAGGATCAAAACTCCCGCGTAATTTACTGAGCCATACTATGGTTTGCCTGTGGGGGGAGGGCAGTCCAGATGCGCCAATGCGGTATTACGCGTGATTATTAAAGAATCTGCATATTCCTGACGACTGCGTTTACCTTGGCGCATCTGGTTGGTTCAGAAGTTGTGCGCTAAGACTGTTTGCCTTTACGCGGAGCCCATGCGGAAGGACTGCGGCCGTTGTTGCGTTCATTGAGTTCCGCGGCACAACGCTTGGCGTATTCAGTCACCTCTTTCATGGTGCCGCGTCGCATGCCGGAAATTGGGCTGCGGCCGCCATCAAGCACATAGCTGTACCAATTGCCATCTGCTCCCGCAGGTGGTTGAATCTTGTTGATGCAAGTAACTTGATAGTGCCTGAAGAACACCTTGGCGGCATCGCTTTGAGCGGCCTGTTTGTCTTTTTCACCTGAAGTATGAATAGCGGCCTGACTCGATTGCATACAATGCTCCTTTGGTCGTTGTCAATGAACTGATTGATATGCGGGCTTGTCGGTGGCCGACGAGCCCTGGATACGCTGGGTACCCTGTGGTCAATAGGGTGGTTTACCCTTTGCCGAGGGGAATGCCGCAATGGATGCGGTTACGGCGTGTGAGGCAACTAACTGTCTGCGGGAGCGGTGTGAAACAGTCCGCTCCATGCGTTGGATGCGGGACCAGAATGACGGTGATTACCGGTCCCAGCTTGCAAACAGCCCTACAGCAATGCCACTAGCTTACCATACAAATGTTTAATGCTTCTAATCAGAACTTGCTAATAGTATGTAATAAAAGGAGATTTGATTTTGTCGCTGAAAAATTACTGGAGTTTTGTGGGGGATAAGGGTAAGATGGCAGCGTGCTGCTGTTCGCGGCAATGGTGGAGTTGGTTGTTCCCTGTCTATAATATGACCTGCCTGTTTTCCATTTCCAGAACGTGCACACATACGTGATTTGAGGATATTCGAGGCATCAAAATGGCTACAGGTACAGTCAAGTGGTTTAACGAATCCAAGGGATTCGGTTTCATCGCCCAGGATAACGGCGGCGACGACGTGTTCGTGCATTTCAGTTCCATCCAGGGTGGTGGATTCAGAACCTTGAACGAAGGTCAGAAAGTGACATTCGAGATAGAGCAGGGCGCGAAGGGTCCTAAAGCGGCTAACGTTGTTCCCGAGTAACCAGGTAACGATTTTGGCTCTTAAGCCCCGCTTTCGCGGGGTTTTTTGTGTTCAGCTTGCAGGATGGCAGCCTGCTAGGCTTTTGTGCAAAGGGTTTGTTGATAAACATGGTTTCAAGAGCCTTTTGGGTTCTGTAGGCGTCTATACCGATGCGTGGTGCGCAATAAGGAACCGCTGCCGAGATCGGCGTGCGTGTTGAAATAGCGGCCCGGGCCGCCGCTGCAGCATTTATTTTTTCTGGGAGCGGGGGACCCGCGGTGAGACTAATTTCCAGGAGTCTTCTTGCTTGCATAAGTCAAAGCGGCTGGTGCCTGAGGCATTTCTGACGCTGTTGAAGAACTCCGTACTGCGGCACTCCATGCCCAGATACTGGTAGCTGCTCAGGGGTTGGATAGTGCCGAAGGCCCCGGACTCAGGGTTGTTCCAGCCACGGGTTTCGCCATCGGGCGCCTCGTCCAGGGCCTCATGTCCCGCCTTGCTAAACAACTCCCAATCCTGCTCGGAAAATTGGCTCACTGCAGTGTCTTGGAGGAAACTCCAATTCGCAGCCGGTGCAGGCATGCTGATGAACAGTCCGATAGCAATGGGAATAATCATGTTGCGCATGCGCCTACTCCTTGCGGGGTTTTGGTCTTGGGATCGTCAATATGATGTGCAGTATACGCCAGCTGTATAAAGCTGTGGTTGGCCTATATCCTAAGATCTTTCCAGTGGGAACTTCCCGCTGCTTGTCCGTTCCTTTTATACTAGCTGCTGTTCAACATAAGGATGGTTCTCATGCCCCGCCCCCCCATGCTTCTGAGCCTGCTTGCCGTCTACGCTATCGTTTCCCTGGGCGCCTGTACACAGATTGTCTCAGATGATCCCGACTCCCCCTATTCCTTGATTCCCGTGGGTTCAGAGTTGCATATCCTGCGCACCATCGAGGTCCCGCCGGGGCGCACACGGGTATTTTTTCAGGCCGGCAAGGAAACCGCGAATTTCAATCACTATGCGCCCAACTGTAATATTGAAGTGAATGCACTTGTCTATGATGCTGTCCAGTATATCGCACCCGGCCTGTACCGCATCGACCGTGTGCAGCGGCATGTGGAAGAGATCGTGCAGACCCGTAGTATTAAGCTGGCGGTAACGGGTGGAGCTTTGGCCGGCATGGGCGATGGGGGGGG
>RRYU01021781.1_pt1 | contig 32096 bp, 25 predicted proteins | sample 2162651 | NCBI WGS metagenome assembly RRYU01 (sample SAMN10267283, study PRJNA491782) | microbial mat metagenome | isolation source: biomat in the production well | place: Japan: Minami-Kanto gas field, natural gas well KTG3 | collected 2017-06 | reverse complement strand
TTTTTTGAATCTGCGGGCCTACGCACCCGAGGCATCCCGCGGCCGAGACTTCTGATGAAAGGCGGCGGCAACCGCGTGCGATGTCGTCCCGAGGCGCGATCCAGGTGCCGACACGGCATCGGCGAGAGCGGGTCGGCAGCGCGATAGCCCCACCGCGATGCGCACCGGATCCGGCTCGGGCGACCACTAAATCCCAAGGACTTGTCTACAATGACAAGGTCGGGACGGTATTCCGCACGGACGCGGGCAGATGACCGGCACGGGCGCGAAGCCTCGATCCCGACTCGCGACGACCCACGGCATGCAGCAGGTTTGCTTATGAGTTTGACTGCGACGACGCAACATCCAAACGCTTTCCAGGCGCTCGCTTTGTTGACGGCTTTGGTGGCGACGGCGGGATTCTTGCCTGCGACCGCCGCGGCGACCACTGCACTGGACGACTATGTCGCTGCACCGGACCCCAGCTATCGCTATGTTCACGACACCAGGCGGCACGGCAACGGCTATACGATTCTCGTCCTCGCCATGACGTCCCAGACGTGGCGTGGCGCCGATGAGGTGGACCGCATCTTGTGGGCGCATGAGCTGCTGATTGCCGTGCCATGGATCACGCACTCGGGCAATCAAAATACCGCCTTCATGATCGTGAACGGCGGAAGCAACAAAAGTGCACCGGGGACCTCGAATGACGAACTGCTCGGCTTGCTTTCCGTCACGACGGGCTCGGTCGTTGCGATGGTCGGTCAGATCCCGAATCAACCCTTGCGATTTTTCGATGAAGACGATTCCCGATCCGAGGATGCGCTGCTGGCCTACGGGATGGACAAGTATCTCCTCACCGGGGATCCGGAGTGGCTGGTCCATTTCCCGATGACCAAAGCCGTCGTGCGCGCCATGGACACGGTGCAGACATTCGCAGCCGAGTTCGACTCGCGCTTTCCGCGAATCCCCCGTATCGACGACTTCATCGTTCTCGGGGGTTCGAAAAGGGGCTGGGCGACCTGGCTGACGGCGGCCGTCGAAGCGGCCAAGGGCGACGCCTCCCGCGTGAAGGCAATCCTCCCGGCTTCGATCGATTTACTGAACACGGACGAACAATTCGATCATCATTGGGCGGCCTACGGGTTCTACTCGGACGCCATTCAAGACTATGCGGATTTCGATTTGCCCTGCCGGTCCGATTCCCCGGAGGGCCGGGCGATGCTGGCGTTGATCGATCCCTACGCGTATCGCGACCGTCTGACCATGCCCAAACTTCTGCTCAACTCGGTAGGCGATCAGTTTTTCCTCCCGGATTCGTCCCGGTTTTATTTCGCCGACCTGCCGGGTCCCAAGCATTTGCGGTATACGCTCAACACGGATCACTCCCAAGGTCAGGATCTGCCGAGCATCGTTTTGCCCACCCTGTCATGGCTGAGCGATGTCCTCGACGACAAGCAAGGCCCTCGGTTTTCCTGGTCTTTCGAGCCGGACGGTGCGATTCGCGTGCAGACGGAGACACGACCGAAGCGCGTGCGCCTCTACCAGGCGACCAATCCGAACGCGCGGGATTTTCGGTTGGAGTCGATCGGTCCGGCCTGGACCAGCAACGAGCATGAACAATCCGGCACCGGCGTATATGTCGGTCGCGTCGCGCCGCCGGCCCGGGGGTGGACGGCATTCACCGTCGAGCTCACGTTTCCTGGCTCCACGGCCATCCCCACCCCGCTGGAAAGTGACCAAGTCTACACCACCGATGTCCGTGTCACCCCAGCCTCGTTGCCCTTCGAAGGGACCCACTGCTTCTGCTGGGCCTGCCTGCCGAGCTGGAGCGGTTGGCGCTCCCTCGTGAGGTAAGGGCAACGGGTCTCTCGTCGAATCCTCGGAGGGGTAAATCCAATGCAGCTACGTCCTAGATTCCTTCGTCTCGAGACAGTGTTCGTCGCCTTGCTCCTTGCTGCAGCCGCCCCGGCGCCGGCGGGCACCGGCACCGTCATTGCTGACGTCAACCGTGTGCTCATCGCTGCAGACGACCGGTGGGGGGGCTGTATGGCGCTGTTGTCGGTCGACCCGCAGAGCGTCCTGCCGAGCTGCGGGTCCTGGTGGGTGACCTTCAGTTGCACCGGCGACTTTATGGACCGGGTGCGGGCCTATCGCATGCTCGACGCGGCCGAGCTTGCACTGGCGACCGGCAAGCGGGTCCACGTCTGGTTCCGGGACGATAAGATGCACAATGGCTATTGCCTCGCCGATCGTCTCGACGTGCTCCGATAAGACCATGCGGATGCGTCGCTGGCGGCGGCTCGCTTTCGCCGGCCTTGCCGCACTGGTGCTGGCCTACGGCGCATCGCGGTCGTTGCGTGCGCCGCAAACCGGCGACGGGCTGGTCGGCGTACCGGACATTAGCGAGTCCGCACAGGCCCACACCGGGGCGCGCACCACGACAGTCGTCGCCGCTCCTCCGCCGGTGCATGCGGCTCCGGAATCGGACGGACCGGGGGCGATGGCGACTCCGAGCCCGGAATGGCTCCTCATGCTTGAAACCTTGCCCAACCTCCCGCCGACGGATCTCGGCGAGCCGTTGGATGCCGACCCGGACGAGGCATTGGGATGGTTCCGGAGCGAGGTCGATCCCGTCGACATCGGCCCTGCGCTCGATGCCGACGATCCGCCTGCCGACGCGCCGAACAGCCCGACCGAATCGCTTCTGCACATCGGCGAGCTGCTCGATGCCGACGATCCGCAGGGCTACGACCCGGACAGGGCGAGCGCATTGCCCCTGCACATCGGAGAGCTGCTCGATGCCGATGCGCTGACGGGGGCACGGCGGCAAACTGCGAATCGGTGACCACGGATCCGAACCCTTCGAGCGCCGTGCAAGGGTTTGACGGCCTTGACGATCGCTTCCGCGGCAGAGGGGTCCGTGCTTTGCTGGAAACGCGTCGGTCGGAGCGCGGTTACAGGCGATCTGATTAGAGTCCTTCAATCTGTTGCTGGCCCATTGCGGCAGGCGTTTCGCGCGGCTCCTCGACCGGTTTCTTCGGCCGTCCCAGCTGCGCTGATAGGTGTCGTTGTTTTAGGGGACGTAACGTCGCCCGAGGGACTGCATGGTCCGGCTGACGCCCGCGGTAAGGGATAAGCAGATGATAAGGCGGAATGGCGACGCCGCGCGGACGAGGTCCTCGGAGTTGTCGGCGCCGGTGCGGGACCCGTCCGACTGGCCGGCATGAGCCGGTCGGGCCTCGGCGTGGGCCTTCAGAAGAGGGTGCGCAAGGCGATCCTCAAGAGCGGCAGCAAGGCCGTTTTGTCCAGGTCCGGATGGCTGATGGCACGCGCCGACAAGCCTTCGAACAGGGCCATGAGCACCTCGGCAGCCGCCGCGTCGTCGGCGACCTCCAGACCTCGCGCTTGCCGCGCGGCGATGTAGAGACTGCGCAGCCGTGCGCGCTTGGCCGCGTCGGCGTTCCGGACGATGGCCGCCACGGTCGGATTGCGCGCGGCCTCGGCGAGGATCTCCATCTCCAACGCGGCGGTATCCAGATCCGTCTTCTCGTCGAGGCCCATCTCGACCCGGTCGATCATGGCCTGAAACAGATCGTCGGCGCTCTCGAAATGCAGCACGACCTCCAGCGAGCGCTCCAGCTTGCGTTGCACCAACGCGGCGATGATCGCCTCCTTGCTCTCGAAGAAATGATAGATGTGGCCCGGACTCATGCCGGCCGCCTTCGAGATCTTGGCAATGCTGCTGCCGTGAAATCCCTCGCGGACGAAACAGGCCGCGGCGGCGTCAAGGATCTGTTGCCGACGAACTTGGGCACGGGTCTGGTCTTGGTCCATGTCGGGCATACGTGCTCTGCTCTCCGATGAGGCCGCGTTTGGCGGATGAACGACGACGGCGCGCTCGAGGTTGACCCTTCGGGCCGTCAGGCATAGAGTGTCGACACGAACTAGAATGAACGTTCAGTCTACATTGGTCGCTCAACCCTAACCCATGCGCCGAGGATTGTCACGAGGACGATCGGCTCGGCGCTCGAGATGAGGTTTGTCATGGGATCCATTCCCCGTCGCACCCGGATCGCGTCGATCGGTACGCTTATTGTGGCTGTCCTGGCCGGTTGCGGCCAGGGGTCCACCGGATCGGGCGCGGGCGGGGCGGCCTCGCCACCGCCCGAAGCGGAGGTCGGTGTGGTCACCATCGTTGCGCGTCCGACCACACTGACCACCGAGCTACCCGGTCGCACCGTACCCTATCGGATCGCCGAGGTGCGGCCCCGCGTCAGCGGCATCATCCAGGAACGACTCTTCACCGAAGGCGGCGAGATCGAGGCGGGCCAGGTGCTCTATCGGATCGACCCGGCGATCTACCAAGCGGCGTACGAGAGTGCGGAGGCCGCCCTGGCGCGCTCTCGGGCGACCCTGGACCGGGCGCGCATGAAGGCGGACCGCTATGCGCGTCTGGCGGACTCCAAGGCGGTGAGCCAGGAGGACAACGACGATACCCAGGCTGCACTCAAGGAGGCCGTCGCCAGTGTCGCCGTCGATCAGGCCGCCCTGGAACGCGCCCGCATCGACTTGGCCTATACGCGGGTCGAGTCTCCCATCTCGGGGCGGATCGGTCGCTCGACGGTGACCCAGGGGGCGCTGGTGACGGCCAACCAGGCTCAGGCCTTGTCGACCGTTCAGCAGCTTGACCCTATGTATGTCGACCTCACCCAATCGAGCACCCATCTGCTGAGGCTGCGTCGGGCCTTGGCCGACGGTCGGCTCGAACGCCTCGACGGCGAGCAGGCACGGGTGACGCTGATCCTTGAGGACGGCAGAGTGCATCCGCACACCGGACGACTGGAGGCCTCCGAGGTGACGGTCGACCAGGGTACCGGCACGGTGACGCTGCGCGCGACCATCCCGAACCCGGATCAGGATCTGCTCCCCGGGATGTTCGTCCGCGCACAGGTGGAGGAAGGGGTCCGCGAGGACGCCATCCTGGTCCCGCAGCAAGGTGTTCAGCACGACCGCCGAGGCAATCCGATCGTCCTGATCGTGACCACCGAGGGCAAGGTCGAGGAGCGCAAGATCAAGACCGATCGGACCATCGGTGACCATTGGTTGCTCGAGGCAGGGCTCTATCCGGGCGACCGTGTCATCGTCGAGGGCAGCCAGCGCGCCCGTCCGGGCGCGCAGGTCCGCGTCACGGATCTCGACGCACGGCCGGGGTTCGCCGCGCTCGATTGAGCCGTCCCCGTTGCCGATCAATCTACCGCATCCGGAATCGCACTCATGGCCCGTTTCTTCATCGATCGCCCCGTCTTCGCCTGGGTCATCGCCATCGGCATCATGCTGGCTGGGGTCTTGTCCATCCTGACCCTTCCTGTCGCCCAGTATCCGGGCATCGCACCGCCCGCGATTGCCATCACGGCGAGCTATCCGGGTGCCTCGGCCCAGACCCTTCAGGACTCGGTCACCCAGGTCATCGAGCAGCAGATGAACGGGCTCGACGGGCTGCGCTATATGTCATCGACCAGCGAGTCCACCGGCGTCGCGACCGTCACCCTGACGTTCGACAATGGGACGGATCCGGACATCGCCCAGATGCAGGTCCAGAACAAGCTCCAGGTGGCCAATGCGCTCTTACCCGCCGAGGTCACCCAGCAGGGACTCCAGGTCGCCAAATCGGTGCGGAACTTCATGATGGTGGTCGCCTTCGTCTCGCGCGACGGGCGTCTGGAGAGCTCGGATCTCAGTGATTACATCGCCAGTCTGGTCAAGGACCCGATCAGCCGGGTCGCGGGCGTCGGCGAGGTCACGCTCTTCGGCTCCCAGTATGCGATGCGGATCTGGCTCGACCCCAATCGCCTCAATCAGTATGGGCTGACGCCGGCCGATGTCGCCACCGCCATCCGGGCGGAGAACGCTCAGATCTCGGCCGGGCAGCTCGGCGCCATTCCGGCCGAGCCAGGTCAAAGGCTCAATGCCACCGTGAACGTGCAGAGCCGGCTCAATACGCCGGAGGCCTTCGGCGCCATCCGGCTCCGCACCCAGACGGACGGCTCGAGCGTCTATCTGCGCGACGTCGCCAGGATCGAGCTGGGCAGCGAGAGCTACAACACCGCCGCCTTCCATAACGGCAGTCCTGCGGCCGGAATGGCGATCCGGCTCGCCGCCGGGGCGAATGCGCTCGATACCGCTCGGGCCGTCCGCGAGCGGCTCGATGATCTTGCCCCCTTCTTCCCGGCGGGGGTCGAGGCGGTGTTCCCCTACGACACCACGCCTTTCGTGAAGATCTCCATCGGCGAGGTCATCAAGACCATGATCGAGGCGGTGATCCTGGTCTTCCTGGTGATGTATCTGTTCCTGCAGAATCTGCGGGCAACCCTGATCCCGACCCTTGCGGTCCCGGTCGTGCTGCTCGGCACCTTCGGCGTGTTGGCCGCTTTCGGCTATTCGATCAATACCCTGACGCTGTTCGCGATGGTGCTGGCGATCGGGCTGCTGGTCGACGACGCCATCGTGGTGGTCGAGAACGTCGAGCGCGTCATGCACGAGGAGGGTCTGCCGCCCAAGGAAGCCACACGCCGCTCGATGGATCAGATCACCAGTGCGCTGATCGGGATCGCGTTGGTCCTGTCCGCGGTCTTCGTGCCCATGGCATTCTTCGGAGGCTCGACCGGTGTCATCTACCGCCAGTTCTCCATCACCATCGTCTCGGCCATGCTGCTCTCCGTGGTGGTTGCGCTGACCCTGAGTCCGGCCCTGGCGGCGACCCTGCTCAAGCCGGGCGACCATGCCGCGAGGCGCGGCTTCTTCGGATGGTTCAACCGCAACTTCAATCGCGGGGTGGGTGCCTACGGCAAGGGCCTGAAGGGCATCATCGGACGGCGACGGCTGTTTCTGGTGGCCTATCTCATGCTCGTCGTGGGGCTCGGCGTGGTCTATACCCGCCTGCCGACCGCCTTCCTGCCGGACGAGGATCAAGGCATCCTCATCACCCAGGTGATGCTGCCCGCCGGCGCCACTCGCGAGCGCACCCTGCAAGTCCTGCGCGAGGTCGAGCGCCACTTCCTCGAAGAGGAAACCGAGGCGGTCCAGGAGCTCATCACGGTCGCCGGCTTCAGCTTCGCCGGACAGGGCCAGAACATGGCCTTCGGGTTCGTACGGATGAAGGACTGGGACGAGCGCAAACGGCCCGACCTCAAGGTCAAGGCGGTCGCCGGGCGGGCGATGCAGGCCTTCTCGCAGATCCGAGATGCACAGGTGTTTGCCTTCGTGCCGCCGGCCGTCATCGAGTTGGGCACAGGCACGGGTTGGGACGCCCAGATCCAGGACCGTGGCGGGGTCGGTCACGAGGCCCTGATGGCCGCGCGCGGTCAGTTCCTCGGGCTGGCGAACGCCCATCCGTCGCTCGCTGCGGTGCGCCCCAACGGGCGCGAGGACGAGGCGCAGTTCCAGGTCGAGATCGATCGGACCAAGGCCGGCGCGCTTGGGCTCTCCCTTGCGGACATCAACACCGCGCTCGCCGCCGCCTGGGGCAGCGCCTATGTCGACGACTTTGTCCACGAGGGCCGGGTGAAGAAGGTCTATCTACAGGCCGACGCGCCCTATCGCATGGCACCCGAGGATCTGGACGCCTGGCATGCGCGAAATGCGGCCGGCGACATGGTGCCCTTCTCCGCCTTCGCGAGCGGCAGCTGGGTCTTCGGCTCGCCCCGACTGGAGCGCTATAACGGACTCCCGTCCGCACAGGTGATGGGACAGGCCGCGCCCGGGGTCAGCTCCGGCGAGGCGATGGCGGCGGTCGAGGCGCTGGTCGCCAAGCTGCCCGCCGGCGTCGGCCTGGAATGGACCGGGCTCTCGTTCGAGGAGCGTGCGGCCGGCGCCCAGGCGCCGCTGCTCTATGCACTCTCGGCGCTGGTGGTCTTCCTGGCGCTGGCCGCGCTTTACGAGAGTTGGTCGGTGCCCTTCGCGGTCATGCTGGCCGTGCCGCTCGGTGTGCTCGGCGCCGTGCTCGCCGCGACCGGACGCGGTCTGCCGGCCGACATCTATTTCCAGGTCGGCCTGCTGGCCACCATCGGACTCTCGGCGAAGAACGCCATCCTCATCGTCGAGTTCGCCAAGACCCTGCAGGAGCAAGGCAAGGACGCAGTCGCGGCGGCCCTGGAGGCGGCGCGGATGCGGTTGCGGCCGATCCTCATGACCTCGCTCGCCTTCGGTTTCGGCGTGGTGCCGCTCGCCATCAGCTCGGGTGCCGGCTCGGGCGCGCAGAACGCGATCGGAACGGGCGTGCTCGGCGGAGTCGTGGCAGGCACCCTCTTGAGCGTCCTGTTCGTGCCGCTCTTCTTCGTCCTGATTCGCGGCAGAAGGGCGTCTCGAGAGGTCTCGGATCCGACGGTCCCGGCTGTGTCGGCGTCGACGCCGACCCGAGCGAGGCTGAACCCTTAGCCCGGAAAGAGCGGGTCATCGACCGATTGCCCGAGTCCCTGCAGTGTTGACGAGTAGGCATCTCCACGGATCGGTTCGATTTCACATCGCTCGGCCTCCCACCAGAGCAGGCGATCGATCGAGGCGCACCAAGCGGCCAGTTGAAGGAGCCGGGGTCACACCCGAGCCGAGTCTGCCGCATAGCCCAAATCGACGACCGCTCCCGCACCCGCGGTCATCGCTTGCCATTCGACAGGGGCAACCCGCCAATCAGACTGACGTTCCGTCTTACTTGATGCGAACGTCTCATGTCCACCGCGACCATTACCTTATCGAGTAACGGACAAATCGTGATCCGGAAGGAGATTCTCGACGAGTTACGTTGGGAGGCTGGGACTCAGCTCACGTTGGTTTCAGGCGCTTCCGGGGTCACGATCAAGGCCACACCCAAGAAGACCGGTCGTCGGCTGGAAGACCTGATCGGCATGCTCAAGCACGACGGACCGCCCATCTCCAACGATGACCTCTGCCGGCCGGTCGACACCAGTGCAGACCGGGAGGCATCGGAGACGCGCGGTCGATGATCGCCTCCGATACCAACCTGCTGGTGAGCGTCCTGATCATGGATAATCCCGACTAAGGAATCGTTCAGAAACAACTGAAACATGTGCGAGGTCGGGTGGATAAGCGCAGCGCATCCACCGCCGGGCGTGATGGCGGATGCGCTGCGCTTATCCGCCCTACGGCTGTTCACATTGTTTCTGAACGGTTACTAACCGTTGCGCGCCATCTGGCCGCCCGCCGGTCCGCTGTGATGCAGACCTTCGACCGGGGTTTCTGCAAGCCCGCGAGGGAGGCGGGCATCGCGCCGGAGGTGCGGGTTTGGGAGGTTTGAAGGCTGCAATGTTTCCGCATGACGGAATCCAGTTTACGTAACAAATAAATCCGTCCCCTTTTGGCCTCGTCCCCTTTTGGCCTTACTCACTGCTGCTCGGGCTCCAGAACACCTGAGTAATACAGGGCTTGAGGCGAAGGCGCTCGGTGAGCGCGTCGAGATCTCGTGCGGCAACAGAGGTCGAGATGAGCTGAGCCATCATCTCGACCTCGTCCTCGCCGTAACGCTTGACATCGATGTCCTGAGCGGGGTAGTGCGCCCGTGCCAGCGCGTCCTCCAGGATCTCGAACGCCTCCTTTTGCTGTCTGCGGGGTGCGATGACGGTCACGGCATAGCTCAGCTCGGTCGTCTCGTCGATCGGGCGGCGATTCATGTGGTTGACGACGGGACGCAAGAGCGTATTGGCCGAGAGCACGAAAAGCGTCCCTAATGTCGCCTCGGCGATCAAGCCCGCGCCCGCCGCAGCGCCCACTGCGGCCGAGCCCCAGAGCGTCGCGGCCGTATTGATGCCGCGCACGTCACCGCCCTCGCGCATGATCACACCGGCACCCAGAAAGCCGACACCCGACACCACATAGGCCACGACGTGGATGGCGCTGGGGGTGCCGCCGACGATCCCGTGCATACGCACGGCGATGTCGACAAACAGGGCCGCCCCGACGGCCACCAGGACGTTGGTGCGCAGCCCGGCAGTGCGCTGCCTGTATTGGCGCTCGTATCCGATCAGCCCACCGAGCAGGAAGGCGGCCAGCAGGCTCATCAGGGTATTGAGCAGTTGGATGGGGTCGAATGTTGTCAAGATGGACATGCGAAATCTCCTTTTCTGTCGTGCTCGAGCGCCGGGTCAAGGATCCGGGAATCGGACGCGCGACGTCCGGCCCGGGGGCGCCCGATGCCCTTTGAGGAGGATCAGGTCGGCAGCCGCAGCAGGCTGCTCGCCATCACGAAATAGATGATCACCCCCACCATGTCGGCGATCGTCGTGATCAGCGGGACGCTTGCGGTCGCCGGATCGAGCTTCAGCCGACTTAGCAAGAAGGGCAGCAACAGGCCGATGAGCCCGCCGAGGATGACGATCACCTGCATCGAGAGTGCAACCACGAGTGCGATCTCCGGGCCACCACGCCAAAGCCCCAGGCCCGCGACGACCAAGGCCATCGTGGCACCAAGCAGACCGGCGACAGCGCTCTCGCGCAGTGCCAGCCGCGCCCAATCGCCGAGGACCGCATCTCCGGTCGCCAGCGCGCGGACCATCAGCGTGGCAGCCTGGGCGCCGGCGTTGCCACCACTGCCGATCAGCAGGGGCAGGAAGAAGACGAGCGCGACATGGGCCAGGATGGTGTCCTCGAAATGGGCAATCCCCGCCCCCGAAAAGATGCTGACGAACACCAACAACAGCAGCCAGAAGACGCGCTTGCGGTACAACAGGCCGATGGGTGCGTCCTTCAGGCCGACGCCAAGATTGCCGACGGCGCCGATCTTGCGAAAATCACTGTCGCCCTCCGCCTGCTCGACATCCATGGCATCGTCATAGGTCATGATACCCGCGAGCTCATCCTTGTCGTTGACGACCGGGACCGCCAACAGGTCGTACCTGCGAATCAGGCGGACGGCCTCCGCACGGGGGGCGAAGGCACGCACGAAGACGGGGTTGGTCGTCATCATCCGCGCGACGAGGGTCTCGGGTGCCGCCACGATGAGCTGGCGCAGCGAGACAGTGCCGATCAGCCGCTGCCGGTCGTCGACGACGTACGCTTGGTAGATGCTCTCGCGCTCCGGGGCGACCCGCCGCAGCTCCGCCACAGCCTCGCGGGCCGTCATCTCACGCCGCAATATGGCGAGGTCCGAGGTCATCACCGCACCAACCGCTTTCTCCGGATAGGCCGCGAGGCGGCGGATGTCCTCGCGCTCGGCCTGCGCCAGCGCGCGCATGGCGTTCTCCCGGATCGCGTCCGGCAAATTGTTGTAGAGATCCGCACGTTCGTCGGCCGGCAGATGGACCAACAGCTCGGTCAACTGCTGACGATTGATCCGTCGCGCCAGGTTCACCTGGACCTCATCGGAGAGGTGCATGAAGATACCGGCACGACTGGATGGAGACGCCAGACCCATCAGAAGCCGCTGCTCGCGGGATGACAGGGTTGAGAACGCCATCGCGATATCAACGGGATGCGCCTGTTTCTCGAGCCTCGTGAAGGTCTTGATGTCGGGTTTGAGCGCGACCTTCTTGAGCTCGAGCGCTATGTCGAATGACTTCATGGTCCGTCCTCTTCATCGGGTTCCGTTGGTGACCCGGAGCCAGCCAGGGTTGCCGGCTGCCTGCGCCAGGGCAGCGGCAAGGCCTGGTCGGCCCCGATTCGTGGCCAGCGGTAAGGGGTCCGTGCTGTTAGGTGGGCAGTCCGAGCACCGTCGTGGCGATCGCGAAATAGATGACCACGCCGGTGGCGTCCGCGATCGTCGTGATCAGGGGGGCGCTGGCGGTGGCCGGGTCGAGCTTCATGCGGCTGAGCAGGAAGGGCAGCGACATGCCGATCAGGCTGCCGATCAACACGATCAGCTGCATCGACAGGGCCACGACGATTGCGATCTCGGGCCCACCGCGCCACAGCCCCAGTCCCGAGACGGCCAGTGCCATGGTGGCCCCGAGGAGACCGGCAACGAACAGCTCGCGCAGGAGCATGCTCGCCCAGTCCCTGAGCACCACGTCCCCCGTGGCCAGGGCGCGTACCATCAGAGTCGCCGACTGAGCCCCGGCGTTGCCCCCGCTGTCGACGAGCAGCGGCAGGAAGAAGACCAGCGCGACATAGGCCAGGATGGTGTCCTCGAAATAGGCGATACCGGCCCCCGAGAAGACGTTGCCGAAGACCAGCAGGACCAGCCAGAACACCCGCTTGCGATAGAGCAGCGTGATGGATGCCTCCTTCAGCCCGCTGCCGAGCTCGCTCACCGCGCCGACCTTGCGGAAATCCGTATCCGTCTCGGCCTGCTCGACGTCCATCGCGTCGTCATAGGTCACGATGCCGACGAGCTTGTCGTCACCGTTCGTGACCGGCAGAGCCAAGAGGTCGTAGCGCGCGATCAGTCGCACTGCGTCTTCGCGAGGGGCATCGGCCTTCACGACCACGGGATCGGTGGTCATGATGTCGCCGACCAGGGTTTGCGGCGGTGCCACGATCAGTTGACGCAGCGACACCGTGCCGAGCAGACGCCGCTCGGGATCGATCACATAGGACTGGTAAATGGTCTCGCGATCCGGCGCGATCCGGCGCAGCTCCTCCAGTGCCTCGCCAGCGCTCAGCTGCGGGGTCAGGGTCGCATACTCAGAGGTCATGACCGCGCCGACCGTCGTCTCCGCGTAGGAGGCGAGACGACGGATATCCTCGCGCTCGACCTGGGCCAGCGCCGGCATCAGGATGTCGCGCGATGCCTCCGGAAGGTCGTTGTACAGATCCGCCCTCTCGTCGGCGGGCATGTCGAGCACAAGCTGCACCAGTTGGGAACGATCGAGCTGCTCGGCGATCCGCAGCTGATGGTGGGTGGTGAGATACCCAAAGATGTCGGCCCGCCCCTGAGGCGAGGCCATGCGGAAGAGCGTCGACTGGCAGCTCGACGGCAGCTTGGCGAAGGCCGCGGCGATGTCGGCCGGATGGGCGCTCTGCTCGATGACGGCGAAGGCAGCATCATCTCGAGTCGCGAGAATCCTGTTCAGCGAATTTACGATCTCCAGGTAGTCCATGATGTCTCCTCGATTCTGTGAACGGGCATCCACGCCTCGGTGTTGAGGTGCCGGTGGCCCGGACGACCCTTGGCGGGGCGCAGGCGCAAACCGGCAAGCCACTCCGGGAAGTGGATGCGATGGCGATGGTCATGAAGGATGCGTTCCCGCTCGACGCCTTGGCGTTCGGGCGGGATCGTCCGGCCGAGGGATCGTTCGGCCGAGGGAGCGCGCGGGCTGAAGTCAGACCAACCCGCGGAAGAGGGGGATCAGTCTGAAGGCGAGCCGCGGCTCAAGCGTTCTAGGGGGTCGGGGTCCATGGCGCCTCCTGGTCGTGCGCGACCGCTGTGGGTTGGGAACAGACGCTCAATGCGCCAATGAGTCCGGCATGTCGTGCGGATGCAGCAGTCTTGGCGAGCCTCTCGCGGCCGACGAGACTGCCCGCGCTTACATGAGCGGGCACCTCAGGACCGTCCCCTCAGCGGAGGAGACGAAAGGCTGAGCTCGCGCGTGCCGTCATCGATCCGGTACGGCAATACCCAGCCATCCGATTCGGACTTCAACAGAGGTGGCGATCAAGGGGCCGGTCTTGGAGACCGGCGAGGCACCGCGCCCGGGCAGGCACGGCGAAATGAAGCTTCGCGGAGCCAGCGCTCAGGTGGTATGGCCGACCAAGGATCGACACCTTTCGCTAGAATCAGTACTCACGGGAACCTGCGATCAGTTAGCACGGCGCGTGTTATATCGGCTCGGCCGGCATTTGTCAACAGCATTGAGACACACGGATCGAAGCGCGGGTCTGACTGGTATTGTCTGCGCAGAATCGAACATGCACAGGAGGTCGTTGACTAGGGAAAGCGACGAAATCCGCCAGGAGGCCCCGGTGCCTGCAGGCAACCCTGCTGAAGAAAAAGCTCAACAATAGCGCCACCTCCGCCCGCCCGCCGGCGGAACCGATCCCCGCGGCCAAGACGCGTGCCGCCGGGGCTATCATCGTCCCAGCAGCATCCGCCGCAACGATCCACCGGAGGCCAAGAGGCGGTGGACAATCGCCTAAACTCGTCCTCAGACCGCTGCTGCGGAGCCTGATCCGAGACCTTTTCGGAACCTGTTGCCGACAGCACAGTGCCGGCCGTCGGGGTCGAAGTACAGGACGCGGCGACAGCACCCCGGGTCAAGCAGGTAGAAGTCACGATCTATGGTGTGAGGCGCGGTTCACTCGGCGCCGTACCTGGAACGGATCAATGCAACGCACATTTATCCGCCGTGCGCGACGAGCGTCTCCCCAACATCAGGGATCACTGCGACGCGCACACCGGATAAATGCTTATTCGTTGGGCGACGACAGTAAATAGGCTCAGAGATGCCTCATAGAAAGTCGTCGATTGCCAGAACCGTGCGTTCGACCCATGAGCGAAATTGCATAGATCGCCAAACAATTGCCACAAACTGCGACCGCCTGCTAAGGGTGCCGCTCGGATGGAACGTCGCTCGCCAAAAAGGAAGCAAGATCATTGTGGTGAAAGATGACGATATTCGAAAACTTCAGCGGCCGAAAACGAGAATATACAAGCCGGTCAATCCGCTGCTAAGGCAGGAAACGCCAGCTCGACCCGGGTACCCGTATCCCGATCGGAGCGGATGGCCATCTCGCCGCCGTGTTGCTCGACCAGACGGCGCACGATGGCGAGGCCCAGTCCGGTGCCGTTAGCCTTGGTGCTGAAGAAGGGCTCGGTCAGACGTACGAGTAGGTGCGCCGGGATGGGCTCGCCGTCGTTGTGCACCGAGATCAGGATTCGATGTTCCGGCTGTCTCTCTTCGATGCGCCAGGTGACCGGCGTGCCCTCGGGCGCCGCCTGACAGGCGTTGTCCGTCAGGTTGACGAGGATCTGCCGCAGGCGATCCTCATCGGCGAGGATGCGTCCCGTTCTCGACGTCGCTTCGAGACGAACCGGATGTTGGCCGGCGGCGTCTGCATAGGTTTCGATGAAGGCGGCAAGGACCGTGGCGATCTCGGTCGGTCGTAGGTCCAAGCTGAGCGGTTTGGCGTAGACCAGCATCTCCTCGATCAGGCGCCGCATTCGTTCGGCCTCGCCCAATCCAAGTCCGATGCGCCTTTGTGCGCGGCCCTCAAGCGGGAGTCCGGCGAGCGATTCCAGTGCCATGGACACCGTCGCGAGCGGGGTGCGCAGCTCATGGGCGATGCCCGAGGCAAACTCGCCGATTGCGGCGAGCCGGCCTTGCTCGGCAAAGCGCGCGGTGCGTCCAAATGCTTGGGTCAGCAGTTGTGCGATGTTGCCGAGGAGACGGCGCTGAGGCGTATCGAAGCCGCTTTGCTGACGCGTTGAAAAGACCACCACGGCCGGAATCGGCGTCTGGGTCTGGGGCGTCAGCGGGAGGAACATGGCGTCCTTCATGCCGAGGGCGACCAGGTGACCGAGAAATTCGTAAGCCGGGTTGTTGCCCGCACGCGCAACGGCATCCGCGATATAGATCGGCGACTGATCGGCGAGCACGGACTCCAAGAGCGTGTCCTGCAACCGGAACAACCGGCGATTGCTGGGTTGCGGCTCTCCGTCCAACCAAGCGGTCTCGACACGCGCGCTGGCACGGGCATCGTCGATGAAGACCACGCCGATCCAGTCGAACCCGAGCAGATCCCGAAATTCGCGGCTCAGGAACGCCAGCAGCTCGTCGAGATCATTGCCTTGTTGGAGTCGACCAATGAGCTGATACAAAAGATCCAGCCGGACCGACAGGCGATTGAAGCTGCCGGTCAGGTCGAGGATCTCGGTGCTGCCTTCGACCGGGAGCCGGTGACCGAAATCGCCGTCGGCGACGCGTTGGAATCCACCGATGGCCCGCCGTAGTGGTGCGAGGACACGGTAGCGCAGCATGACGAGCAGGCCGGCCGCGACCATGACCGCGACGATGGCCACGCCGATTGCACCCTGCACCATCCGACGATACTCGCTCGCAGTCCAGTCACGCAGCGCCTGCGTCAGCGACGCTGTCGCATCGCCCAGGACGTCATGCTCGGCGATGATGTGCTCGGCCGCCCATTCCAGGCGCGGCTCCTCGGCATCCTCGCCGATCGCATCGAAGAGCGCTTGGCGCCAGGTCTCCCAAGCCTGCTCGAGGTCCCGAATGGCGACCCTGACACCTGACCCGAGGTGCGGCCTCATCCAGGGCAGAGGGGTCGGTGCCTCGTGACTGAAATCATCCTTCATGAAGGCATCGACGACCTGGTCGAAGGTCGCGACGTGGGTTGTCAGGTCCTGATAATAGAGGCGGACATCGCGATAGTAGGTGCGATAGTCGCGGGGGGCATTCTGCTTGTAGTTCATCGCCTGCGCGTGGATCTGCTCTGCGGTGAGCTCGAGCCGCCCGGCGATCTCGACCAGGGCGTCATAGGCCAACTGGCGCTGAAAAGCCCCGATGGCGTAGAGGCCCGCACCGGCGAAGAGCAGAACCATCACGAGAAAGCCGGCGGTGAGCTGAAAGCCGAGGCTTGAGAGGCGCTGTGCGAGAGTCATCTCAGGATCAAGACGAGCCCGAGATGTCCGCGTGTCTGCATGTTGGGTGCTCCGATGAACGCGGCGGTGCCGCCGTATCCCGAGTGTGCCTGATTTCGGCCGCGACGTCCGGTGCCGTTCGGCACGGATGCGACGGTTCGGTGGGATCGGCCGAGTCGGGACACGCGCACGCGATCGGTCTGACGGGAGATCGTTATCGCCCCGGCGTGCCGGCCGTGATGACAGAGATGCGCTCTCAGGCCCCACCGATGGGCAATCCCGCCCGTCGCCATTCGGGCAGACCGTCCTGGAGTCGCCTCGCCTGGAACCCCGCTGGGCGTAAGCGCGTCACGGCCGCGAAGGAGAGGACAAGGCACGCCGGCCGCGCTCGATCGATGCCGATGCCTTGGGTCAGCAGCAGCCGGCAGCCGTCGCAGGCTCGGTTCGGTCGAACGGCAGCCCGCCGCCGCAGCCGGGGAAGATCCCGTAGTGGCGGCTGAAGTCGCCAATGAAGTCGAAATAGGGTTGCAGGCGGGTCTCGCGGAGCATGCGCCAGGTGTTGCCGCAGACCGGGAAGACCCGTCCGGCTTCGATGCTGTGATGTTTGTCCAAGGTGAACCGCTGCTCATGGCCGGGGATGCCGCCGCGGTAGACCACCGCCATCCCGTAGTCCTCGCAGTCCGGCTCAAGTCCGTCCAGCTTGAAGAGCCGGTAGGTCGCCGAATGGAAGCCGATGCCCTGGGCGCGCGCCGCGAGGGCCGAATCGGTGACTGCGATGGGACGGTCCTCCACCAGACGCGGATCGGCGAACCCTGGGCTGCGCGCCAGGTGCAGGAAGTCGTTCCAGTACAGGGCTCCGCCAAGGCATTCACCGTAGAGCACCGGGTCCTCGCGCACCGATGCCGGTACACGACGGTCGGCGTAGACGTCCGAAAAGTACAGCTCGCCGCCTGGCTTGAGCAGCCGATGGACCTCGCGCAGCACCGCCGGTTTATCCGGGGAGAGGTTCACCACGCAGTTGGAGACGACGACGTCGAACGAGGCGTCTGGGAGCCCCAGCTCGCCGAGGCGCTCGATATAGCCGAGCCGGAATTCCACGTTGTCGCGGCTGAAACCGAAGGTCTCACGATGGTATTGGCGATGGCGTTCGGCGACGGCCAGCTGTTCCTCGGTCATGTCGACGCCGACCACCTGGCCTGTCTCGCCCACCAACTGGGCGAGGGCGTAAACGTCGCGGCCTGAGCCGCAGCCCAGGTCGAGTACCCGGCAGCCGTCCAGCAGCGGCGGACAGACCAGTCCGCAGCCGTAGTAGCGGCCGCTCACCTCAGGGTGTATGCGCGCGAGCAGCGGTTTGAGCCACTCTGCCACCTGGCCGGGGTCGCAGCAGGCGCTGGTGCGCAGGTCTGCCGTGCCTTGCAGTTGGCGGCCGTAATAGTCCTTGACGATCTCGTGCATTGAAGCTCCTCAGCGAGCGGCGTGCAGCCGCCAGTGGTCATCCAGAAAGGCGATCTCGAGCCGCGCGTCCTCGCAGCAATCCCAAATTTGACTCTTCGGTGGCCAGAAGCGCCCGAGACCGCCGACTTCAGTCGGCGATAATCCCCGATCATGGGGCAGGCTCCGTCACTTTCGTAGGACAGGCCCCACACGCCGACTGAAGTCGACCGTCCGAAGCGGCGCGTTGTCAGCACAGTGCAAGTTTGCGACGCATGGACGTGCTGCCGAGGTTGGTGCCAGAGGCGGAGACGCCGCCTGAATCCCTAGACGAAAAACATTCAACGTATCGGTTGATAGTGAAGCGCCGATCTGCGAGTATCGCGTTCACAGTCCATCCCGGCAGTCTAAGCATCAAACGGTTGGACAGCGTCATCCAGACCCGCGCGGCGGCGAGCCGCCACGTGTTGTCTTCGGCATCTTCGCATTGATGGCGATTCGGGACGAGAGCAACTCCAACTTCGGCGTCGGCCTCAACCTGTCATGGGATCAGCCGCCGGACACGCGACCATGAGCAAACAGCGACCGCGCATGCTCTTCCTGCTGGCTCTCGGCGGCGCCATCGCCGTCGCGCTCCTCTATCGCGAGCAGCTCGATCCCGCGGCGATCCAAGCCTGGGTGGACTCGGCGGGCCCGGCTGGGCCCCTGGCCTTTATCCTGGTCTACGCTCTCGCTGCGGTGCTCTTTCTCCCCGGCTCGGTCCTCACGCTGGCGGGCGGCGCCTTGTTCGGTCCGCTGTGGGGCACCCTCTTCAATCTGACCGGTGCCACGCTGGGCGCGGCGCTGGCCTTCCTGGTCTCACGGTATCTGGCCGCCGATTGGGTCCGGCGGCGCGTCGGTGGGCGTGCGAATCGACTGATCGCCGATCGACTGATCGAAGGCGTTGAAGGGGAGGGCTGGCGTTTCGTTGCCTTTACCCGTTTGGTCCCGCTCTTCCCCTTCAACCTGCTCAATTATGCGCTTGGGCTGACCCGCATCCCGTTCCTGCACTATGTCCTCGCAACCGCCGTCTGCATGGCGCCCGCGGCCCTGGCCTTCACCTGGCTCGGCTTTGCGGGGCGTGAAGCGGTGGCCGGCGGGGAAGGGCTCATTCAAACCGGCTTGATCGCGCTCGCGCTGGTCGCTGCGGTCGCCTTTCTGCCGCGTCTGGTGATCCGACTGCGGGGTCGACCGACTGCGGACCATTTATCGTCCGAACAGCCCGCACAGACGCCCGTCTCTTCCGAAACCGCAACGACGCGACAGGAGTAAACCATGTCCAGAGCTCTCTTCATCCTCAATGATCCGCCCTACGGCACAGAGCGCAGCTTCAACGGCTTGCGCCTCGCCAAGTCTCTTGCCGGGAAGGACACGCATGTCACTGTCTTTCTCATGGCCGATGCCGTCGCCTGCGCCAAGGCCGGGCAGAAGGTGCCGCAGGGCTACTACAACCTCGAGCTGATGGTGAAGGCGGTCGCCCGCGGCGGTGATGTCCTGCTCTGCGGCACCTGTCTGGATGCACGCGGAATCGGGGATGCCGAGCTGATCGAGGGCACCCGCCGCAGCACCATGGACGAGCTGGCGGAGGCGACCTTGGCGGCGGACCGGGTCTTGGTGTTTTGACCCGGATCTATCTCGACTACAACGCCAGCACACCGATCGCCCCGGCCGTTGCGCAGGCGATGCAGGCAGCGCTGGCGGATGCCTTCGGCAATCCGTCCAGCCTGCATTGGGCCGGCGCACCGGCACGTGCGTTGGTCGAGCAGGCGCGCGGGGAGGTCGCAGCGCTACTCGGCTGCGCGCCTCAGGACATCGTCTTCACCAGCGGCGGGACCGAGTCCAACAACCTCGCGCTCAAGGGAATCTTCTTTGCCGCGCGTCGCACGCATCCCCATCTGATTACGAGCCGGATCGAGCATCCGGCCATCACCGTGCCGATGCGCTTTTTGGAAGGCATGGGCGCCCGCGTTACCTGGCTGCCGGTCGACGGTCATGGTCTGGTCGATCCGGACGATCTGCGCCGGGCGATCCGACCCGAGACGATCCTGATCAGCCTGATGCACGCGAACAACGAGGTCGGCACCATCCAGCCGATTGCCGAGTGCGCGGCCATCGCGCGCGAGCACGGGGTGCCCTTCCACACGGATGCCGCGCAATCCGTCGGCAAGATTCCGACCCATGTCGATCATCTCGGGGTCGACCTGCTCAGCATTGCCGGTCACAAGCTCTATGCACCCAAAGGTGTCGGTGCCCTGTACGTCCGCACCGGCACATCCCTCGAACCGCTTCTGCACGGCGCTGGACACGAGAACGGGCGCCGCGCGGGCACCGAGAGCGCGCTCTTGACGACGGCCTTGGGCGCAGCCTGCCGCCTCGCCGCGGATCTCTCCGAGATGCCCCGGATCACCGCGCTTCGAGACCGCTTCTGGACGGCGCTTCAAGACCGTTTCGGCGCGGGTGTCGTCCTCAACGGCCATCCGGACCTGCGCCTGCCCAATACCCTCAACTGTTCCTTCATCGGTGCGCACGGCGGCGAGACCCTGGCCGCATTGGACGGCGTGGCCGCCTCCGCCGGCTCCGCCTGCCATTCGGGACAGACCGCGCCCTCGCGGGTGCTTGTGGCGATGGGCGTCCCGGACCCGATCGCCCACGGGGCCATTCGCTTCAGTCTGGGGCGCGAGACGACCGCCGAGGAGATCGATGCGGTCGTGGAGCGCCTTGCGGCGCGGCTCTGATCCTGAGCATCGTCGCTCGGCTGAACCGACGCAACCGATTCATCAACCCCAAGGAGACCACCGCATGAACCATCGTCTTCACAGCGCCTGGCCCGCTCTCGCCATTGGGCTGCTCGCCACGGCATTGGCGGCCGGCGCCGCTGCTGCCGAAGAGGTCACCCTGACCGACCAGGGCCTCACACTGAACGCCAACCTGGAGACGACCGGCTCCGACTGGCAACAGGGGCCCGTCGTACTCATGACCCACGGCACACTCGCCCACGGCGGCATGGAGATCATGCAGACCCTGCAATCGGCCCTGCTGGAGCGCGGGATCAGCTCGCTCTCAATGACTCTCAGTCTCGGCCTCGACAACCGCAGCGGCATGTACGACTGCGCGACGCCCCATACCCACCTGCACAGCGACGCGGTCGGCGAGATCGCGGCTTGGCTGGGCTGGCTGCAGAGCCAAGGGGTCGAAGAGGTCGCCCTGTTGGGACATTCGCGCGGCGGCAATCAGTCGGCCCGCTTCGCGGCCGAGCACCCGGACGCCCCGCTCAACGCCGTGATCCTGATCGCCCCGCAGACGTGGAGCGAGACCGCCGCGGTGCAGGACTACGAGAAGCGCTTCGGGAAGGCGCTGGAACCCCAGCTCGAGCGGGCGCGTCTGCTCGATTCGGAAGGTCGCGGCGCCGAGATGCTCAAGCCGGTGGACTTCATCTATTGCGCCGAGACCGCCGCAACCGCCTCCGCCTTCTTCTCCTACTATTCGCCCGATCCCCGCATGGACACCCCGAGCCTGATCCCCGACATCAAGGCCTCGGTTCTGGTGATTGCCGGCAGTGAAGACGATGTCGTCGAAGGACTGGTCGAGGCGGTGCAGCCCATCGCGGACGGCGAGCGCGTCAACCTGGTCTTGCTCGACGGCGCCGATCACTTCTTCCGCGATCTTTACGCGGACGAGATCGCCGACGCGGTGCAGACGCTGCTCGAGGAGGAGTGAGGAACGGAGCCGAGTGCTGGCCGGCTCCGATGTCGTTACGTTTCGGTTCGACTTCGAATCGATCGGATGTGCGGCCGGGCGATCGACCCGGCGCATCCCGCGCCACCCGAGGGCGAAATCGCGGCACGGGGACGCGGCGAAGCTCACTGGATGCGCTGGGGTCGGTAGTCCGGCCGAGGCATCAGCCGTCGTAATGGAAACGACAGGCGATCACGACCAACTCGGTATCGGTCGCGCGGTAGACCAGACGATGGCTGTCGTCGATGCGTCGTGACCAATACCCTGCGAGGTTACCGCGCAGAGGTTCCGGCTTGCCGATCCCGGCGAATGGTTCGCGCGCCGCATCCTTGATCAGCCTGTTGATACCGGAATCCAGTAAGGATTTCAGGTCATTGCGCGCGTGCGAATAGGTGACGACCTCCATGGAGTCAAACCTGTCCAGGAAATTGAACAAGCATAGCGCGCAACGGTACGGTCAAGCAGCTGAGCCGATTCGCTCGCGATCGATCGCCGAGACGCTGGCCAAGGCCCACGCGCCCCCGCGTCGACAACTATCGGCGGCTCGTCTCGACCGCTGCAATACCGTCCGCCCCTTCATCCTTCGACGTGGTGGGCTTCCAGACAAATCCCTCAAGCTCATAGCCGAGGATCATCGACTCGCCGTCGACCGAGACCAGGATCTCGACCCTCTCCGGCGAGCGGATGGTCCGATTCTCGACGGCCGAGATCGAATCCGGGAAGCGCTGTTCCAGGTCGCGGCAGACCAACTCCGAGATGGGTCCGATGTCGCCGATTTCCGGTGGATCGGGTGTGCAGACGGCAAATCCTTCGAACGTCGCGAAAGACAGGCAGGCAATCAGGGGTAGCTTCGTCATGGTCGTGTCCTCCTCTAGGGTGGTCGACGGATCCCGCCATCCGATTCCATTGCCGTAATGCTGGGCTTGCCGGACCGCGGGGCTTGTCTTAAGGCTTAGGCCAATCGGTACAGATTGTCCTGACGAAAACACGCCGAAAGTCGGATGATCCGCCGACAGGCATGTCGTCGCTTCTCGGTCGGCTAGACTCAGACCTATGAGCAAACCAGAGACCCTGTCAGAGCCTGCGATGGAAGCCGGGCCCAGTCTGCAAGGTGCCGGCATGTCTCCCGCGGCACGAGCAGAGGATGGCTTTCGGGTCGGGCCCTGGTCGGTCGAGCCGAAGAGAGATCTCTTGCGCCGCGGCACTCATCTGGTCCGGGTCGAGCCTAAGGTGATGGATGTCCTGGTCTATTTCGCCGGCCGCGCAGGCGAGGTGGTGTCGCGGGAGGAGTTGGAGCGCGACGTTTGGCACGGTGCCCTGGTGGGTTACGACGCGATGACCAAGACGGTCACCAAGTTGCGCCAGGCGTTGGGGGATGATCCCCGCAACCCGCAGTACATCCAGACCGTGCCCAAGCGGGGTTATCGGTTTGTCGCCCAGGCCGAACGACCCGATCCGATCGAGGGCTCGCCACTCGCGTCGCTCGATCGCGTCCGGCGACAGCTTGGTTCCCCGCGACGCCTGCTGTTCCTGGCGGTCCTCGGGGTGGCGGTCTTGGTCCCGCTTGTCCTCTATCTCGGGGTGCTCCGGCCTTTCGGCGGGCACGTCGGTGCACCCGGCGAGGCCATGGAATCGAGCGGTCCGACGGATCCCATCCCGCCAACCATGACCCGTGTGCTGGTCCTGCCTTTCGAGGTTCTGGGCAAAGATCCAGGCCAGCTCTATCTGGCGCGTGCTCTCACGGCGGACTTGATCGGCGATTTGTCCAAGCTCTCGGGCTTATCCGTGACAGGTGCAGAGAGTCGAAGCGAAGCGGCGCAGATCAAAGCCGTTGCATCCCCCGGCATTCGCTACGAGGTCTGGGGCGGTGTCCAACGTGCCGACGATCGCATCCGCGCCGAGGTCCGTCTAATGGATGCGCTCAGTGGTCGCCAATTGTCCGTCGAACGCTACGACCGACCCTTCGAGGATCTGTTCGAGGTCCAGCTGGACATCGGGACCCGCTTGGCACGCGCCCTCTCGGTGACGCTGACCGAGGTCGAGAAGCGTCGCGTCGCGCATCGCTACACCCGCTCCGTTCAGGCCTACGACCTCTTCCTTCGTGCTCAGTCGCAGGTGTTGGTCCGTCGCAAGGAAGACAACAGCCGCGCACGGGATCTCTACCTTCAGGCCATCAGGCAAGACCCCGGATTCGGGCGTGCCTACGCGGGGCTCGCACTCACCTATGCCTACGCATATCGAAGTCAGTGGACCAGCGACGGCGCTGCCGCGCTCGAGCGGGCGTTGACGATGGCCGAAACCGCCGTGGAGATCGACCCGATCCTCCCGGAAGCCCATTGGGCTCTAGGCTATGTCAAGGTCCAGCAGCGTCGACACCAAGAGGGACTGGCACAACTCGACGAGGCGCTTCGGTTGGCCCCCGGGTTTGCCGACGCCTTGGCACTCAAAGGCGGCATCGAGACCTATATCGGCCGGCCTCGAAGGACCATCCCGCTCGCCAGGGCCGCCATCCAGCTCAATCCGGGCGCGGGCTATCTCTACTACATGATCCTCGGACGAGCCTATTTTTTCATCGACGACCAGGTCCAAGCGGTCATCAACCTGCGGGAGGCGGCCATGCGAAACCCCGAGATGTTGGAAGTCCGTGTCTTTCTCGCGGCAGCCCTCGAGCTCGGCGGGGAGCACCAGGATGCCGCTTGGGAAGCAGAAGAGATTCTCGCCATTCATCCCGATTTTGCGACCGACGCCTGGCTGGAGACCTACCCCATGACGGACCGGGCCCAGCAACATCGGCTCGTCACAACCCTCGCGAGATTGGGACTTTGACTGGCGCAGAGGAACGCTGCTGCGGAGTGACCGCGACGACTAAACCGCGCCCGGCGCGGTCTGCGACGTTTCTTGGATTGGATCCCCGCGGCAGAATTGCAGCAGTTCCAAGTTTGCTGCCCACCTCGGTCGTCCGGGCAGGAGGCCCATTGACCGGGACCGCCGACTTGAGTCGGCGCGAGTGGCGAGTGCTCCGCAAGTGACGGGTTCTGCCGCTGTTCGGGGATTCTCGCCGACTCAAGTCGGCGGTCCTGGGGTCTTGCTGGCCGCCGAGGAGTCAAATTTGGAATTGCTGGCAGAATTGCCGATGGCCAGCACTGGCGAGGTTTAAAGAGGAGGATGCCTTTCGAGCCATGACCCATCCGACCTCACCAAACGCGCCCGACCACTTCGCCCGCTCTTGGGACGTACGCTACGAAGGCACGACAGCGATCCCGAAACCGGCCCTGGTGCTGCGCCAATGGCCGCACTTGCTCCCCGAGGGCGGCATCGCCCTCGACTTCGCCTGCGGACTGGGCGGCAACGCGCTGTGGCTCGCCGAGCGTGGATTCCGGGTCTCGGCATGGGATCTGTCCCCCGTCGCCATCGCGCGGCTCCGGGAGGCGGCCCAACTGCGAAGACTTCACATCGATGCCCGGGTCTGCGACCTGACCGCCCGGCCGCCGAGTCCGGAGAGCTTCGATCTGATCCTGGTCGCGCACTTCCTCGATCGCGATCTGGCCCCGAGCATCGCTGCCGCGCTGCGCCCCGGCGGTCTGCTCTTCTATCAAACCTTTGCGCGGGAGTCGCGCGGCCGCCGCGGCCCGACCAGCCCGGCCTATCGTCTTGCCCGCAACGAGCTGATCCACCTCTTTCCCGACCTGACCATCCGCGCCTACCGAGCCGAAGGTCGCCTCGCCGCACCCGAAAGCGGTTTGGGCGACCTGGCCTTGATGGTCGCCCAACGGGTTTGAGCGCCTGAGACCGGCATGAGCGCGAGACTACACATCCAATTGCTGGGCTGTTTCGCAGTCGAGCGCGACGGCGCGCCCATTAGGCTGCCGACCCGCAAGGCCGCTGCACTTCTGGCCATACTCGCAATGCCGCCTGGCGCTTTGATCACGCGCGAGCGTCTCGCCGACCTGCTCTGGTCACGCAGCGCCGAGGCCCAAGCGCGAGGCAGTCTCCGCCAAGCCGTGGCACAGCTTCGCAAGGCCCTGGAGGATGAGTCCGGCTTGCTGATCGAAACCGTCGGGCCGGGCCTTCGTCTTGTGTCGCCAGGGGTCGAGGTCGATGCGATGACCCTGGATCAGGCGCTGAGCGCGGGAACCCCGGCCGACCTGGAGCTGGCCGAGCGGCTGTATCGGGGCGAATTCCTCGCGGGACTCGCGATCGAGGAAGCGCCCTTCGAGGATTGGCGGGCAACCGAGGCGGAGCGATTGCGGCGTTGTCTGTTGCGCGGATTGCAGGCGCTGCTGGCTCGGCAAGTCGAACGGGGTGACCTGGAGGCAAGTCTCGATCTGGGCGAGCGCTTGGCTCGGCTGGAGCCGCTCGCCGAGGAGACCTATCAGTCCCTGATGCGCCTTCATCTCCACCGCGGTGCGCTCGGCTCGGCCATGCGCGAATACCAGCGCTGCCGGGCGGCCTTGGCGGCGGGTCTGGGTGTCGCGCCCTCGGCCGAGACAGAGGCGCTTCGGCGATCCATCCGCGCGCGGCCGACCGCTCGCCCCCCGTCCCGAGAGGAAACCGAGTCCGGGGCCCTACCGGTTCTCGCGGTCCTCCCCTTCTCGGATACAGGCGAGACCGCCGAAGACGCAGGGCACGATTACTTCGTCCGTGGCTTCACCGAGGACGTCGTCGCCGCACTGGCGCGCTTCCGGTCGCTGCGTGTGATCTCGGCTCAGTCCTCCTTCGCCGAAGCGGACCTGGAGGCCAGCCCGCGCGAGATCGCGGAAGGTCTCGGCGCACATTATCTGCTCCTCGGCAGCCTCGCACGCGGCAAGGACCGCACGCGTCTGAGCACCGAGCTGCTGGACGTCCGTGCCGGCCATCTGGTCTGGTCCGATCGCGACGAGATCTCAACGACCCGACTTCCGGAGAGCCGCGACGCGATCGCCCGCGGCGTGGCGGCGGCGCTGGCGGCCCGTATCGACGGTGATCTGCTGCGCCAAGCCATGCGCAAGCCGCTCGACAACCTGGAGGTCTACGACTGCTGGCTGCGCGGCATGGCCCGCCTGCGTCAAGGCACGCTCGAGAGCCTGGCCGAGGGCCGGCCGCTGTTTCGCCGGGCGCTTGAGCTGGACCCGGGATTTGCACGTGCTCACTCGGGCCTGTCGTTGACCTATTTCAACGACTGGAGCTGTCTCGCCTGGCAACGCTGGCACGAGGACGAGCGCATGGCCTTCGAGCATGCGCGAGACGGCGCCGCCCTGGACGAGACCGACCATGTCACCCACTTCGTGCTTGGTCGGGTCCTGCTGTATCGACGCGAGTTCGCCCGTGCCGAGCAGCACATGGATCGCGCCGAGGCACTCAACCCCAACGATGCGGACATGCTCGCGCAACTGGCCATCGCCGATGCCTATCTCGGGCGGCCCGAGCGGGGCGCCGAGCGCATCGCGCTGGCGATGCGCCTGAATCCATATCATGACGACTGGTACTTTGCCTACGCGGTCTATCCCAACTTCGTCGCCCGCCGACTGGAGACGGCGATCGCATTCGGTCTGAAGGCGCCGCATGTGGCCACGGACGTGACGGCCTACCTGGCCGCGGCCAGTGCCCACCTCGGCCAAATGGACGGGGCTCGCCGCCATCTCGCGTCCTTTAGGGAGATGTTCCGGCGCAACATCATGCAGGGCAGCGAGCCGGCCGCGGAGGCGCCGATGCGCTGGCTCTTGCACGTCAACCCCTTCAGCCGGATCGAGGACGCGCACTTCTGGGCCGAGGGGCTGGCACGGGCCGGGTTGGTCATTCCGGATGATCTATGGCGCGATTTTCCCGATGGACCCTGGCCCGGCTAAACCTAAACCGCGTCCAGAGTGAACTGCGTCATTTTCATTTCGTGTCGGGCTTAAGGATTTTTCCGAACTTTGTGGTAACGCGTTTTAAAATCTAATATTTTTTAATACTTTAAACCGCGCCACCTCCGGCAGTTGTCGGAGGTGGCGCGGCCAACCCAATCCAACAAACGACGCATACCGCATCGGGCGCGGTTTAGATCAGAAGTACTGGCAATGATCCGCCCGCGCGGCGATCTCCTGGAGAAAGACGCCCGGATCCATGATCCCGTCCGCCTCGGGCAAGAGGTCGTCTTCGGCGACATCGAACGTCATGGCGGCCAAGCGACAGCCATGCAGACGGACATGGCCGGTCGAGGCGAGTAGCTTGAAGAAGTCATGGATCTCGAGCGGATCCCCGTCGCGTTGCAGCCGTTGTTTCAGCCACTCCTCGCGGTGTGCGTAACGCGGATCCATCCGAGACTCGCGCACGCCCTCGTTGGTGAGCAGGCGCACCGACCAGAGGACGAAGAGGATGTCCACCTCGACGCCCTTGCGCCCCATCTCCCAGGCAAAGGTCAGCGGGGTCAGAAGCCGGTCGAAGGCGTCGTCGCGGATGACGATGGCGAGGCGCCGGATGGGTGGTGCTGCGGACGGGGCGGCCTGTCCCGCATCCGGCCCCCCATCCGGCCGCGCGGTCGGTGTCTCCTCGGATTGACGCATGGCGGACTCGGTATCGAGGAAGATGCCGGGCTGACCGGGGATTTGTCGCGTTTGAATCGTTGTGGATGACATGATCTCGACTCCCGCCCCCGGCATCGCACAGACCCCGGCGGGGCTTCGTGTGGAACCGGAAACTACAGACTCTCAGTGCGGGTCGGACTCCCAGGATGTGGGTCGGACTTCAGTCCGACACGACCTTGCCGCATTTTTGTCGGGCTGAAGCCCGACTCACAGCGGGTCGCCCGGCGAATACGGCGTTTTCCGAGAATCGCCTCAAGCAGCCTGACGCAAGGGCAAAACGCCTGCTCTCGCGGCAAGGGTGCGGGAAGTCGCGCTGTCCGGCTTGAGATCGGTCCGTTCGGCAATCAGCGCCCGTGCCAAGGCGCGCTGCCCGTCCCGCAGCGCGGCCTCGATCAGGGTCAGGTCGATCAGATCCCGTTGGGCATGGCTGCCGCCGAACCGATTCGCCCGATCCCGGACCGGTCGCAGGAGGCGCACCGTCTCGGCATAGTCGCCCTCGCCGAAGGCATGGATCGCGCGGGTGACCGGGGACCCGACCTCGCGGACGAAGAAGCGGTTGTCGCCCGAGCCGTCGATCGCGCGCGTTTGCGCCGCGAAGACACGCTCGGCAGCTCCTCGCCGCTGCGCACCCGTGAAGGCCATCATGGCGTGTGCATCGTTGAAGGCGTAGTTGCCCTCGTCCGCGATCGGCTCCCAGCCGTCCGCCACGGTCTGCCAACGCTCCCCGAGGCGGATGCCCCGAAGCTTCAGGCGCCAGAGGAGTGCCGAGGCGTCGATCATGTCGAGCACGACCCGGGAGCGCGCTCCGTAGATGGGTCCGTCGAACAGCCGCAGGACCTCGTCGACCTCGTCCAGCTCCAGGTGATAGAGCGCCAGGTGCCACCAGTTGTGCACCGCGAAGAAGTTGTCGACGGACCAGCCGTCCGAGTCGCTGCGCAGCCACTCGATGCCCTCGGTCGGGCGGCCCTGCATCTCCATGACATGGGCAACGGCGTGCCAGGCCCAGGCGTCATGGCGCTCCAGCTCGACCGCACGCCGCCCTGCGGTCTCCGCATGCTCGTAGAGCCCGGTCTCCTCCAGCCCGAAGGCATGCATCCCGATGACGGCGTGATAGCCGGGCATGTCGGACGACCACGAGGGCAAGGCACGGGCGATGCGGTCGCGCAGCAGACGCGACGCGCCGGTGTAGAAATCCACGACATGTCCGACCTGCAGCGCGAGGATGTCGTGCGGGTCGTCGATGGTGATGTCCTCCAGGATCCGCGAGGCGACATGCCACTCGCTGTCCAATAGGTGCTTGGCCGCAGTCAGATGGGCACGCTCGCGCACCGTGCTCGGAAGGGTTGTGGCCGTCTCCAGATCTGCGCGGGCCACGGCGAATCCGTCCGGCTCGGTTCCCAACAGATGCAGATAGGCATGGAGAACCCGGGCCATGACGAATTCCGGGCTCCGGCTAAACGCCTGCTCCATGGTCGCCACCGGGTCGCCCCGATAACATTGAAACTCGTGGATCGCCTGCTGGTAGAGATCGGCTGCGGTCGCATCGGCGCCGCTCATGGGAAGGCCAAGGGCATCGTTTCGGGTCATTGCGATTCCTCCTCGCTCGGGGTCGTCGATTAGGCTGATCCACCGGGATGCTCCGGTGTTGACCAAAGCCTACGTCCCGCCCGTCATTCGGCCGTGAAACTGGCGTGAAAGATGGGGTAAAAATGCGGACAACCGGCGGCATGACGTCGTTGCAGCGGCCTGGCGATACACCTTCCGGGAGCTCTATGACGGAGACACGCAGTCAGAACGCAGCAACGGAAAAAGACAAAAACGCCTTTCGGCATCACGGATGAATGGACCCGCGGTACAGGCTCAGGATGTACCGCCACCCGCGAGGAAATAGGGGACGCGAGGAAATAGGGGACGTACCACGAAATCGGACATCCATCGGTGAGTCGTTCGGTATAACCCTTCCTGCAGCATGTCCGGCAACACCTTCGCCCACCAACCGCCGAATGTCACACGTTCGCTCTTATGGCCCCATGATCACACAGAGATCCCACCAGACCGTGGGAGCGCAATGTGGAACCGCCAAGAACGGGATGGACCGCGATCATGCCTTTAGTTGCTCGGCAAAGACCGGCTCGAGCGTTGGTGCCGTCGGACAGGTCGCGGCGGCAAGGGGTTACCGCCCTACGCTGGCTGTTCATCGCATTCCCCAATTGGCGCATAGATGCTTGCCGTGACCTGCTCAATGACTGCTCTCTTTCCGTCCCGAGGGATGCCCCAATTGGCAAAGGCATTTCCTGAGGCTCACGCAATCGTCACCGCGGGGGACAGATAGACGTCCTGGATGGCATTCAGAAGCTTTACCCCTTCTTCCATGGGCTTCTGGAATGCCTTTCGTCCGGAGATCAGCCCCATACCCCCGGCTCGCTTGTTGATCACCGCCGTGCGCACCGCTTGGTGCAGGTCGTCCTTTCCGGATGGGCCTCCGGAGTTGATCATGCCGACCCGCCCCATGTAGCAGTTGGCGACCTGGTAGCGCACCCAATCGATGGGGTGACTGCCGGAGAGCTCCGAGTAGACCCGCGGATGGGTCTTCCCGAACCCGATGGCGGTATAACCCCCGTCGCAGGTGGCCTGCTTCTGCTTGACGATGTCTGCCTCGACGGTGACGGCCAGGTGATTGGCCTGACCGGTGAGGTCCGCGGCTTCGTGATAGTCGGTGCCCTCGTGCTTGAAGGCAGCGTTGCGCAGATAGGCCCAGAGCACCGTTACCATGCCCAGCTCATGGGCACGGGCGAAGGCGGCGCTGATCTCCTGGATCTGGCGCCTGGACTCGGCCGAGCCGAAATAGACGGTGGCCCCCACGGCGACCGCTCCCATGTCGAACGCCTGCTCGACTCGGGCCCAGATGGTCTGGTCGTAGATGGTCGGATAGGTGAGCATCTCGTTGTGGTTAAGCTTCACCAGGAAGGGAATCTTGTGGGCGTAGCGTCGGCCCACCGAGCCCAACACGCCCAGGGTGGAGGCAACCGCGTTACAGCCCCCTTCGATGGCCAGCCGCAGGATGTTTTCCGGGTCGAAATAGAGCGGATTGGGGGCGAACGATGCCCCACCCGAATGCTCCACCCCCTGATCCACGGGCAGGATAGACAGGTAGCCGGTGCCGGCTAGGCGACCATGGCCGAGCAGGGTCCCGAAACCGCGCAGTACCCCGGGCTTGCGGTCCGATCCCATCATGACCCGGTCCACGAAGTCTGGTCCGGGCAGGTGCAGCATGGACTTGGGGATCCCCTGGCAGCTGTGTCCCAAGAGGTCCTCGGCCTCGTCCGCTAACAAACTCGCGACGTCGGTCATTAGCTCTCTCCGTCGTGTCTGGTGATCGAAACGGATTCTCGGGCGCTCGTCCTAGACAAGCCGGGCGGCGCTTTCCCCCTTCGGGCGTGAGAACGCGGCTAGCGCTTCCTGCATAGTGTGGGTGATCGTTCGCGTCCCTGCCGACTTTGGTCGAGTGACCGAAACAAACCGGAGACAGTGCGGCCTGGCAAAGCCGCTTAAACGTACCGCTTGACGTACGTACGACACCTCGAGCCATCAGTCGTTGTAGCTTATTGGAGGTTTGTCATGGCTGCAATTACGGTCAGCAGTGCCGGCATCGTGGCCGATGCCGGCGCCTGGAGCAGCTATGCCGCCATGCTCGGCCGGGGGCCGGCACAGCCCTGGTTGGAGACCGACTGGGTGCTTCGGCAATTCGGGCGTGCGCGTGCGGCGGCGTGAGCCGCCTACGCGGCCTTTGTCGCCGACGGCGTCGGGCGCCCAAGCGTCTGGGGGGG
>RRYU01004071.1_pt1:25000-32099 | contig 32099 bp, 25 predicted proteins | sample 2162651 | NCBI WGS metagenome assembly RRYU01 (sample SAMN10267283, study PRJNA491782) | microbial mat metagenome | isolation source: biomat in the production well | place: Japan: Minami-Kanto gas field, natural gas well KTG3 | collected 2017-06 | reverse complement strand
CGTACGTCTGACTCATACTCTACGTGGGCTGTCGCAATGGTGATCCCGCGCGCACGCTCTTCCGGTGCACTATCGATATTGGCGTAGTCCTTGAACTCTCCACCATGCTTCTCGGCCATTACTTTTGTGATCGCCGCTGTCAGCGTGGTTTTACCGTGGTCTACATGACCGATTGTACCGACGTTTACGTGCGGCTTTTTACGTTCAAACTTTTCTTTAGACACCGTATACCTCCGGGCAAATATTGTTCCATAACCAAATTAACATAGTGGAGCCCAGGAGCGGAGTTGAACCGCCGACCTCACCCTTACCAAGGGTGTGCTCTACCAACTGAGCTACCTGGGCCTAAAACCTAGTTCAAGCTCCAATTAAATGGAGCGGGTGATGGGAATCGAACCCACGTAATCAGCTTGGAAGGCTGAGGTTCTACCATTGAACTACACCCGCTAAAAAAGCCGCCCGTAAGGCGGCATTTTACAAATTCTGGTGGAGGGGGGTGGATTCGAACCACCGAAGGCGGAGCCGTCAGATTTACAGTCTGATCCCTTTAGCCACTCGGGAACCCCTCCAAAATGTAAGCGCGGTATTTTGATGAAGCAATGCCAGTGTGTCAACTGTTACTTTGCTTTTTTTTCAATTAATTCAAAATCTAACGCTTGTTTTTATCATTCCCTCTTAAAAACAAAAAAATCCACACACAAGTGCGGATTTTCTGATTTTTCTAATATTTAAGATGCCATTTCTTAACATAAATAATTGGTGCCGGCACCAAGAGTCGAACTCGGGACCTACTGATTACAAGTCAGTTGCTCTACCTACTGAGCTATACCGGCTGAAAGAGGCGCGAATTATAATGTAAAAATAATTAAGAAGACAAACAAAAACAGCCTTTTTTTTAACTGTTTGCATGATTTTATCCGATATTCCCATCTCAGCGGTATTTCCAGGTCGAATTAGTATGGATTATCTGGCTTTATCACAATCTTGCCAGTTAAAGACCAGATTATAACCAGCAAGTTCTTCTTCCGCCTTTTGCTTATTATTCAACAAAATCTGATACATGATCCATTTTCGTTCCGAAGTGAGTTCAATCACCTCTACAATAGCTTTTTTCTTCAACGCAGCTATTTTATTGACTCTATTTTTAATTTTATCCGCTGATTCAGGTGTTGAGAAAAGTCCCAAAGAGATAGAATTTATATTTTCACCGCGTTTAACAATAAAGGAGTCTTTTATACCCGCAGCTGTCAACTTTGCCTGAGCTTTAGTCGAGTCTTCTTTATTATTATATGGTGGAATATGTACCCAGTATCGTTGCTTTATATAAGATTCATCTCCACTGGATCTTAAGGAATACAATTCATTCTCATTCAAAAACGTTTGCTGTTGTGCATTTAAATTATTAATAATTTTTACGCAAATGATATTGTCTTGTGTTTTTGATGGGTGATTGTCACTTAAAACTAAAGACTCTGATTTGTCTACAGCTTCTGAAGTAACACTATTGTTTATTTGCTGCACCTGAATATCTTTTACAGAATTATTGTTTAATTCATCCGTCTTTTGCTCATCAATTAAATAAAGCTGTTGTTTCTTAGTGCTGGCTTCTGTATCGACTATGACGGCATCGTCCACTATAAAAGTGAAATACAACAAAACTGTATTTAATAAAAATAATAGGATAAATAGAGTTCTCATTACTAATTACGGCTTAAATCCAACAATCCATGCAACACCAGATCTGGTTCTACCTTTAAAGGAAGATCAATATATTTGGCGACTCGCTGAGCGTCTCCCCCTGTCAATATCAATATGCCTTGTTTAGCTTGAAGATTCATAATGGAGTAAATGCTTGAAGTTATCGCAAGAATAATGCCATTAGAAATCGCAACATCTGTGCTTCTTCCAAAAGATGTTGTTAGTTTATCGTTAGAAGCATCAAATTTCATTGCCGTTTTTCTACCCAGGGATTCTAGCATGGTGTTAATCCCTGGCATGATATACCCACCTAAATGTTTCATCTTCGCATCAACTACGTCGATCGTCACTGCGGTACCACAGTCGCAAACAACAAACGGCGCTTTAAAGCGATTATAAGCACCAACCATCGCAACCCAACGATCTACACCTAATGATTCCATTTGCTGATAACCATTGATTAATGATTGATATTGAGAAGTAACATGGATTTGCACCGCATTAATTCCAAGATTATGCAAACAACCTGAATGAAACTCTGCAATTTTATCTTTGGATATAACAGAACAATAATGAATGGACTCGATATTGTAGTTGATAACTTCGTTAAAAAAATTACTGAGCGTGTAACTATAATCTGGTTTGTTGGACAGAGCTCCAAATATGGATTTACTTGTGTCAACAAACATCCATTTAATTCGACTGTTCCCCATATCAACTAATAATTGATTCATTGTAATAGTTCTATATGTCCGGATGTATATGGCATGATTCGATTATTCTGTTGTAGAAGAAGCGCTCCACCCTTTCCTATCCCACACGCAAGACCAATCTCTTCTCTGTTATCAATCACTATTTTTATAGTTTTATCTTTTAAAAAATCATGCTCATTCCAATTTCGCAAAATCGCTTCATCATGATATTTTTCAAATTGCTGTACACCATTCATAACTTCGTCAATCAGATAAGCAATGATTATATTTCTATCAAGTATAAAGCCACTCTCTTTTAAAGAGCTCCATGGCTGGTCTATATTTTGGTAACTATCATGTTCCATATTGACATTTAATCCAATTCCAATAACAACCCACCACAGCTCTTTATCTGTTTCGAGATCAATAATAATTCCCCCGAGTTTTTTATTCTCCAGATAAATATCGTTTGGCCATTTCAATAAAATATTATTCACCTTTAGTCGGTTTAATGCTGTTTTAATTGAAACTCCGACTCCCAAAGCGAAGATCCCGATATTTTCATGTCGAATGATTGGTAGTTTAATCGATAAATAAATATTAGTTGCAAAGGGAGATATCCATTCAGCTCCCCTGCGTCCACGCCCATTTAGCTGCATCTCTGCAATACAAATAGCAGTATGCCTTTTTCCGTTTTTTAAATAATCACTTGTCGAAGAGATAACCGGAATGTAAACAAATTCAGAAATCGTGTTCTTATTAGATAACTGCAGATTTGAATTGATAATTTTTGGTTCCAGGAATTGATGTTGATGATTAAAAACTATTTTACTACCTGTTACGGTATACGCGATATTGAGAGAATTTAAACTACTCAGAAGCAGTTCCCATTGATCTATTGATAGTTTAAGCTGCTGTTTTAATTCACCAACATGGAATCTATTTTGTTGCCTTAACAGAGTAAGCAGTGAATTGATAATCATTTATTCAATATGCACAGCGAGTAAGTCACAATCTATTTGATGTAAAAGTGAGTCTGCTGTGTCGCTAAAGAATAGAGCCAGACCATGTTTTTGATGATTACCCACAACAATAACATCAGCCTTTAAATCATTTGCTTTCTTTATAATTTCGGGCTTGATATCGCCTTCTAGTACAAAACAGTTTGATCTGTTGACTCCAATATTAGAAGCTGTAGTCTCTAGCCAGCTTTTTGAAGCTTGTAATAACTCTTGCTCAACCTCAACAGGGAAAGTCATTTCACCATTTAAAAGAGTATTTACAATGATTGGTTGATTAACATGAACAAAAAATACTTTTCTTTGATCACCATTAACCAGACTTAAACCACGGCTGATAACTTTTTCAGTGCTTTGATCACGATCGAGTGCTACAAGTACGGTTTGATAACTCATTACACAACTTCCATTAAATAAGTTACATGCATAATGACAAACAAACCGGAATAAAAAAAGAGGTGATCCGCTTTTGCGCCTGAATAACACCACAATTCAGATTTAAAGCGGATCGCACTTTACATTGTTAAAAAAGAAAAAAGCCCCGACAGTTAAACTATCGAGGCTTTTAGGTATTAAATCCTGGCAGTGTCCTACTTTCACATGGGAACTCCCACACTATCATCGGCGCTGAGTTGTTTCACTTCTGAGTTCGGGATGGGATCAGGTGGGACCAACTCGCTATGGCCGCCAGGAAAAACTGGCTCAGTTTACTTACGTAAACTATTAGAAAAGCTGTAATTTGTCTGTAATCAGCATATGACCCAAACAACTTGGGTGTTATATGGTCAAGCCTCACGGGCAATTAGTACTGGTTAGCTTCATACATTGCTGCACTTCCACACCCAGCCTATCAACGTCGTAGTCTTCGACGACCCTTTAGGGACTCAAGGTCCAGTGAGAACTTATCTTGGGAGGGGTTTCCCGCTTAGATGCTTTCAGCGGTTATCCCGTCCGTACATAGCTACCGGGCAATGCCATTGGCATGACAACCCGAACACCAGGGGTACGTCCACTCCGGTCCTCTCGTACTAGGAGCAGATTCCCTCAATTCTCAAACGCCCACGGCAGATAGGGACCGAACTGTCTCACGACGTTCTAAACCCAGCTCGCGTACCACTTTAAATGGCGAACAGCCATACCCTTGGGACCGGCTACAGCCCCAGGATGTGATGAGCCGACATCGAGGTGCCAAACACCGCCGTCGATATGAACTCTTGGGCGGTATCAGCCTGTTATCCCCGGAGTACCTTTTATCCGTTGAGCGATGGCCCTTCCATACAGAACCACCGGATCACTAAGACCTGCTTTCGCACCTGCTCGACGTGTCTGTCTCGCAGTTAAGCACCCTTATGCCTTTGCACTAACCGCATGATGTCCGACCATGCTTAGGGTACCTTCGTGCTCCTCCGTTACTCTTTGGGAGGAGACCGCCCCAGTCAAACTACCCACCATACACTGTCCCCAACCCGGATAACGGGCCTAGGTTAGAATTCCAAGCATACCAGGGTGGTATTTCAAGGTTGACTCCACCGGAACTGGCGTCCCGGTTTCAAAGTCTCCCACCTATCCTACACAAGTAGGCTCAAAATTCAGTGCAAAGCTGTAGTAAAGGTTCACGGGGTCTTTCCGTCTAGCCGCGGGTATACGGCATCTTAACCGCAAATTCAATTTCACTGAGTCTCTGGTGGAGACAGTGTGGCCATCGTTACGCCATTCGTGCAGGTCGGAACTTACCCGACAAGGAATTTCGCTACCTTAGGACCGTTATAGTTACGGCCGCCGTTTACCGGGGCTTCGATCAAGAGCTTCTTCCGAAGAATAACCCCATCAATTAACCTTCCGGCACCGGGCAGGCGTCACACCCTATACGTCCACTTTCGTGTTTGCAGAGTGCTATGTTTTTAATAAACAGTCGCAGCCACCTGGTCACTGCAACCCTCCTCAGCTCAGAGAGCAAGTCTCGTCACCAAAAAGGGCACACCTTCTCCCGAAGTTACGGTGCTATTTTGCCTAGTTCCTTCACCAGAGTTCTCTCAAGCGCCTTGGAATTCTCATCCTGTCCACCTGTGTCGGTTTCGAGTACGGTCCCACAATATCTGAAGCTTAGAGGATTTTCCTGGAAGCATGGTATCAATCACTTCGCTCAAAAGAGAGCTCGACATCACGTCTCGACATTAAGAGGCCGGATTTACCTAACCTCTCTGCCTACACGCTTGAACCGGAACAACCAATCTCCGGATGACCTAACCTTCTCCGTCCCCCCATCGCAATATTGCGAGGTACAGGAATATTAACCTGTTTCCCATCGACTACGCATTTCTGCCTCGCCTTAGGGGCCGACTAACCCTGCGCCGATTAACGTTGCGCAGGAAACCTTGGACTTTCGGCGTGGGAGTCTTTCACTCCCATTATCGTTACTCATGTCAGCATTCGCACTTCTGATACCTCCAGCATCCCTTACAAGACACCTTCAACGGCTTACAGAACGCTCCTCTACCATGCATACATTCCCTTAAATCCACTCTTTGGTATTATCCAGCATGTCCAACTCAACTTTGTTGAACGCAGTGTCATCGTTTTTCAAACGATGACAACCGAATAGATTTAAGTGGAATGTATGCATCCGCAGCTTCGGTATGTAGCTTAAGCCCCGTTATATCTTCCGCGCAGGCCGACTCGACCAGTGAGCTATTACGCTTTCTTTAAAGGATGGCTGCTTCTAAGCCAACCTCCTGGCTGTCTGTGCCTTCCCACATCGTTTCCCACTGAGCTACAATTTTGGGACCTTAGCTGGCGGTCTGGGTTGTTTCCCTCTTGACGACGGACGTTAGCACCCGCCGTCTGTCTCCCATGATTGCACTTTCAGGTATTCGGAGTTTGCATCGGGTTGGTAAGTCGGGATGACCCCCTAGCCGAAACAGTGCTCTACCCCCTGAAGTGACACATGAGGCGCTACCTAAATAGCTTTCGAGGAGAACCAGCTATCTCCGAGCTTGATTAGCCTTTCACTCCGATCCACAGCTCATCCCCTCATTTTTCAACATAAGTGGGTTCGGTCCTCCAGCGCGTGTTACCGCACCTTCAACCTGGCCATGGATAGATCGCTCGGTTTCGGGTCTAATCCTAGCAACTAGTCGCCCTATTAAGACTCGGTTTCCCTACGGCTCCCCTATACGGTTAACCTTGCTACTAAAATTAAGTCGCTGACCCATTATACAAAAGGTACGCAGTCACAGAATAAATCTGCTCCCACTGCTTGTACGCATACGGTTTCAGGTTCTATTTCACTCCCCTCTCCGGGGTTCTTTTCGCCTTTCCCTCACGGTACTGGTTCACTATCGGTCGACAACGAGTATTTAGCCTTGGAGGATGGTCCCCCCATATTCAGACAGAGTTTCACGTGCTCCGCCCTACTCGATTTCATTCTATATGCTTTTTCATGTACGGGACTTTCACCCACTATGGTCAAACTTTCCAGAGTGTTCCATTAAAACATATAAAACTTAAGGGCTGTTCCCCGTTCGCTCGCCGCTACTAAGGGAATCTCGGTTGATTTCTTTTCCTCCGGGTACTTAGATGTTTCAGTTCCCCGGGTTCGCCTCTACAACCTATGTATTCAGTTGCAGATACCGCCGAAGCGGTGGGTTTCCCCATTCGGAAATCCCCGGATCAAAGTCTGTTTATCGACTC
>RRYU01004071.1_pt1:0-22500 | contig 32099 bp, 25 predicted proteins | sample 2162651 | NCBI WGS metagenome assembly RRYU01 (sample SAMN10267283, study PRJNA491782) | microbial mat metagenome | isolation source: biomat in the production well | place: Japan: Minami-Kanto gas field, natural gas well KTG3 | collected 2017-06 | reverse complement strand
TTATTATTAGTCAAGCATGAAACCAAACATTTTTTACTGCATTAAAAGAGCTCGATTTCTCATCATCTTTTTATACAGAAACAGCACATAATCACTGTTGATGTTACCCGCCACTTGAAGCTCTCACCCCAAGCGAGCCGCGCATTCTACAGACTAATAATTTTGATGCAAGCCTTAAATAAGAAATTTCTTAAATTAATTTTATTTTAGCAAATTTGCGTTTACCAACCTGATATACCTGTTCACTGTCTAGTGGAATAACCAGCTTTTGATCAACCACTTTTTCCCCATCAATCTTTACTGCACCCTGCTTAATCATACGCATGGCTTCAGAGGTACTGCTAACCAGCTGTGCTTCACGCAATAGATTGGCAATAGCCAAACCGCCAGCATCTACTTGAAGCTCGATCTCAGGGATATCATCTGGCATAGACCCTTTTTGGAATCGTGCTATAAATGATTGCTTAGCTTTTTCTGCAGCTTCTGCACTATGGAAACGTTCTATTATCTCAAACGCCAACAGAAATTTAATGTCCCTCGGATTCTCACCTGATTCTATGTTTCTTTGAAACTGCTCGATCTCACTCATAGGTCTGAAACTTAACAGCTCAAAATACCGCCACATTAAGTCATCAGAGATTGACATTATTTTCCCGAACATATCATCCGGATGATCTGTGATGCCTATATAGTTGCCTAATGATTTTGACATCTTCTGCACACCGTCTAATCCTTCAAGGATTGGCATCGTCAAAACAATTTGCGGAGTTTGACCATAGGCTTCCTGTAGTTGTCTACCTACCAGCAGATTAAATTTCTGATCGGTTCCACCTAACTCTACATCAGCACGCATTGCTACTGAATCGTATCCTTGAATCAAAGGATATAGGAATTCATGGATAGCGATAGGCTGTCCAGAGCTGTAACGTTTATTGAAATCATCTCGTTCCAGCATACGCGCAACTGTGTGTTTTGCTGCTAGCTGGATGATTTCAGCAGAGTTCATTGCATTCATCCAACTTGAATTGAACATAACCTGAGTTTTTTCCGGATCGAGTATTTTAAAAATTTGATGCTGATACGTTTCAGCATTCTTCTCAACCTCATCACGCGTTAATGGAGGTCTTGTTGCACTCTTACCTGTAGGATCACCAATCATCGCGGTATAGTCACCGATCAGAAATAGAACCTCATGTCCCAGATCCTGGAACTGTCTTAGTTTATTGATCAAAACCGTATGCCCAAGATGCAAGTCCGGTGCGGTGGGATCAAATCCTGCTTTTATTCTAAGAGGGCGATCCTCTTTTAACTTTTTGATCAAATCCTCTTCGATAAGGATCTCTTCACTGCCTCTTTTGATGATCGACAGGGATTCATCGATGGCGCTCATCGCGTCTCTCCAGCTTTCGTATTGGTTTCAGAACGGTTAAACTGCGCACAATATAACCTAATCGGCCACGCTTATAACAGATTTAGCCGTGGTAGCGAAGATTCATTTTAAATATTTGGGGTTTTTTTACTTTGATCAATCACGATTACAGAACTCGTAAAACAAACAGACAAAATGGAGTTCATCTTTCCGTCTCGGCATTTGTCATTGTGATTTCATTAATCATGATTTTTTCAGTCATCGGCAGGCCGGATCAAGCGGAAGCAAACGTGTCTTCGAATACCCAGACAGCACAACACACTTTGCATCAGCTATCTTTGCCAACCATTCCAGCATCGATTAACAGTACAAACGGTGACTCTGACCTGCAAAAACGTAAACAATGGAGTGAATACATTATCAAATCCGGCGATACCCTATCCGCTATTTTTGAGCACATGGGCTTGTCACACAAAACCTTATTATCTGTTTTATCAGCAGATAAGAACAACGGCTCATTCCTGCGTCAGATTCAACCACAGCAAAAATTATTGTTTTTGATAAACGATCAGCAGCTTGATGAAATGTTGTATTCGCCATCAATAGTCAAGACAGTTCATTTTGAAAGAGATCTCAATATCAATAAATTTACCTCAGCAGTCGATCATCGTGAAGTTGATATACGCATTTCACAAATTGATGCAACCATAGATGATTCGCTGTTTAGTGCCGGTATTGGCAGCGGCATGAGTGAAAACCTCATTATGGAACTGGTTAACATTTTTGCCTGGGATATCGACTTTGCACTGGATATCCGCAAAGGAGATCGGTTTACACTGATTTTTGAAAAAATATACTTAGATGGTGCATATTTACGCGATGGTAACATTCTTGCTGCTACGTTTAAGAATCAAGGCAACGATCATTCAGCCATTATGTTCCGCGACGATGACGGGATCAGACACTACTTCACTCCGGATGGGAAAAGTCTTAAAAAGGCTTTCCTACGTACCCCGGTTGATTTTAGAAGAATATCTTCTACGTTCCAGAAAGAACGCTATCACCCCGTCTATGGGAAAAAGCGCCCTCATAAGGGCGTAGACTATGCCGCAAAAACGGGTACTGCAATCAAGGCTTCAGGTGATGGTACAGTTCTTTTTAAAGGTCGCAAGGGTGGCTACGGGCGTACCATTATTTTACAACATGGAAATTGGTATCAAACACTGTATGCACATATGTCATCCTATAAACGCGGATTAAAAACAGGGCAGAAAGTTCGTCAGGGTCAAACTATCGGTTATGTAGGTCGCTCTGGCGTTGCAACGGGTCCTCATCTTCATTATGAGTTCCGGGTTAATGGCCAACATAAAAATCCTTTAAGGGTAAAATTCCCGGATAGCTCTCCTATTGATGCAAAATATTTAGATGATTTTACAAAAACAGCCTCTTATTACACTTCATTGCTTCAACTCGCTTCAACCCGGCAACTTGCACTTAATTAATGGATAGGTTTTATATCGGTCTTATGTCGGGCACCAGTGTTGATGGTATCGACGCGGTATTAACCCGTATTCATCAACAATCTATCTCCATCGTAACAACCTACACTCATCCGTTTCCACAATCGATAAAAGCCAACATAGAACGTCTTTGTATACCTGAGCATAACGAAATAGACATACTGGGTGAAACAGACACACAGTTAGGCAAATTATATGCCGATGCTGTAAATGAATTAATTGCCCACAGCGAGATAAAACATCATCAAATCACAGCTATTGGCAGTCACGGTCAAACCATTCGTCACAGACCTGCATTATCATCTCCTTTTACCTTGCAAATTGGTGATCCCAATCAAATTGCCCACCTGACGGGAATCACCACAGTGGCTGATTTTAGAAGACGGGATATGGCCGCAGGTGGACAAGGTGCACCACTACTACCTCTGTTTCATCAACACCTTTTTCACTCTCCTGACACAAAAAGGGTTGTGGTTAATATTGGTGGTATGGCAAATATTTCTGTACTTCCATGTGATGCCCACCAAAACCTTACAGGTTTTGATACAGGTCCTGGAAATCGATTGCTTGATGGCTGGATTCAAAAAGTATTAAATAAACCCTATGATCATCAAGGTCAATGGGCCAAAAGCGGAACCGTGATCTCGCCGATGCTCAGTCAAATGCTTGAATATAGTTATTTTTCACAACCATACCCAAAAAGTACCGGTCGAGAATCCTTTAACCTTGCATGGCTAGAACCGTACATTCACCCTGATTATTCAGCTGAAGATATCCAACGAACACTACTTGAATTAACTGCAGTGACAGTTTGTGATGCGATTACCAAGGCATCACCCCATTGTGAGGAGATAATCATTTGTGGTGGGGGAAGCAACAACAGCTTTTTGCTTGAAAGAATTAAACAAATCAGCTTGTGTAAAAAAAATACTACCAGTGCCAGTTATGGAATTGAACCTCAGTGGGTTGAAGCAACAGCTTTTGCATGGCTTGCTATGCGTTGCCTGGATGGATTAGCTGGTAATGTTCCAAGTGTAACCGGTGCAAAGCATCCGGTTATACTCGGTGGTATCTACTCTGGAGGCAACCCAAAAGGATCCTAGGCCCTAGCGATAACTCATTGGGACATATTCACGCAATTCAGGACCTGAATATATCTGAGTAGGCCGGAATATCCGGTTATCTTTTAATTGTTCACGCCAGTGTGCTAACCAGCCTGCTGCACGTGAAATTGCAAAGACCGGGGTAAAATGATCGGTCGGAATTCCCATCTCTGAATATAGAATACCTGAATAGTAATCTACATTGGCATAGATGCCACGTTCACCCAGCCTATCATTAGCCAACTCCTCCAGTGCTAAAGCTGTTTCAAATAGTTGACTATTTTTACCACCACGTCCCTTTGCAAGCTTTTCCATATAGGTTTGCAAAATAGTAGCTCGAGGATCCTTCACACTATACTCACGATGCCCAAAGCCCCAGATTTTTGCCTTTTTAGCCAATTGTTTGTCTAGCCATGGTTTTACATTTGCAGGTGAACCTATCTCTTCGAGCATTTCAACGACCTTCTCATTAGCGCCACCATGTAATGGTCCGGACAAGGTACCTATTGCGGCAGAAATAACCCCGTAAGGACTGGCAAGTGTTGACCCTGACACTAATACTGAGAAGGTAGACGCATTAATGGTATGTTCCGCATGCAAAACCAGACACATATCAAAGATACGCGCATATTCAGGATCAGGTTCTTTACCATGAAGCATATAGAGAAAGTTTTCAGCGACAGTTAAATCGTTCCTTGGTTCAATCGGATCATATCCTCGACGAATGTGATACCACATCGCAACAATCACCGGAATTCTCGCAATAATTCTCACTGTCATGTTACGGATATAATCCAGATCATTACACAACTCTGATCCAGTGAGACAGGTTTTATCCGGATAAAACAGACCTAAACTTGAAACAGCTGTTTGTAACATTTCCATTGGATGCCCGGTTGGAGGGAAATGTTTCATCATTTCACGGACATTAAACTTCACCCGACGGTAACGCCCCATTCGCTCTCTAAACCGAGAAAGCTCATCTTTGGATGGAAGCTCTCCTTTGAGCAACAATAAGACAGTCTCCTCAAAGTTACTGTATTCGGCTAATTGTTCAATAGGATATCCACGGTATGCCAGTATGCCTTTTTCACCATCGATATCTGAGATATTTGAACGTGTTGCAGGAACACCTTCTAGCCCTGGGAGATAATCATCTTCACTCATTATGCTTCTCGATTAGTTAACTGGGTTTTATATATATGTGATATATAAAAATCTTTCAAGGCATTGAATTATTCAATAATTATTATTAACGCATAAAAAAACCGCTATGCGCAAACATAGCGGTCTTTTTTGGGTTAACTCAATCAAGCAGGAGAGAATGATGAACCACAACCACAGGTTGTTGTCGCATTAGGATTGCGAATAACGAATTGTGCACCTTCTAAATCGTCTTTAAAGTCAATTTCAGCGCCTACCATATATTGAAAACTCATAGGGTCAATCAACAGCGTTACACCATTTTTAACAACCGATGTATCACCATCATTTTCGTTTTCATCGAAAGTAAACCCATACTGAAAACCAGAACAACCACCACCTGTAACATAAACACGTAGTTTCAGATCCTGATTACCTTCTTCATCGATAAGGGATTTTACCTTGTTTGCCGCGCTATCCGTAAAGATAACCGGTGCTTCTGCATCACTCATTATTAAAACTCCACAATATTAACATTTGTTAATAGTATTACTTTTCCGAGAAAAATTATCAAGAATTATGCCCCGGCCTCAACTACGTCAGTAGCTTTCAGGTTCTTTTCCTTGTCAGCTTTAACTGGTTTAACTTCAGCGGTCTCAACCTTGTGAACCAGGTTTCCATTTACCTCAGCACCACGCTTCATCTCTATGAAACTGTAATAAACATTACCATTAATACGTGCTTTTTCAGCTAACTCAACATGAACATTGGCATAAACATCGCCAATTACACTACCATTGACTACTATATTGGGGACTTTTACCTCACCTTCAATTGTTCCGCGTTCACTAAGACTTAAAACTGAACCGGAACCATCTTGTGCAATCACATTTCCTTTCACAACGCCATCAATATGAAGACCACCATCAAAGTAAATATCACCTTTTATTTGGGTGTTTTGCCCAATCAGGGTATCTATTTTTTCGGCTCTTGCCGTTGTTTTATTTTTTTTTGTAAACATCGAAACTATTACTCCTCAATCACCCAATCGAACTCTTTACTTGCCTTTTTGTTTCTTTGCCCTTTCGGCAGAAGTGTGACTTTTACCTTCACAGGCACAAAGTTCTCAGGTAAGAGAAATTGTCCGTCAATTGTTTGAAAATACTTAAACCGAAACAGCATCGGACGCTTGTCAGGATCCAGACCCAGATCCTTTCCTGATGCTGCTTCTTCTTTTCCATCTATCATTCCGGTAACAGAAATTAACACACCACCTGAAACCAGACTTCTAACCTTAAGAACTTGAGTTAAGACTAGCCTAAAATCATAACTATTGTTAATTGAATTTCGATAAATTGTGAACTGCTGAATATTTAGACCTTTAATATTTTCTGAAGGCGCTACAATTCCTCGATAAAACGTCAACTCACTCTTTAGCTCCACCATTTCATCGTGAAGTTCAGCTAGTCTTTTTTCCAAAGCCTTATTTGCTTCGTGTTCAACTTGTTGTCCTCTTTGTAAAATGGCATTTTTCTCACGAAGCTTTTGCAATTCTGCTTCATAGCTATACTCTTTTTGTTGCCAGAAAGCCTTCTCCTTATTCACGATATCCTGTATATATCCGGCACTTCTGACACCAGACTGATATAACCAGATACCCGTAAAGGTCAGCACAAGGATTATGCCAACCAGGATGACAAAGCGTCTTCGTGGACGATTTTGTTTAATGATTAAACTCATGGCATAACGGGAACAAGAATCAGACCACTTTTCTCATCGATTCCAAACATAATGTTCATATTTTGAACCGCCTGACCGGCAGCACCTTTGACCAGATTATCAATAACCGACAGGATAACTACTGTATCCTTATCCTGAGGCCGATAAACGGCCATACGACATACATTGCCACCACGTACAGTTCTTGTTTCAGGATGAGAACCTGCTGCCAGTACATCAACAAATGGCTCATCCGCATAACGTGATTCAAATAACTGTTGTAAATCCACATCATGGTTAGAAACCTTAACGTACAGTGTTGCATGGATCCCTCTAATCATCGGAAGAAGATGGGGAACAAAAGTTAGTCCCACCTCCTCTCCAGCAATCCACCCTAATCCCTGACGGATCTCTGGTAAATGACGATGTCCAGGTGTGGCGTAAGCTTTAAAGCTGCTATCAACTTCACTAAATAGCGTACCCACATTAGCACCACGTCCAGCACCACTGACGCCCGATTTTACATCCGCTACCAAATCTTCATTTGAGGTCAACCCGGCCTCTAATAGTGGCATAAAGCCAAGAGTCACAGAGGTAGGATAACATCCAGGATTAGCAATTAATGAAGCCTTGGCGATCTGTTCACGGTTCAACTCAGGCAGGCCATAAACAGCTTTTTTAACCCACTCAGGACTAACATGTTTCATCCCGTACCACTTTTCCCAGACGGCAATATCTTTAATCCGATAATCAGCAGCCAGATCGATAACCTTTACGCCGGCATCCAGTAGTTCAGGCGCCATATTCATTGCAATCCCGTTTGGTGTAGCAAAAAAGACTACATCACAGGCTTTCAAACGAGCCATATCAGGAACGCTAAAGGCTAAGTCGACATATCCACGCAGGTTAGGATACATATCATCTACCCGCACCCCTTCTTCTGAACGAGAGGTAATAACATCAAGCTTTACCTCGGGATGCAATGCCAATAACCTGAGCAACTCAACTCCGGTATACCCTGTGCCACCGACAATACCCACTTTAATCATTGAAAATAGCCTTTTATTACAAAACCAAAACAACGCATAATAATCGTTGTGCCACTAAACCTAAAGACTGCATTGCAGTAAACATCAATAAAAAGAATCTTTCTTATAATGAAAGCTACAAAACAACATCTTAAAAAAACAGCACGTAGTTTTATTTCACCGCATTTATGGCGTTCCAGATTAGTGTTCTGGGGAGGAGCTATCACTGTCGGGCTGGTATCTGCCCTGTTTGCACTAAGTAGTGAGCATGCCAATGATCTCTTCAAACACATCTCAGAAAGTAATCCATACCTTCCACTTCTTATCACACCTGCTGGTTTGGTTATTATTACCCTTATAACCCGAAAATATGTTCCAGGAGCCCAGGGTAGCGGTATTCCTCAGGCGATTGCCTCTCTGAACATAGACAGTGAAACCCAGGCATTAAGAAAAAAGGTACTATCCATTCCCGTAGCAATTGGAAAGGTAGTGTTAACCTTAATGGGTTTACTTTGCGGTGCTTCAATAGGTAGAGAAGGTCCAACCGTTCACATTGGTGCTGCCATTATGTATAACATCGGCCACTGGGCACACTTTCCGCGACATTTTCTAGACCATGGCCTGATACTCGCTGGCGGCGCTGCCGGCATAGCGGCTGCGTTTAACACACCACTTGCGGGGATTGTTTTTGCGATCGAGGAGATGGCACGCAGCTTTGAAGAACGCTCAAGTGGAACCATGCTAACTGCGGTCATTATTGCTGGCATTACTGCCATGGCGATTTTAGGTAACTACAGCTATTTCGGTACCACCAATGCAAGCCTGGATCAGGCTCAACACTGGTACATCATTCCTATTTGTGGCGTGTTAGGTGGACTATTCGGTGGTATTTTTGCAAAAGCCTTACTTACTGGTTCCCGAATTATTACCCCGTTATTATTTAAACATCCCGTTTTGGTGCCCGCATCTTGTGGTCTGATGGTAGCAGTACTCGGGATCATCTCAGGCGGGAGTATCTATGGGACCGGTTATGCTGAAGCACAAATGGTTATCACCGGGAGCGGTGATCTGGATAACAGCTATCCCTTTATGAAAATGCTGGCAACACTGGCTTCTTATTTCAGCGGAATTCCTGGTGGTATTTTTGCTCCCTCTTTGGCAACTGGAGCCGGCTTTGGTTCATTGTTTGCGCAATGGCTTAGTGGCCCCGGGACACAAACCATTATTCTGCTATCCATGGTGGCTTATTTCACTGGCGTGGTGCAGACCCCAATCACCGCTTTTGTAATTGTGATGGAGATGACAAACAACCACGGCATGTTACTGCCACTAATGACCAGTGCCTTTATTGCCTTTGGTGTGTCTAAACTGGTTAATCGCGAACCGATTTATCGGGTTTTGGCTTTAGCCATCATTAATCAGTATCGTTCGCTATCAGAAAAAGAGGCTAAGGAGAACTAACCAAAGAGCTAATAGTCTATTAGTGCTGTGATGACGCAACTGTGTTTATGATAAAATTTCCACAAATGACATTGATAACCTTTTTTAAAAAAATGAAAAAACCTGAAATCATTACCTTTAGCTTTATTGTTCTACTTGCTGCCATTATAGGTTTTTTATGGCTAAGTCCTGCCGGTCTCCAGGCTGCACCGAATGTGCAAATGACAACATTAAAACAGCAAACCATTTCAGTTGATGGATTAAAAGGCAAGCCTGCACTGGTCGTGTTCTGGGCGACCTCCTGCCCTGGCTGCATTAAGGAGATGCCACATTTCGTAGAGCTATATCATCAGCTTCATGATAAAGGTCTGGAGATTATTGGCGTTGCGATGGCGTATGATATCAAGAGGCAGGTCGAACGGCTGGTTGAGCTTCGTAAAATCCCCTATCTCATTACCCATGATAATGATGGTAAAATAGCAGCAGCTTTTGGTGATGTGAAATTGACCCCCACTACCTTTTTAATTAATCCGGATGGACAAATTGTACGTCAGAAAATTGGGGAGCTTGACTTTAAACAGCTTCGTGCAGACATTGAACATATGTTAAAGGGGTAGACAGACATGCTGTGGTCTAAGGCATTACATATCATTTTTTTTACCAGCTGGTTTGCAGGGCTTTTTTATCTGCCACGTCTGTTTGTCTACCATGCTATGACCGATAGCCAGGAAGCTGCTGATAATTTCAAAATCATGGAGCGGAAGCTTTACAATTTTGTAACGCCACTCATGTGGATCACCGTCGCTCTGGGTTTGTGGATGATGTACGACTATGCGTGGGAAGCGTATAAAAGCATGGGCTGGTTACATGCCAAGCTTGTGATTGTCGCTCTGCTTATCGCCTATCATTTTTACTGTGGTCATTTGGTTAAAATCTTCCGGGATGATCGAAACAGAAGAAGTCATGTTTTTTATCGCTTCTTTAATGAAATGCCGGTTTTATGTCTGTTTGCTATTGTCATTCTGGCTGTACTTAAACCATTTTAGTTAATTCGCACTAGTTCCCGAGGAGTTCAAAATGGATCAACGTGAAAGTCTGGTACAACACTACCGCTGGCTAAGACAGTACGGCTACAACGACTCTCACAGCGGCAATCTTTCAGTACGTGATGGCGACACGATCTGGATCACTCCAAGTGGCGCTTGTGCTGATACCCTGAAACCACATGAACTCGTGCAGTGCAATATTGATGGCACAATTGGACATCGAGCATCACTGGATGCAGCACTTCATCTAAAAATCTACCAGCAAAACCCACAAACTCTCTGTGTAATGCACAGCCATGGCCCATACTCGGTTGCAATGACGATGAATGGTAAAAAATTTGTCCCTATCGATTTTGAAGGACAATACTACTTTAAGGAGATCCCAGTGGTAACAGTACCCTATGATCGCTATGTGCATGATGCTGCAACTGAATTACCAAAAATCATATTCGAACGACCCATTGCAGTGGTGCGTGGTCATGGGGTTTATGCACAGGCAAGTACCATTAATCTTGCCTATAAATGGACTTGCTCATTTGAACACTCGGCAAAAACAGCCTACCTTTCAAAACAAGCAAAAACAGTCGAATAAACCAACATGAGTGGCAACTATGCTCCTGCTGTGGTGTTATGTATTTCGGGAAACGATCCCACCGGTGGTGCAGGTATCGCAGCAGATATTGAAACAATTGCTTCAATTGGTTGCCAGCCAGCACCGGTTATTTCATCATTGACTGTTCAAAACAGCCATAATGTCCAGGCATTAAAACCGGTAGAACCACAACTTCTTATTGATCAAGCCGAAGCGATTTTTAATGATTTCACAGTCAGTTGTATTAAGACGGGCTTGTTGGGTTCTGTCGAAAATATCAAGGCGCTCTCCATTTTAATCAAGCAACATCCAAAGATTCCTTTAGTGGTTGATCCCATACTGCGCGCAGGCGGTGGCAAAAATTTATCCTCTCAGAAGATGATAAATGCATTTCTTGAGCTCATTTTTCCTTATACGACAGTGCTAACCCCAAATAGCGAAGAAGCCAGAGCACTAACCAATGAACAAGAGCTTAATCATGCAGCTAACAGATTGTTGTCCACGGGGTGTAAATCTGTCCTGATCACAGGTGCACACGAAACAGAACCCAACGTCATCAATCGTTTTTATCAAGCGGGTCATGTTGATGAAAGCTATGCCTGGGAGCGATTAGGTTTTAGCTACCATGGCTCTGGTTGTACCCTGGCAGCCGCAACTGCTGCATTCATTGCCCAGGGATTAACCACGCATAAAGCCATTATTGAAGCACAACAGTTTGCATGGGAAAGCCTTAAACACGGTTTTCGTCTTGGTCAGGGACAACATCAACCTAATCGGCTTTTTTGGGCCCAAATACGATAAAATGACTCCTTCAAAATTAAAACGTGGTCTATATGCAATCACGGATAGCTCTCTTTTAGCAAACGATAGGTTAATACCCTCTGTAGAGGCCGCATTGCAAGGTGGTGCAGTGATGGTTCAATATCGCGATAAGTCAAACAATCCTGACAAGCGATTAAATGAAGCCAAATCATTACTACAGCTCTGCCAACAGTATGGTGTGCCACTCATTATTAATGATGATGTAGAGCTGGCATCAATGATTGGTGCTGATGGCGTACATATTGGTCGTGAGGATGGCTCGATTGAATCTGCAAGATCTGCTCTTGGAGCAAACGCCATTATAGGTGTCTCCTGTTATAACCAGTTTGATTTAGCACTCCAGGCCGTTTCCGGGGGTGCTGATTACATTGCATTTGGTGCCTTTTTCCCTTCCACAATCAAGCAGCAGGCCGTGCGTGCAGATCTGAGCCTTTTGAGTAAAGTAAAAAACATAACAAAAAAACCAGTGGTTGCCATTGGTGGAATTACACCTGAAAATGGCACAGCTCTGGTTAAAGCAGGTGCGGTTCAACTGGCTGTGATTAGCGCGCTGTTTAATAATGATGACATAAAAGAGCAGGCCGGGCGTTTCACACAAATTTTCAAAAAATATTAAATGAATATAAGCAGTTGTTACTACGGTGATAAGGTAACAACCATAGACAGGAACCAAAAATGACAGATACTCACAAGCTGTTTGAAGCAGCACAAAAACATATTCCAGGTGGCGTTAACTCACCTGTTCGCGCCTTTAAAGGGGTTGGTGGGGAGCCGATCTTTTTCAAAAAGGGCCAGGGGGCCTATTTGTGGTCTGAAACCGGGCAGAAATATATCGACTATGTCGCATCTTGGGGACCAATGATTGCCGGTCATGCTAATCCAAAGGTATTGGAGGCGGTTCAATCTGCTGTTACCAATGGACTCTCTTTTGGTGCACCTACGACTATCGAAACAACCATGGCAGATAAGTTATGCGAACTGGTGCCATCAATAGAGATGGTACGAATGGTCAGCTCCGGCACTGAAGCCACCATGAGCGCCATTCGTCTGGCGCGTGGCTATACTGGACGCGACAAAATAGTAAAATTCGAGGGGTGCTATCATGGTCACTCTGACTCACTGCTGGTCAAGGCTGGTTCGGGCATGCTGACCCTTGGTGAGCCATCATCCCCTGGTGTACCAGCATCTCTGGCAGAACATACCATTACCCTTAACTACAATGACAGTGAACAGGTTAAATCAACCTTCGCCGAGATTGGTGACCAAATCGCTTGCATCATCGTTGAGCCTGTTGCCGGCAATATGAACTGTATTCCACCAGTTCCAGGCTTCCTGGAGACTCTGCGTGAAGTTTGCGATAACAGTGGAGCTGTTTTGATCTTTGATGAGGTAATGACCGGATTCAGAGTAGCGTTAGGAGGCGTTCAGGCTTACTACAATATCAAGCCAGATATGACCACCCTCGGCAAGGTCGTCGGCGGCGGTATGCCTGTGGGTGCCTTTGGTGGTAAGCGCAAGATTATGGAGAAGATTGCACCACTAGGTCCAGTCTACCAGGCAGGTACGCTGTCCGGTAATCCGGTGGCAATGGCTGCAGGCCTTGCCACATTATCCATTGCCGAACAGGATGGCTTTTATGCTGACCTTTCGACAAAGGTAGAGATGCTGGTTAATGGTATCGTTGAAAAAGCAAAAGCTCACGGTATTCCGCTGTCTGAAAATCATATCGGAGGCATGTTTGGCCTGTTCTTCACAACCGAGGAGAAGATTACCAGCTATAAACAGGTCGTCGAGTTGTGTGATGCCGAACGCTTTAAGCAGTTCTTTCACGGCATGTTGTCAGAGGGGGTCTATCTGGCACCATCAGCATTCGAGGCAGGGTTTGTCTCTTCAACGCATACTGTTGATGATATCCAGCAGACCATTGATGCTGCCGACAGGGTATTGGCAAAGCTTTAGTCACTAGCAAATGAAAAAGGGGAGCGATGCTCCCCTTCTTTTTTTATTACAACTAATTATCGAACTGGGCAAACAAAAGTAGCACTATCGGTTACTGATGTTTCAGTAAAGTAACTAGCGCCTTTTGTAATACGGCTTTCACCAACTTCTTCGTCACCCACAACCGCACGGAATACCCACTCATTAGGTGTAACCGTGGTATCGATATTCTTACTAATCAATGTGCCCGATTGCTTGGTACCACTGACATTCAAAGTCATGGTCAACTGGTAATCATTAATATATGCCCATGAGCCTAACAGCTTGTCATCTTTAAACATTGGATCGTTTGCTGCCTTTTTTGCAGCATTCTCATGATAGGTCAAACAAACCAGCAACGTACCTTTTCTTACAGTCGCGCTATCACCCAAGAATACAATTCGTAGATAATCTCCAACAATCTCCTTTCTATCCATACTAGTTTCATAACCAGCTATTGCCACCGTTGTTGGGTTTATAGGATCAGCATCGGTAGTGATTTTTGGACGATTTGCCATTGCTGCGAATGTTGTTGTCAGATTTGCACCTGTCGTAACTGCGGTAGTTATCTCATCAACATCTGTTGTATCTTTTTCGAAATTAGCCGCAAGAGTAGCATCATAGGTTCCGCTAGCAGGGTCTATCTGCTGTTTCAAGCCATCAATATCAGCAGCTGCATTATCTTTGGTGACGGCAGTATTGGAAACAACCTGCGCTACACGCATACCACCATACAGGCTTTTTTCAACGGTAGTTGCATCTGATGCACCACCAGCCACAGATGTTTCGACACCCTTAAATGCAGCATCAACGGTCGTTACCACACTTTGCAGTGCTGTACCCAGATTCTTACCTGTTCCACTATTTAAGTCCACTACAGTAATTGTGGTTCCCGCTTTACTTTCATAGGCGCTTTTTGCATCCGTCATCGTTTCAGTCACGATGGTAGCTGCTTCTGTCTGTAGTGTTGCTGAAATATCTGTACTACTAGCCAGTTTTGCAGCCATCTTCTGATAAGCAATTTTTGCTACATCCGGTCTGTCAGCTTTGGAGACACTACTACCACCTTTTGCTTCAACCTCATTTCTGACAGATTCGCTGACTGTCTCAGCAAATTTATGAAGTTGAACTGCGACCTTTGCCAGTTTTACTTTTTTGCTTAATTCGGTACTATCGCCACCAGCAGCAGCTGTTGCGGCATCGTCCAGATACATAAAGTCCTGATTAAGATCATCCGTACTAACCCCGAGTGTAGTTGCAAAGGCGGCGATCTCTGTTGAACTCATATACGTTGTCAGTGTTGTGATAGGTGTTATATAGAAGTCTGGTAATGAACCATCAGGTAGTGTCGTCACCTTCGTCGTCATTGTTCCCTTAAACGGCAGTCCAGTACTGATATCAACCCCTCCTTCCATACGGACGGTATATCCCGTACTCTTGGAAAAGTTTCCGGTTAAACAATGGGTTTCATTGTAGGTAGCAGCACCCTCAGCACAATAGCCTTTACCGTTTTGCTCACCAAAATCACCCTCGTCATCGGTTAAGGTGTACGCTTCACCCAAATTAAGATCAAGCTTCTGGTTTTCGTTTGCATCCACATAAACCACTGCTCCAGCAACATACCCGTCAATTATGGATCCACTAAGTTTGACCCCGGAAGCGACTCCTGAAGAGTTACCGCCACTATCCTGGCTCTCTGGGCTACAACCAACAACAAACGCACCCAGCGTCAACACCAATAGACTTTTTAATAACATGTGATTGTACATAATTCACTTCTCCTAAAAAAACTTGCTCTCTTTAATATAGCGATGTTGACTGATTAAAACGTGAAACCTATTCCAAAACTAAGTGCCATCAAGCGAGGAATATCACTTCCATCAACGGTAATGGTCTCCTGGCCTACAGTCAGATTCAGATAGGAGTGACGGAAAATATTAAACCCAAGCGTCATATCACTGAGCTGGGTACCTGCCATATTTTTACGATAGCTTAAGCTGGTACCTAAATAATTTGAAACAAAAGCAACAGAAGCCATCATGTACTGGTGTTCATTGCCAACAGGATCAACAATTGGACTCACATCATAGGAACCGGCAATAATAAAATTACCACCCGACGTATACAGTGCTGCATCAATCTTGGAGTGGGCATTCATAATATGCGTTTCTTCCAGTGCAATCCTATGTGCATTGGCTATGGCAATGTAACAACTATTCTGAGCACCACCGGTTAAAGAGACACAATCCTGTCCAAGCTGTTTATAGGAAAATTCAGGTTGATTAATGTTGTACATGGTAGCTCCAACCCGGAAATTCTCTGCTACAAAATAGACCCCTGCATCGAGCGCGATTCCTGTGGATGTTTCCATGCCTTGATCAAACTCATCAGCGACTGTCTGACCTACATCATTGGTTCCAGAAACGGGTGTAATGATCTTGTTTAATCCCATCGAAATCAGTTTTGCCTTACCACCGACATAAACCATACCTGGACCAAACTCCATCAGTTCACGACTATATCCAATACCGACTGTAGACTGTGTGGCACCTTTAATATAAAGCGAGGTACTGGTATCCATGGTTTTGCTAATAGGATTAAACTGCAGTGGTGAATCAAGAACTCGCATTTGCGCTTCCGCATTCACACCGACTTCAACCGCAACCACTCCACCGATATAGTCATTCCTGAAAATAATGGGGGTTAGCGGGAGATTAGCATCGAAAGAGAAGTTAAAATAGCCATCACGCCCCATGATTTGCAGGACTGAGCCAAAATCTGTAATCAAGGCTTCCGCATCAGCAGGGGTCAGGTTGGTTCTATCCAGTTGTGTACTTAAACGATCCAGCTCATCAATCATTGAATCGACCGGTCCATATTCTATGCGCCCACCTATAGAGCTAAGAATACCCATCTGGAAGGTATCATCCTCCTGAAATAACACAGCAGCCGGTCCAGCAGGATTATTAACCCCATTAGCAATTCCAGTTAAGTGTAGTGGATTACCAACACTGGAAGAGTAATATGCTGGAGATGCCAGTATTGAGGATGTAAAAAGTGATGTAGCGAGTAACATAGATAACTTAATACTATGCTGGGTCAGTGATTGCATAATGAACACCTCCGATGCGTTTTAAAACTTTTTTTGGAATTAAGATTATTTTTAATTCTAGTATAAAAAAAACAATAGTTGATAAATTACAGCAAAAAAAACCTGATTGCATGACTAAATACAGAGCTAATCATCAATTTTCATGTTCTGGTTACCCCATCGTTGAATAAGTCCATTACTGATACCAAGATGATCCAGTAAACGAGCAACTATAAAGTCAACTAAATCATTTATTGATTCTGGTCGATGGTAAAAAGCCGGTGCTGCAGGGAGAATAGTAACACCAAGTCGAGCCAATTTGAGCATATGCTCAAGATGAATCGCTGAAAATGGTACTTCCCGAGGAACCAGGATTAATTTTCTCTGCTCTTTAATCATCACATCCGCAGCGCGCTCAAGTAAGTTGTCACTACTGCCGTTGGCAATTGATGATAAGGTACTCATGGAACAGGGGCAGACCACCATCGCATCTGCTGCATTAGAGCCACTGGCAACAGGTGAAAACCACTCATCCTGACCAAATACCTGTAAGTCCCCTTTACCCTGATTTAGTTTTTTTAAAAGATAATCAGATAATCCCTGATTATTTGAAGGTAATTTGATATCCGTCTCCGTTGCAATGACAACTTTAGCTGGCCGGGATATTAGTAAGTAAACCGTACATTTTGAGATAAGTAGTTGTTCAAGCAGCCTTAAGGCATAAGGCATACCCGAAGCACCCGTTATTGCCAGGGTTACTCTCCTGGTCGATTGATTACCCATTTGTGTTGTTATCCTGATTTATTCTATCTATCAGTTTTTGATGAATGTTTCCAAATCCGCCATTACTCATAATCAATACCTGATCACCAGGCTGAGTAATTGCAGCCACTTCAGACACAATATCATCGACCTGATGGAAAAGATGTCCATTTATTGATTTTGCCAGTTCCGACATATTCCAGCTCAGTCCTTCTGGCTCAAATATATAACAGATATCAGCCTGTTCAAATGAAGCAACAAGTTGCTGTTGATGAACACCCATACGCATCGTATTCGAACGAGGTTCAATAATCACTATAATCCGTGCATCACCAACATCATGGCGTAACCCGGAAATGGTTGTTTTGATCGCGGTCGGATGATGGGCAAAATCATCATAAATGGTAATATTGTCAATGACCGCCCTAACTTCCATTCGTCTTTTAACCCCTTTAAAAGTTCCCAATGCTGCAATGGCATCACCAGCACTTATACCTGCATGCTGACACGCGGCAATCGCAGCCAATCCATTGGAAACATTATGCTGGCCGGCTTGATCCCAATTTACACACCCCATTTTTTTCTGCTTTAAATAGACATCAAAGGAGCGTCCCGCTTCATCATTCAGTTGAGCATGCCACCCTTGTTGACTATTAAGATACTCTTGTGGCGACCAACAACCCATCTGTATCACTTGAGTTAAAGCGGTATCATTTTCAGGCAGGATTATTTGACCACGACCGGGAACGGTTCTGACCAGGTGGTGAAATTGACGTTGGATTGCTGCCAGATCTGGAAAGATATCTGCATGATCATACTCTAGATTATTCAGTACCACAGTCTGTGGTTGATAATGGACAAACTTACTCCGCTTATCAAAAAACGCCGTGTCATACTCATCGGCTTCCACTACAAAAAAGGGATGTTGGCCCAGACGGGATGAGAGCCCAAAATTCTTCGGAATCCCTCCGATCAGAAACCCTGGAGACATGCCGGCACATTCCAGAATCCAGGCAACCATGGATGAAGTTGTTGTTTTTCCATGTGTTCCGGCCAAAGCAATAACCCAGCGATCCTGAAGCAGGTTTTCACTCAACCATTGAGCGCCAGAAATGTATTTAATCCGGCGATTCAGTACATATTCAACTGCTGAATTGCCACGTGAAAGCGCATTACCAATAATAACCAGATCTATATTCTCTGGAATATCTTCAGGCTCATATCCCTCGATCAGATGGATCCCCTGCTCTTCAAGCTGAGTGCTCATTGGAGGGTAGACATGCATATCCTGTCCACTAACCTGATGACCCAGAGATCGCGCCAGTAGTGCAACGCCTCCCATAAATGTTCCACAAATTCCGAGAATATGAATCTTCATTCCAGTCCTATGTTGATAAGGTACTGCTAAAAATGATAGCGATAAAAAGATAAAATGCTGCATAGGAAAAACCCAGCGCACGTTTGTTATCTAGTGCAAGGGTAAATATATGTCCTGCAACCATACCGTTCCAGCCAATAATAATTAATGACAGAACCCCTATTACCAGCGCATCACTGATCCTGAGCTGATACAGCCATGTTAATGGGATCGAAAACATCCCTAACAGTATTTCAGCACCTATCAAAGCACTGAGAGTCTGGTACAGGCGCGTATCTTTTCTATGAGTGATTAGCATGATCTGAACAAACGCAACAGCAATGACCGTACTGGTAATAGCTGAATATAGTGCCTGAAACAGGGTTTGAGATATCCCCAGAAGAAACCATCCGGTAAAGATATGCAAAAAGATAAGAATAAACACCAAGGCTCGTGAGTAGGGGATATCCTGAGGCCCTTGCCTTAATAACAATAGATCCCAAAAGAGCCTGAAAAGCACCTGCATTAAAATATCCACTTAACGAAAACAACACAGCCGAACAATACCATAATCTGAAAAGCACCATCACTATCTGGGCATAACAGGCCATAAACAGATTGATAAAAAATGATTGACTGATCGTTATTTTTTCGAGCAGCCGAGTGATTTCAGCTATAATAACCGTCTTTGAGACCACAGATAACCACAATAAATATGAGTGTAATATACGATAAGCCATTAAGAAGCCGGGTGAAACTATACGGAAACCTGCTTGGAAATGTGCTGAAAAAAAATGCTGGAAATGAAGTTTTTGAAGCAGTAGAGCACCTGCGTAAGGGCTTTATCAGTCTGCGCAAAAAAGAGACCCCTTTTAAACGCAAGCGTCTGCGCCACTACATACATAAGCTGGATCCACACACACTCAACCATGTAATACGTGCATTTACTCTCTATTTCAGCCTGGTCAATATTGCTGAGGAAGCTTATCAACATAAACTACGCAGAAGACAGGTACAGGTTGGCGGTCCGTTATGGTTTGGTTCCTTTGATAACACCTTACGTGAATTTCATGAAGATGGAATTACTCTGGATCAACTTTCGCAAATGTTCAGCCAAACCGCTTATATTCCGGTTTTTACTGCACATCCAACCGAATCAAAACGTCGTACTTTACTTGAAAACCTTAGACGGGTTTTTGTTACCAGTGAGCGCTTGAATAATCCTAATCTTAATAAAGAAGATATTGCGATTATTACCGACCAACTTGAATCTGAGATTCAGATTCTATGGCGTACGGATGAGGTTCGCGCGATCAAACCGGAAGTCCGTGATGAAATTAAAAATGGACTATTCTATTTCCGTGAAAGTCTCTTTAGCGCAGTTCCCGTTGTCTATCGTTATCTGAATAAAGCAGTTAAAAGAATTTATGGTTCAACCGTCACCATCCCGCCACTGATCCGGTTTGGCTCATGGATTGGTGGCGACCGTGATGGAAATCCAAACGTTACCCCTGAAACAACAGCGATGGCGACCCGATTACAGCACCGGGAAATTTTACGCGAATATTTCAGTCGCATTACTCATCTAAGCCACGTTCTGACCCACTCTGACAGTTTGTGCACTCCCAGCCATGCTTTTACCGCAGGTCTTGAGCGTGATGAGGATGCTCATCCGGGAGCCTATGCTGATAAACCTACACGGTTTGTTCATGAACCCTACAGGCGAAAGCTCTACATTATGCGTTTTAGAATCAAGTCAAACCTTGATCTGGTCGAAGCACGCATTAATGGCTTGGAAAACACTAATACTGCAACCTTCGACGGTTATCGCACAGAAAAGGAGTTTCTTAACGATCTGTTACAGATTAAAGAGTCTCTAATCAGCCATGGCGATGACAATATCGCCAATGGTGAATTACTCGACTTCATTCGAATTGTAGAAACCTTTGGCTTTTATTTAATGCATCTGGATGTACGTCAGGAATCAACCCGTCATACCGATGCAGTTTCCGAATTACTGGGATCTCAGGAAGTAGCTGTTAACTATTCACAACTGAATGAGGAGGATCGGCTTAATTTGTTATCCGATCTGATCTCCAGTGATCAACCTCTGACTGTCAATCGGGCAAAACTATCTGAACTGACACTCCAGACGCTTGATGTCTTTGCAGTTATGGACAAAATGCGTAAAGAGATCAGCTCAAACATTTTTGGAAACTATGTGATCTCAATGACACATCAGGCTAGTCACGTAATGGAAGTGATGCTACTTGCACGAACCATGGGGCTGATTGAGCGTAAAGGGGATCAATGTACCTGCAATATCAGTGTAAGCCCTTTGTTTGAAACTATCGAAGACCTTGAGCATATCGAACCTGTGATGAGCAAGCTCTTTGAAAACAAGATCTATAAAAGACTCTTACTAAGCCGTGATAACCGCCAGGAAGTCATGTTGGGATACTCTGATTCCTGTAAAGATGGCGGTATTCTGGCATCAAACTGGAATCTTTACCAGGCACAGAAAAAAATTACCGCACTGACGCAGCAGCATAATATTGATTTACGCCTGTTTCATGGTCGTGGAGGAACAGTTGGCCGCGGTGGTGGTCCTACTCACGATGCAATAATCTCTCAGCCCGAGGGTACTGTACATGGACAGATAAAATTTACCGAACAAGGTGAAGTTCTTTCCAATAAATATGGCAATGAAGAGACTGCTATCTATGAGTTGAGTATGGGCTTAACCGGTCTATTAAAAGCCAGTCGAGGTTTGATAAAAGAACCTAAAGCAGATAATCCTGAATACAACGAGATCATGAATCAGTTAGCAAAGTACGGTGAAAAGAGCTATCGAATGCTAACCGATCAAACACCTGGTTTTCTTGACTACTTTTATGAGGCAACACCGGTTACCGAAATTGGCCTGATGAATATTGGATCACGTCCGTCTCATCGCAAGAAAGGTGATCGTTCAAAATCTTCGGTACGTGCCATTGGCTGGGTTTTTGGCTGGGCGCAGTCACGTCATACACTTCCAGCCTGGTATGGTATTGGCTCAGCGTTAGATTTGTGGTTACAGGATCATCCGAATGAGATTGAAAAACTACAGCAGATGTACCAAAACTGGCCATATTTCAAAGCATTGTTTAGTAATACCCAAATGTCACTGGTAAAGGCAGATATGGACATGGCTTCAGAGTATGCATCACTGGTAGAAGATCAGGATAGTGCGTTAAAGATCCATACCATGATAAGTAATGAGTACCATGCAACGGTAAATCACATTTTAAAGATCGCACAAATAACAACCTTGCTTGAAGAGACACCAACCCTGTCATTATCGCTATCAAGACGTCATCCTTATCTGGATCCATTAAACCATATTCAATTCAGATTATTACAACGCTATCGCCAGGAAGAAGATCTGTCGAATAGCCCCTGGCTGGAATCTTTGTTACGCTCCATTAATGCCATTGCAACTGGAATGAGAAATACAGGGTAAAAAAAATCCCGATTTATCGGGATTTTTTT
>RRYU01008892.1_pt1 | contig 32147 bp, 31 predicted proteins | sample 2162651 | NCBI WGS metagenome assembly RRYU01 (sample SAMN10267283, study PRJNA491782) | microbial mat metagenome | isolation source: biomat in the production well | place: Japan: Minami-Kanto gas field, natural gas well KTG3 | collected 2017-06 | reverse complement strand
GGCTGGCCGATGTCGGCCTTTTCCCACGCTGCGACAAGGTTTCCGGCGAAGACACTCCTTGTGCCCGCCTGGTCATTCAGGTCTGCGGCGATCAAGAGCAGTGCGGGAAGGCCGTGGCCTGTGACCCCGCCCGGCAACTGTTGGAAATGGAAAAGGAAGAGCGTTTGAACAACAGAAACCCGATGATTTCCACCGCAACCGGCAGGCAGTGCACAGAAGCGATGGCTAACGAGTTTTTCGCCCCCTGCGAATAAACCCCCATGAGATGGATCCGGTGTGCGGAACCGCCTCCAGTGTCATCCTGCGCTGAATTCAGGTTCAAGAATCCGCCGTTGCCACCGATATAACAGACATGCCCCACACTAGGACCATAGGCATGTCGGCATCCAAACGCTCAAGTCGCTCTATTCTGCACCCCGCCACCTCGTGCTCCAAGGCATGGGATGTCGCATTGCCATGCATGGGGTTGCTTGTGTTGCTGAGTCTTGCGCACCAGCCACTCTCGGCTGCGGGTGCCTGTGTTATGGTGAAAAAAATGGGTGACTCACTCGCCGTGGAATGGGTTGCACAGCCCGGATCCACGGTCGAGGCGGCAGTGAACGAGGCCGAACAGCGTCTACGCGACCAGGGGTATGACCGCGACCGTTACACGGGTCTGTTCGCTCAGGCCAATACCGAACTCGAGCACGCCTACATGGTTATCGTGCGTTCCCAATATCCCAATGCGCGTGGCAAACCCCGGACCAGCTATGGTTGTGGCTTCAGTACAGAAAATTCCACCGAGGCGGAATGGGCCGCGCTGCGTGATCTCCAGTCCTATTCATGGGGCTGGGTGCCGAGCAAGGGGTATGAGGTGGTGGAGCGTTTGCACTATTAGGGTGGGCCTGGAATCTTCACTGGGAACGTATCGCTAGAGCCAGTGATTTACCGCAGTCTTACTGCTTGAAACCCATAACCTATGTGGGCAGGGCATATCGACTTGCATTTATGGGTAATGGCGTAACACTTTACTGGAAAGAGCCGGATGTTCCGGCAAGAGGTTGTCAGCGATGTCTGAAAACAAGAAACGTCTGTTCTATATGAACCGCTACCAGGTGCGAGTGCTGATGCTGGTTCTAATCCCCCCGGTCATCATCATCCTGACCCTGTCCGTGCTTTCCAACCTATTTTTCAATCAGTTGCTGAGTACGCTGGAACAGGGTTCAACCGAGACCATGATTGATTTTCTCGGTGACTGGAAGATGTACTTTTTACTGGTGCTGTGGATTCTTCTGACCTTGATCGTGGTGATGACCTATGTGGTGTCGAAAAATCTGCTCGGTGCCTTTACCCGATTGTTCAGAGAAATGGATGAAATAATCGCCGGCGAACGGCTGAAAATGCCACTCAAGGCGCGTAAGCGGGATGACCTGGCCAATGATCTGTTGACCCGGATAAACAAGATGTCAGAAGTGGAATCCTCAAGGCACTGATACCCCTCCCGGTCCGCCCTTAATCCTGCAGTTTGTTTTCCATCATCGCCCGCGGCCACCAGCCGCGATGGCAATCCCCTGAATTTCCTGCATTCCTCTGTTTTTGAGTGCACCCGGATGTGTAACTGGCCGTAACACCCTGGGTTAAATCTCTAATTCGCTGCATTCGGCATAAAACCTGCTCCTACGGTTGAATGACAATAATCCGTCACTCGTCCTCAGGGCCGCTAAGCGTTTATTCCGGCGGGCAATGAATACGTGTGGCGTTCCATTACACAACGATCAATAGCCCGCTCATGAATGCCACCGCCGTAATCGACAGCGTGAAACAATTTCGAGGCCAGGGACTGGGTATACCCATAGCCGTCGTCATGTTGCTGGCCATGGTGGTCATACCTTTGCCTGCGCTGGCACTGGATATCTTATTCACTTTTAACATCACCTTGTCCATGGTGGTGCTGCTGGTCGTTGTCTACACCTTGCGGCCCATGGATTTCGCGGCATTTCCAAGTGTTCTGCTGGTGGCCACCCTGTATCGGCTCGCACTGAATGTGGCTTCCACCCGGGTGGTGCTGATGGATGGACACGAGGGTGGGGATGCTGCGGGCAAGGTGATCGAGGCCTTCGGCGAGTTTGTCATCGGCGGTAATTACGCCGTGGGTCTGGTGGTGTTTTTCATTCTGGTGATCATCAATTTTGCCGTGGTCACCAAGGGTGCCGGGCGTGTTTCCGAGGTCAGCGCGCGCTTCACCCTGGATGCCATGCCCGGCAAACAGATGGCCATCGACGCAGACCTGAACGCCGGCCTGCTCACGCAGGAGGAGGCCAAGGAGCGGCGTGAGGATGTGGCAAACGAGGCGGATTTTTATGGTGCCATGGATGGTGCCAGTAAGTTTGTGCGTGGCGATGCCGTTGCCGGCATTCTCATTCTTGTCATCAATATCGTCGGGGGTCTGGGTATCGGCATGGGCCAGCATGGCCTGGATTTGTCCACCGCCTTACACAACTATGTGCTGTTGACCATAGGTGACGGATTGGTGGCGCAGATTCCCTCACTGCTGCTCTCCACCTCCGCCGCCATTATCGTGACGCGGGTCGCCTCCGCCCAGGACATGGGGGGGCAGATGGTTTCCGAGATGTTCTCCAACCCCAAGGCATTGGCGGTGTCGGCGGCCATCCTCGGCTTGATGGGCATTATCCCCGGAATGCCGAATCTGGTGTTCCTGGGCCTGGCCTCGGCGGCTGGTTTCAGTGCCTGGTGGCTGTACCAGAAACGTCAGCAAACGGAGGAACTCGCCAGAGCACCTGAAATGCCGCCACAGGTCAGTTCGGAACAGAAGGAACTGACCTGGGATGACGTGCAACCGGTGGACATCATCGGTTTGGAGGTGGGCTACCGCCTGATACCTCTGGTGGACCGGAGCCAGGGTGGTGAACTGATGGCGCGGATCAAAGGGGTACGGCGCAAGCTGTCCCAGGAATTGGGGTTTCTGGTCCAGTCGGTACACATTCGCGACAACCTGGATATGTCGCCCAATGCCTATCGCATCACCCTGCATGGTGTGACGGTGGGTGAGGCGGAAATGCAGCCGGATCGGGTGATGGCCATCAACCCCGGGCAGGTGTTCGGCGATCTGCCGGGTAAAAAGACCCAGGACCCTGCTTTTGGCCTGGATGCCGTCTGGATAGAGCCTGAACAAAGCGATCAGGCCCAGGCCTTGGGCTACACGGTGGTGGAGCCCAGCATCGTGGTCGCCACTCATCTGAGTGAATTGTTGCAAAGCCACTCCCATGAACTCATGGGGCACGACGAGGTGCAGCAACTGCTGGACGGCCTGGCGAAGACCGCGCCCAAGCTGGTTGAGGATCTGGTGCCCAAGACCCTGTCCCTGGGGCAGTTGCTCAAGGTGCTGCAGAACCTGCTGGAAGAGCGTGTCTCCATCCGCGACATCCGGACCATCGCCGAGACATTGGCGGAGCATGCGCCCAAGAGTCAAGATCCTGGCGTCCTGACCGCTGCCGTGCGTGTTGCCCTATCTCGTGGAATCGTGCAGCAAGTTGTTGGTTCTGTGGAGGAAATACCAGTCTGCGTATTGGATCCCGGATTGGAACAGTTGTTGCAACAGACTCTTCAGGCAACCGATGACAGTACACCCAGCTTCGAACCGGGCTTGGCGGAAAAACTGCAACAGACACTGGCGGAGACGGTTAACCACCAGGAGACGCAGGGCAACGAGGCGGTACTGCTGGTGGCGGCGAACCTGCGGGCCTGGATGGCCCGCTTCGCCCGCCATGCCGCACCTGGAATGCATGTGCTTTCGTACAACGAAGTGCCGAGTAGCCGTCGGGTGAAAGTTGTAGCCAGGGTTGGATGAAGTCTGCATGGCAGGTGAAAACCGCCTATTCCACTGAGATTAGGCCCATTGGAAATGAACCAGAGCATCCGGGAGAGCAAAGCATAATGAAAATCAAGCGCTTTTCAGCCCCCGATATGCGTCAGGCTATACGCCAGGTGCGGGAAGCGTTCGGGCCGGATGCGGTGATTCTGTCCAATAAGGCGGTGGAAGGCGGCGTCGAACTGGTGGCGGCCAAGGATTATGACGAGGCCGGGTTCGAGACCACAACTGTCACCGGCGCATCACCTGCAGAGCAGCAACAAATACCGCAAGCCAGCTCTCCCTGGACCGAGACGCCCAGGACTCAGGCGCCGGACAAGGACCTGTCAGAGCGCTTGCAAAGACGCATCCAGGAGCGTAATCCCTTGGCCGGGCAGGTCGCCGGTCTGCCGGTGCGCAGGCCTGCCAGCACTGCAAAAAATGAGGATGATCCGGTGCTGACGGAGATGCGTCGGGAGATGCAGGCCCTGCGGCGCATGATGGAAAGCGGCCTGTCTGAACTGGTCTGGCGAGACATGGGTGAGCATCGGCCCAATCAGAAAGAACTGTTGCGCCGCCTCATGGCCCTTGAACTCCATCCGGAACTGTGCCGGGTGCTGGCCGAGGATGTGGGGGGGCTGGACGACATCGAACAGGCCTATCGCAAGGCCCTGACCCTGCTGGTCAAGCGGTTGCCGGAACCCCAGGTCGACTTCCTCGAGCAGGGTGGAGCGGTGGCTCTGATCGGTCCTACCGGGGTGGGCAAGACCACCACCGTAGCCAAACTGGCGGCCCGTTTCTGTCTGCGCTACGGCAACAAACAACTGGCCCTGATCACCACAGACAACTATCGAATAGGCGCAGAGGAACAGCTGCATATCTACGGCCGTATTCTGGATGTGCCGGTACGCACTGTCTCCGATGAGAACACGCTGAATGCCGCACTCAATATGTTTTCCGATCGCCGCCTGGTGCTGATCGACACTGCTGGCATGAGTCAGCGCGATGTGCGCCTGGGACAGCAGATTAGCCTGCTCAAGCGTGGCAACCGGCCCATTCATTCCCTGCTCACTCTGGCCGCAACCACCCAGCAGGCGGCCCTGGAGCACGCCATAGAATCCTTTGCCCCCGCGCGTCCCAGTGCCTGTGTGGTGACCAAGGTGGATGAGGCCTGCTCTCTGGGCGGACTGATTTCTTCCCTGACCCGGCACCGGCTGGCCATGGCCTTCAGCACGGACGGCCAGAAGGTACCGGAAGACATCCATGTCGGCAGGCCGCACACCCTGGTGAGTCGCGCCGTGGAATTGGCCCAGCGTAGTGGCGGCATGGAGTTCGCCGAGGATCTGCTGGCCATTAAGCTGGGAGGCGTAAGAGAACATGCTCATGTCTGAAGCGCGAGACGATCAGGCGGCGGGCCTGCGCAGAATGGCCAATCCCGAGCCTATTCGCGTACTCGCCATCACCGGTGGCAAGGGCGGCGTGGGCAAGACCAATGTCTCCGCCAACCTGGGCATCGCCCTGAGTGAACTGGGTCGACGGGTCATGCTGCTGGACGCGGATCTCGGGCTGGCCAACATTGATGTCGTACTGGGCCTGCATCCTCAATACGACCTGTCTCACGTAATGCGGGGTGAGCGTGGCCTGGAGGAGATCATCCTTGAGGGGCCACACGGCCTGCAGGTGGTGCCGGCGTCTTCCGGTGTCCGCTCCATGGCCTCCATGAGTGCCGCCGAACACGTGGGCCTTATTCATGCCTTCAGCGACCTGGGCAACAGCCTGGATACCCTGATCGTGGATACGGCCGCGGGCATCTCCGACTCGGTGATCAGTTTCTGCCGTGCCGCCCAGGAGGTTGTGGTGGTGGTATGCGACGAACCTGCATCCATCACCGATGCCTATGCCTTGATCAAACTGCTGAACAAGGAATATGGCATGAGCCGCTTTCGCGTGCTCTCGAATATGGTGCATAGCGCCCAGGAAGCCCGTGACCTGTACAACAAGCTGTGCCGGGTCACCGATCGCTATCTGGACGTGATGCTCAATTCACTGGGGGGCATCCCCTATGACGATACTTTGAAAAAAGCGGTGAAGGGGCAACAGGCCGTAGTCCAGGCCTATCCCCGCAGCCGTGCTGCTCAGGCGTTCAAGAATCTAGCTAAAAAGGTCGACAGTCTCCCGATGCCGGGCGGTGCGAGCGGCCACCTACAGTTCTTTGTCGAACGCCTGCTCCAATACTCGAACGAGAGTCAGGAGGTGTTTAGGTGAACGGTTTGGCTGCTTATTCCTCCGTGCAAGAGAGGAACCATGAAGATCTGGTGCTGCGCTATGCCCCATTGGTCAAGCGCATCGCCTACCATTTAATGAACCGGCTGCCGCCCAGTGTGCAGGTGGACGACCTGATACAGGCCGGCATGATCGGCTTGCTGGAGGCCAGCAGAAACTACGATCCAACCCAGGGTGCCAGTTTTGAGACCTACGCCGGCATCCGCATCCGTGGCGCCATGCTGGATGAGATCCGGCGCAGTGACTGGACTCCGCGCTCGGTGCACCGCAAGGCGCGCATGGTGGCGGATGCCATGCGTATGATCGAACACCGGGAAGGCCGTGATGCCCGCGATATAGAGGTGGCAGACGCGTTGGATCTGTCCCTTAGCGATTATCATCAGATTCTGCAGGACGCCTCAGGCAGCCGCATTTTCAGCCTGGAAGAGCTGAGCGCGGTGGGAGAGATAGGCAACGAACCCGGTCGAAGCGGAATCAACGGACCGTTTGACGGCATTCAGCATGATGCCTTCAAACACGCTGTGGCCGAGGCCATTGCCGGCCTGCCGGAGCGGGAGCGCCTGGTCATCGCCATGTACTATGACGATGAGCTCAATCTGCGCGAGATTGGCCAGGTGCTGGGTGTCAGCGAATCCAGGGTATGTCAGATACACAGTCAGGCAACCATGCGCCTGCGTTCGCGTCTGACTGACTGGCTGCAAGCCGGCGACCAGGATTAAGATCCATCAGCACAAGAGTTTTTCTCGCCGCCATAAAAGCATTAACATCCTATGCACCATTCTCTTCAGACTGTTAAAGGATTGCTCATGACCTGCCGATGAATTGAACAAGTTATGGCGGCACCCGTCATCAATCAGCGGATGCCAGGGATTTTTTGCAGGCAGCATGCGTATTGGAGGTTGCCTTGGATAAAAAAATGAAGATTCTCATCGTGGACGATTTCTCCACCATGAGGCGGATTATCAAGAACCTGTTGCGGGACCTGGGATTCACCAATACCCATGAAGCCGATGACGGCAACACCGCACTGCCCATGTTGAATACCGGCAATTTTGATTTTTTGGTCAGCGACTGGAATATGCCTGGTATGACGGGTATTGACCTGCTCAAGGCCGTGCGGGCCGATCCCAAGTTGAGCTCGCTGCCGGTGCTGTTGGTTACAGCGGAGTCCAAGCGTGAACAGATCATCGAAGCGGCTCAGGCCGGGGTGAACGGTTATGTGGTCAAGCCTTTCACGGCCGCTACCCTGGAAGAGAAAATCAGTAAGATTTTCGAGCGGATCAACGCGTGACGCCGGGAGCAAGGAATGAGCGATGACTGGCAGGTGGGTGATCGGCTTGAACGGGCCCGTGAACTGGTGCGGTTACTGGAGGCGGGGGAGGATGCACAGGCGGATATGGTACTCAGTCAACTGACCAATCTGCATGAAAGTGCCCTGTTCATGGAGCTAGGTCGTTTGACCCGGGAACTGCATGAGGCCATCAACGGTTTTTTGCTGGACGAGCGCTTGCAATCCATCGCCGATCACGAGATCAAGGATGCGGCGGAGCGCCTGCGCTACGTCATCGACATGACCGAACAATCCGCCAACAACACCCTGAATGCTGTAGAAGCCGGAATGCCGCTGACGCAGTCTCTGCAGCAACGGGCCGGGCAACTGGCACAGCAGTGGCGCAGCTTCCGTAATCGGGAACTGAACGTGGATGCGTTCCGCGCCCTGACCGAAGACCTGTCCCTGTTTCTCGATCAAGTCGGCAGTGACAGTGAAACCATACAGGGACGCCTGTCCGAAGTGCTGATGGCACAGGATTTTCAGGATCTCACTGGACAGATCATCCGCAAGGTGATTGTCCTGGTGCAGGACCTGGAAGACAAACTGGTGCAGATCATCCGGATCTCAGGCAAACAAATGTCCAAGCAGGAAACCGTATATGAGACGCGCGCCTATGTCTCTGGTCCAGCGGTCCCCGGGGTGGATAAGGGAGATATTATGCATGACCAGGACGAAGTGGACGACCTGTTGTCGAGTCTCGGATTTTAGCCTTATTGAACAGGCGTTCCCGGGAGCCGGGTACCAGCCATGCTGAATAACCAGGGAGGGTTTTTTTCAGTTTTTTGAGTCAAGTGATGCAAGGATTAAGGGTAAGTATCATGAGCTTCAATGCGGACGACGAGATCCTTCAAGACTTTCTCCTGGAGGCGGGTGAGATACTGGAACTGCTCAATGAGCAGTTGGTGGATCTAGAGCAGAGTCCAGACGATCCGGAACTTCTCAATGCCGTATTTCGCGGCTTCCACACCATCAAGGGTGGTGCGGGATTTCTCAGTATCGACAATCTGGTGGAGGTCTGCCACCGGGCTGAAGACGTGTTCAACGTGCTGCGTCAGGGCCAGCGCGGAGTCGATGCCACCCTGATGGATGCGGTGCTTCAGGTTCTCGATGTGGTCAACGAAATGTTCGACCTGGTACGCGGTGGCGTGAATCCGGAACCCACGGACCGGGAACTCATTGCCAGGCTTGAGGCCCTTGCCGTACCGGCGGACGATGAGGTGGAACCAACACCACCGGCCGAGCCCGAGCCGAGTCAGGAGCCAGTGCCCGGCGAGGAGATGGCCTCTATGCTGGAAAGCGCCCAGGCCAGCGTGGCACAGGGGGAGCAGGGTGGCGGCTCGGATGATATCTCAGAAGACGAATTCGAAAACCTGCTGGACCAGTTGCATGGCAAGGGCAGGCACGGTGGAATGCCTGCATCCAGGCCTGCCGGAGAGCAGGCAGTGCGATCTGACCCAGCCATAGGCGGGGATGATATAACCGAAGAAGAATTCGAGACCCTGCTGGATCAATTACACGGCAAAGGCAAGCATGCCGGTGTTCCAGATGCCCAGGCGCAGAAATCCGCTGCCACCAGCCAGCAAGCACCTGGGACTAAGCCGGCTGCTGCTTCGGCACAGGCCAAAAACGCTGGAGACGAGATCAGCGAGGACGAGTTCGAAGACTTGCTTGACCGGTTGCATGGCCAGGGTAAACACGGCGGCATACCGCATTCAGATGGCGTAACAGCGCCAGCACCCAGCGAACCGCAGCAAGCGGTCGCGGCATCAGCGAAGCCCAAATCCAAGCCCAAAGCCGCTGCAAAACCACAGCCGGCGGAGGCTGCCAAGGCAGCGGCCAAGCCCAAGCCGGCACAGGCAGAGACCACGGTACGGGTGGATACACAACGGCTGGATGACATCATGAACATGGTCGGCGAGCTGGTGCTGGTGCGCAACCGGCTGTCCACCCTCAAGTCGATCATGGGCAATGAGGAATTGACCAATGCGGTGGGTAATCTGGACGTGGTGACCGCGGACCTGCAGGTAGCGGTCATGAAGACGCGCATGCAGCCCATCAAAAAGGTGTTTGGCCGCTTCCCCCGCGTGGTGCGTGATCTGGCCCGCAGCCTGAAAAAGGAAGTGGACCTGCAGATGGTGGGTGAAGACACGGATCTGGACAAGAATCTGGTCGAGGCCCTGGCGGACCCCCTGATACATCTGGTGCGCAATGCCGTGGACCACGGCGTGGAGATGCCGGAAGAGCGAGAGGCCAGCGGCAAGCCGCGCAAGGGCACGGTCATACTGCTGGCCGATCAGGAAGGCGATCACATTCAGTTGTCCATCGAGGACGATGGCAAGGGTATGGACCCGGAGGTGTTGCGCCGCAAGGCCGTGGAGAAGGGCATGATGGACTTCGAGGCGGCAGCCCGGCTGGACAACAAGGAGTGTTTCAACCTGATATTCCAGGCCGGTTTTTCCACCAAGCAGGAGATCTCGGACGTATCCGGTCGTGGAGTGGGCATGGACGTGGTCAAGACCCGTATCGCACAGATGAACGGCTCGGTGGAAATAGACTCTGTCATGGGCAAGGGCAGCAAGATCGTGATCAAGCTGCCACTTACCCTGGCCATTATGCCAACTTTGATGGTGGTGCTGGGAACTCAGCCCTTCGCCCTGCCTCTGGCCAGCGTGGTGGAGATCTTCAACCTGGATCTCAAGCGTACGAATACCGTGGACGGTCTATTGACCATACGCGTACGTGGGCGCGCCCTTCCGCTGTTCTATCTGCGGGAGTGGCTGGTGCAAAGCCAACAGTTGAGCGATCCGGGTGACAGCGAGGGCAGTGGCCATGTTGTGGTGGTGAACGTGGGCAATGTCCAGGTGGGTCTGGTGGTGGATCATCTGATAGGCCAGGAAGAGGTTGTCATCAAGCCTTTGGGTGCCCTGCTGCAGGGTATGCAGGGCATGGCCGGGGCCACCATAACAGGTGACGGCAAGATCGCCCTGATTTTGGACGTACCCGGATTAATGCGTAAATACGCCAGACGATACTGAGGCCATGTGGTGTTACAAACGGGCAAGCTGCGGGTACTGGTGGTTGATGATTCGGCATTTTTCCGTCGCCGCATCCAGGACATATTGTCCCACTCCTTAGAACTGGAGGTGGCCGGCACCGCCAACAATGGCATGGAGGCGGTGCAGGCGGTACAGCGCCTGCGCCCGAATGTGGTCACCATGGATGTGGAGATGCCGGTGCTGGACGGCATTTCCGCAGTGCGCCGAATCATGACGCAGAATCCCACCCCAATTCTGATGTTCTCCTCACTGACTCACGAGGGTGCCCGAGCCACTCTGGATGCACTGGATGCCGGTGCGGTGGACTTTCTACCCAAGCAGCTGGAAAGCATGTCAGGGGCGAGGGGCGCCGATGCGGCGGAACTCTTATGCCGGCGGGTAATAGCCGTGGGCCGCAGCCGGGTGCGCAGTCCGTCTGCACAGCCTGCGGTTTCAGTCACGCCCAGATCCCCTGTGCGTTCACTGCTGCGCAGGGGGCAGGTGGGAATGGTTGCCATAGGGGCGTCGACCGGCGGACCCGTGGCCCTGCAACAGGTGCTCAGCGCCTTGCCCGCTGCCTTTCCCGTCCCCCTGCTGCTGGCTGTACACATGCCTGCCAGTTTCACACCGGCCTACGCCGAACGCCTGAACAGCCAGAGCCGCATCCGGGTATGCGAGGCCTCGGACGGGGCCCGGCTGGAGCCAGGTCTGGCCCTGCTTGCCCCCGGCGGTAAACAGACGCTGGTGGAACAGCGCGGCGAGCGTCTGATCGCCCGGGTTGTGGACGGCGCCGGGGAGACATACAAGCCCAGTGTGGACGTGATGCTGGGGTCGGCGGCGCGGGCCATGCCAGGCCGGGTGCTGGGAATCGTGCTGACTGGCATGGGTGCAGACGGCCGGCAAGGTGCCAAGTTGCTCAAATCGACCGGTTCTCAGGTGTGGTCGCAAGATGCCGCCAGTTGTGTGGTCTACGGAATGCCCCAGGCGGTTGAGAAGGCCGGTCTGTCCAATCAGGTACTTGCATTGGGCGACATCGGACCGGCCTTGGGAAAACTGAAATGAGGATCGATTTCCTCAGCTTTCTCGGAATTATAATCGCCTTCGCAGCCATCCTGGGTGGCAACTGGCTGGAGGGCGGACACATCGGCGCCCTGATCAACGGCCCCGCCATCGTCATCGTGCTGGGCGGCACTGTCGGCGCCATCCTGCTGCAGACACCTATTCCCGTGTTTCTGCATGCCATGCGGCTGGCTAGTACGGTGTTTGTCCTGCCGCGGCAGGACCTGCTCGAAACCATCAACAAGGTCGTGGCCTGGAGTGAAACGGCTCGGCGCGACGGCCTGTTGGGTCTAGAAGACGCCGCGGAATGGGAAACGGATGGTTTTACGCGCAAGGGCATGCAGTTGCTGGTGGACGGTGGTGAACCCGATACCATACGCGGTGTGCTTGAAATGGAACTGGACAACCAGGAGCAGGTGGACCTGCAGGCGGCCAGGGTGTTCGAGGGTATGGGTGGGTATTCCCCGACCATCGGTATCATAGGTGCGGTAATGGGCCTGATCCATGTCATGCAAAACCTTGCCGATCCCGGCAAGCTGGGTTCCGGCATAGCCACCGCCTTTGTGGCTACTATCTACGGTGTGGGTCTGGCCAATCTGTTCCTGCTGCCCTTCGCCAACAAGCTCAAAACGCTGGCGGAACAGCGTTCGCAATACCGGGAACTGGTCATCACCGGCATCGTGGGCATTGCCGAAGGAGAAAACCCGCGCAATATCGAACTGAAACTGCAAGGATTTCTCAATGCCTGATTATATGTCTTTGATGTCCGTGCGGGGCCAGTGAATGGCCTAGATCATGCGTTTTAATTCGTAATCATCAACCCTGACACCTGAGGATAACAAGGCCTTCCGCATGTCTCGCAGAAGACGCAAACAGCAACAAGAGCAGGCAAATCACGAGCGCTGGTTGGTCTCCTATGCGGATTTCATCACCCTGTTATTCGCCTTTTTTGTGGTCATGTATGCTGTGTCATCCGTTAATGAAGGCAAGTACCGGGTCTTATCCAACACTTTGACGGATGCCTTTCAGGAACCCAGCCGCAGTCAGAATCCCATACAGGTCGGAGAGTTACGCCGAGCCTCGGGCACCTTGATGGGTGATGCGCTCAGCCAGTCGATTATGGATACAGAATCCCGCCAGGGGCCGGAATCGGTGGAGACGCCGCTTGAAACGCAGGAACCCGGTTTTGAGGAACCACTGGAAGCCGCCACTGTCCAGGTTGAGGAGAAGCGGCTGGGTTACATCGCCGCTTCCCTGGAATCGGTTCTCCTGCCCTATGTGGAACAGGGGCAGGTGAATGTCGCGCACAAGGGTTCCTGGGTGGAAGTGGACATGAAAAGCGCCCTGCTGTTCGACAGCGGCAGTGCCCATCTATCCACAGCGGCGGTGCGCATGTTGGGTGACGTCAGCCGGGTCCTGAAGTCCCTGCCCAATCCCCTGCATGTGGAGGGCTACACGGATAACGTGCCCATTAGCACCGCGGCATTCCCCTCTAACTGGGAATTGTCTGCGGCGCGGGCCGCGAGTGTGGTGCACCTGTTCACCCGCTTGGGTGTCGATGCGGACCGTTTGGCGGCTGTGGGCTATGGTGAACACCGGCCCATCGAGGACAACCATTCCAAGGCCGGACGGGCCAAGAACCGCAGAGTGGTTTTGATCGTGGGCGCCGGTGGCGACAAGGACCCCAACTCCAGGCCTGAGTTGTTGACCAGGGGAGGCCGGCATTGAAGGTTTGGACCGTTGCCAACCAGAAAGGCGGCGTGGGAAAGACCACCAGTGCGGTGAGCCTCGGGGGGCTGCTGGCGGACTGGGGCTTTCGAGTATTGCTGGTGGACATGGATCCCCATGGATCCCTTACCTGGTACTTCAAATATGATCCGGATAGTCTGGATCAAAGCGTCTACAGCTTGTTTCAGGCCGCGGAGAAAAAAGAACGTATCGATCCTGCAACCCTGATCTGCGAAACCGGGATCCCTGGGCTGGGGTTGATGCCGGCAGCCATGGCTCTGGCAACCCTGGACCGCATGCTGCACACCCTGGATATGGTATTAAAATCACGTAATCACAGTCTGCCCGTAACCATAGTACCCACCATGTACGATCGACGTACGCGCGCATCGGTGGACAGCCTGCGGTGTTTGCGCATGGACTATCCAAACCGGGTATGGCAGGGAATGATCCCCGTGGATACGAATTTCCGCGAAGCCAGCAAGGCGGGTCTGCCGCCTGCTGTGTTCGATCCCAAGACCCGCGGGGTGGTGGCCTATGCCAGTCTGCTGGAGGCCTTGATGGACAAGTCGGCCTCTGAAATTACGGGCGAGGCCGGGGCATGAACAAACAGTCGCATGCGCAAACCCTGTTGGCTGAACCGGACGAGGCCCTGGTCGGGTATCTGCAGAATCTGTTAGATGAAATTCCAGCACCGGAAGCACCAGCATCCGAAATGGCAGCACCCGTATCGACTTGCGGGATAGAGAAAATAGCTGAGTCTCTCAATCCAGCAGTCGAGACCAGACCTGAAACCTCAAGCTTGCCGCAACAGGCCACGGAAACCGAGGTCGCCGTGGATGTGGATATCAGGCTTGACTGTGAAGACGGCTTGCCTGAATGGGCGGATACTTCGTTTCAATCACTGTCTTTCCGGGCCGCAGGCAGAGAGTTCAGCCTGCCGCTGGTCTGCATGAAAAGGATTGTGCGCCTGGACAAGCCGCTCACCTGTCTGCCTGGATTGCCGGCGTGGCATCTGGGTTTGCTGGGTCTGCGTGGCGAGAAAGTGGGCGTTATCGATCTCGCGCGTTTATTGCGTGGAGGGGAAGGCACGCAATGCACCCGCAATGAATATGTGTTGATTCTGGATGATGGATGCTGGGGGCTGGCATGCGAGCATCTGGGACAGGCCGTCCGTTTGGAAGTTCCTGATGTACGCTGGCGGCAAGTCAGAGGCAAACCCCGGTTCATGGAAGGGGTTGTCGAAAAATCCCTGACGCCTTTGCTCAGTACGCGGGATATCCTGCGTGCGGTCAATAAATAAACAGTTTCATCGCAGGGCAGTCCTCATTACGGTTATCGCATCCCGCTTGCTCGTTTGCCATCAAACTGTATCTGATTCGGCTCTTCGGGTGTGGCTATAAGGCTCCTGAATCTCCCTATGGATATTTGCAGGTAGCTACTGCGGGCGCGCTGTGGCAGACTCGAAATTCCATGCAAATCGTGGGGCGCCAGAAATAGTCCAGGCACCCATGAGGCAGAACAAACAGAGGAGTCGAAAATATGCGTGTTATCTTGCTCGGTGGTCCTGGTGCCGGTAAAGGTACTCAGGCGGGTTTTATCAAAGAACGATACAACATTCCGCAGATATCCACCGGTGACATGCTGCGTGCCCATGTGAAATCCGGCTCCGAGCTGGGCCAGGCCGCGAAGAAGATCATGGATCAAGGTGGTCTGGTATCCGACGATATCATCATGGGCATGGTGCGCGAGCGCATCAAGGAAGACGACTGTAAGGGCGGTTATCTGTTCGATGGTTTCCCGCGCACGATCCCCCAGGCCGACGCCCTGAAAGAGGCAGGTGTGGCAGTGGACGCAGTGGTTGAAATCGATGTTCCGGACGATGAAATCATCAAACGTATGTCTGGTCGCCGTGTGCATCTGGCGTCCGGCCGCACCTACCATGTCGTTTTCAACCCACCCAAGCAGGAGGGTAAGGACGACGCGACTGGCGAGCCCCTGATCCAGCGGGATGACGACCAGGAAGAGACCGTGCGTCAGCGCCTCAAAATCTACCATGATCAGACCGAGCCGCTGGTCGACTACTACACACGCTTTGCCGGAAGCGGGGAGGAGGGCGCTCCTAAATACCACAAGATCTCGGGTGTGGGTGGGGTGGACGATATCCGCAACGCAATTTTTGATGCCCTGGGCTGATACGTTCACGATCGGCTAGCGGTCTGGAGATCCCGGCCTTCAGTCAGCAAGGTCCGGATTTCCAGGGAGTCAGCAACTGATGGCTGCGACCCGCCTGGTTTCTGTATGTATTAGAGAAATCTGATAACATGCATGCGTTTCCCCAATTACCGGAGGTGCCCGTTGTGGCCGTCGTAGAACTCAATAAAGATAATTTCGAACAGACAGTCACCGACAGCGAATTTGTGATTGTTGATTTCTGGGCGCCCTGGTGTGGTCCGTGCCGTTCTTTTGCTCCCGTATTCGAAAAGATCTCTGAAGAATATGACGATATTGTCTTCGCCAAGGTCAATACGGAGGACGAACAGGAAATCGCCACGCATTTCCAAATTCGTTCCATTCCTACTCTGATGATGTTCCGTGACAAAATTATCATCTTCAGCCAGCCGGGTGCTATGCCTGAGGGTGCTTTCAAAGAGTTGGTGGATCGTGCCCAGGATCTGGACATGGATGAAGTGCGCAAGCAGATCGCCGAAGAAAACAGTACTAAACAGGCCTGATCCGTCTATTGTTTTATTTCATGCCGTCGGCGACCCGTCGGCGGTGTCCTTGACTACCCGACTCCGTCATCACGAGACGTCTACGATACTTCGCTCTCACTGACGGTACTCCGTATACATTCGAATAGTTGACATGCAGGCACCTGCCTATCCGTGGACACTGCGCGGTTTGATTTGGGGACGTCCCTCCTTAAACGGCCTGCTGGCCTTGTTTGAGGAAAATTACACTATCCTGTCACGCCTGATTCCCGATATGCCTCAGTTGTCTGGCTCGCATCGTTCGACCCGAGGGCTGGGGCTCGATCTGTACATGGAGGTATTGGAGCAGACGCCTTACACCACCTTGCTGCACCTGACTTATTACTTCCCCCATGCGGACGGAATTGCGCCCGATCCAGATACCAGGCTGCGTGTTTACCATGATGCCGGGCAGGTGGAAGTCGTGAATCTACGTCAGACTGCCCTACCACTTGCGAGCGGGTCACGTTTTCCGACTTTGGATCAGAAATGGAAGGCTAATCTATTTCTCTCCAAGTGGCTGTCCTATTGTCTTTCCGAAGGGCACGGGTTTCCTCCTGCTGGCCGGTCGCAGGCCGGTAATTCAACTAGTGGTATGCGCACTGCTGACTTCCGTCTGTATGGGATATAACGAAGCACCTGCCAGTTATCTGAATAGTCAGTGATCTACGAGGTATCAGGTGCAGGTTTTTCTCCCTCCATGATGAATAGGTGAGTGAGATAGGCGTAGACTATATGGAGTGATCTTTATTATGTCCTGCAGGCGGTGCCCACCTTTGACCAGGGAGGAGGGGACGGATGAAAGTACACCGGATCGTCGGACTCGTTACGATTCTCGCCATTCAGATTTTGGCCCTGCCAGCACAGGCGGCGTGCGATAGTGAGACCCTGTCTAAGAAGTTTGTCACCTATCTTGAGCAGGTCGAGCCCCTATTGGATAGTAATGACAAGGGACAGGTCTTATCGTTTGTAAACGGCTACCCGGAGGGAACTGCGCCACCTGGGGCGACTTTGGTCGACAACAGCTATCAGGTGCAGATTCCGTCTAGAGCGGCGGCCTATTATCTCGCCGGTGTTGAGGCGCTGGCCCAGGGGAATAAGCTGGTGGCCGCTTGGGCCTTTCTCGAAGCCGCAAAACGCAATCCCGGCAGAGCGGATTTTCTCAATAACGTCGCGTTTATCGCCCTTCAGTACGGTCTTTACGCGGAAGCAAAGGAAATATTGCTCTGCGCCCGGTCGCTTGAGTCCAAACTGACTTCGGTGCACGTGAACCTGGGCATGGCCTACGCGGGCCTGGGGCAATACGGGGAGGCAGGATCATCATTCTTGAATTCTATCCTCCTGGATCCCGTCAATAGCGACTATTTCGTTCTGGGCGCCGCCGCCTACGCCCAGGCGGGCCGGGCCGACATGGCTTGGTTGCTCGGGACCTTGGGGCAGAACGCCTTCGGGCAACAACAAAGCCTGACAACCATCCTCAACGGTATCACTTTCCCACCAGCCGCCCAGCAATGCACTGTGCCAGTTCCGCCGCCGCTACCTGGCGGACCATTCTGGAATCTGCGACTCACGGATTGGACCGACGAAATCTTCCGTTGGACCCAGTGGGACGGGAGCTATCAGGCAAGCACTCTCGACCCGGCCAACATGGCGGCAGAGCAGGGCCGTAGCGCCTGTATTTTCAAGGTGCAACAAGCCGCTGCGAAATGCACCGATCAAGGCGTGCCCGCCGCCGTTTGCCAGTGCCGCTACGATCCGCTGCTGTTGATGTGCGACCTCGGCCAAGACCTTTCCTATTTAGAGGCGCACAGTGTCTATTTCAGTGCGTTGAGTAGCCGCACCGGGGTCATGATCGGCAACATGACCGCAGCCTTGAACGCCAGCAAGGACCAACTCACCGCCAGTGAATTCGCCAGCCTGAGCTGCGAGTTGGAGGAGAACCGCCGCAATTTCACCAGCGCAGTAGTGCAAGACGCCAGCGCGAGTCTTGGCAACATCCTGGGCTGGGTGCAAAGCGATCGCAGGAACATTGCCGGTCTGCTCGCTTTTTGCTCCAAGGTTCCCTACGAGGTCTGGATCTACACGGGTCAGATCACGGGTAGCCTCGAACCGGCCTACTGCATTGGCTTTGTCTGCATCAGCTACGATCAGAACACCAACATGAGCATATCCATCGCCCTGGGCCCCGCCATCAAGCTGTCCAAGAACGCCCTGACTGGAAACTGGGGCTTGAGTCTGGGGGTCGGGGTCCAGTTCGGCGTTGGGCCGATTCAGGCGGGGGGCGCCCTGATGATGAAATTCGGTCAGGGAAAGGTCGGGGCGGAGGCGAAGGTGACTGCGGGCCCTTTCGACCTGGGTTACCAATTGACCGCAGAGCAATTGTCGGTTTCGCCCTTGACGCCGCTGCCCGTGGGGGTGGGACCCTAGCGGTGCCGGGTGTGTTTCGGGCCATCTGGCGGGCTATTATCGGTATTTGCCGGCCAGGGGGCCCGATCTAGGTGGTTTGCATGCGGCAGCGAGGCCTAAGATTGACTCAAGTTGGAGCGCACCTATATCGTTGGTCGGTGCGAAAGAACAGGAATAATATCAGGGATGGAAATTTCCCACCCCTTCGATCCCCGGATAAATGGGATTCTCTTGTAGACTGAGGGAGACGCAGTACGCCTAGCAAAGTTCCTATACACTCAGGAGGCCTGGAATCATTCTTCGAGAAGATGTCCAATCGGCCTGCTCTCTGGGGCTGCCTTGTTGATCTACATTGCCGTTTTGTTTCTACCGGGATCCATGTCGGTAATGTCAGTAACCATGATTCTGGAAAGGTAATTTTGGGCTGGACCGAAGACTGACTGGAAAGGGTATTTCTAATGGGCCATGCCAAACCTCAATTTGTGATTCGGTTAAAAACCGCTCCGAACAATCTGCCACCACACCACCAACAAACCTACACTTACCATTGGAACCGAATCTTTGTCGCTCTTGCGGCTTTGTTGCTGCTGGTTGGTCTCGTTGTCTATGGCATCTATCTGCTGTTCCAGGCAGATATACCTCCAGAATCCATCAATGTCGTTGCCAGCAAACCGGAGATCCATTCGGAATCGGAATCGGAATCGGAATCGACTCCCATACCCCTGATCATCCGCGAGGATGCAGCGCTGGAAACGACGTTACGAAACCTGCCGGCCGAAAAGCAAAGGATATCGGAGGTCGTTGACAATCCGATCAGACCACAGCCCGCAGCGGTTGATAATAGGCCACCGACGATGCAAGCGGGAGGTATGGATATGGATTTATCAGCGCAGAGGCCAAAGCAGCTTGAAGCGGCGCCAATACCCGAGACTGAGACCTTCGCGCACCGGGTTGAATCGGGGCTCCATTCGATTCCCGACGAGGCGGGCAAGGAACGAACCCAGACTGAAGAGAGCGGGGCGTTGGCGGTCGTACCCGTCCATGGCACCCGCAAGGCACTATTCCTCCTGCGCGGTATTATTATGACTGCCGCGTCAGTTTCGCGATTCGTGCTGGCTAAGTCGGTCGTGAACAACAAGCCGGTTGGAGCTGTCGAAGATATTATTCCGGATGCGCGGGGTGTTGCTGCTGTCTATGCCTTCAGCGACGTAGTCGGTATCAAGGGAGAAACTCTCTACTACTATTGGTTTCGCAACAGCAAGCAGGTCTCAAAAGTGCGAGTCGGCGTATCGGCAAACCGCTGGCGAAGTCATTCGAGTAAAATTATCAACGACAAAATGAAAGGTGAGTGGCGGGTTGAATTACGCAATGGAAAACACGAGATTTTGGCAAGTGCGGATTTTGTTTACTTCTAAATTTGCCGATTGCAGGCCGTGACCATCTGGGATGGTGCATTCCATGCATAACCGGGTTTGTCATCCATTTGACGGCCAGCGGACATTATCGGAGCCGAGGGGTTCACACGAAGTCGAGAGACGGATCGGGATTGAGTTAGAATAGATCATTACTTTGTCAGCAGATGAGTTGAAAATATGCGTCCGCTACGCTGGAAAAGCCGTTACCAGACCGGAGACACCGAGACCGACAGACGAAACCGGAAATTTATCGACTGTCTCAACAGTCTGATCAACGCTGCCGGGAAGCGTGAACACTGCCAGGAGATGGAGGAACTCATCGGCCGATTCAGCGACCAGGTTGAACCATTCCTTCAAAATCACCCCGCCGACAGTGATCTCGGCACCGAATTCGGTCACCAGCTGATTACTAACCTCCCGCTCAGCGCCTACGGAAGTACCTCTTGCCGCCAATGCGGTTTATGCGACCTGGCCCAGCAGAAAGTCGCCGAACACTTGAAACCCCCCGCCGAGTGCCTGTTTAAGCAGTCTTGACGCCTGCTCCCAAAGGCTTTCTTGATCAACCAAGCTATCGAATGTCTCTTGTTGGCCGACTGCTGTCTAATGCCGCCGTCGTGTTCAATAGATGGGTATTCACAATGTGTCTCGACTGTCAGTACTTATGCCAAGGCGGTTGCCTGAAGCGCGATGCAAATCACCAAGCGTCACTAACTACCCGACCTGATATTTCCTGGTGCGGCAGTCAATCAGCATAACCGAATGTAGAGTAGATCCCACGCGTGGATCCTCCCAAGTAAAAACCCTGTAAATAATAAAGAAAAATCTTGACTATTTTTATACACAACTGCTAGCCTAATAACTGAGTAATTATCTGGGTTTTATGTCATGCATCTATCAGGGGTTTGGTAACATGAGACTATCCACAAAAGGACGGTACGCCGTAACGGCAATGCTGGATCTCGCCCTGCACGAGGGGAAAGGTCCCGTTACTCTGGCGGATATTTCCGTAAACCAGGGTATTTCCCTTTCATATCTGGAACAACTGTTCGCAGCACTGCGCGGAAAAAAACTCGTACGTGGTGTTCGAGGTCCCGGCGGAGGCTATTTTCTGGCGAAGCCCGGTGAGGAGATATCCATTGCCGACATCATCTGCGCAGTGGATGAATGGGTCGAGTTCACCCGGTGTGGTGGCCGCGAGGACTGCCTGGATGGCAAGCGTTGCCTGACACATTCTCTATGGAATGAACTGAGCGGTCAGATCTTTGATTTTCTCAGTGATATCACCCTCCAGCAACTGGTGGAAAAGGGGAAAAGGGAGGAGCGAAGCAAGTCCTGTGCGCCGCCCCCCCGTGAGTCCCGTGCAGCCTAGCACTCAGTTGGTTTGCGTGGCTTGTGCCCTTATGGATTAGTTGACGCAATCAGACGTTATCCAGGGTTTTGTGCAGGGGCAGGGAGATAGTAACGCGGGTGCCCGAGATGGCATCCGAGTCTATTTTCAGGTCGCCCCCGTGCGCCCCGACAAGGCGCTTGACGATCGCCAACCCCAAACCGGTGCCGGACGCCTTAGTGGTAAAAAAGGCCTCGGTAAGCCGGTGCAGGCGATCCGGGGCAATGGGCTCACCGGTATTATGTACCTGCATCTGTACCACGCCCTGTTGTGGTTGATTCTGTAATGACCAGGTGATGACGCTACCCGCAGGACAGGCATCCACTGCATTGCGAGTAAGGTTGAGCCATACCTGGGACAGTCTGTCTCTGTCACCAAGCACCCATGATTCCTGCTTCGTCCCGGTCAGCTCCAGATCACATTCACGTTCCTTCACTTCCTCGCGGTGCAAGTGCGCCTGCTCACGACAAAATTCACCCAAGTCCAAAGGGCTGGTATCCATGCTCAGGGGTTTGGCATACAGCAGCATGTCATCCAATAGCCTGGCAAGCCGTTCGGTTTCACTGGTGGCCAGCAGCGCACGTTTCTTACTGCTGTCGGCCAGGTCCTGCTTGGACAGATGGTCCAGGGCCATGCCTATCGTGGCGAGTGGGTTGCGGATTTCATGGGCGATGCCGGAGGCAAATTCCCCGATGGCCGCCAGCCGGTTGTGTTCGGCCAGCTTGACCGTGCGTCCAAAACTATGGGTGACCAACTGGGCGATATTGCTCAGAAGTTTGAGGTGTTCCTGGTCATAGCTGTTTTCAGCCTTTGATGCGAACACCAGGACACCAGGCAGGGGACTCTGGGATTCCCGGGTTAGGGGCAGCAGGATGCAATCGCGCATGTCCCGTTTGACCAAAGTACTGAGAAAGACATAATCCGGGTTTTTATCTGTGACCTGGACGATATCGTTGATCCTCAATGGACCCGTTTGCATTAGCGCCTGTTCCAATAGGGTAAGCTTTAGCCGGAACAGGGTCTGATCCACGGTCTCCGGCTTACCATCCAGGTAGGCGGCCTCCAGTTTGATGGACTGTGAGTCACCGGTCACGAACAGGACGCCGATCCAGTCGATACGCAGTAAGGCCTGAAATTCCCTGCTGAGGAAGGACAGGGTCTGGTCCAGGTCACTGCCCTGCTGGAGTCTGCCAATGAGGTCGAACAGCACGCTCAAGCGCGAAGACAGGTGATTGAAGGCGCGGGTGAGCTGGACCGCCTCAAGACTGCCTTGTTCGGGGACCTGGAGTCCAAAATTTCCCTGTGACACCTGGTGGAAGCCTCTGATTGTTCGATTCAGTGGCGACAGGACTTTGACGAATAACCATATCAGCACGCCGACGGCGATACCGCCGGCCAGAATCATCACGCTGTAGTTGAGGCGTTTGATGCGGGCCAGTTCCAAGACGGACCAGTGTTGCAGGCTGTCGCTCAGGTTGCGGGAGGAGGACTCCAGTCTTTCGTTATGCTTCAAGATATACTCCGCCGCCCACTCGAGACGTGGCTGGTCCTCCAGCGGCCCCAGTGCTTTGAATAATTCCTGGCGGTAGGTCTGCCAATCTAGCTCAAGCCGTGAAATGGCCTGTGCCACGGATCCGTCCAGTTTTGGGTGCAGCACATCCGCCAGGCCGGTCACCTCTGGCTTGAAGTCCTGATGCATGAAGGCATCGGAAATCATGTCGAAGGTCTCGACATGGTGCAGCAGGTCCTGATAGTACAACTCCAGATCACGGGCATAACTGTCATAGCTGCGTGGTGCATGTTGCTTGTAGCGCATGGCCTGATTGGACAGGTATTGAACGGTCAACTGCAGCCGTCCGGACAGGGTGATCACCATGTCATGGTGACTCTGGTGTTCCAGGGTGAGCGAGGTATAAGTGATGGCTGTCGTGAACAGGGTGAACAGCAACATCAGGGCGGCGGAGATCTGGAATTTCAGGCTATTGAACACGCTATGAATTTTCCTTGTCATAGAGGTTGCCGTACACGCTTTTCGACTGTGTCCGGGAGGAATAGTTTAGATGACCGGGCGATGCTATGCTTCGTTGCCACTGAATGAGGCAAAGCCGCATGGATTTTCACCCCGTATCACTGCACAGCATTCGAGACCTGATCCGTTGGGGGGCGAGTCGCTTTACCGAGGCCGGCCTGTTTTTCGGTCACGGAACGGATAATGCCATGGACGAATCCGCCCAACTGGTGTTGCATGCCCTGCACCTGGAGCATGATTTACCTCCGGATTACCTGGATTGCCGGCTCACCCCATTGGAGATCGACGCGGTGAGGCGATTATTGCGCAGACGGGTGGAGGAGCGCATCCCGGCCGCCTATATCACCGGGCAGACCTGGTTTGCGGGTCTGGTTTTTCATGTGGATGAGAACGTGCTGGTGCCACGTTCGCCGTTCGCAGAGTTGATTGAAAACGGACTGCAGCCCTGGGTGGATCCGGACCAGGTGCATGAGGTGCTGGATCTGTGCTGCGGCAGCGGCTGCATTGGCATATCAGTGGCCATGCACCTGCAGCACACCCGTGTGGATCTGGTGGATGTCTCGGCGCCCGCCTTGGCGGTGGCGCGGCGCAACCTGGAGGATTATGGACTGGAAGAGCGGGTGGAAGTTATACAGTCCGACCTTTTCGGTCGCCTGGACGGGCGGCGCTACGACGTGATCCTGTGCAACCCGCCCTATGTCGGGGAAGCTGAAATGGCCGCCCTGCCTGCCGAATACCTGGCAGAGCCAGCTCTGGGTCTGGCAGGCGGCGCAGATGGACTGGATCTGGTGCGGCGAATTCTGCGTGATGCCCGGGGCCATCTGAATCCCGGCGGTGCTATCATCGTCGAAGTGGGTAACAGCGCAAGGACCTTGGAGGATGTCTTTCCCGGAGTGTCTTTCACCTGGATCGAGTTTGAGCGCGGTGGAGAGGGCGTGTTTCTGCTTACGGCTGATCAGCTCGAAGCGTATTCCGGCGATTTCAATGTTAAGTCTAGTAAGGTGAAATAAGATGAGTTTACGGCAGGCGAGGACCACTGAGGAGTATATCGAGTGGGTCAAGCAGGCGGTGTTCGAGGTAGGTGATCTACGTGACTGTTTCGAATTCGATCTGGAAGACGTGAGTCGCTTTCCCGCCTATCTGGATCCCCTGGAACAGAGCATCAAGGACGTGCTCGAAAGCATGAAAGCGGGCCGCTACCAGTTCGGGCGCGAAGACCTGCCGTTTATGAATATCGTGCACAGATACGGCGACGAGATACCCTTCAGCGCCCTGCTCAAGCAGATCAATGAGACTCACCGAAAAGGGATAGATGTCCAGCCCGATGCCGGCTGACCCCACGTACCAGCACTTTCCGAGCATACCTTATGGACCAAAGCATCGTTTTCGACCTCGGGCTGATCGCCAAGTACGATCAGAGTGGCCCGCGTTATACCTCATACCCCACGGCGTTGGAATTCCACGAGGGGTACGGTGAGCGGGAGTACCGTGAGGCCTGTGCCCGCGGCAATGCCCTGGGTAACCCCCTATCCCTGTATTTTCACATCCCCTTCTGCGACACCATCTGCTTTTATTGCGCCTGCAACAAGATTGCCACCAAGGACCGCTCCCTTGCCCAGCCCTATCTGGACCGGGTATACAAGGAGCTGGAATTGCAGGGTGGCCTGATCGATGGTTCGCGCCGGGTCGAACAATTGCACTGGGGTGGCGGTACGCCAACCTTCATCAGCCAGGATCAGATGCGCGAACTGATGGACCGGACCCGCCGCCATTTCACCCTGGCGGATGACGACAGCGGCGAATTTTCCATCGAGATCGATCCACGCGAGGCCACCGCCGAGAGCGTGCGCCTGCTGCGCGACATCGGTTTCAACCGCATGAGTCTGGGTGTGCAGGATTTCAACCACGATGTGCAGAAGGCGGTCAATCGTATCCAGACCGAGGTGCAGACCCTGGAGGTGCTGGAAAGCGCCCGCACTGCCGGATTCCGCTCTGTCAGTCTGGACCTGATCTACGGCCTGCCATTCCAGTCAGAGCGCAGCTTCGCCGCCACTCTGGACCGGGTCCTGGAGTTCCGGCCGGACCGCCTGTCCGTGTTCAACTACGCTCACCTGCCTAAGATGTTCCCGCCGCAGCGGCGCATCAAGGAGGACGAACTGCCCGGTCCGCAGGAGAAGCTGGACATATTGCAGATGTCCATCGACAAGCTCACCTCCGCCGGTTATGTCTTCATCGGCATGGACCACTTTGCCCGTCCGGATGACGAACTGGCGGTGGCCCAGCGCGATGGCAGCCTGTACCGCAATTTTCAAGGCTACTCCACCCATGCGGACTGCGACCTGCTGGGCCTGGGCGTTACCTCCATAGGCAAGGTGGCCAATACCTACAGTCAGAACGTAAAGACCCTGGAGCCCTACTACGAGGCCCTGGACGCGGGGCGTCTGCCGCTGCTGCGCGGTATCGAGCTCAGTCGCGACGACCAGATCCGGCGCGACGTCATCACCCGTCTTATCTGTAATTTCCAGCTGGATTTCACCGCCGTGGAGCAGGCATGGGATATCGATTTTGCGGACTATTTCGGTACTTCAATGCAAGCCCTGCAGGCCATGCAGGGCGATGGTCTGTTGCATATGGATGAACAAGGCATAGAGGTGCACCCCAAGGGCCGTTTGCTGATACGAAATATCTGCATGCATTTTGATCGCTATATGGCGGAAAAACGGGACCAGCAAAGGTTTTCCAAGGTGATTTAGGGCTGCAGGGCCAACACCGTGAATGCTCCCCCGACCGCATCCATGCACCCGGTGGACCCACATACCCCATCCGATCCTGTTGTGCAGGCAACCTGAAAAATCCAACGAAATAACACCGGAGAATTCCCCCATGCAGGCGCTATCCATTCCCGAGGCCTTCCACCATGTGGTGGCGGCCTATCCCGAAGTGGCCAGCATCCGCCTGCCTGACCGGTCTTTCAGCTTCCGTGATGTGGATCAGGCATCGGCGCGCATCGCCGCCGGGCTGGCGGCCCGGGGTGTAGGCAAGGGTTCGCGCATCGGCCTCTACTGCATCAACGGCCCGGAGTTCGTCATGGCCTACCTGGGCATACTCAGGGCCGGGGCCACTGTGGTGCCGCTCAACCTGCTGCAAAGTCCGGGCGAGATCTGCTACATACTCAAGGACGCGGGGGTGAGTCTGCTTATCTACCATCAGGCCATGGCTGAAAAGACCGGGGCCGTACGCGGCGGGTACGCAGCACTGGATTTCGCCGTGGTGGTCGGCGGGCAGCCGGAAATGGGCGATGATGTGGCCTTCGATGACCTGTTGAACACCGCAGGTGAAGCACCGCAACACATATTCGATCCTCGTGATGACGTGGCTGCCATTGTCTACACCTCCGGTACCACAGGGCATCCCAAGGGTGCGCAACTGACTCACGGCAACCTGCTGTCCAATACCCGCAGCGTGCGCCAGGCCCTGGAATTGCAGGCCGGACGTGATGTCATCCTGGTCGTCCTGCCCATGTTCCACTCTTTCGCCGCCACCGTGGGCGTACTCACGCCCCTGCTGCATGGTCTCGGCATTGCACCAGTGCCGCGCTTCGAGCCCGGATTGGTGGTCGAGCATATCGAGGCCTGCGCTGCCACGGTATTTCTAGGGGTGCCCAGCATGTATGGTCTGTTTCTCAAGCTGGATGAGGGACAGGTAAAACGCTGGCACAGCGTGCGTTTCGGTGTGTCCGGCGGCGCTGCCATGCCGGTGGCGGTGCTGGAGGCATTCGAACAACGTTTTGGCTTCCCCTTGCTGGAGGGTGACGGACCCACCGAATGCGGACCTGTCACCTGTGTCAATCCCCTGCACGGGGAACGCAAAGCCGGTTCCGTGGGTCTGCCAATACCGGAGGTGGCCATGCGTATCCTGAACGAGCGGGGCGAAGAGCTGCCGGATGGAGAAGTGGGCGAGGTCTGCGTGCGAGGTCCCAGCGTGATGAAAGGCTACCTCAACCGACCCGAGGCCAATGCGGAAAGTTACTTCGGTGACTGGTTTCGCACCGGTGATCTGGGCTGCCGGGACAGGGACGGTTACTTTTTTCTCATCGACCGCATCAAGGACATGATCATAGTCAACGGCATGAATGTATACCCGCGCATGGTGGAGGAAGCCCTGTACCGCCATCCATCGGTGGCCGAGGCGGCAGTGGTGGGTGAGCCGCATGTGATGCACGGCGAAGTCCCGATCGCCCATGTGGTGCTCAAGGAAGGCGAGACTGCCACCAGTGCGGATATACGCGGGTGGTGCAGGGAACAACTGGGCAGTCACGAGGTGCCGCGCCGCATCCTGTTGCGTGAAGCACTGCCCAGGAACGCTTCGGGTAAAATACTCAAGCGCGAATTGCGCAGGCAGGGTGAACTGGAACGCGGCGTCATCTGAAGGGCGCCTGCACCCTAGGCGGGCCGCCCTTGCCGATCCCGGATCACGGCGTTAGGCGCTTAGGCGGTTGTATTTCCTATCTGTTGTTGATCTCGATCAAGAAACCACTAATTCACCACCCCAAACGACCGTCTATCCAGGGGCCATTATTAAACTTGATCAAAATCAATGATATTGATTTCCCGGATAAGCACCATTTGACGTAACTCTGAATCCTGGGCCGACACCCTTCGATGAGGAGCGTCTCAGCCGAAGTGGCAAACAACTGCTTCAACTGAGCTTGAAGAATAATCAAGCCAGTAGCATCGGCTATATTTTGTTGAAAACTGTTGTTCAGAACCAACGTGATCGGGACCGCGCGAGCGCGTTATTTTTTTACCTAGAGGAATCCGAACATGAGAATAAAGTGGCTGATGGGGCTGGGTGCCGCGTTGCTGCTGACCCAAGGGTTAGCAATGGCGTCGGTCGAAAGAGCGCCAGATGAAATGTCTAATGAGACAAAAGAATGCGTGAAGTGTCACAAGAAAAACAACCCCGGTATCGTCCAGCAATGGGGATCAAGTAAGCACTACGGTGCCAACGTCGGTTGCTACGAGTGTCACGCCGCTGACCCGAAGGACAAAGACGCCTACATTCACGACGACAAGAAAGTCAAAAAGCACATTTCCATCATCGTCTCGCCCAAAGACTGTAGTAACTGTCACAAAAAAGTTGCAACCGAGTTTGTTGAGTCCCACCACGCCAAGGGTGGACGCATCATCGGCTCGCTGGACAACCTGCTTGCGGAAGTCATTGAGGGTAACAACTCTCTGAAGACCCCTGCTTTCCCTGACGGTGTTTCCCCGGCCGCAGTCAGCGGTTGCTGGCAGTGCCACGGTTCCCAGGTCAAGGTGATTGGCGACGGTAAACTGGATCCGGCCACTTGGCCGAACACCGGTATCGGCCGTATCAACCCGGACGGTTCCGAGGGTGCCTGCTCGGCCTGTCACTCACGCCACAAGTTCTCCATCGCCCAGGCGCGTAACCCGGAAAACTGCGGCAAGTGCCACATGGGTCCGGACCATCCGCAGATCGAAATCTATGAAGAGTCCAAGCACGGTATCGCGTTCCACGCCAACAAGGATGAGATGAACATGGATTCGTCCAAGTGGATTGTGGGTGAGGACTACACCGCTGCTCCGACTTGTGCGACCTGCCACATGAGTGCAACCAAGAAGCAACCGGTCACCCATGACATCGGCAACCGTATTTCCTGGAACAACCGTCCGCCGGTTTCCATCCGTCCGGAAGTTTCCGACCAGAAATACGGCCTGAAGAGCGCGTCGATCAAGTGGGAAGAGCGTCGTGACAATATGAAAGATGTCTGCATGGCCTGTCACGGTGAAGACTGGGTCGAGAATTTCTACATCCAGTACGATGCCTTGGTCCATCTGTACAACGAGAAGTATGCCAAGCCTGGTCTGAAGCTGATGGAGGCGGCCAATCCGTTACTGAAGCCGTCCAAGTTCTCCAACAAGATCGACTGGACCTGGTTCGAGCTGTGGCACCATGAAGGTCGTCGTGCACGTCACGCCGCCTCCATGATGGGTCCAGACTATACTCACTGGCATGGTACCTACGACTTGGCCAAGCACTGGTACGCCAAGTTCATACCGGAACTGGAAGAGCTGATTGCCGAGGGCAAGAAGGCCGGTGGCGAGAAAGCAAAAGCTGCGGCGAACCTGCAGAAAGAACTGGATGCCATGCTCAACTCGGATGACCACAAGTGGTATCTGAACAAGCTGAGCGAAGCGCAGAAGAAGATGCGTAAGGCTGCAGTGGCTCGCTTCAAGGATCAGATGGAAGGCAAAACTGGTACCAGCAAGTAAGCTGTAACCGCCAACCACGCTGATAAAGCGTAAACAAACCCCCGGGATCCGGCTGATCCCGGGGTTTTTTCATTCATGGCCATGATCAACCGATTCCATACCCTGAAAAATTGATTTCAGGCCCTAGTCAACCCGAGGGAATAGTTAATGAAGTCGATCTCGAAAATGATCCCGCTTCTTGTTTTTTCCATGCTGCTGGCCAGCGCGTCCTTGGCAACGGCCTCCAGCAACGATACAACCGACGAAGCCGCCAGAATCACGCAAGCCATGGAACTATATGTTCAGGCCACCCCCATGGATGTGAATAACACCCAAAGGCCGGAGCTGTTGAAACGCGCCGAGTCCATCCTGACGGACGTGATTGAAAAGAATCCCCAATCACTGGATGCGCACCGCAAGCTGATAGGTGTCTACCTGCAAATGCGTGATTACCGCAAGTCAATCCAGACCATGCAGGCGGCCATCGTGCTTTCACCGGAGGATCCGAAGCTGTTTATCGCCCTGGCAATCCTGTATGACCATTCGGGCGCCTATGAGTATGCTGTTCCCATCCTCGACCAGGCGTTGGCGCTGGACCCGGATTCACAACTGGCGCGGAATTACAAAGCGGATATCCAGCAAAAAATCGAAATGCAACGTATGGCGATGGAGTCCACCACCGCACCGCACGAAATGGTTTCACCCCATTCTAAGTAATTGAGGTGTTTTCAGTAGAATCCACCAATACCGGACGGAGGTGTCATGTCTCCAGTATTGGTGTTTTTATCGTAGGGGGAATCAGTTTGTTTAAGAACTCACGGGGCGGCACCCTGATTGCTTTGTTCGTATGGTTGGTCTTCTCCAACCAAGCCCTGGCGGATGAGGCCTCTCTTGTGCAGCGGGTCACCGAACTGGAAAGCCGTGTTCAGATGTTGGAGAAACTGTTGGACGAAAAATTCGCCGACGACCGCTGGAAGGACCCTATCCTGTGGAGTAGGATCCGGCGGGGTATGGGCTATGATGAGGTGCGCAAGTTGCTAGGCAAACCGGCCAAAGAGGAAGAAGCGATCTTTACCACCTGGTATTACCATAAGACTTCCAAGGTCCATTCCCATGTTTGGTTTGATGAAGGCAAGGTATTGGGATGGGAAGGACTGGAACAGAAGCACAGGCCAACAAGAAGACTGAGACCCTGAAACTCAATGGGATCACGATTGATCTTCATTGGCAAGCCGACCAGTATGTGTCGTACGGAGACGCCATCGGACACGAACGCGATGGATCTCTGCATGCCGGCACCGCACTGAGGACAGGGGAGAGGCGAAGACTCGTAGATACGTGCCAGCAGCATGGCCCAGAGGAGGAAAATCAGGGTCACATAGAAAATCAAGTCTTACATTCTAACAATGAGAAAAAAGCTGTAATTTGTTGTGATTCGAGATTCCTTTCTCCCGATGCAGCAGTCTTGTGGTCAGTTCTCGCATTGCTGCATCGCTGTCCGGACGATGCGTCCCACTGTCGCCAAGTGGACGCTGAAATACTCCGCAATCTGCCGATAACTATAGGCGCCGGTGGCGTAAGCATCCACAATAGCAGCATTCCGCTCTCTGTGATGTGCGGCAATGTCCCCAAGAGATGGCGCGGGTGGTCGGCGTTGCGTCTGCGGAACGGTCAACGCGTCGCCTTCAATTTTCGCCTTGGCCTGCATACGCTCCACGAATGCCTCATCACCCAGATAGATCTGCTGGCGCAATCCCTCCCAAATGCACCGTCCGACACTGTCCTCAACAAATTGTTGATAGTGCTGACGGGCTTGCTCCCGCTCGGCTCCGAACTGACTCAGCAGACCGACCACCGCCAACCATTTGGGACCGGCGCCTGTCCCATCATCGCCCGATAACTGCTCCAAAGCCACTACGCAGACGCGTCCACCATTCCGGCCCGCCCCCGGAGTTGATACACTGATTCGGGATCGATTTGCCATGCATGCATTGTGTAGGCGAATCGAAAAGGAATGATTTTCAGCCATGAGATACTTCAATGAAGAAAATAGCCAGTGCCATCCTGCTTGTTTCCGGTATAACCGCAGCGTCTGCTGTTTCCGCCATGGATTATGTCGCATTCGCGAAAGACACCCTGCTGACCTGTGTGCATCCCACCACGAAAGTCGAAAAGGCCAGGGCCGAACTCGAAAAGGGACATGCGCCGACAACGGAAGGGGAGACCACCATTTCCCGCGTACGGGTTTTCTACAAAGGATGGGTCAGTGACAACTCCATGTTGGTCGAGATCAGAAACCGCAAGTGTGGATCCATAAACGAGATACGCGCCGAGGTGCTGGAGGATACGGGTACGGGTAAGGCCCCGGTGTGTAAATATCTGGATGGTTGGCAGGATCTATGACCGACCGTGGTGAAAGTTATCAGAAATGTCATGATTGACTGTACATAAAGCGCCCTTTCTGGGCTGAGCCTGGAGTCCTGCCCTCAAGGGCAGGACTGTTGTGACTGTCAGTCTGTCATATATAAGAATTGGTAAGGAAATTTGTGATCAACCGCCATAGCGGCTGATCATCCCCTCAACGCCGTCTGCACCCA
>RRYU01020456.1_pt1 | contig 32148 bp, 28 predicted proteins | sample 2162651 | NCBI WGS metagenome assembly RRYU01 (sample SAMN10267283, study PRJNA491782) | microbial mat metagenome | isolation source: biomat in the production well | place: Japan: Minami-Kanto gas field, natural gas well KTG3 | collected 2017-06 | reverse complement strand
GGGGGGACAGCATGGTTGTAACCTCCTAAGGTCTTTGCTGTAACGACCAAGGGTCCGGAGTTGCTCCGGTCCGATTCGATTGATGGTCTGAGCTCCGCGTCGTCGCGCGGTCGTCCCGCGGTCGTCTCAAACGACGCCGCGATGTTTTCTGCTGCGAATGCTAACACGCCAAATCGGAAATGTCCGACCCTTGAAGTGTGTCGAATGTCGCCAGCAGGATCCCCAAAGGGGCGGGGCGCAGACAATGGAATTTCGGTGGCTTGACCGGGCATACTACTCGGGATTCACCCAGTCGTCGGTACCCAAGGCGGCGTCACCTCAACACACGCTGGAGGATGTTAAAGCCAATGTCTCTATCAAGACGCGAGTTCATGCGACTCATGGGAATCGCGGGTGCCGCCGGGATGTTCCCCGCGTCGGTCTTCGCCGCAAAGCGGATGCCGGCTGATCTCTACGAGGTTCCGAAATTCGGCAATGTGACCCTGTTGCACATCACGGACACCCACGCCCAGTTGAATCCCGTCTACTTCCGTGAGCCGAACGTCAATATCGGCATCGGTCCGGCCTTCGGAAAGGCCCCGCACGTCGTTGGCGATGCCTTCCTGAAGCACTTCGGCGTCGAGCCGGGCGGGATCGAGGCCCATGCCTTCACCTTCCTCGACTTCGACGCGGGTGCCGAGAAATACGGGGCGGTCGGCGGGTTCGCGCACCTCAAGACTCTAGTTGACCGGCTCCGTGCCGAGCGCGGCGACGGCAACAGTCTGCTGCTCGACGGCGGGGATACCTGGCAGGGCTCGGGGACCGCCTATTGGACCCGCGGTCTGGATATGGTGGGTGCCTGCAACCTGCTGGGCGTCGATGTGATGACAGGGCATTGGGAGTTCACCTATCTCGACGATGAGGTCATCAAGAACGTGGGCGAATTCAAGGGCGACTTCGTGGCCCAGAACGTAAAGGTCCGCGAGGAGGCCCTCTTCGACTATCGCTTCGAGGACTTCGAGGGCTTCAACGAGGACACGGGTCTCGCCTTCAAGCCCTATGTGATCAAGGAGGTCGGCGGGGTCAAGGTCGCCGTCATCGGACAGGCCTTTCCCTATACACCGATCGCCAACCCACAACGCTTCATCCCGGACTGGACTTTCGGCATCGAAGACGGTCGGATGCAGGAGATCGTCGATCAGGTGCGCGAGGATGAGACACCTGACCTCGTCGTCGTCATCTCTCACAATGGTATGGACGTGGACCTCAAGATGGCCTCTCGCGTGACCGGGATCGACGTCATCTTCGGTGGCCACACCCACGACGGCATGCCTGCCCCGAGCATCATCGAGAATGCCTCCGGGAAGACCCTGGTGACCAATGCGGGCTCCAACGGCAAGTACCTGGGCGTGATGGACATGGAGGTCAGGGACGGCAAGCTGCTGGATTTCCGTTATCGTCTGCTTCCCGTGTTCTCAAACCTGATCGAGCCCAACCCGGCGATGGTCGAGTACATTGCAGGTGTCCGCGCACCTTACAAGTCCCGGCTGGAAGAGGAGCTGGCCACTGCGGAGGAGACGCTGTTCCGCCGAGGCAACTTCAACGGCACCTTCGATCAGGTCATCTGCGACGCGCTGCGCAAGGTCAATGACGCGCAAATCAGCCTTTCTCCGGGCTTCCGATGGGGTACCACCGTGCTGCCGGGTCAGAAGATCACCATGGACAATGTCATGGATCAGACCTGCATCACCTATCCGGAGACCTATCGCCGCGAGATGTCCGGCGCCGAGATCAAGCTCATCCTCGAAGACGTCTGCGACAACCTCTTCAATCCGGATCCCTATGTCCAGCAGGGGGGAGACATGGTGCGGGTCGGTGGCTTGGACTATGTCTGCGATCCGAGCGCCGCGATGGGCGAGCGGATCATCGACATGGCCCTCGACGATGGCACCCGGATCGAGGCCGACAAGAGCTATGTGGTCGCCGGGTGGGCGACGGTCGGCAGCCAGTCGCCCGGCGAGCCCATCTGGGAGACGGTCGCGACCTACCTGCGCGACATCAAGACGGTCAAGATCGAGAAGCTCAACACGCCGAAGCTCAGAAACGTCGCTGGAAATCCGGGGATCGCGGATTATCCGTTCATGTAGACGACTCGACGAGCTCTCGTGACACCGCTCCTGCGGTGTCACCCTCTCTTGAACTTTTGCAACAAACACTTCGATCGCCGTGATCCTGCGCCGAGACGCGTCCGGTCTTCTCGCTGCCGACATCCGGACCTCGATCCGGCAGTACCGGTTTGGTTTTCCAATCCTTCAGATAGACGGAAAGAATCCATTGAGCGTTGACGCGATCGCGGCGCTGCTTGGACAATCGCGCGCTCTTCCGGATCTTGCGATCGCCGTATTGAATCCTCTGCCGGAGATGTTGCGCCATCGTTGGCGCAGACCCAACGGGTGCCGTGGGTCTCGCTTCTCGTGCGCCAGTGCTCAGGCCAACCTATGGTGTCCGACCCAGCGCGCAACCTGATCGTTCGAAAACAACCGCCTCCATAAAGGTACCCCAATGCACCAAGACTCGGTCGATGCCATCACGGCACATCCGCGTTATCGGGAGCTGGTGAGCGCCCGTAAGCGCTTCGCCTGGACCCTGACCGCGATCATCCTGTTGATCTACTACGGATTCATTCTGGTCATTGCCTTCGCTCCCGGCTGGCTGGGTGCGCCTCTGATGCCAGGCCTCACGATGACGGTCGGCATCCCGGTCGGGATTCTCATCATCCTGAGTGCCTTCATTCTCACGGGGATCTATGTGGCGCGTGCCAATGGACAATTCGATCGTCTGACGCGCGAGATCCAGGAGGAGTTCGAATGACACGTCTCGCAAGCTGGGGCGTGCTCGGCGCCCTCCTGGTTCCCTTTGCATTGGCCGCGGCGCCCGCCTTGACCGGGGCGGTCGATCCGAGAAGTGTCAACGTGACCGCCATTCTCATGTTCCTGGTGTTCGTGGCCGCGACCCTGGGGATCACCTACTGGGCGTCCAAGCGGACCCGCACGACGAAGGACTTCTACACCGCCGGTGGCGGCATCAGCGGCATGCAGAACGGCCTGGCGATCGCCGGCGATTTCATGTCGGCGGCGTCATTCCTGGGGATCTCGGGGCTGGTGTTCGCGTCCGGCTACGATGGGCTCATTTACTCGATCGGCTTCCTGGTCGGCTGGCCGGTGATCATGTTCCTGATCGCCGAGCAGATCCGTAACCTGGGCAAGTTCACCTTTGCCGACGTCACCTCGTATCGGTTTGGCCAAACCCAGATTCGTATCATGGCAGCGACCTCCTCGCTGGTCGTGGTCGCCTTCTACCTGATCGCTCAGATGGTGGGCGCGGGCAAGCTGATCCAGTTGCTGTTCGGCCTGGATTACTGGCTCGCGGTGGTGTCTGTGGGGCTCTTGATGATGACCTACGTCATCTTCGGCGGCATGACCGCAACGACCTGGGTGCAGATCATCAAGGCGGTCCTACTGCTCTCGGGCGCGACCTTCATGGCCGTTGCCGCGCTCGCGGTCTTCAACTTCTCGCCCGAGGAGATGTTCCGTCAGGCGGTGGAGCTCCATCCGAAAGGCGATGACATCATGGCGCCGGGCTCGTTGGTCATGGATCCGATCAACGCCATCTCGCTCGGTCTTGCGCTCATGTTCGGCACCGCGGGTCTCCCGCATATCCTGATGCGCTTCTTCACCGTGCCAAACGCGAAAGAGGCACGTAAATCCGTCTTCTATGCAACGGGCTTCATTGGCTACTTTTACATCCTGACCTTCATCATCGGCTTCGCCGCCATCGTTCTGCTCGCGCAGAATCCTCAGTTCTTCAAACCCGAGGCGCTCGCCGCGGACGGGACCGTCATCAAGGATCAGTTGATCTCGGGGCTGTTGGGCGGCACCAATATGGTGGCCATCAACCTGGCCGAGGCGGTCGGCGGGAACCTCTTCCTTGGGTTCATCTCGGCGGTCGCCTTCGCGACCATCCTGGCCGTCGTCGCGGGTCTGACCCTGGCCGGTGCCTCTGCGATCTCGCATGACTTGTATGCCAACGTCATTGCACGCGGTCGCAGCAACGAGCAGACCGAGATCCGAGTCTCGCGGATCGCGACCTTCGGGCTGGGCCTGGTTGCGATCGGGCTCGGCATTGCGTTCGAGAGCCAGAACGTCGCCTTCATGGTTGGTCTCGCCTTCGCCATCGCCGCGAGCGCCAACTTCCCCGTGCTGGCGGCCTCGATCTTCTGGGGCAACATGACCACGCGCGGCGCCTTCATCGGCGGGTTTGCCGGACTCTTCAGCGCGGTCGGTCTCACGATCATGTCGAAGGCCGTCTGGGGCGACGTGCTTGGCTTCACGGGCGTCAATGCGGACGGGCAGGTGGTTCCGGTGGGGCTCATCCCGCTGGATAACCCGGCAATCATCTCCATCCCCGTTGCATTCTTCTGCATCTGGCTCTTCTCGGTCTTGGATCAGTCGGAACGCGCCAAGAGGGAGCGCGCGGCCTACGCTGCCCAGCGTATCCGTTGCGAGACGGGTATCGGAGCAGAGGGCGCTGTCAGTCACTGAGGTGTGACCCAAACCCATGCGATTACCCATATCTCCGCATGCCCCGACGCCGCTGCGCCTGGACACAGCTTGCGTGAGCTGTTGAAATGCCGCCCCATCACCACCGATGGGACAAGTGTCGATGAACGAGGAACCGGTTGGCAAGCTGTGCGGGCGCGCGCTGAGTGCGGCGGATCTGGAGAGCATCCGTGCCGCGGTGCGCGAGGCCGATCCGCCGCAGCGTGCGGAGATCGCGCGGCGGGTCTGCACGGCGCTGAACTGGGTGGATGTGCAGGGACGCCCGAAGTTGATGAGCTGCCGGGTCGGACTGTTGCGCCTGCACCGTGCGGGGCTGATCGCGCTGCCGGCGCCGCGCAACGGCAACGGCAATGGCCGGGCGCTGCAGCCGCGCTGCGACGCGCTGCCCGAGGCGGCGACGCCGAGCGGTTCGGTGCAGGCGCTGGCCGGCCTGCGTCTCGAAGCGGTCGCCACTGCGGCGGACTCGCGGTTGTGGAACGCCTTGATCGCACGCTGGCATTATTTGGGCTATACGCCGTTGTCCGGCGCGCAGTTGCGCTATCTGATCCGCTGGGATGGCGGTGTCTTGGGTGCACTCGGCTTCGGCGCGGCGGCCTGGAAGGTCGCGGCACGCGATCGCTGGATCGGTTGGGATGCGCCGACGCGCGAGCGACAGCTCGGCGGCGTGCTCAACAACGCCCGGTTTCTGATCCTGCCGTGGGTGCAGGTGAAGAATCTCGCCTCCAAGGTCTTGGCGATGGCCGCCGCGCGGGTCGTGGTGGACTTTCCGGCGCGCTACGGTGCCTCGGTGGTGCTGCTGGAGACCTTCGTGGAGCATCCGCGCTTTCGCGGCACCTGTTACCGGGCGGCGAACTGGCAGTACCTGGGCGAGACCGCCGGACGTGGCAAACTGGACCGCTTCGGTCGCGCCGCGTTGCCCCGTAAAGGCGTCTTCGCCTATCCGCTGCGGCGCGACTTCCGGGCCGCCTTGGGGGTGTCCTGATGGAGGGGCTCGCGGCGGAACTGGCCGGCATCGACTTGGGCGATCGGCGACTGAATCGGCGCGCGCAGCGCCTGGTGGAGACCTTGGGCAACAAGCCGACGTTGAGTATTCCGGGGGCCTGCAGCGGTTGGGACGAGACCCGCGCGGCCTATCGGCTGTTCGACCACGACGCGGTCACCGCCGAGGCGGTGCTCGCCCCGCATATCGCCTGCACCGAAGCGCGCCTGCGCACGCACCCGCGGGTGTTGTGTATCCAAGATACAACGGAGCTGGATTACACCAAGAAAAAGGGCGTCATCGGCGGCTTGGGCGTGCTGAACCTGGAAAGTCGCTGGGGCATGTACCTGCATCCGACGCTGGTGGTCACCCCCGAGCGGGTGCCGCTGGGCCTGCTCGATGCGCTCCGCTTCACGCGCGAACCGGGCAGTCTCGGTCAGCCGAAGGATCGGCGCCGCCCGCTCGAAGACAAGGAGAGCGTACGCTGGGTCGATGGCTTCGCCCGGGTCAACGCGTTGGCCGAGCGCTTCCCCGAGACGCGTCCGGTCTACATCGCCGATCGCGAGGGCGACCTCTACGATCTGTTCGTCGAGGCGCCATGCCCCGAGACCGGCGCCGACTGGCTGATCCGCGGACAACACCACGACCGGCTGTTGACGGACGGACGCACCTTGCGCGACGCGCTCGAGACCGCCCCCGTCCTGAGCGAGATCACCTTCGAGCGACCGGCGGCAAGCGGCCGCCCGGCACGTCCGGTGACCCAGCAGCTCAAGGCCGTGCGGGTGACGCTCAAAGCACCGGCGCGCCCCGACCGGACCTTACCCGAGGTGAGCGTCACCGCACTGCTCGCCGAGGAGAGCAACCCACCGCCGGGGGAGGCGCCGCTGCAGTGGTTGTTGCTGACCAATCTGCCCGTGGAGAACGCCGAGCAGGCGCTCGAGAAGCTCTCGTGGTATCTGTGCCGATGGCAAGTGGAGGTCTATTTCAAAATTCTCAAAAGCGGCTGCAAGATCGAAGAGTTGCAACTGGAGACCCGCGAGCGCCTGGAGCCGGCGCTGGCCTTCTACATGATCATCGCCTGGCGCGTGCTGTTTCTGACCCACCTTGGGCGCGACTGCCCCGAGATGCCGTGTGACGTGGTCTTTGCCGACGCGGAATGGCAAGCGGTCTATCTGGTGACCCGACGCCAGCCGCCCCCCCACCGAGCCGCCCGCGCTCGATACCATGGTGCGGATGGTCGCCGGCCTCGGTGGCTTCCTCAACCGCAAGGGCGACGGCTTTCCGGGGCCGCAAGCGATGTGGATCGGCTTACAACGCGCCGCCGATTTCGTGCTCGCGCTGCAGGCGCAACGCGCCGCCGACGGAAGTTATGGGTAATAGCATGACCCAAACCCGGTCCCTCGCGATGGCGGCGGGGGATCGGAACAACGAACCTCACGGATCCGAAACAAACAATGGTCGTGCAAAGACGTCTGGAATGAAGCGCCTGGCTTCCTGGTTACCCATGCGGCTCATTCGAGCCGACTCGGGTATCGGGCGGGGAGGGTCGCCCGTTCCGGCGGAGCGGATCGTCGCGGGCCTATCCCCTTATCAGATCGCGTTTTGGCCGGATGGCTGGATGCTCGGTCGCAACGGTGAAGTCTTGGTGCGCGATACGCATGCCATGGCTGAGGCTCGGCGCTGGTATGCCATCGCCGATCGGGCCCCTGTCGAGCTGCGCATGGATCGTACGATGCGTCTCTGCGGGATCTTTGTGCCGCGTCCGATCGTCGCGTTGGCAGGACAGCGGTTTCCGTCAGAGGCCGTCGCGTCGGTCGCCGCTCAACTGGTGGCTCGGGATTGGATCGCGCAAAGGCGTCAGCAGCTTTTGGCCGCACCGGGCGAGGCGGTTCGCTTGATGGGCCTCGGCTGGAGCGGCTCTCGCTACGAGGCTGACATGGACGCAGATGCACTCGAGGTGTGCGTCCGATCCCTGCTTAACGAATGCGCGCGCGAAGGGCTCATCCCGAAGGCCAGCTATGGGCTGCGGCTGCGGGCTGAAGACGGCTTTGGGCTTCGCGGATATCGCTGCCTCATCACGACGGGTCTCGAAAGCGGTGCGGCCGCGCGGGCGCGCGAGGCGATTCAGGCAGCCTTGGTGCCCTGGAATCGCGCCGTCGTTCGCAACGGTGGCGCCCATGCCCTCATCAAGGTCGAGATGCGCTGTCCCGGAAAGCCCTGAGTGCCCCGGCACAACCCCATCGGCCGAGGCTTCAAGCCTTTTGCAAGTCAATCAGAATCAATGACTCAAACCGCGTCGACTCAGTCGTCGTCGATCGAGGCCGGGCCGAGGGCCTGCTTCAAGCGACGAATATCGGCCGGGACGCGGTTGAATCCTTAAAGCGTCTTCGCCTGCTCCGCCAGATAGATCCAGGTGTCGATGACGGTGTCGGGGTTGAGCGAGATGCTCGTGATCCCTTCCTTGAGCAGCCAGTCGGCGAAGTCCTTGTGGTCGGACGGACCCTGGCCGCAGATCCCGACATACTTGCCCTGTTTGCGGCAGGCGGCGATTGACATCGAGAGCATCTTCTTCACTGCCGGGTCGCGTTCGTCGAAGCTGTCGGCAACCAGACTGGAGTCGCGATCCAGACCCAGCGTGAGCTGGGTCATGTCGTTCGAGCCGATCGAGAATCCGTCGAAATACTCGAGGAACTCCTCCGCCAGGACGGCATTGGACGGAAGCTCGCACATCATGATGAGGCGCAGCCCGTTCTTGCCGCGCTCCAAACCCTGCCCGGCGAGCGCATCCACGACCGCGTTGGCCTGTCCGAGCGTGCGTACGAAGGGAATCATGATCTCGACATTGGTCAGTCCCATATCGTCTCGGACCCGCTTGAGTGCCTCGCACTCCAGCTCGAAGCAGTCTTTGAAATTGGGCGCGACATAGCGACCGGCGCCCCGGAAGCCGATCATGGGGTTCTCTTCCTCCGGCTCGTAACGGGTGCCGCCGACCAGGTTGGCATACTCATTGGACTTGAAGTCCGACATCCGCACGATGACGGTGTTGGGCGCGAAGGCTGCAGCCAGCGTGGAGATCCCTTCGGCGAGCTTGGCGATATAGAACTCACGCGGGCTGGTATAGGCGGCGATGCGCGGCGCGATCTGCTCGCGCAGGTCCGCGGGCAATTGGTCGAATTCGAGCAATGCCTTGGGATGGATCCCGATCATGTTGTTGATGATGAACTCGAGACGCGCCAGGCCGATGCCGGCGTTCGGGGTCGCGGCGAAGGCGAAGGCCCGATCCGGGTTGCCCACATTCATCATGATTTTGACCGGGATCTCGGGCATGGCCGAGAGCTCGACCGTCTTGTAGTCGAAGGCGAGCTTGCCATCATAGATCAGACCCGTGTCGCCCTCGGCACAACTGATGGTGACGGCTTGCCCGTCCTTCACGACCTCGGTCGCGTCATTGCAGCCGACGACGGCCGGGACACCCAGCTCGCGTGCGATGATCGCCGCGTGGCAGGTTCTCCCGCCGCGATTGGTCACGATGGCCGCCGCGCGCTTCATGACCGGCTCCCAGTCCGGGTCCGTCATGTCGGTGATGAGGACATCGCCCGCCTCGACCCGGTGCATGTCGGCGATGCTCGAGACGATCTTGGCAGTGCCTGCGCCGATGCGACTGCCGATGCTGCGCCCGGTCGTGAGCACCGGACCGCGCTCGCGCAGGACATAGCGCTCGATCACATTGCCGGAGCGGCTTTGGACGGTCTCGGGCCGCGCCTGCACGACATAGAGCTTGCCGTCGTTGCCGTCTTTCGCCCACTCGATGTCCATCGGCCGCCCATAGTGCTCTTCGATCAGCACGGCTTGGCGGGCCAGCTGCTCGATCTCCGCGTCGCTGATACAGAACCTCTGCCGATCGGCATCCGGAACCTCCTCGGTGCGCACCGGGCTCTTGGTGGCGGCGCCGTCGTAGACCATCCGGATGGCCTTGTCGCCGACACTGCGGCGCAGGATGGCCGGGCGGCCTGCGGCGAGCGTCGGCTTATGGACGTAGAACTCGTCCGGGTTGACAGCGCCCTGCACGACCATCTCGCCGAGCCCGTAGCTCGCCGTGATGAAGACGGCATTGCGGAAGCCGGATTCGGTATCCAGGGTAAACATGACCCCCGACGCGGCGAGATCGCTGCGGACCATGCGTTGGACGCCGGCCGAGAGGGCGACATTGCGGTGCTCGAAGCCCTGATGGACGCGGTAGGAAATGGCCCGATCGTTGAACAGGGAGGCGAAGACCTCCTTGATCCGATGCTTGATGCTGTCGAGACCCTGGACGTTCAGGAAGGTCTCTTGTTGACCGGCGAAGGAGGCATCCGGCAGGTCCTCCGCGGTTGCCGATGAGCGCACCGCCCAAGAGACGTCGGCGGTCCCGGCCTCGGCGGTCAGACGCGAGAAGGCCGTATCGATCGCGGATTCGAGCGCCGCCGGGAAGGGCTGCTCCAAGACCCATCCGCGGATGCGGGGGCCAGCCTCCGCCAAGGCCGTGACATCGTCGACATCCAGCTCGTCCAGGATCGCCTGGATCCGCTCGTCGAGCCCGTCTTTGGCTAGGAATTCGCGGTAGGCTGCTGCGGTGGTCGCAAATCCCCCCGGGACCAGCACGCCGACATCTGTCAGATTCTGGATCATCTCGCCGAGCGACGCATTCTTGCCGCCGACGACGGGCACGTCGTCCATTCCCAGCTCGCTCAGCCAGCGGACATAGTCGGTCATCTTGGTCGTTCTCCGATCGATGGTAGTCAGGCGGAGCCTGGCGGGCTGCCGGCGCCACGGATTCATGGTAATGGGGTCGAGGGCGCGCGCCCTCTCGGAACCCTGGGTCCGAATCGGGCTCAGCTCGCAAGATTGGCGACCCCAAAACATAACGGCGCAATATAACCTACTTGAGAAAGGGTCGTCTTGAGCCCGGTTCAATGTTGAAGATTGGCTAATCCATGTGCGTTCCTTCTATCAGTCATGGGGTCGTGGACGGTAGCTGTCCGGGATCAGGATGGTCGGCGTGCGCTGGCTCGGATCCTTGTCGGGGAAATCCAGGGTGTAATGAAGTCCGCGGCTCTCTCGCCGTCGCAGCGCCGACTGAATAATCAGATCCGCGACCTCCAGAAGGTTGCGCAGCTCGATGAGGTCATTGCTGACGCGGAACTTGCTGTAATACTCGATGACCTCCTGCTGGAGAAGGTCGGCACGCCGCTTGGCTCGGCGCAGTCGCTTGTTGGTGCGCACGATGCCGACATAGTCCCACATGAATCGGCGCAGCTCGTCCCAGTTGTGGGTCACCACGACCTCTTCGTCCGGCTCGGTGACGCGGCTTTCATCCCATGGCTCCACCTCGGGCGGTTTTGGGACCTCATGCATCAGCCGTGCGATGTCTTGGGCTGCCATCTCCGAGTAGACCAGACACTCCAGAAGCGAGTTGCTGGCCATTCGGTTGGCGCCGTGAAGTCCAGTGTAGGCGGTCTCCCCACTGGCGTAGAGCCCAGGCAGGTCCGTGCGTGCTTGGGCGTCGACCATCACCCCGCCGCAGGTGTAGTGAGCGGCCGGCACCACAGGGATCGGATCTTTTGTGATGTCGATCCCGAGCTCCAGGCAGCGGCGATGGATGGTCGGGAAGTGCTCGATTACGAAGTCGGACGGTCGATGCGAGATGTCGAGGTAGACGCATTCGGCGCCGAGCCGCTTCATCTCATGGTCGATGGCGCGTGCCACGATGTCACGCGGCGCAAGCTCGGCCCGAGAATCGAACCGCGGCATGAAGGGCTCACCATCGGGGAGCAACAGTCGTGCACCCTCGCCGCGCAGCGCTTCGGTGACCAGGAAGGACCGTGCCTCAGGGTGGTAGAGACAGGTCGGGTGAAATTGCATGAACTCCATGTTCGCGATCCGACACCCGGCGCGCCAGGCCATGGCGATGCCGTCGCCAGTGGAGACATCCGGATTGCTGGTATAGAGGTAGACCTTGTTCGCGCCTCCGGTCGCCAGGACGACGAAGCGTGCGAGATAGGACTCGACCTGTCCGGTGCCGAGATCCAGGATGTAGGCGCCGAGACAGCGATGGTCCTTTTTGTCGTGAAGGTGCTTCGAGGTGATAAGGTCGACGGCGATGTGCTGCTCGAATAGGGTGACGTTCGCCTTGGTCCGCACCTGTGCCTCGAGCGTCGTTGCGACCGCGTGTCCGGTCGCGTCGGCGGCATGAATCACACGTCGGTGGGTATGTCCGCCTTCGCGGGTGAGGTGATAGCCGCCGGCCGAGCCGCGGGTTTCGTCGCGGGTGAACTCGACGCCCTGATCGAGCAGCCAGTGGATGTTGTCGGGGCCGCGCTCGACGATACGTCTGACGACACGTCGGTCGCAGAGTCCGGCTCCGGCCTTCAGGGTGTCCTGAACATGGGACTCGATCGAGTCCGTTGCGTCCAAAACGGCCGAGATGCCCCCCTGAGCGTATAGTGTGCTGCCTTCCTTAAGCTCGCGTTTGGAGATCACGGCGACCGACAGGTCCTCGTGCAGCCGCAGTGCGAGGCTCAGGCCGGCGGCGCCGCTGCCGAGGATCAGGACATCGTGGCGGTGGGGAGTGACTTTCATGGTCTGGGCCTTAGTGGGGGCGGGCGCCTCTGCGATCATCATCCCCAACCGGGCGCGGTCGGTTTTGGGACCCAATGCTTTTGGGCATTCAGGCGTTTGGCCGTAAACTCACCGATTTCATGGCCAGGATCAAGGTTTGTCGCTTTATTCCAGGCAGTCCAGGCCGCACTTGATCATGCTCAAGAACTTCCGAATCGGGGAATTGTCCATGCCAACGGAAACGCTGGCCAACAGCGTCAAGGCTCTCGCCCATGTCTGAGCGTGCCGCCGATCAAGAGCTCGTCGTGCGCGCGCAGAAGGGGGATAAGCGAGCCTTCGATCTGTTGGTGCTGAAATACCAGCAAAAGGTCGCGAATCTGATCTCCCGTTACATCCGGGACCCGAGCGAGGTTCTTGACGTGAGTCAGGACGCCTTTTTGAAGGCCTATCGCGCGCTGCCGGCGTTCCGCGGAGAGAGCGCCTTCTACACCTGGCTCTATCGCATCACCGTCAACACGGTCAAGAATCACCTGGTCGCCCAAGGACGTCGACCGCCGGGTGATGACGTCGAGGCCGAGGTCGCGGAGCAGATGGACATGGGCGTTCGACTGCGCGAAATCGGCACACCCGAGCGCCAGCTCCTAAGTGACGAGATTGCTCAGACCGTTCAGCGAGCCCTCGACGATCTGCCCGACGACCTGCGCACGGCGATCGTGCTTCGGGAGTTCGAGGGCATGAGCTACGAAGAGATCGCAACTGCGATGGAGTGCCCGATCGGGACAGTCCGCTCGCGCATCTTTCGCGCCCGGGATGCAATCGACAAACGGTTGCGTCCGCTACTCGAACCTTAGTGGGCTCGGGTCGTCCAAATGGCCATGATGGTCGATGCCTAGACCGTCGATGAGCTTGAGACCAAACCGGTGACATTCAGTCAGGCGTGAAGCTATGATCGATGACCAACGACAGCGCATTTCCGAGCTCCAGGATGGGGAGCTCGACCATTCCGATACATCCCGTCTCATCGACGTCCTGGCCGTCGAACCGGAGCTTCGCGAGACTTGGGAGCGATACCATCTGATCGGGCTCGCGATCCGTAACGAGCGCGTCGACACTGCGCGGCGTTCGATCGCCGAGGCGGTGCGCAAGCGCATGGAGATCGAGCCGACAATCCTTGCGCCGAACCGGCTTGATATCGAACGATCTGATACGAGCCGTCGTCGTCGTGTCGCGCCTTTCGCCGGCGTTGCGCTTGCGGCCGCCGCAGCCTTCGTCGCTGTCTTCGTCGTGCCGTCCCTCTTCAACGGTGGCCCTAGCCTTCAGCCCGGCATGGGCGTATCGCCGCCCTTTGCCGCACAAGTGGCCGCGCAAGCGCCTGCCATTCTGGTCCCGGCCAAGCGCTGGGAGTTGGATCGCCCCGAGCTTGTCAACAAGCTGGATCTTTTCCTCGTAACCCATCAGGAAACAGCCCCCACAAGCGGGGCGAAGGGCATGTTGCCTTATGCGACATTCGTCGGCTATGAAGCGGCTCGTTAAGGAGCGCGGGGGAGCCTGCGTCGGCGGGTTTCTCTGCCTTGCACTCCTGGCCTCGCCGGCCTGGGCCGACGACATGGCGGCCGACGACGTGAACCAGCGTGCGAGCGCGATGCTGGAACGCATGGCCGAGGCGCTCCGGACACTTAACTACGAGGGAACGCTGGTCTATTCACACAGCAATCGCCTCGAGTCCTTGCATCTCGTCCACCGCATCGAGAATGGCCGCGTCCAGGAGCGCTTACTGTCGTTGAGCGGTCCGGTCCGAGCCGTGACGCGCGAGCGTGATCGCGTGATGTGTGTCCTCCCGGACGGTGAATCGATCTCGGTGAAACGCCAGGGTCCGGCAGGAAGCCTTCTCAACACGGAGGGGATCGATCCTGCGCTCCTTGGCGACTACTATCAGATCGAGACGTCGGGCCTGGCGCGTGTCGCCGGGCGCGATGCCGACGTGATCGGGATCATCCCGAAGGACCGTTTCCGTTACGGATATCGCTTCTATATCGATCAAGAGACGGGTCTCCCACTCAAATCCGATCTCATCGATCAGACCGGTCAATCGCTCGAGCAGTTGATGTTCACTTCCATAACGGTCGATCGGGTTGACGCGAATGGACCGGCTGTGCGGGTCGATGGGGTCCGCAATGCACCTCCGACACAGGTCAGCGGCCGCTGGAGCTTCGACGAGCGTCCGGCCGGCTTCCACCTTGTGAAGCACGGTGTCATGGATCATCCGAGTGGTGCCGAGGTCGAGCATTTTCTCTTTACCGATCGGCTCTCGGCCTATTCCATCTACATCGAGCCGGACACGGACGACGGATTGTCGGGGTCGACCTATATTGGGGCCGTTCACGCGACCGGGCGGCAGATTGATGGCTATCAGGTCACGGCCGTCGGCGAGGTCCCGGCAGAGACCGTTCAGGCGGCCATCGCCGGCGCCAGACTGAACAGGGACGCCACACCTTGATCGAAGAAGCGGGTACGGTCGTGGCCATCGACGGCGCTTATGCGCAGGTGCAGACAGAGCGTCGATCCGTGTGTGGCGGCTGCTCCGCGAACGGCGCTTGCGGGACGTCTCTGCTTGAGCGTTTCTTCGGGCGTCGGTCCATCCAGGTTCGTGCCCTGAACACCGCTGATGCCCTCGTGGGCGACCGAGTCATACTGGGGATTTCCGAGCAAGGGCTTCTATCGGCATCGATAGCGGTCTACCTGATCCCGATCGCCGGATTGGTTGCGGGCGCGGTACTGGGGGAGACCATACTCGGATCGCTGACCCAGGGTCGGTATGCCGATGTCTCGAGCCTTCTTGGGGCCGCGCTCGGTTTTGTCCTGGCCTTGTCCTGGCTGCGTGCCTACAGTGCCGCTTCATGGAGACGCCCCGAGCACCAAGCGGTCGTCGTCTGCAGGGTCGAGCGCGGCGCGCAGGGTCGGGTCGTCCCGGGGCCCTAACCCGACGCGCCTCCGCATCCCTGGCGTCGCGTCGACTCATTTGATTCCGTCCATCTCCGTGGCGGCGTATCCTCTTTGGGCGGCAGCCGGCTCGCTCAAGATCAATCCATATCGATCTCGTCGCCGCGGCAGCGGCGGTGAGCCGATCGAAACCACTCAACCTGGAGCATCCATGCGTCCCGTTTCAACCTTCTGCGTCGCCCTCGTGGCACTGGTCTGCGGTGCGCTCTTGCCGGGTCTCGCCGCAAGCCGGTCATTACCGGATTTCGTCGATCTCGTTGCCGAGAATGGCCCATCGGTGGTCAATATCAGCACCAAGCAGGCTCCGGTGACATCGCAGCAACTGCGTGAGTTTTCGGTTCCGGATCTCCCGGAGGACAGCCCTCTTCAGGACTTCTTCCGGCACTTTTTCGGTGAGGAAGGCGAGCTGCCCGACGACGGCTTCCAGTCGCGCTCGCTCGGGTCCGGGTTCATGGTGTCGACCGATGGTTTCGTCCTGACCAATGCGCATGTCGTCGAGAGCGCCGAGGAGATCATCGTACGGACCAGTGACCGGCGCGAGTTCCTGGCGACGCTGATCGGGACCGACAAGCGCAGCGATATCGCACTCCTCAAGATCGAGGGCGAGGACCTCCCGGCGGTCAAGATCGGCTCGTCGAAGGACTTGAAGGTCGGAGAGTGGGTGCTGGCCATTGGCTCGCCGTTCGGGTTCGAGTCCTCCGCCACCGCCGGCATCGTGAGCGCCAAAGGCCGAAGCCTCCCGAGCGAGAACTATGTCCCCTTCATCCAGACCGACGTGGCGATCAACCCGGGTAACTCGGGCGGCCCTTTGTTCAATCTCGACGGTGAGGTGGTTGGCGTCAATAGCCAGATCTACAGTCGCACCGGTGGTTTCATGGGACTGTCATTCGCGATCCCGATCGACGTGGCGATGGATGTCGTGAGTCAGCTCCAGACCAAGGGGAAGGTCAGTCGCGGTTGGCTGGGTGTGCTGATTCAAGACGTCACCCGTGAGCTGGCCGAGACCTTCGGCATGAAGCAGCCGCGTGGTGCATTGGTGGCTCAGGTGCTGCCGGGAAGCCCTGCCGAGGCCGCCAAGATTCGAGCCGGCGACATCATCTTGACCTATAACGGCCGGGACGTCCTGACCTCCAGCGCATTGCCGCCAATGGTGGGGATTACGGCGGTCGGCGAGCGAACCAGATTGCAGGTGCTGCGCGGCGGAGAGATGATCGAGCTCGAGGTGGAGATCGGCGAGTTGCCGGATGATGAGCAGCTCGCGAGTCGTGCGAGCGAGCCCGAGACCCCTCCGGCCAACCGTCTGGGTCTCGTCGTCCGAGACCTCACACCGGAGCTGCACGAGCAACTGGCCATCGCGACGGGTGGTGTTCTGGTCGAGGGGGTCGATCCAGGGCCAGCCGAGCGAGCCGGTCTGCGTTCCGGCGACATCGTCCTGATGCTCGACAATCAGTCGGTACAGGATGTGGCGAGCTTCAGCACCATTCTGGAGTCCATCCCATCCGGCCGCTCTGTCGCGGTCCTGGTGCAGCGTGGGGAAGGGCGGATGTTCTACGCGATTCGGGTGCCCTGAGGGGGCAACAGGGACGCGGATCGAGCTGGATCTCAGGCCAATCCGCGATGGGTGCCTTCGCGGACCCGGCAGAACCATCTGAACCCGTAGCCCGGGACCGCCGACTTTAGTCGGCGCGAGTGACGATTGCTCCGCAAGTCACGGGGCCTGCCCCCTGTACGGGGATTCTCGCCGACTGAAGTCGGCGGTCCCGGGGTCTTCGTGGCCGCCGAGGAGTCAAACTTGGAATTGCGGCCCTCGAGCTTGCGTCCCACGCCCGTCGACCTGGTCTGGTATGATGGGCGGCCTTTTCCGACACCCGCGCGTGCCGCTTCGATCGGCTCGGCGGTGACGCTTCCGCGCAATCTCAACCAGTCCCCGGGCGACCTGCATCTTCATGACAGACCTGAGTCATATTCGAAATTTCTCGATCATCGCCCACATCGATCATGGCAAGTCGACCATCGCCGACCGGTTCATCCAGCTGAGCGGTGCACTCTCCGACCGTGAGATGTCTAGCCAGGTGCTCGACTCGATGGATCTGGAACGCGAGCGCGGCATCACGATCAAGGCGCAGAGCGTGACGCTCGACTATAAGGCTCGCAACGGTGAGATCTACCAGTTGAATTTCATCGACACGCCGGGCCATGTCGACTTTTCCTACGAGGTTTCACGGTCGCTCGCCGCTTGCGAGGGCGCATTGCTGGTGGTGGATGCGGCGCAGGGTGTCGAGGCTCAAAGCGTCGCCAATTGCTACACGGCGATCGAGCAAGGGCTGGAGGTCTTCCCGGTTCTCAACAAGATCGATCTGCCCTCGGCTGAGCCGGAGCGCGTCTGCAAAGAGATCGAAGAGATCATCGGACTCGATGCCGAGCATGCGCTCAGGGTGAGTGCAAAAACGGGGGAGGGGATCCCTGATCTACTCGAGGCGTTGGTCGAGCGCATCCCGCCGCCACAGGGCGACGTGAACGCGCCTCTTCAGGCGCTGATCATCGATTCCTGGTTCGATCCCTATGTCGGCGTGGTCTCTCTGGTGCGCGTCATGAATGGCGAGATGCGCCGCCGCGACAAGATCCTGATCATGTCGACAGGGCGCACCCAGCAGGTCGACGCGGTCGGGGTTTTCACCCCGAAGAAGACCGAGCGCGATCGTCTGGGTGCCGGCGAGGTCGGTTACATGATCGCGGGCATCAAGGAGATCGATGGCGCCCCGGTGGGCGACACCATCACGCGTCCCGATGTCCCGGCCGCGAAGCTCCCCGGTTTTAAAGAGGTGCGCCCGCGAGTCTTTGCCGGGCTCTATACCGTGATCTCCGACGACTACGAAGATCTACGCGAGGCATTGGGGAAGCTCCGCCTCAACGACGCAGCCCTGCACTATGAGCCCGAGGTCTCCCAGGCATTGGGCTTCGGCTTTCGATGCGGCTTCCTCGGGATGCTGCACATGGAGATCATTCAGGAACGACTCGAGCGCGAGTATGACCTGGATCTGATCACCACGGCTCCGACGGTGATTTACGAGGTGCTGCGCACGGACGGGGAGGTGATCAAGATCGACAATCCGGCCAACCTTCCCGATCCGGGCCAGGTCCGCGAGATCCGTGAGCCTATTATCGAGGCCCATATCCTGGTGCCGCAGGATTATCTGGGCTCGGTGATCAACCTCTGTATCGAGAAACGCGGGGTCCAGAAACAGCTTCAGTACCTCGGTGGTCAGGTCCAGGCGAGCTATGAGCTCCCGCTGAGCGAGGTCGTGCTCGATTTCTTCGATCGGCTCAAATCGGTCAGTCGCGGATATGCCTCGTTCGAATACGAGCTCAAACGCTTCCAGGCCGCGGATCTGGTCAAGCTGGATGTCCTGATCAACGGCGACAAGGTGGACTCGCTCTCCTTCATCGTCCACCGTGCACTCTCTCAGAGCCGTGGGCGCGACGTGACCGAGCGGATGAAGGAGCTGATTCCGCGTCAGATGTTCGAGGTGGCGATACAGGCCGCGATCGGGACCAAGATCATCGCCCGCACCACGGTCAAGGCACTGCGCAAGAACGTCACGGCCAAGTGCTATGGCGGCGACGTGACCCGCAAGCGCAAGCTCCTTGAGAAGCAAAAGGCGGGCAAGCGCCGGATGAAACAGGTGGGTCGAGTCGAGATCCCTCAGGAGGCGTTTCTTGCCGTGCTGCAGGTCGGCAAGGATAATTAAATCGCTGCGTGCCGGGTCTCGCACGGCGATGCCGTGCTTGCGATCGGAATGGGCCTCTGCTGCCTAAACCAGCGTCGCAGCAGACAGGGTCCAAGGTTTTGAATGTTCTATTAAAGAGACTCGACTAAAGGTACTCATGAATTTCGATTTCCCTGCCTTTTTGGTGCTGGCATCCGTCCTGACCGGCGGAATCTGGCTGGTCGATGCGTTGCTCTTTGCGCCGCGTCGGCGTCGCTTGGCCGAGGCCGCCATCGGCAGCGGTACCCTGTCGGATGCCGCCAGGCTCGCCTACAAGGAACCGATCCTCGTCGAGTACGCCCGGTCCTTCTTCCCGGTCATCTTCGCGGTGTTGGTGCTGCGCTCGTTCCTGGTCGAGCCCTTTCGGATCCCTTCGAACTCCATGATGCCGACGCTCCTGACCGGCGATTTCATCCTGGTCAACAAGTTTTCCTATGGACTGCGTTGGCCGGTCCTGAACACCCGGTTTCTCGATATCGGGGATCCGCAGGTCGGAGACGTCGCGGTGTTCAAATTTCCCATGGACACCTCTGTCGACTATATCAAGCGTGTGGTTGCTGTTCCCGGTGACGAGATCGGCTACCAGAACAAGATCCTCTACCGCAACGGCGAGCCTGTTCCTCAGATCCCGATCGGGCGATTCACGGGTGTGGGCTCCGGCGCGGAAATGACGGGTGCTCGCGAGGCGTTGGAGCGCCTGAGTGACGTCGAGCACCGGATCTTGACACGTCAAAACGCGCCAGACCTGCCGCCCGGTTGTCGGATGCTCGCCTTTGGTCCGATCAGGGTCCCGGAGGGGCAGTACTTTTTGATGGGTGACAATCGGGACAACAGTAACGATAGTCGCTGTTGGGGGTTCGTTCCGGAGGAGAATCTCGTCGGCAAGGCATTCGGGATCTGGATGCACTGGGACGGCCAGCGCGACGGCTCTCCGATCGCTTGGGGTCGACTCGGCAACGGTATCAACTGACCGCGTCGCGGTCAGGTTGAAGCAAGGAGGTATCTGTGGGATCGGGACTGTGTGCACATCAGGTCGATGTGAAGAGCCGGTGAGCGCCGATCCACGACGGCTCGAGTGTGCCATCGGACACCGATTCGAACGGACGGATCTGCTTGAGACGGCCCTGACGCACCGCAGCGCAGGTTCCGGCAACAACGAGCGGCTGGAGTTTTTGGGTGACGCCCTGATCGGATTTCTGATCGCGGAGGAGTTCTGGGATCGATTTCCGGAGGCCGACGAAGGTACCCTGAGCCGCATGAGGGCGTCCTTGGTCAAGCGTGAGGCGCTCGCGGTTCTCGCTCGCGGGCTTGATCTGGGTGATTATCTTCACCTAGGGGCCGGCGAGGTCCGAACCGGTGGACATGAACGGGACTCGATCCTCGCCGATGCGCTCGAGGCTGTACTGGGCGCCGTCTATCTCGATGCTGGCTTTGTGACGACGCGCGATCTGGTGCGCCGTCTCTTCGCCACTCGGCTCGACCAGACGAGCCTGGCACGCTCGGGAAAGGATCCCAAGACGCGGCTGCAGGAATGGCTTCAGGCCCGCCGCCGGCCGCTTCCGGAATACAGTGTCGCGGCGACCGGCGGCGATCAACATGCCCAGACCTTCATCGTCTCATGTGCCTTGTCTGACGCGAGCCTCGTCACCCAGGCCGAAGACAGCACGCGACGTCGCGCCGAGCAGGCGGCGGCCGAGGCCATGCTGGAACGGATCAGCGTCGAGTCAGACCCTTATTGAAAAAACCTATGTTGAATCAGAATCGTCATGCCTGAGTCCCTGATCCGTCGCTGTGGGACCGTCGCCATCATCGGACGGCCGAACGTCGGAAAGTCGACCTTGCTCAACCGCTTGATGGGCCAGAAGCTCGCCATCACCTCGCACAAGGCGCAAACGACGCGCCATTCGATCCTTGGGATCAAGACGCGCGCCGAGGGCCAGATCCTTTTCGTCGATACACCTGGTATCCATCAGCGTGGGACCAATGCGCTCAATCGCTATCTGAACCGTGCGGCGCGCACAGCGCTTGCGGACACGGACCTGGTGCTCTTCGTGGTCGAGGCGCTGCGCTGGACGGACGAGGACGCAGTGGCCCTCGAGGCGATTGTGACCACTGGCGTGCCGGCAATCGCGGCCATCAACAAAGTGGACCGGATCGCGAGCAAAGAAGTGCTGCTGCCCTACCTGGAGACTCTTGGCAGGCGTCATGCCTTCCTTGAGCTGATTCCGGTGTCGGCGGCAAACGGAGATCAGGTCGAGGTGCTTGAATCGGCCCTTCTCAGGGCATTGCCCGAGGGCGAGCCCGTCTTCCCGGATGATCAGATCACCGATCGCTCGGAGCGTTTTTTTGCCGCCGAGCTGGTGCGCGAGCAACTGGTGCAGCGCTACGGCGAAGAGCTGCCGTATCGCACGACCGTGGAGATCGAGCGGTTCGAGGAGAGCGAAGGCCGTTATCGGATCCATGCCCTCATCTGGGTCGAACGTCCGAGTCAGAAGGCCATCATCATCGGCCGGCAAGGCGAAGCCATCAAGGCCGCAGCGACCCAGGCGCGGCTCGAGATGCAGAAACTGTTCGGCTGCCCCGTGCACCTCCAGGTCTGGGTGAAGGTCAAAAAGAGCTGGTCGAGCGACGAAGCGGCCTTGGGCCGTCTGGGCTATGGAGAGGGGTGACTCCGGATCGGCAGCTCATGGGTCCTTGTTCCAAGCCTTTGTGCTGCATCGGCGCGACTATGGGAATACCAGTCTGCTATTGGAGATCTTCGGCGCTGGGCGGGGCCGATTCCCTGCCATCGCAAAAGGTGCGCGCCGACCGCGTCACCCCACGAGCGCTCTGCTCCAGCCATTTCAACCGCTCTGGCTGGACGCCGTCGGGCGCGGCGACGTCCGCACCCTGACCCGTGTCGAGGCCGCGGCGCCCGCAATCGGGCTGCTCGGGCGCCCACTCTTCTGCGGCTTCTATTTGAACGAGCTCCTGGTGCGGCTACTCGGTCGCGACGACCCGCACGATCCACTGTTTGCCTTCTACCATGCGGCACTGACGGGCTTGGTCTCGGGCGAAGACCTGGAAACGGTCCTGCGTCAGTTCGAGATTCGCCTGCTCGATGAGCTGGGCTATGCCTTGGCCTTGGATGTCGAGGCCGGGGTCGGTACGCCGGTCATCGCAGAAGGCGTCTATGTCCTCGAGGCGGGACGCGGTGCCCGACGGGCGCAGGGTGGCGATGCCGAGACAGTCTCCGGATCGACCTTACTGGCACTGGCACGCGGCGATCGCCTGGCGGCGCATCAGATTCGCGAGGCACGTGCCCTATTGCGACGTCTGCTCGAGCCCCATCTAGGTGGACGTCCGTTGAGGAGTCGTGAGCTCTTCCGGCGGGGGTCCGCAGTCGCGGTTCAAGGCAAGTCGCCTCGACCCGATACGCGTGGGGTCAGTGTCTCGAGGTCACAGCTCGATGTGATCCGGGATGTCCAATCGGAGTCTTGAATCTTGACCAATCAAACGCCCTCAGGCGTCCTCCTTGGCGTCAACATCGACCATGTCGCCACCATCCGCCGGGCGCGGGGCACCCGTTACCCGGAGCCGATCCAAGCCGCTTTGGTGGCCGAGCAGGCTGGCGCGGATTCGATCACGCTGCACCTGCGTGAGGATCGGCGCCACATCCAGGAGCGCGATGTCGAGCTCCTCTGCGGCATTTTGCAGACCCGGATGAATCTCGAGATGGCTGCAACCCCGGAAATGGGCGAGATCGCGCGTCGATTGAAACCGGCCGATTGCTGCTTGGTTCCGGAGCGGCGCGAGGAGCTCACGACGGAAGGCGGTTTGAATGTCGTCGCGAACCTGTCACAGCTCACCGACTTCTGCGGGCGGCTCGCAGATTCAGGGGTCAGAGTGTCGCTCTTCATCGATGCAGAGCCAGAGCAGATCGAGGCGGCGCACGCCGTCGGTGCGCCTGTCATCGAGATCCATACGGGCCATTACGCGGATGCACCAAACCCGAGCATCCGCGCCGAGGCGTTGGCACGAATTCGTCGCGGCGTCGAGCAGGGTCTCGCACTGGGTATGCAGGTCAATGCCGGGCATGGGCTCGATTATCACAACGTCAAGGCGATCGCGGCGATCCCCGGCGTGCGTGAGCTCAATATCGGACATGCGATCGTGGCCCGCGCGATCTTCTCGGGGCTCGACCGGGCGGTTCGCGACATGAAGTGCGTCATCGATGCGTCGGTGCAGGCATAAGCACAAGGATGGGTGCAGCGTCCTCGGGTTCGGCTTGATCCGCGCCTTCGCGTGAGTCGGTACCCGGTTTGCATGGAGGCACGGCAGTGTGTGGCTCAACCGGATCCCCCGTCCGTCAACCCATGAGTGGTCAAGCCCCATGAACGATCAAACACTGGTTCCGAGACGGCCCGTCGTGCTCGTGATCATGGACGGTGTCGGCGTCAATCCAAGCAAGCTCAACAACGCGGTCGCCGCGGCCCGGACGCCGCGGCTCGATGAGTATTACTTCCGCTATCCCTTTACGGTCCTGAGTGCGTCCGGTCTTGCCGTGGGGCTGCCGGAGGGGCAGATGGGCAATTCCGAGGTCGGTCACATGACCCTCGGAAGCGGCTGTGTCGTCCGTCAGGATCTGGTGCTGATCAACGATGCGATCGCCGATGGGAGTTTCTCGGGCAACCCGGTCCTATCGAAGGCGATCGCAGAGGCAAAGAGTCGCTCACGCCCGGTGCATCTATTCGGCCTGGTCTCGGATGGTGGCGTCCATAGCCATCTGTGCCATCTGATCGCGCTGATCGAGATGTGTCAGCACGCAGGGGTCGAGCCGGTCGTTCATATGGTCACCGACGGCCGCGACACCGCACCCCAATCGGCCTTCCAATATCTCGCACCTCTGGAACAGGCGCTTGGCCGCGGGACGGGCCGGATTGCAACCCTGTCCGGGCGTTTCTATGCGATGGACCGTGACCGGCGTTGGGACCGGACCGAGCGGGCCTGGCGGGCCCTGGTCCTCGGCAAGGGGAGGGGCGTGGCGAGTGCGCACGACGCCATCAATGCCGCGTATGCGGCAGGTGAGAACGACGAGTTCATCCAGCCGACGGTCATCGGCGGATTCAAAGGACTCGCCGACGATGACGTCGTCATCTCGTTCAATTTCCGCAAGGACCGCCCGCGTCAGATGGTCTCCGCCCTGGCCAGCCCGGATTTCGATGGGTTCGACCGCGGTCGCCATCCGAGGGTCCATCTCACCTGCATGATGCAGTACGACCGCGACCTTCCGTTACCCTTCGCGTTTACGCCGGACAGCCCCGGAACCTCGCTCAATCGCATCCTGGGCGCTCGAGGGATCTCGCAATTCCACTGTGCCGAGACCGAGAAATACGCGCATGTGACCTTCTTCTTCAACGGGGGTGGTCAGGATCTCGAGCCGGGCGAGGAACATCGATTGATACCGTCCCCGAAGGTCGCGACCTACGACCTGAAACCCGAGATGAGCGCCCCGCAGGTCGCGAAGACGACCGTCGAGGCGATCCGCAGCGGCCGCTATGGCTTTCTGGTGGTCAATTTCGCCAATGGCGATATGGTGGGCCATACAGGTGATCGGTCTGCGGCGATCCGGGCCGTGGAGGCACTCGATCGCGCCGTGGGTCAGGTGTTGGATGCGGCGGTGGCCCAGGGTTATTCGGCATTGGTCACGGCCGATCACGGCAACTGCGATCTGATGGTCGACCCGGAGACAGACGAGCCCCATACCCAGCACACGACCAATCCGGTTCCTCTGCTGGTCGTGGACGAGTCGCGTTGGACGCTGGCGCCGTTCGGGAGCCTGGCCGACGTCGCACCGACCGTCTTGGAATTGATGGGATTGCCCCAGCCCGTCGAGATGACCGGCCGATCCATGTTGATCGAAGCCTTACAGGCGAAGCCGATCCCGGCGCTCGAACGCTTGGATGCGGCTTGAACCGCGTCAGGCGGGTCATGCACCCTTGTCGTTTGGCTCGACCTGGTCCGATGATCTGGCCTTTCAGATGGGATCGCCGCTAGACTGTGCGCCGGGACGTGGGGTCCCGTTCGTGATTCCGGTCCATTATGCCTACCGAGACGCTCATTCTGGTCCTTGCAATCGATCGCGGCACGGGTCCCGATCCACTGACCGAGCACCGCACGAAGGCGGCGGTGCCCTTCGGGGGCAAGTACCGTGTCATCGACTTCACATTGGCCAACTGCCTGCATTCAGGATTGCGCCAGGTGCTGGTTTTGACTCAATACAAGAGTCACTCACTGCATAAGCACCTGCGCGACGGCTGGTCGATCTTCAACCCGGAGCTCCGAGAGTTCATCACTCCGGTTCCGCCGCAGATGCGTGAGAGCCAGGAGTGGTACGCCGGACCCTTCGATGCCATTCGTCAGAATCGCTATCTGATCGAGCGTAGCCATGCCCGTCGGATCCTGGTGTTGGACGGCGGGGCCGTCTATCGAATGGACTATGCCGAGCTTGTGCGCGCCCATGTCGAATCCGGTGCGGAGATCACGGTCGCGGTGCGCGCCGTCAAGGGGCGTGGCTCGGGGACACAGGCGCGGGTCGACCTGACCGACGGCGAGCACATCAGCGGGGTCAGATGGCCAATCACCTCCGAGATCGGCGATGTGGCACAGCCCTCGAGTGCTCAGGAGCAGCTCGAAACCATGGGTGTCTATGTCTTCGATCGCCGGTTTCTGCTCGAGGCGATGGATCGTTTCGATCAGATCCCTGGCCATTCGAACGATCGTGTCGACCGAGACCTTGCGGTCGATGTGATTGCCCCCCTGGTCTCGGCTCATCGGGTGATGGCCTACCGTTTCGGACAGGAGCGGGGTCGCGTGACCCCGGATCGCTACTGGTGCGATCTGGCATCGATCGATGCTTATTACCAAGCCAATATGGCCCTGCTGCGAGCCGACCCACCACTGGATCTGTATCAGACCGACTGGAACATTCACACCTATCAGGGTCAATATCCACCGGCCCGCACGGTGCCGGGCGCGACGAGCGGAAACGAGGGCATCTTCGTCAACTCGATGCTGGCCTCCGGGACCGTCATCAGTGGCGGGGGCGTGAATCATTCGGTTCTCTTCCCGCGGGTTCGGGTCGATGACGGCGCGATTGTCGAGGCGTCGATCCTTTTCAGCGGGGTGGTGGTGGGACCAGGTGCGCACTTGCGAAACTGTATCGTGGAAAAGGATGTCGAGATCCCGCCGCGTACCCGGATCGGGCTCGATCTGAAGTCGGACCGCGAGCGTTTTACCGTCTCTGAGCAGGGCGTGGTCGTGGTGACCAAGAGCGACTCGATCTGAGCCGCGGCCGCTCGTCTTGGATGCGGTTCAATGGAGCCAGATGCGGTGCTCGGAGTCTATGAGGCCTTGCTCGACACCTTCGGGCCTCAGGATTGGTGGCCGGCGGAGACGCCGTTCGAGGTCATGGTCGGCGCGATCCTGACGCAGAATACGGCCTGGACGAACGTCGAGCGCGCCTTGGCACGTCTGCAGGGGCGCATCTCACTCAGCGCGGAGGCGATTCTCGCACTGGATCCTGTTCAGCTCGCCGACGCGCTCCGGCCGTCGGGTTACTTCAATGTGAAGACGCAGCGCTTGCGTGGTTTCTGCGATGCTTACCTGCAGGCCGGCGGCTTTGACCCTTTGAGCGCTTTGGAGACGCCTGATCTGCGCACCTGGCTCCTGTCGATCAAAGGGATCGGGCCGGAGACCGCGGATGATATCCTGCTTTATGCCTTCGACCGGCCGGTGTTCGTGGTTGATGCCTATACCCGGCGCCTGTTCGGACGACTGGGTCTGCTGGGCGACGAGGCATCCTATGATTGGATCCGCAACGCCTTCGAGCAGGCACTCGGGACTGACGTACCACTGCTCAAGGAGTACCATGCGCTGATTGTCTCGCAGGGCAAAGAGGTCTGTCGTTCTCGCCCTCTTTGCAGCCGCTGTGCACTGCTTCAGACCTGTGCGAATCCGCTGGATCCCGCTAAACCGCGTCCAGAGCGACATGCGTAGTTTCTACTGTGCGTTTGGTTTGGAAGATATCCTCGATCCCGGTGAGACGCGGTTTAGGGGACCGAACATGGCGACACATCCATGTGTCGCGGGAAACGCTCATCAAATCAACGATTTCGCGTCGGTCAATCTCACGGGCGCCGGCCAAGGCGCAACTCATTAGAAGAGTCTCCATGATCGAGCTTAGGACGTACGTTTTCATCGATTCGCTTCAGCCTCAATTGGCCGAGTATCTGGGGACGGTCTCGCAGGGCTTCTTGCCGGTGCCGGGAGATGCCTGCCTCTGGCTCGAGGTCGCCCCCGGGATGGCAGTCCATCGACTCACCGATATCGCACTCAAGGCGACTCGGGTCCACCTCGGGCAACAGGTTGTGGAACGGGCCTTCGGATCCATGGTGATCCACCATCGTGATCAGAGCGACGTCATGGACGCGGGTCGCGCAGTCTTGAACGCGCTCGCCTCGACCGAGAGCGCTCGGAAGGCATGCCGGATCGCGTGGAAGGAGACCATCCGCTCGATCACGCCGGACCATGCGGTCCTCATCAATCGGCAGGATCGGCGTGGCTCAATGATCCTGCCGGGTCAGAGCATGTTCTTCCTCGAGACCGAGCCCGCGGGCTACATCGTCTATGCCGCAAACGAGGCTGAGAAGGCGGCGAGCGTCACGCTCATCGACGTACGCGCTGTCGGCGCATTCGGACGGCTCACCTTGGCCGGCCGCGAGGCGGACATCGACGCCGCCGGCAAGGCAGCGATCTCGGCGATTCACAACCTCTCGCGGGCTTGACTCCATCTCAATCGATTAAGCCTATGCCGAGACTCGACAACACTCGCTTCTATCTGGATTCTTTGTCCTCGCACGGCGAAACCGCCAAAGGGGTGCAGTGGCTCTCCACCCAGACACAGGAGTTGCGCTTCAAGGTGCTGCGCAAGCTCTTGCCAGTGGATCTCTCCGACCTGACCCTCGTCGATGCGGGTTGTGGATTCGGGGATCTCCACCGTTATCTCGACCGATGCAATGAGCGCCCCGGATGCTATATCGGACTGGACGTGATGGCACCCATGGTCGATGTCGCACGACGTCGCACCGGGTGCGAGATCCGGGTCTGCGATGTGCTAGAGGATCGATTGCCAGCTGCCGATTACTACCTCTGCAGCGGTGCGATGAACAACCTGACTCGCGAGGAGACCTGGACCTTCATCCGCAAATGCTTCGAGGCGTCCAGGTGTGGTTTCGTGTTCAACCTGCTCAAGGGTACGGATGGTCCGGGAAGCTACAACTACCAGCAACCGCGGGACCTTGCCGCTTTGGCACATGAGCTGGGTGCGGAGCCGCGACTCGAAGAGGGCTATCTCTCGGGCGATTTCACGATGGGCTTTCTGAAACTCTGAATGTCGTCGGCGACAAGGTGTCTGGCGGGCTTTGATCATGGTTTCCGCCGCTGAGCCTGGTCGCGGATCAATGCACAGGTCAATGCCACCCGGGACCCACTGAATTGCATGCGGCCCCCTGGCCGCAAAGTCTGCGGAGAACACCCACTACCAAAGGGTGGTCCCGGTGCCCCCGATACGCTCGAGGGCGATCATGCGAAATAGGGGATCGAATGCTTCAGATCATCGTGATCGCGGTCGGCGGGGCTCTGGGATCCTTGGCGCGTTATGGCATGTCGAACGGCGTCTACGCGCTGCTGGGTCGCGGTTTTCCCTGGGGTACGCTTGCGGTCAACGTGCTTGGCTCCTTCCTGATGGGACTCTTATTCGTCCTCTTCCTTGAGCGCCTGACGTTGGCACCGGAATGGCGTGCGGCCGTCCTGATCGGCTTTCTTGGAGCCTTTACCACCTTCTCCACATTCTCGATCGAGACCTTGAATCTGCTGGAGGAGGGCGCGATCCTCGGGGCCTTTCTCAATATGGTGATGAGCGTCTGGCTCTGTGTTCTCTTCTGTTGGGCGGGCGTCATCCTCGGGAGGTCCCTATGAGTCATGTCGACGCGATGATGGTTCGGGTCTATCTCTCTGAATCCAATCATACGCTGAAACAACTGCTGGCCTGTTTACACGACGAGCTCAAGGTCCGCGGCGTGACGGTCACGCGCGGGATCGAGGGCTATGGCGCTTCCGGGAAGCGTCATGCGGCCTCCTTGATCGATTTGTCGCTCGATCTGCCGTTGATCCTGGAGTTCTTCGATCGACCCGAAAAGGCCAAAGCGGCCATCGCGCGCATCGCGCATTTCGTGCCGTCGGGCCATATCGTATCCTGGCTGGTCACTGTCGAATCCGAGGAGTCGGAATGTTAGATCCACGCCTGTTGCGGACCCAATTGACCGAGGTCGCCGCGCATCTGGCACGCCGTGGCCTGGTTTTGGACACCGCGCGTATCGAATCCCTGGAGGCCGAGCGCAAAGCCCTCCAGATCGAGGTTCAGACTCTCCAGAGCCAACGCAACGCCCGATCCAAGGTGATCGGCCAAGCCAAGGCGTCGGGCGCAGACATCGGGCCACTCCTTGCCGAGGTCTCCGATCTCGGCGAGCGGCTGAAGGCGGCCGAGGTCCGGCTGGATGAGATCCAGATGTCGGTCAGCGAGATCGGGCTGGGTCTGCCGAATCTTCCGGATCCGAGTGTCCCCGATGGACGCGACGAGCGCGAGAATCGCGAGGAGCGTCGCTGGGGCGAGCCTCCGCGCTTCGGTTTCCAGCCTCGGGATCATGTGGATCTCGGTGCCTTCAACGGATGGATGGACTTCGACCTCGCCGCCAAGATCACGGGCTCGCGGTTCGTGGTCCTGTCCGGTCCGCTGGCGCGCCTGCACAGGGCTTTGATCCAGCTCATGCTCGACATCCACACCCGCGAGCATGGCTATACCGAGGTCTATGTCCCCTATCTGGTGAATGCGGAGAGCCTCTACGGGACCGGTCAGCTCCCCAAGTTCGAGCAGGACCTGTTCAAGGTGCCGGGCGAGCGCGATCTCTATCTGATCCCGACCGCCGAGGTGCCGGTCACCAACCTGGCTCGCGATCTGATCCTGGATGCCGGTGAGCTGCCGCGCAAGTGGGTTGCCCATACGCCCTGCTTCCGCAGCGAGGCCGGATCCTATGGTAAGGACACCCGCGGGATGATCCGGCAACACCAGTTCGAGAAGGTGGAGCTGGTTCAGGCGGTGCGCCCGGATGAGTCCCTCCAGGCCCTGGATGCGCTGACCGGACATGCCGAGACCATCCTGCGGCGCCTCGGCCTCGCCTATCGTGTGGTCACGCTCTGTGCCGGCGACCTGGGCTTCGCATCGCGCAAGACCTACGACCTCGAAGTCTGGCTGCCCGGTCAGGAGACCTATCGCGAGATCTCCTCCTGCAGTCACTTCGGAGACTTCCAGGCCCGTCGCCTCCAGACGCGCTGGCGCAATCCCGAGACCGGTAAACCCGAGCTGCTCCATACGCTCAATGGCTCTGGTCTGGCGGTCGGCCGGACCCTTGTCGCGGTGCTGGAGAACTACCAGACGGCGGATGGGCGCATCCTGATCCCGGAGGTGTTGCGCCCTTACATGGCCGGGCAGGATATGCTTGGCTGAGCCCGGACGGGCCGACGAGGAGGAGCCCGAGCAGCTGGCCGGTTCCTCAGTCCGGCGGTGGGAAGATCGTGAGCTGTCCCTGCGTGTCGAGGCTCCAGCGGGTGCCATCGGTCGCGGGGATTCCCGTCTCGAGTCGCCAGCGCTCGGGAAGTGGGCGGGGAAGGGCAAGCATGCCGCCGCCGGGGGTATCCAGAAGGGTGAACTCCAGCCGCCCCCTGAGAGGGTCCTTGAGGTCCACGCGCACGCGCCAGCAGCCATTCCACTCCCGATGGAAGTCGAACGCCAACTCGACGGGGCCGACCAACTCCGCCATGACGCTGCGGATCAGATTGCGTGCGGTGTTCACCCGGCGGCGCAGGTCGGTCAGGGGCACGGGCAGTGCTTGTTGCTGCATTGGTCTCTCGAGCCTCGAGGTCGGCTGTATCGGCGCAATCGGCCCAGAGTGTACCCGACCCGGTCTGTTGGGTGCCTCCTTGGCTCGTCCTGTCCTGGTCAGCCTGAAAGGACCTGTACATCCAGGTGCCACGGGAAAAGCCGCTTTCATCAGCGTGTCTTTAACGCGAAACCCTTTGGGTTTCGGATCACGCCGAGGTCGATCGTCTTGCGCCAACCCAGCACACAGAACCGGCTCTTCAGCATCCTGCTGATCAAGCCCTCACGCTACGACGACGATGGTTATCCGATCAGGTGGTGGCGGTCGTCTCTGCCTTCCAATAGCCTGGCGTCCCTTCACGCCATCGCCCTCGATTGCGCCAAGCGACAGGTGCTCGGCGCCGATGTCGAGATCCGGATCCAGTCCATCGATGAGACCAATACCCGTGTGGACACTACCCGGCTGGTCCGTGGTCTACGCCGGACTGGAAGCCAGGCTTTGATCGGGCTCGTTGGTGTGCAGTCCAACCAGTATCCGCGCGCACTGGACATTGCGAAAGCCTTTCGCGCGGCGGGCCTGCCCGTCGTGATCGGCGGATTTCACGTGAGCGGCTGCATGTCCATGCTGAAGGAGCGTCCTCCCGAGCTACAGGATGCGCTCGACGCGGGAATCAGTCTCTTCGCCGGAGAGCTGGAAGGGCGTCTTGAAGGACTGCTGCAGGACGTTCAACGGGGCAGGCTCAAGCCCATCTATGATTATCTTGCGGATCTCCCCGACATGACCGGCGCGCCGACGCCCTACCTGCCACCGGATCGGGTTGCACTCACGATGGGCAAGCGTGCGAGCTTCGATGCCGGGCGAGGTTGCCCGTATCTCTGCAGCTTCTGCACCATCATCAACGTGCAGGGGCGCAAGTCACGCCATCGTTCCGCCGACGATATCGAGCAGCTGATCCGCGCGAACGCTGCGGACGGGATCAGCAATTTCTTCATGACCGACGACAACTTTGCGCGTAACCGGAACTGGGAGCAGATCTTCGACCGCATCATCGCCATGCGCAAAGCCGGGATGGCGATCCAGTTGGTCATACAGGTCGACACTCAGTCCTACAGGATTCCTCGTTTCATCGAGAAGGCGGGTCAAGCCGGAGTGACCCGCGCATTTCTCGGAATCGAGAACATCAACCCGGATTCTCTGAAGACCGCCCAGAAGGGCCAGAACAAGATCACCGA
>RRYU01003654.1_pt1 | contig 32244 bp, 33 predicted proteins | sample 2162651 | NCBI WGS metagenome assembly RRYU01 (sample SAMN10267283, study PRJNA491782) | microbial mat metagenome | isolation source: biomat in the production well | place: Japan: Minami-Kanto gas field, natural gas well KTG3 | collected 2017-06 | reverse complement strand
TTGGATTGGACATGGTGCTGTCTGGCCTCAACGGTTAATTGGCAACCGCTGTTTCACGTTGAGTAATCTTTACCTTTTTGCCGTCAGACAGACCAAGAAACCCTCTGCTGATTACCTTTTGTCCCGGCTTTAGACCGTCAAGTATCTCTATCTTGTCGGCCACTCTTATGCCGGTTCGTATTCGAGTCGGAACTGCCTTGTTCTCTTCGTTCACCATAAATACAAAGGCTCCGCCGTTATCGTGTCTTACCGCAGCAAATGGTATTAGCATACGTTGTACTCTGGCTGTCTCCAGGGTGACCCGGGCGAACTGTCCAGCGCGGGCCCCTTCTGGAACCGGGTCCAGAATCACCTCAACCACTCCCTGTCTGGTTATCTGGTCCAGCTCTGGATGGATGCGCAGTACCAGTCCGGTGAATTGCCTGTCACCCAGGGCATCTATACGTACTATGGCGGCGTCATCCGGTGAGATATGTGGCAGTAACAGTTCGGATATGCGTATCTCAGTGATAAGTGATTCCGGGTCTATGAGTGTAAGCAGATGGGTATGTTTGGCCACGGCGTCACCAGGCTCTACGAAGCGGTGGCTGATAACTCCGCGGAATGGGGCGGGAATACGGGTGTAGCTGAGGCGGGTTTCCAGCAGTCGCTGTTCCGCCTTGGCTACATCAAGCGCTGTGTTTGTCCGGGTCAGTTCGTCCTTGGAGGCGGCCTTTCTGGTCACAAGATTGCTTATGCGCTCCAGGTCCTGACGGGCCTGATTGGTAGTGGCGCGGGCCTTGGCCAGTTCTGCCTTGAGCAGCTCGTCTTCCATTCTTACCAGCAGTTCACCTGCTTCGACTAGATCTCCCTCATAATAGGGGAGATCGATTACTCGACCATCTTCCTGATTGTGGATGCGCACCAGACGCCTAGAACGCAGAGAGCCGGTACGCTCCTGTGATGTGCTCACCGGTTTCCATTCAACCGTATCCACCTCTACCAGATGGATCTTGGGCTTGGCGGGTGGTTTTGGTGGTGGCGCTTCACTGCATCCAGCCAGAGCCGCGACTATCCATGCGGCAAATAATAGGATTATTTTATTGTTGTTCTGCATCTATTCTGGATTTCCATTGCTCGGTATGTATGGTCGGTAGTGTTTTATCTCACGCTTGATATTACGCTGTACTATGACGCCTTCAATCCTGTATTCAGTTCCATTTAGGTCTATTTCGGGATAGCCGTCTTTTAGGGCAACCAGCTTGGTGTTTTTTCCGTCGTCTACGAATTGGCGAAACCATCGTTCTTCGCCTACGCTGATAACTACAAAGGCACCGGTGGCGCAGATCTGGGATGGTTCAATTACGATTATGCACTTCTCCGGAAATTCCGGCTCCATGCTGTCGTCCAACACCTGTAATGCGTAGAGTTCGTTGTAACTACAATCTTGAGTCATGCAAAGGTTCCACTATTTGGTTCAGTATTTCAGGGAGCGGAGTCAAATTAATTCCAACCCATTATTCACGCTTTGTGTAAAGAGTGATTATCCATAGAAACCATCAGTTACATAATGATATTTCTCATCAGTCCGGTCTATCCAGGGTAAATGCTATAGAATAGCCTGTACACATAGCTGTATAAGAATCTGATCATAACATGGCACATGGTTCACAAGTTCAATCCCGTCCTCATAGAGATCGCCGGGACTGGCACAACATTCGGATGATGCTCACCTTTCTGGCCCAGTACCGGGGGCGGGCTATTTTTGCAATTATCTGTCTGGTACTTTCAAAAGTTGCAAATGTCGGAATTCCGGTGGTGTTGAAGCAGATTGTGGATGCCGTAGAGAAGAGTGGGACGGCCGTCCTGGTGCTGCCGGTATCACTGTTGCTGGGTTATGGTCTGTTGCGTCTGAGTAGCGCCCTGTTTAACGAGTTGCGGGATGTGGTATTTGCCCGGGTTCGTTTTAACGCTATGCGTATGCTTTCTCGCAAGGTGTTGGAACATCTGCATGCGCTGGCCCTGCGCTTTCATCTGGAACGTAGAACCGGGGCCATCAGCCGTGATCTGGAACGGGGCACTCGCAGTGTCAGTACCATTCTCAACTACATGACCTTCAGCATCCTGCCGTTGCTGATCGAATTCGCCCTAGTGGCGATTGTTCTGCTCACCATGTATGACCCGATTTTCACCATAGCCACCTTCGGTGCCGTGGGGGTGTATATCATCTTCACTTTGATGGTTACCGAGTGGCGCATGGAGTTTCGTCACAGCATGAACCGGCTGGAATCCGAGGCCAACGGCCAGGCCTTCGATAGCCTGATTAATTACGAGACGGTAAAGTATTTCGGTAATGAGCGGCTGGAGTTAGAGCGTTTCGACAACACGCTGTTTGAGTGGGAGGAGTGCGCGGTAAAGAGCCAAAGTTCCATGTCGCTGCTCAACTTTGGCCAAGGTGCGATCATTGCCGTCGGCGTAACCATAATCATGTTTCTGGCGGCCGATGGTGTGGTATCCGGGGAGATGACTGTTGGCGATCTGGTCATGGTTAACGCCTTCATGCTGCAGCTGTTTATCCCGCTGAACTTTCTGGGTATGGTCTATCGGCAGGTAAAGTACTCGCTGGCGGATATGGATCTGGTGTTTAAACTGCTGGAAAAACAGCCGGAGATTCAGGATAAACCGGATGCCAGAGAGCTGGTCCTTAATGGCGGCGAGATTCGGTTTAACCAAGTAGACTTTTCCTATCAGGAAGACAGGAAGATTCTATACAAGGTGGACTTCAGCGTCCGCCCCGGTGAGAAGCTGGCCATAGTTGGGCGCAGTGGAGCGGGTAAATCCACTCTGTCCAGATTGCTGTTCCGTTTCTATGATGTGACCGGCGGCAGTGTGGAGATAGATGGCCAGGATGTGCGCTCGGTCACTCAGGAGAGTCTGCGTGCTGCCATCGGAATTGTTCCGCAGGATACGGTGCTGTTTAATGACAGCATCTACTACAACCTGCGTTATGGGCGCCCAGATGCCAGCATGGGAGAGATAAAACAGGCTGCGGCCATGGCTCATATTGACGAGTTTATCGATTCTCTGCCCCAGGGCTATGACACGGTGGTGGGTGAACGTGGTCTGAAGCTGTCGGGCGGTGAAAAGCAACGGGTCGCCATTGCCCGCGCTATTTTGAAGCAGCCACGTATTATGCTATTCGATGAGGCCACATCTTCTCTGGACAGCGGCACCGAACAGGCGATCCAGGAGACACTGAAAGACGTGGCCCAGAATCACACCACCCTGGTCATTGCCCATCGTCTCTCCACTGTTGTGGATGCGGATAGAATTCTGGTGATGGATGCCGGTAAGATCGTGGAGCAGGGGACGCATCAGAATCTGCTGGAGCAGGGCGGGCGCTATTTCAAGATGTGGCAGTTACAGCAGGAAGACCAGCGGGTAGGATAGATAAAAATAATTCCGCAAGATTTGGACAATAGCTGATGAAGGTATATCTGGTTGGAGGCGCGGTGCGAGACAATCTATTGGGTATCCCAATAGATGAGTGCGACTGGGTAGTTGTGGGCGGAACTGAAGAAGAGATGCTGGCCCAGGGATTCCGTCGGGCCGATGCCGAGTTTCCGGTGTTCCTGCATCCGCAAGAGGGCGAGGAGTATGCCCTGGCTCGTACCGAAACCAAGAGTGGCAGCGGCTACAAGGGTTTTGAGGTTGATGTCGGCCCGGAGATAACACTAGAGCAGGACCTGGCCAGACGCGACCTTACGATCAACGCCATTGCCCAAGATGAAGACGGTAATCTGACTGATCCATTTAGCGGTCTGAGCGATCTACAAAAAGGTCGGCTACGCCATGTGTCTTCGGCATTTGCGGAAGATCCATTACGGTTGCTGCGCACGGCCAGGTTTGCTGCCATATTTGATTTCACTGTAGATTCTGAAACCCTGAAATTGATGAAGCAGATGACGGCATCAGGCGAACTTGCCACCCTTAACCGGGAGCGGGTATGGACGGAGTTAGCCAAGGCACTTCAGGGTAAAGCGCCATGGCGTTTCTTTGAGGTATTAAATGATTGTGATGCCCTGGCTGCGCTGCAATTGCCACTGTCAGATCTGACAGATGCTATCACTGCGCTAAAGAGAGCAGCGGCAATAACGACTAACCCGGTAGTTCGATTCGCTGCTGTTATGTATCAAGCGGCAATGGATTGTGGTGGTTCCAAGAGCTTAGAAAAGGCGCTGCGTCTCCCATCTGATTATTCAAAGCTTCTTGAGCAATTGGTGCGCCATGCCGGAGAGCTTGAAACGATAGCAGATAGAGATGCCGAGGCTATTCTGAAACTGCTTACTGAACTTCGTGCCGAGCAACAGCCACAGACATTTAAAGAGTTCCAGCAGGCCTGCTCTGCCATTTGGCCTGAGCTTATGAACCGGGCGGTTCCCAATCTCGGGCTGGCCATGGAGGTAATCAGCAACATCTCGGCTAAAGATGTGCAGGGGCTTGGCTTCAGCGGCAGAGAGTTGGGTGTGGAGCTAAACCGCCTCAGACTTGAGGCTATCATCCGTAGCTTAGATTGCTAAGGGGTAGAACCTTTTCATGCTAAAGTGAATCCAACGCAGAAAGAACACTAAAAAACAGAGTTGACGAGAAAATATTAATGCCAGACAGCAGCAAGAAACAGGGTAACCAACGACCAGGCTCTACGCCCATGCGGCTGCTGTTGGTGGTTGATCACTCCCTGTTTCGAGTGGGTCTGAAAGAGTTATTAGAAAAACGCGGTATAGAAGTGTCGGCTGCTGTGGCTGATTGGCAAGAGGGTATAGAATTGGCTGTAAGCGATCGCCCCGACGCACTGCTTTTGGATCTACAACTTCCGGGCATGAGTGAGGTTGAGGTGTTGCGAGAACTGCGCAAGAGTAGACCGAATCTGCCTGTAGCAATGCTCTCCTTCAGTAATAAAGAGGATGATCTGATCAAGGCGTTACGTGCAGGAGCTACCGGCTACCTGCTGCGTACTATTGAGCCTGACGAGCTTATTACTTCACTTCAGAATATGATCGCGGGTCATCTGGTGGTGGCAAAAGAGTTTACTCATGTTCTTGCCAGGGTAATGAGTGGTGATTTGGATATATCTAAAGAGAAGGTTGCATTGGCTGGACTCACCGGACGCGAGACGGAGATACTCTGCCATCTTACTGGCGGTAAGAGTAACAAAGTGATTGCAAAAGAGCTGGGGATTTCTGATGGCACGGTGAAACTGCATGTGAAGGCTATTCTGCGAAAACTTCAGGTGCATTCAAGAGTGGATGCGGCAGTGATAGCAGTGGAAGAGAAACTTTGTCCGCGCGAGTCTGGCTATGTTGAATAACGGGGGATGCTGATGCCGCAGTTCGTTGTACTTTGGACCGATGCGCTTATTTTTCTGCTGTTGTTTATGGCGGTGATCTTCGGTTTATACGCCGCACGCAAAGAACATCTGCGTGGTCCCTGGCGTAGCGTGGTAGAGAGCAAGGTTGGCGTAGGAACCATGGTGGTGCTGCTCTTCTATGTCGCTATCGGTCTACTCGATTCCATCCATTATCATCCAGCCCTTGCTGAGAAGGAACAGAGTAATGGCGTAACTCATTCATCGGAAGTGATCAGTCTTTTTGACCAGATGGTAACGCCGTTACGTGTAAGACAGGAGAAGACATACTCATCACCATTAGCGACACATCTCTATGCAAAAGAGACTATCGAGCTTCCAGATGGAACTCAGGTTCGGGAGTTTCCGCGCCTGCTGCACGGTGGAGCCCATCTGAAAGATCCTGAGAAAGATTGGGCAGCAGATATTACTCGCACCATTGCCCTTGGAATTATTAAAGGCCTGTTACTTTCGATAGTGGTGACAAACATCCTGATCATGTTCACCTCTCTAAATTCAGAATGCGGTTTCGGTGGGCAAGCCAAGAGGATGCTGTTGGGCCAAACCGATATCCCCTGGCGGGTGGTGATATTCACTCTGGCGACGATACTTACAATACTAACGGTCAGTGCCGAGCTGAGTCTTAAATATCATCTACTAGGCACAGATAAAGTTGGCGAAGATGTTTTCTATCAGGCACTGAAGAGTATTCGAACAGGTCTGATGATCGGAACACTTACAACTCTGGTAATGTTGCCCGCAGCTATCTTGCTTGGGATCATGGCAGGTTACTTTAGAGGCTGGGTGGATGATGTAATCCAGTATCTCTATACCACGCTTAATTCGATTCCAGGCGTGTTGCTGATCGCCGCTGCTATCCTGATGCTGCAGATCTATATGAGTAATCATGCCGACCAGTTTAACAGTTTGTTAGAGCGAGCTGACATGCGTCTGCTGTTTCTCTGCATCATCCTTGGTGTTACCAGTTGGACCGGACTCTGTCGTCTGTTACGCGGTGAATCAATCAAGCTAAGAGAAGTTGATTATGTACAGGCCGCTACTGCATTTGGAGTGGGCAACTTCCAGATTATTCTGCGTCATATCCTGCCCAATGTATTACATATCGTATTGATTACCGTTGTGTTGGATTTTTCTGGGCTGGTTCTGGCAGAGGCGGTGCTCTCCTATGTAAATATTGGCGTGGACCCAACCATGAACAGCTGGGGCAATATGATCAATAGCGCCAGATTGGAGATGGCGCGTGAGCCTATCGTCTGGTGGTCTCTGATGGCGGCACTGGTATTTATGTTTACTCTGGTGCTGTCAGCCAACCTGTTTTCCGATGTGGTGCGCGATGCCTTTGATCCGCGTCTGCGCAGCAGTAGATAGATATGATTAACAAAGGAAAAATCCTGGATGAGTGATCCGCTGTTACGCATTAAAAACCTGAAGACCTGGCTGGGTAGTAAAGACAACCCGGTGAAGGCGGTGGATGGTGTTGATCTTGAAATTCACAAAGGCGAGACTTTCGCTTTGCTCGGAGAATCTGGTTGCGGTAAGTCCATGACCGCACTCACCATGATGCGGCTGTTGCCTGCTTCCGGGCGCATTCTGGACGGCTCGATCAAATTGGGCGATACCGATATCCTGAGCCTGCCGGAGGCAGCCATGCGTAACGAACGTGGCGGTCGCATGGGCATGATTTTCCAGGAACCCAACACCTCTCTGAACCCGGTGCTGACCGTCGGTGACCAGATCGCAGAATCAGTAAAGGTACATGCTGGTGCACCAAAGTCTGAGAGAAATGACATTGTGGTGGGCTTGCTCAAGGCGGTGGGTATACCAGATCCGGAGCGAAGAGTACGCGAGTATCCGCATCAACTCTCCGGCGGTATGAAACAGAGGGTAATGATCGCCATCGCCTTGGCGGGTAAACCGGAATTGCTTATCGCAGACGAACCCACCACGGCATTGGATGTAACTATTCAGGCCCAGGTTTTGCGTCTGCTGAAAGATCTACAGCAAGAGACCGGCATGGCTATCATGTTGATCACACATGATCTTGGAGTTGTGTCTGAGGTGGCGGATCGTATTGCCGTTATGTATGCGGGCCAGATCATTGAAGTCGCCACCAGAGAAGAGTTCTTTAGTGAACCCAAACATCCCTATAGTCGCAAGTTGTTTGAATCCGTACCGGGCAAGACCAGACGGGGGCAACCGCTGGCAGTAATCCAGGGTTCTGTCCCCGCCTTGAATAAGGAATTCAAAGGTTGTCGTTTTGCTGATCGTTGCGAAGAGGTTTTGGATATGTGTCATAGTCAGATTCCAGTCTGGACTAAAACCAGGGATGAACAAGGAGTGCGTTGCCATCTCTATACTGATGGCGCGGTGCCGGTAAAAAATATCACTAAACCACAACGGCAGGTTATTGAAGAAAACAAAGACAGAAGCACCAAGCCTCTATTACAAGTAAAGGATCTCAAGGTTCATTTTCCGATTCACAAGGGAGTGCTGCGTCGCACCGTGGGTTATGTAAAGGCAGTGGACGGTGTCTCCATGAATATCACAACCGGACATACACTGGCTCTGGTGGGAGAGTCCGGCTGCGGCAAGACCACCGTGGGCAAGGGCATTCTGCAACTTATTCGCCCCACTGCCGGTAGTGTTAAGTTTGATGGAGATGAACTGACAAAACTCAAGGGGGATGCACTGCGTCGGCGTCGTTCTGATATGCAGATAATCTTCCAGGACCCCATGGCATCCATGAATCCGCGCATGCTGGTGGGCGACATCATTGCCGAAGGGATGCAGGCACAGCGCATCGGCAAAAACAAAATGGAACGCATGGTGCGGGTCACAGAATTGCTGAATCAGGTTGGACTACCAGCAGATGCGGCCAAGCGCTATCCCCACGAATTCTCTGGCGGCCAACGTCAGCGTATCTGTGTTGCAAGGGCACTGGCGGTAGATCCGCTGTTGATCGTCTGTGATGAACCCACCAGCGCATTGGATGTATCGGTTCAAGCACAGATTTTAAACTTACTTAAAGACCTGCAAGACGAACTGGATTTGTCCTACCTATTTATCACTCACGATATTTCAGTTGTGGCGTACCTTGCCCATGAGGTAGCTGTGATGTACCTCGGCAGAATAGTAGAGCGTGGTACAGTGCAAGAGGTGTTGGAGTCACCGCAACACCCATACACCAAGGCGCTGTTGTCGGCTGTACCGGTAGTCGATCAGGAAAATAAACGTACAGTAATTCAACTTGAAGGCGACATGCCTTCACCAGCAAATCCACCGGTTGGATGTCACTTTCATCCACGCTGTCCTGAGGCCGTGCCAGAGTGCAAGCTGGCTTATCCGCAGCCGGTAAAATTGAGTTATACCAGAACTGTGAGTTGTATTGAGGTGGAAGGTAAAGCTGTAGAAAAATAAATGGCTGACTCAGGTAATCGAAGTCGTCATCCCGTGGTATGAGCACGAGATATACGAAGTAAATTAAGAAGTAAATTAAAAAGGACCGCTTTGAACAGGCGGTCCTTTTTTGTATCTCATCAATTTAGGTGACGTAAACCATAGATCAGATTATTTACATCGACTGTAGGTGGAATTGTAACAATAAGGTTTTTTGCCTTGTTTGGCGCATACTCGCATCCCACTACCGCATGTAAGACCTGAGTTACAGGTGGCATACCCTGATTTGTAACAACCGCCTTTACCATATGCTCCAGGAGGACATGCTCTCATGCCAGAACTACATACTAGTCCAGAGGTGCAAGTGGCATATCCTGATTTATAACAACCACCAGGACCGTAACCTCCTTTTTGGCAAACAGTCATTCCACTAGGGCATTTATTTGCTGCCATAGCTGTTGCAGAAATAGACATTGTCATTAGAATGACAAGTGATATAAATATCCCGTATTTAACAAATAATCTTTTTGTCATAGTTATTTTCTCCGCGTCTTTGCTTAACTGACAGTTACTTTATAAAGTAATTGTCGAAAAGCTAGAATGCGTTGCGTCAATTTAATTGAAAATATCCACAATGAATTCGCAAAGGGCACGGCTTTGGACTTTGATTTGCGGTCGAGACCGAATTTCTAACATTACTATTGGGTGAGGTTCAATCAATCCCAATCCAGCAACCGCTGTTCGCCTTCCAGCTCTTTGATGTCGGTAATGTCCTGGGACATCTCCAATACGCCACGATAGGTCCCGTCGTTATCGCGCACGGCAAAGTAGCGAATCGAGATGAAGCGTCCTTTGAAGTTGATGCGAAAGTCAGCCACATCCTGAGTGCCTTTTTTAAACTCCTCCAAGATGCGCAGCACTTGATCCACCGACTTGGGTGGGTGACAGTATTTGACTTCGCGCCCGATGATCCCGGCGCTACGAGGGAACACCCTCTCTTCACCCCGGTTGTAGAACACTACCCGGTCGTTCTCGTCCACATAGGTGATGTCTATGGGCAGGAACTTGAAGATCATGTTCACCTGCTCAGGTGTGAGAAAACCTTCATCGTAGTGTGAAGCCTCGGCGGAGAGGTCGAGTTCTCGCTTTTTAGTATCCTGGGACGGATGCACATACTCTGCCTCTTCTGCCTTTGGCGGATATGGAGGAGGGGTCTCATCCAGCATCCAGCCGATCTCCTCATCACCTGTACGCATGTCTTCCCATTCAGACTCTTCCAGCATGTTCATAGCGTTTGGAAGCAGACGTTCCTCTTCCACTGCCATCAGGCGTACCAGTTCGTCACGGGTGCTTGGGTATTTCTGTGCAACCGTGACTGCATCGCCCTGTTCCAGAGCAATGCGAACTTCTTTCAGGCGGGCGCGGATGTCATCGTGAAAGGCCCACATATTTTTACTCGGTGAGTCCCAGCCGTGTTTTTCCAGACAAGGGAAAAGCTGGTTCTCTTTGCGTACAAAGTGTTTTTCTACTTTGAGGATGTTTTGGAATACGGCGCTGAATCCTTCCAGATCGCTGGACGGGTCTATCTGTTCGATCTCGGTAAAGAGTGCGCGTAGCATTGCGTTCTCTTCCAGATAGACTCTGACCGGGTGTCCTTCGGCAAATTGGTTGAGGACTCCTGCAGCGACCTTAGATGCAATTACGCTGTGGTAGAAGTCGATTACCTGAGGGTTGTTTTGGAACTCAATGCCTTCGCGTCCCAGGCCTTCGAATACCTCGGCTACGATCTCTTCGCTCAGATGGTCATGTTCGTTATCGAACTGATGGATCATCTCAGCGGCGTTACCGCCCTCGCACATGGTGCGGATAATTTTTGACAGGGTTTCGTTGCTGGAATTGGTAATAAACTCGCTCAAAACAGACATCCTCTGGATATAACCGACTATTTTAGTCGGAAAGCCATATCTGCGCACCCCACGCAGGAACTATTCAGCTATGGGGTATAGCTCTTCTGTATCTGCCAACTATTTGTTTCTACAAGGAAAAATCAGAAGTCCTGCTAAAACAACCAAGTGGGACAGCCAAAGAGAAACGCTGGCTGGTTAAAATCGGTGGTGATTATTACATTGAAGCGCCTTATTTTTCAAATAGTTATTGGTGCTGACCCCACAAGCATATTGAATCATCACCTTCGTCATCCCGTGGCTTGGCTCGGAGAAGTGGTGCAGGGTCGCTCTTGCACATCCATGTGCTCGCGACATTTGCACATCCATGCGCGACAGATGCACCGTTTACGGACCAAAGGATGGAATCCATAAGGTAAAAGCGTAATTGTTTGTTTCGGTGTTACTTATCCAGGGGGCTCTTGGTTAGGCTACCCTTAGTAAACAAAGGGTAGCGTCCCCTTTGTTTTTCTTGTTCCTCATCACTTAACGGTCGCCTGCTTGCATTCATCTGGTCTAACCACTGTATGAAGTAAAACTCAGGCCGACATAAATTCCGTAGCCAACCAAGAGTATTCCGCCTTCCAGCCTGCTTAGGCGACGCCCCGTATACAGGAACACTAACAGCACGACAGATGATCCAAGCATAATCCATTGGTCAAATTGCAGAATTCTTACATGGACTGGAAGGGGCTGAAGTAGAGCTGATACTCCTAGAATGCCCAACAAATTAAAGATATTGCTGCCAAGTATATTTCCAACGGCCACATCTGCGTGGTGCCGCAGCGCAGCGATCACCGAAATTGCAAGTTCAGGAAGGGATGTACCAACTGCTACCAACGTCAGGCCGATAACAGCCTCGGAAACCTCAAAGTGCTCTGCAATACCGATGGCCCCTTGAAGCAACACCTGTGACCCAGCAATTAACAGAAGTAGGCCAGTAATTAATATTGTTGCAGTCCACGCTACTGACTTTGGCAGAGCGGTAAGTTCTTCGGCTTCGGCTTTGTGTAGTTCCGCAGAAGGTGAGGCGTGCAAACGTTCGCTCCAATAAGCCCATACCAGGTAGGCAACCAGTGATATCAAGAAAATTGCGGCATCTACAGGGCCCAGAGCACTTCCACCTACCAAAACAATAAACAATATGCTTGCCGCTACGACTGCGACTGCGTCCCGCCGTAGTGCCATTGGCTTGATTGCCAGAGGCGTGATCAGGGCACATGTTCCTAGTACCAGCAAGATATTGCCGATATTGCTACCCACGACATTACCGATAGCAATATCCGGTTGCTGATTTAGTGCTGCATTTACAGAGACTACCAACTCTGGCGCTGAAGTACCGAAGCCTACGATAACAAGACCACTTAGCAGTGACGATACACCGAGACGCTTCGCGGCAGCCAACGAGCCACGAATCAATGCTTCACCTCCTACGCTAAGCAAGGCCACGCCAAGCATCAATAGCAAAAAATTTATCACGGATCAGAGGTTCCGAGCATAGTGGATATTTGGGGTCAGTGTAGATATTTAAGGTCAGTGTAAAAACTCATAACTATAAAATGTCTCAGCTATCAAGAAGTTTTTACACTGACCCCAAACCTGCTGTCAACGAGAAAGGTCACTGTTTGGGGTTAAGTGAGAATATCCTCTGTTGCCAGAATACATAACTACTTCCAAAAAGCGCGATAGTCAGGCTGTAGTCGAGTATTACCATACCGATCAGAAACGGGTAGTTGCCGTGGGACATGTGGGAGAGGGTGCTGCCAAGGATAATCATGGCGAAGAGGAAGGCGATGAAACCGGGACGGAAGCATTGCCAGACCTTCGGATCAGGAAGCTGTGATATGCGGTTCAGGTTTCTTTTGCAACTGGGGCCGAATATAAAGCGTACTTTTAACACGCCGATTCCAATCCCCAGAATAGGTGATAGCCAGTTCCAGTAGTTATCCGGTTGCAGTGATATTGCTTCTAGCAGTAGTTCTGAGCCCTTGGCGATGAGTACAAATCCACCGCTGACCCAGACCAGGGCGGAGATGATCTTCAGCAGACGGTGTGAGGTTGAGAAGATGCTAGCCATGTTCGGTGTTCAGCCAAATCTCAGGTTCTATCTCCACGGCCTCAGTGCCGTCCGACATCCAGATCTGTCCATCCTGGATGGTGAATTGTAGTTGCATGTTGCGTGTTACCATCTGGGCCATTGAGCTACTCGCACCGGCGGGCAGGCGAATTACCGTCAGGTTGTTGAAGCGTTCTAGTTTGTCTTTTACCTGTTGCCACCAGACGCTGGCGCTTCTGTCATCGTAGCAGTAGATGACAACCTGTTTAGCCCGACCACAGGCCTTGCGGATGCGCTTTTCATCTGGCTGGCCCAGATCAATCCACAGTTCGATCTCATCGCTTAGGCTCTTGTGCCACAGCTCTGGTTCGCCCTCGCTGCTCAGGCCTTTGGTGAAGGCTAGATCTTCGTTTGCATGCCGGGCAAAGGCCAGTATGCGTACCATCATACGTTCGTCTGTCTCTGAGGGGTGACGGGCGATGGTCAGCGCGTGGTCTTGGTAGTAGTTGCGGTCCATGTCGGAGATCTGGATCTCCGCTTTGAAGATGGTTGCTTTAAGTGCCATAGAGTGATTTTGCTGAAATGAGTTGTTTGTTACAAAAGTTGCAGCAATTCTAGTCCATCGTAAAACAGGGTTAGTGCAAGAATTGCCAATACTATTCCCAAGGCGCGCATTATATAGATGTATACATTGCCTGACAGAAAAGTTTTTGATTTCCCTACCAGTATGGCCAGTGTGATCTTGCTGCCTACCAATAGCAGATAAAAGCTGCCGAGAAATATAATGACGGTAGTGACACCTATTTCCAGAGCGTTGCTGATTATGGTCGCACCCACGGTCAGCCAGAAAAGATACGGGTGTGGGCTGAGCAGGTTGACCAGTATCCCTTTGCTCAGAGACTTTGGTTTGCTTTGACGAATATCCAGTTCAACTACATTGGCCTTTATTGCGGAATAGCCCATGTATAAAACAACTGCACCTCCAATCAAAGAGATGATTCCCAGGATGCCATGAAAGTCTGAAAGTTTTGTCGCCAGATATAAAGTGGCCGCAATGATGGGGAGGTCTGTGATTATTGGAGCGATTGCAACCTTAATGCCTGACCTGACATCGTGTTGCATGGTTTCAGATATCACCAGTGTCAGCAGTGGCCCCGGGGCGAAGCCAGCGGATAGACCAAGAACTACGCCCAGGGCAAGAAAGCTGATCATCGGTATGTATTTCTATGCTGAGTTCTTGTCCCGGTATCTCGCAGTTATTTGCAATCCCCGAGACGCTTGCCGCTCATCTTTGAACTCATCAGCATGCCTTGTGAATTAACCTCGACCTCTCCATGGGCGCTGTCACCGTTGTAGAACATCTTGCCAACACTGGCAACCGGACCTTGGGAGGTAGTACAGGTCATGGCCCAGTTAACCTGGTTTCTGCTGGTTTTTAGATTCTTTATTTTGCATTCCTGGCCGGGTTTTTTTGTTGCCGGTACCAAGTCATCCTTGGTAAGACACCTGCGGTTAACCTGTGGCGGTATCGTCATACCAGAGCCAGGCATATTCATTTGGGCGGTCCACTCCCAGAGACCTGGATTCATGTTGACCTCTTCTGCGTTGGCAATTCCAATAAAGCAACAAACAGCGGTAAACATGGCGGCTTTTATTTTCTGTGACATGATCTTCTCCGTTTCAGATTAGGCTCAAGGATTTCTTTGTTTCTGTTTGCACCAATAAAGGATTCTATCTTTTTTGTGTGGCTATTGGTATGAACTGGTTTTTGGTTTAAAGAATACGCTCTATTGGCACCCCCAGTGGTAATCGGTCAAAGCGGATAAATGCATCCGACGTGGTATCTGAACCTGTCACAACCCTAAAGCTCATCCTGGGTTCTTTCGTTGCTGATGAGTTGCATCGTTGCGTCTGTGGTTGTGGGCGGCATATATGATTAGCTTTCTTGACAGTCGTAAGCTACGAGCTTAGCCTTTCCAGCCCTTTCTTAGATATTTAGGTTTTATAACAGGCATGAAGAGTCTCTGGAACGAAATTGATGCGGCAAGCTGTGAAAATGAACTGCAGCTTAGGGTCTACACATCGCGTCTGTTGGGCAGTAATCCTGAACTGGTGCTGCATGGCGGTGGCAATACCTCGGTCAAGATTCGGGAGACCAATCTGGTAGGCGAAGAGGAAGATATCCTCTATGTAAAAGGTTCAGGCTGGGATCTTGCCACCATTGAAACCCCTGGTTTTACTCCCATACGCATGGCCCATCTGTTAAAGCTGGCCAAACTGGAATCGCTTTCTGATATACAGATGGTGAATGAACTAAAGACCCAGCAGATCATTGCCAGTGCGCCGACCGGATCGGTTGAGGCCATCCTGCATGCGGTGCTGCCGTTTAAGTATGTGGATCATACTCACGCCAATGCGGTGGTGACCGTCACCAATCTCCCCGGTGGAGAAGACCGCATCCGCGAGATTTATGGAGATGAAGTCGTTGTAGTTCCCTATGTTATGCCTGGGTTCGATCTGGCTCGTATGGTTACTGAGCGCTATACCGCTGAGGCGACGGCGAAGACCAGGGGCATTGTGCTTATGAGTCACGGTATCTTCTCTTTTGCGGATGATGCCCGCACGTCATATGAGACCATGATTGAATTGGTGGATCGGGCCGAGCAATATCTGAAGAACAAAAATGCCTGGGAGTTGCCCAGAAGCGAGTCGGATGAGTTTAGGCCTCTGGAAATTCAGCAGGTGGCAGAATTGAGAAGAGAGGTTTCTATAGCTGCTGGCAATGCAATGTTGCTGTCTATAGATAGCTCACCAGAAGCCATCTCTTTTTGTCGGCACGATGATCTGGATCGAATCAGTCAACAAGGTCCAGCGACCCCTGATCATGTGATTCGCACCAAGCGGATTCCTATGCTGGGGCGGGATGTTTCTGCGTATGTAGATGCATATGCCAAATATTTTAAAGAGAACGAATCTAATGCAAGACAGGAAGTAAGCATGCTGGACCCTGCTCCCAGAGTGATACTGGATCGTGATTTTGGAATGCTCACGGTTGGTAGAAGTATCAAAGATGCAGATATAAATGCAGATATCTATCTTCATACCATGCAGATAATCCAACGGGCAGAACTGGCAGATAGCTGGACGGCTTTGCCAGCAGATAAGATCTTTGAAGTGGAGTACTGGGAGCTGGAGCAGGCCAAGCTGCGCAAGGGCGGGGCTACTCCAGAACTGCAGGGAGAGGTTGCTTTGGTAACAGGTGCCGCATCCGGCATTGGTAAGGCGTGTGTTGCCTCTCTGCTTGCCCGCGGCTCTGCAGTTATCGGGCTTGATCTGGATGCATCTATAGAAACAATGTTTGGCTCACCAGCATTCTTAGGTCTGGTATGTGATGTGACCAACCGTGATGCGGTAAACCAGGCCCTGAAAAGTGGAGTAAAGAGGTTTGGTGGATTGGATATGCTGATCCTGAACGCCGGTATGTTTCCTGGAGGTGCAAAAATCTCTGAGTTGGATGATGAGCTATGGCGCAAGGTGATGAGCGTGAATCTGGACGCAAATATGTCCTTGATGCGTGACTGTTATCCACTGCTGAAGCTGGCTCCGAATAACGGCAGAGTGGTGGTGATCGGATCCAAGAACGTACCAGCACCCGGGCCTGGAGCTGCGGCTTATTCGGCCTCCAAGGCGGCGCTGAATCAGCTTGCCAGAATTGCTGCTTTAGAGTGGGGTTGTGATGGTATTCGGATAAATATCCTGCATCCAGATGCGGTGTTCGATACTGGTATCTGGAGTGAAGAGGTGTTGAAGAACCGTGCAGATCACTATGGAATGACGGTACAGGAGTACAAGACCAAGAATCTGTTGCAAACAGAGATAAGCTCTAAAGATGTGGCTGAGCTTGCGGTAGCTATGTGTGGACCACTGTTTGCTAAGACCACCGCCGCCCAGGTTCCGGTCGACGGTGGTAATGACAGGGTTGTCTAGGAGCTATTTCTTGAGTGCGCCCATCGCTGCGGTGAAGCCATTCAGTGACACGGGAAAGGCAAGTTCTTTTTGTTGAGGGGTAAAGAAGGCGACGCGTAGCATTTTGCCGCCCTTCATCATACCTATCAGCTTCGTGTCCAAAATTACCCTGGCCTGACAGCCGTCCTGGATACACTGTACGTAAGGAGCTCTTGCAGCCTCGCCTCCTTCGTCAATTTTGAGTTGGATCCCGGCTGGCAAAAACACGCCCAGAGGCAGAGTGATAACCATGACCGGTTTATCAATCTTCGGGGGATAGGCAATGGTGATGTCAGAGATCTTCTTATTGTTTTCCTTGTTTGTGACTCTCTGGAATACGAAGCATATCTCCTGATTAAATCCCTTTGGCGTCTCGCATTTATAGCCCCAGTCCTTGTAGTTCGTGGCCTTTTCTGCTGCCGCCAGCTGAAATGGAACTGCGATCAAGCAGAACAAGATGGCCCTAATCAGGCTGGTTTGTAGTGAATGAATGGACATTTATTAATTCCTGTTGTTTTTACATCGAATTTATTTGTAGTTCGGAATCTAGCATAAACCATATGTCTTGATGAATTCCATTGTACTTTAGAAAAATAGTAAAAAGATTGAGATTTACTGGAAATGGGTTTGGGGTTATCAGTTCTTTCACTGCAATCAATTGCCGGTATGCGGCAATATATGAATTAAGAATAAAATTCATATGCGATCTAACTTTTTGATAATAAGGCATAAAAATAATAACTATCTTTTAGCGACACACTATATTTCGGCTGTTTTTTCACTGGTCTGAAATTTGCAGCTTTAAGGACATTGATATCTCTATTCATAACTCAGCCGAGATTCCGTGGCTGTTGGAGGCGATTATGTCCTTGTCAAGATTGGTAATTCTTTTGTTCTTCTCTATCCTGATTCTGTTCTCTGCTCCTGCTGTGTCGAAGGAGCCGGGTTGGTCTGACTACCGCGTTCTACTTAAGCGATATGTTAGATCTGGTGTCCATAAAGGTGTGCGAGTTAACTGGGTTGATTACTCTGGCATTGCTCAAGATCCACGCTGGCCGAAGGTTTTAGACCGGTTGGCAAAGTATCCAGAGCACAAACTCAGGACCAGGAACGAACGTCTGGCCTTTTATATCAATGCCTACAACATCATGACCATAAAGCTCATCGTAACCAATTGGCCTCTGAAAAGTATCAGGGATCTGGGTAATATTTTTGTTCCGGTATGGAAGAAGAAAGCGGGTGTGGTTGCTGGTAAATCTGTATCTTTGAGTGATATGGGAGAGAGTAAGTTACGCCCATTAGGTGAGTTGCGTAGCTATTTTGCTCTGGCCTGCGGTTCTACCAGTTGTCCTGATCTACGCAGACAGCCATATATCGCAAGACAGCTCAATCGTCAGTTGGATGATCAGGCAAGACGATTTCTCAATAACAGGAATAAGGGTCTTGCCAGAAGTACAGGAAAGGTCCGGGTGTCAAAACTGTTTTCTTGGTTTAAGCAGGATTTCAAAAAGGCTGGAGGGGTGAGGGCGTTTGTCGAACGTTACAAGGATCTTCCAGACAAGATCACTTTGCGTGCCGACTTGCCATATAACTGGAGCGTGAATGGTGGTTAGAGGGTCTGGGCTGTAACGTCTACATACAGTTTGATATTTTGCCCTGGTTTCAGGTATTTCCCCTCAAGGCTGTTCCACTTCTTGAGATCAGCCACTCTCACTCTGAAACGCTGGGCGATGGTTGAGAGGGAGTCTCCCTCCCGCACCCGGTAGTGTACGGAATTGCGGGTAGCGGGCGGTCGTACATCCATAACGGGAGGTAGTCGCACGCTTGCGTTGGCCTTAAAGGTTTTATCATCTACCCATATCACCAGCTTTTGTCCCAGTCTTAGGGTGTCTCCTGGTGCCATACCATTCCATCTGGCAATCTTTTTATGACTGACTTTGTAGGTTTTTGCTAGATCCCAGAAGTTGTCCCCAGTTTCTACTATATGTTCTATGCGCTTGCCCTTGTGTTTTCTGTTCTGAATCTTTTGTTTGCGTTTGTCTGCACTCAAGACATAGTGGTTGAGTGATTTAGTGGACATGGGGATTACTAGATATTTTCCGGCGCGGATGCTGTTGTTGCCAAGCTTGTTGGCTTGTCTTATCAGATCTGAGGTGGTGCCATGTTTTTGAGCTATGGTGCTTAGGCTGTCACCGCTGTTAATCTTGTAACGCTTCCAACGAATTCGTTCGTCTGGTTTAAGCTGAGCCAGTTTTTGGGTGAACTCATCAACTTTTGCAACCGGCAGGTTGAGGCGATGCGGGCCGTCAGGCGCGGTTGCCCAGCGGTTAAAACCAGGGTTGAGCATGTAGAGATCGTCTGTGGTCATGCCTGCCATATCTGCAGCCAGGGCTAGATCCAGTTGCGATCCAATATCTACCGACGCAAAGTAAGGTTTGTCTGGTATGGGCTTCAGGGATATGCCGTATTTATCGGAGTTACTGATTATCTTGCTTAGGGCCAATAATCGTGGGACGTAGTCACAGGTTTCGCGGGGAAGATCAAGAGACCAGAAGTCTGTAGGTTTGCCCTTGCGTTTATTTGTGGCGATGGCTCGTGACACTGTTCCGCCACCTGAGTTGTAAGCGGCGAGTGCCAGTTCCCAGTCCCCATCAAAGCGCTTGGCCAGAGACTCCAGGTAATCGAATGCTGCTTTGGTGGAGGCAACCACGTCACGCCTGCCGTCATACCACCAATTCTGTTTAAGTTTGAAGTGACGTCCTGTAGCTGGGACAAACTGCCATAGACCGGCCGCTCTGCCATGGGAATATGCGAATGGACGGTAGGCGCTTTCTACTGCTGGTAAGAGCACCAACTCCGTCGGCAGACCGCGCTTCTCTGCCTCTTGAGTTATGAAGTGTATATAGGGCGTTGCGCGTTCCTGCAACCGGTCGATGTAAGAGTCATGCTTTTTGTACCAGTTGATATGCTTAGTCACCAACTTATTTTCTGGTGTTTTTAGCCTGAGGCCTTTGCGGACTCGCTGCCAGAGATCATTTTCCAGAACCAGCTCTATTTCCCTGGTGCCATCATCTCCTACTGCGATGGTTCCAGTGTCTTCAATGATATCTGGTGAGTCTGATGTTTTGGTTGTTTTGGTGTTCTGGGAGTTTAAGTCCTGGGTGTTATCGCCTCTTATCAGGCTATCTATATTGCACCCGGAAATGCTGAATATTGCAGTAATTACAAAAGCTGAACGGGATAAATAATGAATTGGCATATAATTGGCTGTCCCATTCTGTCTACTTGCGTATATGAACCAGAGAAAACACGAACGGAGGACTATACTGAATAGTTCTGTGCTTTTCCAACAGAAGTAAGCTGCTAATAAGTCCATCCCGAATTTTTCATAGAGGTAAAATGAAAGGTAGTGTTTTGATACTTTCTTTTATTATCAATTGGTTGCGGCATTTAAATGCGTTGGAATAGCCAAGTGTCATTGGAGTATCAGAATAACTCAAAAGTTATATAAAACATCGCTGGCCTTCTAGTTATTTGCCAGTATCATAGTTCACTTGCTCTCTCATCTTTGTGCAAGCTTTCTTGGAAGCTATGAACAGAAAACATTTTTGCAAATCTGAACAGGAACTTGCTGACAGCCTGAAGGAGTGGTTTGGTCAGCAGCCTGGACAGGGGTTTCTGGATCAGGAAAATGCCTGCCTGGCTGAGCTTATGCCAAAGCTTTTCGGGTACTATTTAGTGCAGTTGGGTATGGCTGGAAGTTACGATGAGGTCATGGAAGATTGTCGTATTGGTAGCTGCTTGGTGCTAGCGGCCAATAGTACGGCTAATCAGATAAAGATTGATGCTCAAGTGGACCTGCCGCAGTTGCCTATAGCAACTGATAGCGTGGACGCAGTACTGGTACCACATACTCTGGATTTCACACCGGATCCGCACAGGGTTCTTCGGGAGATTGAAAGGATCTTAATTCCAGAAGGGCGCATCATAATATCCGGCTTCAATCCATGGAGTATGTGGGGGGGGTATAAGCTGCTGTTGCAGCACAAGGGAAAGATTCCATGGTGTGCTCAGTTTATATCTGTATTACGCCTGCAGGACTGGTTGCGGTTGCTGGATTTTAATGTGGAACTTGTTAAACCGATAATGTTTCGACCGCCACTACAGAGCGAAACTATGATGAATCGGCTGATGTTTCTTGAGCGCATTGGTCCAAAATATTGGCCATTTTTTTCAGCAGGCTATGTGGTTCAGGCGGTCAAGAGGGTGTCTACATTCACCCCGGTACGATCAGGCTGGAGAAAGCGTACACGGGTATTAGGCGGTAAGTTGATAGAACCAACAACGAGAAATTATGATAGATGAGAAGATAGAAATATTTACTGATGGCGCATGTCGTGGTAACCCGGGTCCAGGTGGCTGGGGCGCGGTTATGCGCTTTAGAGGTAAAGAGAAACAGTTATACGGCGGCGAGGGCGATACCACTAATAATCGCATGGAGCTGAAGGCGGTAATAAAGGCCCTGGAGGAGCTAACCAGGCCGACGTCAGTACGTGTAACCACTGATTCCCAGTATGTAAAGAAGGGCATTACCGAGTGGATTCATAACTGGAAACGCAATGGCTGGCGTACTGCAGCCAAGCAGCCGGTAAAAAATAGTGACCTATGGCGGGAGCTGGATGAGTTGGTATCCCGGCATGATGTGGCATGGGATTGGGTCAAGGGCCACAGCGGACATCCTGAAAATGAATTGGCAGATGCGTTGGCTAACAAAGGGATCGATGAATCCAAATGAAGATCAAGGTAAGGCTGTAAAATGCGCCAGATTGTACTAGATACAGAAACCACCGGATTGGAGCCCAAGGACCACAAGATCATCGAGATTGGCTGTGTCGAACTCATTGACCGGCGTCTGACCGGAAATATCTTCCATCAATATATTCAGCCGGACAGGGAGATAGATGTTGCCGCTATGGAGGTGCACGGCATTACCAATGAGTTTCTGGAGGATAAACCACGTTTTGGTGATATCGCCCAGGACTTCATGGATTACGTGTCAGGCGCTGAGCTAATAATCCACAACGCTCCATTTGATGTGGGTTTTATAAACCAGGAGTTGTCCCGCCTGGGTAGCAACTGGGAAAAGTTAGATAAGTATTGCAGCATCATCGATAGCCTGGTGTTGGCCAAGAAAGCCCATCCGGGTCAAAGAAACAGTCTTGACGCCCTATGTAAGCGCTATGAAATAGATAACAGCCATCGGGAGCTGCATGGCGCTCTGTTGGATGCCGAGATCTTGTCCGACGTCTATCTGGCGATGACAGGTGGCCAGACGATGCTGATGCTGGACGGATTATCAGCGGGGGTGGATGGTTCAGGAGATGTGCTAATTAGGCGCATTCCTGAAGATCGGCCAATGCTTACAGTGGTTGCAGCGGGTGAGCAGGAGTTGCAGGCGCACAATCAGCGCCTGGAAGCTATTGATAAGGCATCCGGTTTTTGCGTGTGGCTGGGTGGTCCTGAGCAGTAGCTCGCTAGGCTTGTTTTTCCCGGCCGCGTTGACCGCCGCCGTTAAATAGTTCCTTCAGCCGGTCCAGATCCTTAAGCTGTACATGCTTGCGTTCCACATGCAGCAGGCCATCATCATGAAAGCGGGTAAACAGACGACTAACCGTCTCCACTGCCAACCCCAGATAACTGCCGATATCGTTACGCGACATGCTTAGGTAGAAGTCGGTCGCCGAGAAGCCGCGTTTTTTGAAGCGGCTTGAAAAATCAAGCAGGAATCCAGCCAATCGCTCTTCTGCGTTTTTACTGCCTAGAAGTGTAAGAAGGTTTGTCTCCTGAAAAATCTCTTTGCTCAGGAGACGGTACATCTGACGCTGAAGACCGGGAATGGATGAGCTTAGCTCCTCTAGGCGGTCAAAAGGTATTTCGCAAACAGCGGAGGTCTCCAGAGCTTTTGCGGAGCAGTGGTGAACGCCCTCTTCAATAGCGTCAAGTCCGATCAGTTCTCCTGGCAGATAGAACCCGGTTATCTGGTTGTTGCCGGCCTCTTTTCTGGTATAGGTCTTGATGGATCCTGACTTTATGGCGAATATGCTGCGGAATGGATCTCCCGCGTGGAAGATGTAATCCCCACGATGGACCGGGCAGCAGTGAGTTACCACGGATTCGAAAAGCTCTAGTTCCTTGGCACCCAGAAATTCCGGGAGTACGAGGGAAGCCACGTTACAAATCTCACAACGCACCTTCTTGCTATCTATCGATACAATTTTATTGTTAGTCACAGCCTTGACCTGTAAATTGGTCCATACGCGCATTTTGCAGTTTTAGTTGATTCAGATCAAGAAAAAACTGCTCCAGGTTATATGCCTATAAAATTTGTTGTTTAGTGGGTTGGTGCTGACTAATGTCCAGAGTTGACGGAATATCCAGATCTCCAATTAATCTAACAATAATATTTCTATCTAAACGTTGGATAATGAGCTGATATTCCATTGTGGAAGGGACAGTGTTCTGGTAACTTGTAATGCCGTCCTAGTAGCAATATTTCCACAACTAATTTAAGTAGGTTCCATGAGCAAATTTGTATTTATTACGGGCGGTGTTGTCTCCTCCCTGGGCAAAGGAATTGCGTCGGCTTCACTAGGCGCGTTGTTGGAGGCCCGGGGCCTCAAAGTCACCATGATCAAGCTGGATCCTTATATCAACGTGGATCCAGGCACCATGAGTCCATTCCAGCACGGCGAGGTTTTCGTCACCGAAGATGGTGCCGAGACGGACCTGGATCTAGGCCACTATGAACGCTTCGTGCGTACTACTATGGGGAAGAACAATAACTTCACCACAGGACAGATCTACGACAGCGTAATCCGCAAAGAGCGGCGTGGGGATTATCTGGGCGGTACGGTGCAGGTCATCCCTCATATTACCAATGAGATAAGAGAGAGCGTGCTACTGGGTGCGGGCGACTCGGACGTATGTCTGGTAGAGATTGGTGGAACTGTTGGTGACATCGAGTCCCTGCCATTTCTGGAGGCAATTCGCCAGATGGGTGTGGAGCTGGGACATGCCAATGCTTTGTTCATGCATCTGACCCTGGTTCCTTACATCAAGACCGCTGGCGAGGTAAAGACCAAGCCGACTCAGCACTCGGTAAAAGAACTAAGATCCATAGGCATTCAGCCAGATATCCTGTTTTGCCGCAGTGACCACCCACTCCCGGATGGAGAGCGCCGCAAGATCTCACTCTTTACCAATGTGGCGGAGGAGTCTGTTATTTCAGGTCCTGACGCGGACCATATCTACCTCATTCCACTGCAACTGCATGAGCAGTATCTGGACGAGATTGTGGTACGCCAGTTTGGCTTGAATGTACCGGCGGCGGATCTCTCTGAATGGAGACAGGTGGTTGATGGGCTGGAACGTGCCGATGGTGAGGTGAATATCGCTATGGTTGGCAAATATATGCATCTTACCGAGGCCTACAAGAGTCTTACTGAGGCGCTGATCCATGCTGGTATACACACTCTGTCAAAGGTAAAAATAACCTATGTGGATGCCGAGGACATAGAGTCAAACGGAACTGATTGTCTGAAGGATATGGACGCAATTTTGGTGCCTGGAGGTTTTGGCGACCGAGGGATCGAAGGTAAAATATCTACAGTACAGTTTGCTCGTGAGAACGGTGTGCCATACCTTGGAATATGCCTTGGCATGCAGGTTGCCGTTATAGAATATGCTCGCAATGTGGCTGGACTCGAAGGGGCCCACAGCACTGAGTTTAATCGTCAGACTCCCCATCCCGTTATAGCCCTGATCACGGAATGGCTGAATGCAGATGGTCAGACCGAGAAGAGAAGCGAAGACTCGGACATGGGTGGAACCATGCGTCTTGGTGGCCAGGAGTGTCGTCTGGTTGCAGGGAGCCATGCTCAGGAACTATATGGAACTCAGGTGATTATGGAACGTCATCGTCATCGCTACGAATTCAACAACAAATACCTGGAGATCCTGGAACAGGCTGGCCTAAAAATATGTGGTCGTTCCATGGATGGCAGACTCATGGAAATGGTGGAGATACCAGAGCATCCCTGGTTTATTGCCTGTCAGTTCCATCCTGAATTTACCTCAACCCCAAGAGACGGACATCCTCTGTTTACCGGGTTCGTCAAGGCAGCTTTAGAGTATAAAAGTAAGATGTGCCGAGTGGCTGAAAAGGTATGAGGCTCTGTGACTTTGAGGTCGGTCTGGACCAGCCACTGTTCCTGATCTCGGGGCCATGTGTCATAGAGAGTGAAAAACTTATTCTGGATACGGCCCAACGCTTGAAAGATATTACCGACGGGCTGGGCATAAACTTTATATTCAAGTCCTCCTTCGACAAGGCCAACCGTTCATCTGGTGAGAGTTATCGCGGACCAGGAATAGAAGAGGGTCTGCGAATTCTACAGCGGGTTCGGGAGCAGGTCGGGGTGCCAGTATTGACCGATATCCATGAAGATACCCCTCTGGATGAGGTGGCAGACGTGGTGGATGTGTTGCAAACGCCGGCATTCCTCTGCCGCCAGACCAATTTTATCCAGGCTGTGGCAGCCTTAGGTAAACCGGTAAATATCAAGAAGGGACAGTTTCTGGCACCTTGGGACATGCAGCATGTTGTTGCTAAGGCCAAGGCCGCGGGTAATGAGCAGATAATGGTGTGTGAACGCGGAGCATCATTTGGATACAACAACCTAGTGTCGGATATGCGCTCCCTTGCGGTGATGCGCGAGACCGGTTGTCCGGTTGTTTACGATGCAACACACTCGGTACAGCTACCCGGCGGGCAAGGGAGTAGCTCTGGCGGTCAGCGCGAGTTTGTCCCGGTGCTGGCGCGTGCTGCCGTAGCGGCCGGGGTGTCTGGTCTTTTTATGGAGACCCATCCAGATCCTGATCAGGCTCTGAGTGACGGCCCCAATTCATGGCCTCTGGATGCCATGGAAGCGTTGCTGGAGACGCTGCAACTAATTGACCACACGGTCAAACCGAACAGATTGTAATAGTTACAATTCAGATCTACAGAATCAGTTTTAGCATAACAATCATAATCTGGATTTAACTGGTCGATGTACCCTGTTACCAGATAGACATCAGGAGATAATAATGTCTGAAATAGTTGATATTCGTGGTCGCGAGATAATTGATTCACGAGGCAATCCAACCGTAGAGGCCGATGTGGTCACAGCCGATGGTGCCATCGGACGTGCTGTTGCCCCTTCGGGTGCCTCCACCGGTTCGCGCGAGGCTCTGGAGCTTAGGGATGGCGATAAGTCTCGTTTCCTGGGCAAGGGTGTTCTGAAGGCAGTAGGTAATATTGCTGGTGAACTGAATGAATCTCTGAAAGGTATGGAGGTCTCTGATCAGGAGGCTCTGGACCGCAAAATGATTGAGCTGGACGGCACCGAGAACAAAGACCGTCTGGGCGCAAATGCCATCCTGGCTGTATCTCTGGCTGCAGCCCACGCTGCCGCCCAGGAAAGCTGTCAGCCACTATATCGCTATCTTTCGCCAGGACCTTACCGTATGCCAGTGCCGATGATGAATATCATCAACGGTGGTGCCCATGCCGACAATAGCGTGGATATTCAGGAGTTTATGATTCTGCCCACCGGAGCTCCGTCCGTACGTGAGGCGATTCGTTATGGTGCCGAGGTATTCCATTCTCTGAAGAGTGTGCTGAAAGGACGAGGTCTGAACACCGCCGTGGGTGACGAGGGTGGCTTTGCCCCCGATCTGCCGTCAAATGAAGCCGCTATTGAGGTGATTCTTGAGGCCATCGACAACGCTGGATTCAAGATTGGTAGCGATATGTATTTGGGACTGGATGTTGCCAGTTCTGAGTTCTATAAAGATGGCATGTATGATCTAGCCTCAGAAGGACGCAAGTTTGACGCCGCCGGCTTTGTGGATTATCTGGCGTCTTTGGCCGATCGCTACCCGATCATCTCCATCGAAGATGGCATGGACGAGAGTGACTGGGACGGCTGGAAACTACTTACCGAAAGATTGGGAGACCGTATTCAACTGGTGGGTGATGACCTATTTGTGACCAATACTAAGATCCTGCAACGCGGTATTGACCAGAGTATTGCCAACTCTATCCTGATCAAATTCAACCAGATCGGAACTCTGACTGAGACTATGGAAGCCATTCGCATGGCCCACGATGCCGGGTATTCGGCAGTAATCTCGCATCGTTCCGGCGAGACCGAGGACACCACTATTGCCGATCTGGTAGTGGCTGCAAATACCGGCCAGATCAAGACCGGTTCACTCAGCCGTTCCGACCGGATAGCCAAGTATAATCAGTTGATGCGAATCGAAGACCAGCTGGGTAAAGATGCTGTCTACGCCGGTATGGGTGCCTTTCCTGCAGGAGTCACTGGCTAGAATTGTTCGCACCTTAAATATGCGACTTCTCATCGGGATTTTGGTACTTCTGCTACTGGTGCTCCAGTACCGCCTCTGGGTGGGAGAGGGGAGTCTGGCTGAGGTGCACGCTCTGCGCCAGGAAGTGGCGGTGCAGAGGGCTGAACTGGAGGCGATGCAGCAACGCAACAACGCCCTGCGTGCCGAGGTCAAGGATCTGAAAAAAGGACTGGACGCAGTCGAGGAGCGCGCCCGTAGCGAGTTGGGTATGATTCGCGATAGCGAGGAGTTCTATCAGATAATCAACGTCCCAAAAGAGAAATCCAAATGAGCCGGATACGCTACTGGGCTGTGGTTCCTGCGGCCGGTATTGGGCGCAGAATGGGTAGTGAAATACCCAAACAGTATCTGCCTCTCAATGGCCGTCCGGTAATTGAACATACCCTGGAGACCCTGCTTGCCTGCCAGCGTCTGGATGGAGTCTATGTGGCCATCTCACCAGAGGATGAGTGGTGGGGTGATACGTCTGTAGCCACCGACCCCAAGATTGTCCGGGTGAATGGTGGAGCCGAACGTTGTCATTCAGTTCTTAATGCCTTGAGATTGCTGCAACAAACAGCCGCGCCTGAAGATTGGGTGCTGGTGCATGATGCAGCCAGGCCCTGTCTGCGTTCAGAAGATCTTAATCGTCTTGTTGATGCTCTACAGAATCATCCGGTTGGCGGACTGCTGGGAGTGCCGGTTCGCGACACCATGAAACGTATCAGGGATGGCCTGAAAGTAACAGAAACTGTTTCAAGAGAGGATCTATGGCATGCCTATACACCCCAGATGTTTCGATTGGGTGCGCTGCAAAAGGCCTTGGATGATTCACTTAGCAAGGGTATAGCGGTAACTGATGATGCGAGTGCCATGGAATTGGTTGGGGAAAAACCGCTAATGGTTGAAGGGCACGATGATAATATAAAAATCACCCGACCAGAGGATCTGTCTCTGGCGGCATTTTACCTGAACCAACAAAGGGGAGAGTGATGCGAGTTGGACATGGATTTGATGCCCATCGTCTTGGATCTGGATTAAAACTGGTTCTGGGTGGGGTCGAGATAGAACATGATCATGGCCTGATCGCACACTCCGATGGCGATGTACTGATTCACGCCCTGTGTGATGCCTTATTGGGAGCGGCATCTATGGGGGATATCGGTAGGCACTTCCCCGATACTAGCGATGACTTCAAAGATATCGACAGCCGTATCCTGCTGCGCCAAGTGGTATACATGATCAGAGATAGCGATCGTTCCATCCTGAATGCAGATATGACAATAATTGCTCAGGCACCTAAGCTGGCACCATATCTTGACGAGATGCGGGCGAACCTGGCGGAAGATATGCTAATCCCAGAAACCCAGGTAAATATCAAGGCAACTACTACCGAGGGCATGGGTTATGCCGGGCGTGGTGAAGGTATTGCCGCCCATGTAGTGGTGCTTCTGAGTGGATGAGCTTCCCCCCACCTCCAGGTTTGGCACAGTCACCAGCCTTCCCCATGCCTTAGGCCAATCAAAAGCTACTGCAGTAATTCGCAGTCAGCCGGAAGATTTCCAAGTAGATGAGACGCTGAGCTTCCAACCGGAGGGTGAGGGCGAGCACATGTTATTGCGCCTGCGTAAACGCAATACCAATACAGACTGGTTGGCACAGCAACTGGCAGTGTTCGTGGGAACATCAGGTCGGGATGTGGGGTATGCCGGTTTGAAGGATCGCGACGCAGTCACCAGTCAGTGGTTTTCTGTACGGATTCCGTCCGGAGTAGAACCGGACTGGAGCCAGCTGGAGTCAGATGAGGTACAAGTGCTGGAGGCGGTAAGGCATAGGCGCAAGCTGCGGCGCGGAGCTTTGGCGCAAAACAGATTCTGTCTGCGTCTTCGTGATTTGGAGGGAGATACTTATGACATCGAACAGAGGCTGGAGCGTATATCCATCCAGGGTGTCCCAAACTATTTTGGCGAACAGCGCTTTGGGCATGACCAGAAAAATCTGGCCAAGGCAAATCAGCTTTTTTCGGGTGATTTGAAAAAGGTTACTAAACATAAACGTGGCATCTATCTCTCTGCTGCCCGCTCCTACCTATTTAATTTGATTTTGGCCGGACGGGTGGAGCAGGGCAGTTGGAATCAGGCACTATCTGGCGATCTCATGTTGTTGGATGGCAGTCGTTCTCACTTCCCAGTCTCAGAAGTCGATGAGGTTATTCGGCAGAGAATGGTCGATCTGGATATTCATCCCACCGGCCCGCTTTGGGGTAAGGGCCAGCAGCAGATAGCTGGTACAGCGGAAGAACTGGAGCGAGTTATATTAGATAATCATAAGGAATGGACTGCTGGTTTAATTAGGCTAGGTTTAAATCATGATCGTAGAGCCTTACGTGCAAGGGTCATTGATCTTAGATGGAACTGGATGGATCAAAAAAATCTGGAGATAAGCTTCGGACTAAATCCAGGAAGCTACGCTACCATGGTATTGCGGGAAGTCATTTCGGTTGCTTAAGTCTCGTCGATCATCCTTCTAATAAACTGCTCCACCTAAGTGCTGGAAACGGAAAACTCCATCCATTCTGATCGATTATCGCAATCTTCCCGCATTTCATCACTGGAATTGTGGAACTCTTGCGGCCGTAGCGACAAAGTTGGTGAAAATCTACTATCATTACTTTGCTTATTAGTTCATAAGGCTTATTCCTAGAGAGTTTATCCACTTTGATATATCCAATTCGGTGGTCTTGTGAACTTAGGCATGGACTGGGTTGCTGCTGAGTGAAAATATGTGGAATGAGAAGGGTGGTCGTTTCATACCATTTTAGTGTGTTTTCAGAATGTTAGTCGGGATGTGTATGACATTGAGACTTAGATTCGCATATTAATAACTGAACTGGTATGACAAATATCATAAAATAGGCTACATTGTAGCGGGCGTTAGGAGAGCTGGTATTCGTCATCTTAACGCGGAAAACGGTAGCCAAGTTTTACAAGTAAAGTCTATACAAGGGAGATAGTCTGATGGTACTCAAGGTTGAAGGCAGAACAATAGCGGTGGATGAAGATGGTTTTCTGGTTAACCCCAATGATTGGACAGAGGATGTGGCAGAAATAATTGCCAGGAATGAGGGATACCAGCTTAAAGACGATCACAAAGGGTTTGTGAACTATACGCGTCAATACTGGGATAAGAATGCCATGCATCCAACCCTGAGTGTTGTGGTCAAGGAGATTGGCGGCAGTATCGGCAAGACGCCACACGATTGCAAAATACTTACTGACCATCTGAATATGATCTTTCCAAAAGGTCCCATTCGACAGCTATGTAAACTGGCTGGTCTACCAAGGCCGGGTTCATAGGGTTAGAAATGTTTTGGCTTACTTCATCGCTTCTGGTTTTTTTTAGCAGAGCGCAGTAGCGCGTAGACTGCCCCGGTTCCACCGTCACGCGGGGTTGCCGAGCAGAAAGCCAGCACATCATGACGTTGACGTAACCAGAGATTAACATTTTGCTTCAATACCGGTTGTTTATCCTCAGAGCCATAGCCTTTACCATGAATTATGCGAACACAGCGTAATCCTCTGCGGTGGCATTCACGGAAGAATTGCTTAAGAGCGCTGTGGGCGTGGCGGGCTGTGAGTCCATGCAGATCAAGCTCTAGCTCTATCTCTAGTCTTCCGCGGCGCAGATCCTGAAATACCCGTTTCTGTAATCCAGGACGCAGAAATGATAATAGGTCGCCCGTCTCTACCTCAGTCTCCGATAGATTATTCTGCATTACCAGCTCATCATCAGGTTCGTGATGATGTATCGGGTATGGAGGTAGGCGTTTGCGCCACGGCTTTATCTTGTCATGTTCCAGGGGGGCCGCATCGCGCATCATCTCAAGGAAAAGTTCTTTATCCTCGACTTTTTTCGTAGGGTCTTCTGACATGTTGTGGTTTGTCCCAGGGCCGACACTCTAACCGTACTCTGATATAGTCTACCAATATCCCGTTTTAGGGTATTTGATTAGCTTACAGTCGGTACTGTGCGAATGTTAACATGTACGTACCGGGATGGATTATTTACGGTAAGTTATGTCCTCAATAAATTTTATAAATGGTGTTAGCCAGTTTTCGGGTGTTGTGTTTATTGTATGAGAATCCTCCTTAGTAATGATGATGGCTATAGGGCACCAGGGCTGGAGATTATGGCCCAAAGTCTGACAGATATTGCCGAAATTATAGTAGTCGCACCGGAGCTGGATCGTAGTGGTGCCAGTAATTCCCTGACCCTTACAAGCCCAGTGCGTGCTCACACTGAGCCTAACGGGTTCATCCGGGTGGATGGTACTCCCACTGATTGCGTGCATCTGGCGATTACAGGCTTGTTGGAACAAGAGCCTGATATGGTAATAGCTGGCATAAATTCAGGCTCCAACATGGGAGATGATGTCCTCTATTCTGGCACGGTTGCTGCTGCAACTGAGGGTCGTTTTCTTGGCCTTCCCGCAATAGCCATCTCCATGACCTCATCAAATCCCAAGCACTACGCAACAGGTGCCAGAGTAATCCGTGAGATGGTTCTGCTATTGCAAAAACACCCACTGCCATCAGATACCATTCTCAATATAAATGTGCCAGATCTTCCTTATGATGAGATTAGAGGATACAAGTCAACTCGTCTTGGGCATCGGCATAAGGCTGAACCGGTGGTAAAGTCCAAGGATCCTCGTGGTAATACCATATACTGGGTAGGACCTGCTGGAGCTGAACAGGATGCGGGTCCGGGTACGGATTTTTATGCAATCAGGGAAGGGTATGTTTCTGTTTCCCCGCTCCAGGTTGATCTTACAAATCACGCTGCTCTCAACATAATAGGCGACTGGCTGTCGGGGGCGAGTGAATGAGCCGGGCGCAACACCGCGGTATCGGCATGACATCGATGCGGACTCGTAATCGTCTGATTGAGCGTCTGCGTGAGGAGGGCATCAAAAGTCAGGCTGTGCT
>RRYU01018102.1_pt1 | contig 32406 bp, 34 predicted proteins | sample 2162651 | NCBI WGS metagenome assembly RRYU01 (sample SAMN10267283, study PRJNA491782) | microbial mat metagenome | isolation source: biomat in the production well | place: Japan: Minami-Kanto gas field, natural gas well KTG3 | collected 2017-06 | reverse complement strand
GGGGGGGCCTGTCCGGTCACCTTTCGGAACAGATGCAGAAGGGTTCCCGGACTGAGCGAATGGGTGCTCAACGCGATCTCGGGCTGCGAGCGTACCGGAACCAATACAAAGGGTGCCGGGCCGGTCGATGCAGCATCGACAAAGATGACTCGCTCACACGCCTCGAGGTCCAGGATGTGCTCGATCTGAAGCTGGAAGTCAGTCAGGAGGAGGATCCTAGAGCGATCCAGAGTCGGGGCCATACTCAGGCGATCGATGAGACAAGGCCCCAGGGCATCATCTCCACGCGAGGGATTCCCGCAGGCCAGGATCAACAGCCTACTCATCGCGATGGGCCGAGGCACGCTTGGCCCTCGACCTTGGTTGCATACGTGTCATGTCGTTTTCAGACGGCCATGAGTTGGGAACGACAGGTCAAGGCATACTCTACACCCTGGCTCCGGTCGTCAGAACCCTTCTCGCGATGTTCGTCTTTGATGCAGGGAAGCGATGATCAAACCGCCGGATTCGTCTACCGCTGTTGCAGGGTGCCTGCGGGCGGAACCGTCTTGGGTCGGTTCGGGCGATCCTCACGGCACCAACCGGCCCAGGAGCCGTCACCGATCGATAGTAAGGCAGTGACGGCTCCATCCTGTTTCGAGCACCGAGTCTGAGGGGAAAGGTTGACAGGCACCCTATCGCATGCTCAACTGAGTACTAAAATCAGTACGGAAGCACGCATGAACTGCATTCCAGCCCAGGACATCAAGCGCCGTGGGATATCCGCCGTTGACGAGGCACTTCGCGACGGCCCGGTCCATGTCATCAAAAACAACCGCCCGAGCTATGTCGTGCTCACCGAAGCGGCTTATGCAGCGCTTCTGGAAAGCTCCCGGGACGCCGCCAGGGCGCACTTGCGAGAGTCCATCAAAGACTTTGAGGCCGGTCGAACGAATCGCTACGAGAGCGCCGATGCCTTGATGCAGGCCCTCGACAACGAATCATGAGCTTTGCGCTCGTCACGACCCAGCACTTCGAGCGTCGCGCACGCAAGTTCCTCCGCAAGCATCCGGATCTTCGCCAGGCTCTGCGGGATGCTCTCGACGACCTCAGCCGAGACCCCTTCCAAGCCAAGCTAAAGCTCCATCCACTCTCCGGCAATCTAGCCGGCGTGCAAGCGGTTAGCCTGACCTACACATACCGGCTGACCCTGCTGGTAAGGGTGACCGACCAGGAGGTCGTCCTGCTCGACATCGGCACCCACGACAAGGTCTACCGTTGAAGATCTCCGCCAAGGACATCTAGCGCTGGGCAGAGGCCTGCGAGGCTCAAGACGACGAAGGCACGGCGCAGACTGTCCTGCTCGGGTGCGGCGAGCCAATCAATCAGACTCGCCGGGCCCCTCTCGATATCCTCGGGCCGCCGACTGTTCTCGAATGAAAAGGGGTTTGTGCCCGGCATGAACATGGGTCCAATCATGGGGTGCCGGCTGCCGGCTTGGGTTCCGAAACCTCGGGTAGCCGCAGTGAGAGTATGAAGGCCGCGAGCACGAAGCCGGCGGACCACCAGAGACAACCCTCGAGACCCTGAGTCTGATAGACCAGACCGGATAACAGGGTTCCGGCGAGCCGCCCGCCGGCATTGGCCATGTAATAGAAACCGACGTTCATCGAGACCTTCTCGAAGTCGGAGTAAGCGAGGATCAGGTAGGAGTGGACCGCCGAGTTGATGGCGAAGAGCACCCCGAACAGGATCAGACCGATGATGAGCACCTGTCCCGGCGGCCAGCCTTGGTGGAGCGCGAAGGCGATACCCGCCGGCACCACCGCCAACATCAGTACCCACAGCCGTGCGGTGCGCCCACCCGGACCGCGCCGGACCAGGCCGCCGGTCCGACCGAGATGAAGCAGGCGAGGTGCGGCGGCCTGTACCATCCCGTAACCGATCACCCAGGAGGCCATGAAGGTGCCGACCTGGGTGAAGCTCCACCCGAGGGCCGAATAGAGGAACACGGGTAAACCCACCACGAACCAGACGTCACGCGCACCGAACAGAAAGAATCTTGCCGCCGAGAGCCAGTTGATCGCCGGGGTGTTGGAGAAGACCTGCGTGAACTTGGGCTTGGACGCCATCCGACCGACGCCCGAGGGCAGCAGGATCGCGGTCACGATCAAGACCACCAAGAGCATCCCGGCGAGGACCGCCAGGGCGCCGCGGAAGCCGATCAGCTCCAACAAGGCTGCGCCGATGAAGAAGCCGGCACCCTTCAGCGCATTCTTGGAGCCCGTCAGGATGGCGACATATTTGAACAGACGCGACTCGCCGCCCTCCCCGACCAGGGTCTTGACGGTCGCCTTGGCCGACATCTTGTTCAGGTCCTTGGCGATGCCGGACATCGCCTGCGCGACCATCACATAGGCCACGGTCAGCCAGGCATCCGGGACCGTCAGCATGGCGAGCGCCACCACCTGCAGCCCCATGCCGATGTGCATGGTGAGATTCAGTCCGATCCGCGCCCCCAGCCAGCCGCCCACCAGGTTGGTGACGATGCCGAAGACCTCGTAGAAGAGGAACAGCATGGCCACTTCGAACGGCGAATAGCCGAGCATGTGGAAATAGAGCACCACCAGCATCCGGATCGCCCCGTCGGTGATGGTGAAGGCCCAATAACCGGCGGTGACGGTCAGGTAATTACGGGTGTTGTTATCCATTGGCGCTAGGTGCTCGTGACAAACGAATGGACCGGTGATCAAGGCGTCGGGAGTGACAGACGGCATGTCGCGGCGAGCTCAGTCTCATCGGAGACAAGGCACATCGCGAGACCTGGTCAGGCCAAACGCAAACAAGGGAATTTTTGAACCGCGCCTGTACAGTCGCCGGGGTCAGCCTGACCCCGGCCCACAGAGGCGCATGTCACGCCGGGCGCGGCTCAAGTCCGACCATGCGCACGATCTCCATCATGCGGTTCACGTAGCCCCATTCGTTGTCGTACCAGGCCAGGACCTTCACCTGGGTATCGTCGATGACCATGGTGGAGAGCGCGTCGACGATCGACGAGCGGGGATCGTCCTTGAAGTCGACCGAAACAAGCGGGCGCTCCTCATAACCGAGGATCCCGGCCAGCTCGCCTTCGGCCGCGGCCTTGAAATAGCCGTTGACCTCCTCGACCGTCACCGCACGGGCGGCCTCGAAGACGAAGTCGGTCAGAGAGGCGTTGAGCAGGGGCACCCGCACCGCCAGACCATTCAACTTACCGGTCAGCTCGGGGAAGATCTTGGTGATCGCCTTGGCCGACCCCGTGCTGGTGGGGATCAGGGACTGGCCGCAGGCGCGCGCACGACGCAGGTCTTTATGGCCAAGATCGACGATGCGCTGGGTGTTGGTGATGTCATGGATGGTGGTCATGGTGCCATGACGGATCCCGATCTGCTCATGCATCACCTTGACGATGGGCGCCAGACAATTCGTGGTGCAGGAGGCTGCGGTCACCAAATCGTGCTCGGCCGGGTCATATCGGTCGTGATTGACGCCATAGACGATGTCCAAGGCGCCACTCGTGGGCGCCGCGACGACCACCTTTCGGACACCCTGCTCGAAATAGCCCTGAAGGGTCTCGGGCTTCTTGTGGTGCTTGCCGGTCGCCTCGATGACGACGTCGCAGCCCGACCAGTCGGTATCGGCCAGCACAGGGTTGCGGCTGTAGGCAATGGCCCGGTCGTCGATCCGTATCTCATCGCCATCGCCCGAGCAGTCGTGGCTCCAGATCCCGTGGACGGAGTCGAACTGGAGCAGATGAGCCGATCCGGCCGCATCGGTCGAGAGCTCGTTGATCCGGACGAACTCGAGCCCTTCCCAGCCCCAGGCGGCGCGCAGCCCCAGTCGCCCCATACGACCAAACCCATTGATTCCGATGCGCATCTTCGTTCAGACCTCATTATTATCAAAGAATCGGCGAGACCCGGATGACTCCAGAATCACCTCAGGCGCACCGCGATGCTCCGGGCCGGTTCGGCATCGCGGTCAACACTTGATCATCCTCGGTGAATGGCCGCTCGGCCCCCACCGCGGCGGCAGTTTCGCGCAGCACGGCCCCAACCCATTCAGGAAGAGCCGGGTTGACACGATAGTGGATCCACAACCCGTCGCGTCGGTCCGTCACCAGACCCAACTCACGCAACTGAGCCAGGTGCCGGGAGATATGCGGTTGTGCGGCGCCGATCGCATGGGTCAACTCGCACACGCAGAGCTCCTCGTGCCGAACCAGCAAGATCAGGCAACGGAGCCTGGTCTCATGGGCCAAAGCAGCGAATAGATCCCTTGGGGGAATCGTCATGGGCGGTAATATACCTGTTTCCATATATATCGCAAACTGAATGTTTGATCGAATGTTTCATGCCACAGTCGCCGGGGCATTCCCGTCAGGCCTCCGATCGGATCGGGTCGATGATGGATCCCCGAGCCGAGTCCGAGCTGAACAGTGAACGTGCAAGGCGCGGGCTCATCGGGATTCGGAACAAAGGCTCCGTCGCGACTCGGTCAGCGCGATAGACCGTAGCGTTTCATCTTTTGCCATAGGGTCTTACGGCTGATCCCGAGACGTGCAGCGGTCGCGGTCATACTATTGTCCTGCTCGGTCAGGGCGGCCATGATCGCAGCGCGCTCGCTGGCCTGTGCCTGAGCCTTGAGGCCCTTCTCCGGGTGCGCTTCCTGCTGAGCATCCAAGGCCAGGCGTTCGCCATGTCCAAAAATGCATGCACGTTCCAGCGTGTGCTGAAGCTCACGGACATTGCCGGGCCAGGTGGCCTGTAACAGCAGCTCACGGTCCTCGGCGCTCAGGGTCCGCCGCTCCTCGGGAGCTCGGCGGGCGTAGTCGGCGACGAATCGCTCGGCCAGCCACAGGATGTCCTCCGGGCGCTCGCGAAGCGGCGGGATCTGAATCTCGAGAACGCGAACCCGGTAGTAGAGATCCTCGCGAAACCGGCCCTCACGGACCAAGGCCGCTAGATCCTGATGGGTTGCGCAGACCAGGCGCGCCCTGACGTCGACCGGCTCGGCCCCGCCGATTCGCGTCAACTGACGGCTCTGGACCACGCGGAGAAGACGCGACTGGAGCGCCAGGGGCATGTCGCCGATTTCATCGAGGAATAGGATTCCGCAACCTGCCTGCTCGAAGACACCGGCACGTCGGCGATCGGCGCCAGTGAAGGCGCCCTTTTCATGCCCGAACAGCTCCGCCTCGACCAGGGTCTCCGGCAAGGCCGCGCAGTTGACTGCAATGAAAGGGGCATCCGGGCATTGGAGGCGGTGCAGGTGGCGCGCCACGACCTCCTTGCCGACCCCGGACTCGCCGCCGATCAGGACCGGGGTCGTGGGATGACGTGCGATACGCGTCAGCTCACAGACGAGTTGACGCATTGCCGGGGAGACTCCGAGTGCATCCTCGCTTGGGCCATCAGCTCGCGCCTCGACGGTCCCCGCCAGCGAGCGGAGTTTCTCGATCAGCGCTGCTGGATTGAGCGGCTTGGTCAGATAGTCGACCGCACCGAGCTTCAGGAGACGCACCGCGTCGTCGATCGTCCCATAGCCGGTGATGAACAGGCTCGGCGGAACAGGCACCCGTTCGCCGATCAGGCGCTCGAACAGGTCCGCCCCGGAGAGATCCGGGAGGTTGACATCAATGACGGCAAGGTCGGTGCCCTCCCCGACCAGCGCGCGCAAACCCTCGCGGCCCGTTCGGTACCAGACCACCTCGAACCCCTCTACCTCGAGACGCTGAGCCAGGGCCTCACCCATGATGGGATCGTCCTCGATCAGACAGACCCGTGTCATGCCGGGCCCCGCGGCATCAGCGGCAATGCAACCCGAAACCGAGTGACCTCGCCCTCTGTCTCCGCCTCGATCGTGCCGCCGAGCTGCGCGACGATCTGATAGCAGACCCAAAGGCCGAGTCCCTGCGGATGCGGGCGACTCACCGGGTAGGGCTCGAAGAGATGCAAGAGCTGCTCGGGATCGATGGTCTGACCGGTATTCTCGATCCGCATTCGCAATTCCTCCTCCTCCACCGACAACCAGACCCCAACACGCCCGCCGTCTCGCGCGGCTTGCACCGCATTCAGCAGCAGGTTCAACAGGAGCTGACGAACCGGGCCCGCCGGCAGTCCCGTCGAGCCGGCGGAGCCGTTCTCCCAGGTCAACGAGACACGCGCCTTCTTGATATTGGGCTGCGCCAGGGTCTTGACGTCATCGAAATCATCAGAGGTCAATGTGCGCAGATCGGCGCGGGCCTCGACCAGCAATGCGGAAACGGATCCCTGAATCTGTGCCAGCGCGCGCTCGAGGAGATCCAGGAGCCGACCCGTCGCGGCATCTACAGGATGGATGCGGCGATAGGTGTCGATCGCCATCAGCATACCACCGAGCGGATTATTCACTTCATGGGCGACCCCGGCGGCGACTCGGCCGACCGCCGCCAGACGTTCTGCCTGGACCATCTGTCGCTCGAGCGATTCCTTCTCCGCGAGGGCGGAGAGCATGCCCGCGAACTGACGCCCCAGTCGACCGATCTCGCTGTCGCCATCCGGCAGGCTGCACTCCATCCGGCGGGGATCCTCCCGACCGACGCGCCCCATGCACTCCGCGAGCTGCACCAATGGGCTCACCATGCGACGACCCCACAGCCAGCCGATCGGGAGCAAGACGACCAATACCCCGCCGGTAACCAGGATGCCCCCGACAAGGATCTCGCGAAAACGGGGAAGATAGGGAGCATCGGAGAGCAACGCGATGAGCTCGCCGACCTGGGTTCCGTCACTTGAGAGCGGCAGACGCAGCAGCCGACGGATATCGTCGCGATCGACCGAGGTCACGCGACCGGGCGTCTCGTCGACCACCTGCCGCGGGGGCTCGGGGAGCCATGGCAAGGCGTCGGCCAGAGACTGGTCGAGGCGGAAACGACGCGGACGATTACTGGCGAAGATCCGACCCGCTTCGTCGACCAGGATCCAGATCGCATCGCCCGCTCCCCCCTCCGGACCGCGCAGAAGTGAGTAGGCGAGCCAGACGTCGTCGTTGCGCAGCGCCTGAATCTGCACGTCTGCCATGGCGTACCCCAGGCTCATCGCGTTGCGTCCCTGATCCTCGCGCAGGTTGGTCAAGGTCTGGAGCCCGAGCGCCGAAGCCATCGACAGCGCGGTTGCGATCGCCGCGATACTGAGACTCAGCGGCAGGCGCAGCCGATAGCTCGACAGAGGGAGGGTCACGTCGCTGCGCCTGCGCTCAGGCGTCCGGCCATGCGGGCGATCCCGTCGTAGAGGTCGGGGGTCTCGAGACTGAAGTTGTCCAGATTGAGCTCGCCCAGGAGCGCGCGACCGGTCATGTCCTGAACCTGGCCGAGGAGCACGCGACGAATCGCCTGCCGGTCGGCCTCGGGCAGGCTCGGACCCGCCACGACCGGCGGAAAGCCGAACTCCGGCGAACGCATCAGCACGCGGGTTTGCCCCGTCAGCTCGGGATCGATGCGCGCCAGCGTCTCCCAGACATAGCTGTCAACGGCTGCACCGTCCGCCAACCCCTCGGCCACCGCCTCGACACTGCGCGGATGCCCCCAGGTGAAAAAGGTACGACGAAAGAAGCGGTCCGGATCCTTGCCGTCGCTGGTCAGGCGAAAGCGTGGATAGAGATAGCCTGAGTTCGAGTCCGGATCGGCCCAGGCGAAAAGACTGTCTTCGAGATCATGGAGCCTTTGAACGTGCGAATCGGCGCCGACGATGAAGTAGGACTGGTAGAGTGGCCGGCCCCGAAACCGCGGCACGGTGATCAGCGAGAGACGAGACCGGTTCTGGACATAGGGATAACCGCAGATCCAAGCGACGTCGAGCCGTCCATGGAGCAGCAGATCGAGGATCTCGCGATATCGCGAGCGCTGCACGAAGACCACGGGACGTCCCAACTGGCCCTCGATCCAACCGGCCCAGGCATTCAGGAAGGCGACCCGATCGTCGAGCACGACCGGCGTCAGACCGAAACGCAGCGCGCGGTCGGCACTCCGAGCCGGGCTCGTCAGAGCGCTGCCCAATCCGAAGCCGGTGGCAAGCACTCCGGAAAGGAAGGTTCGGCGAGAACAGAGGAGATGCATCAGTTGCTCCGGATGTCGATCGAGCGCCCGAAACGACTTTCGCACAAAGACCCGGAGGCGCCAAGCTGCGGACATGGTTCCTTTTGGTAACGCACCCACAGCAGCGTTACGGTGATCGCATACCGCTGTTTCGATTAACTCTTTAATCACCCGGAACCGGATCGGGCGTTACCTTTTGGTAACCGCGAGTCGCGTCCCTCACCCTGAACCGAGCTCTCGATTCGGGTTTTCTGAGAGCATTCAGTCTCCTATCAAACCAAGCTCCGCTGTCTGGTATATCCCATGCAGTCGGCTCTTCACAGACATCGTGAAAGCGATCGTCAAAGCGTAGTTCGACCAACCCTCACAACGAGTGCCACTGAGCCTGCATGACCATCACCAGCCCGCATCGGCCGCACAACGCATCTTCGAGAGCGCTCGACCCGGGGAGCCGCCTCGAATTTCGGGAAAACGACTGCTTGCCCAGTCGGTTCCCGAAGATGTCCTGCCGGCGCTGCGCCGATGCTTGCCCGACCCAGGCGCTGATCGCGACACCGCGGGGACCTGAGCTCGCCGCGGGTTGCGTGGACTGCGGTCAATGTGCGGTCCCCTGCCCCACCGAGGCGCTCTCGGTCCCCGGATTCGAGCCCGGCCACGAGCTCGATGATGTTACGGCCGTGGACTGCTGGCGCGTCCCGGTGACGGACTCACCGCGGGGTGCGTTCCGGATCCCCTGTCTTGGCGGTCTGTCCACGGCCGCACTGGCGGAGCTGACGACCCGGGCCACCCGGCAACCACTCGCGGTGCTGGACAGGGGCTTCTGTCGCGACTGTCCGGCAGGCGCCACGGAGGATCCGACCGGATATCCAGCCGAGCCGCTCATCGCCGAGCTGCAGCGCCTTCTCAACGCGATCGGGATCCCGCCGGCCAACTGGCCGCGCCGTATTGCCCTGCCGTTGCCGGCTGCCCGTATGCTCGAAGGCATGGGCGAGCCCCTCCTCGAGGGGCGGGTGAGCCGGCGCGCCTTCTTCAGGGGCCGATCCGTTCGACCAGCAGACTCAGAACGAACACCGCAACCCATTCGAACGCCCAGCAGGCCGGGACGTGGACGTCAACGACTGCTCTCCGCCCTTGAGCGTCTGGGGAAACCGGGCACCGCGCTACCCGGTGATCTCTTCCCGAGACTCACCGCCGGCGGTGACTGCGCCGATCATCGAGTCTGTGCGAGCGTCTGCCCGACCGGAGCACTCCAGGCATACCGGGAGGCCGGCGCAAAGGGCCTGCGTTTCGATCCGGCCGCCTGCATCGCCTGCACTCTCTGCACGCACCTCTGCCCGGAGCAGGCACTCACACTCGATCGCCCGGACGATGACCTGACCACCCGAGCCGCAAAACGTCTGACCCGGCATGAGGTTCAGACCTGCCCGGAGTGTCGGGCTGAGCACGTGAACGCCGAGCCCCTCTGTTTGGCCTGCCAACGCGATCAGGACTTCGCCCGCAGCGCCTTTCACACCCTGTTTGGCTACCGGCCGGCAGCCAGCGGCCCCGGAGGCGGCGGAAGGCTAAAGGACGAAGTATGAAGGCTGATACCTGATGGCTGATCGCCGAGAGCTGAACGCTGGCGGCTGAAGAACACATCCAACAACAACGGAGGAGACCACCGATGGACATCCTGAGCACGGGACTCTCGCGCCGCCGCTTTCTGCAGGCCAGCGGCGCGGCCGGCGCCTTGGGCGCGGTCGGACTCGGCGGAGGCGCGCTGACGACACTCCGCGAGGCCGAGGCACAAGCGGCCACCGCACCCGCCGAGACCAAGATCACCAAGAACATCTGTCACCAGTGTCCGGCGCGCTGCGGGATCGATGTCTACACGACCAACGGGCGCGTGCATGCCATCTACGGCACTGCCGATCACCCGATCTCAAACGGCAAGCTCTGCCCGAAGGGCCCGCTCGGCACCTACATCCTCTACGATCCCGACCGCTTCAAAGGGCCGATGAAGCGCACCAACCCCAACAAGGGGCGCGACGAGGATCCCGGCTTCGTGCCGATCTCCTGGGAGGAGGCACTCGACACGGTCGCCGAGCGATTGAACGGGCTGCGCGACAAGGGCGAGTCGCATCGGTTTGCACTCTGCTATGGCCGCGGCTGGGGCGCGTCCTGTGCCGGTCTGCAGGGCACCTTCGGCTCACTTTACGGCTCGCCGAACGTCGCCATCGGCCACTCGTCCATGTGCTCGGACGGCAGCATCATCTCCAAGAAGGCCCTGGACGGTGTGGGCAGCTACAACGCCTACGACTATGCCAATGCCAACATGCTGCTGATGTTCGGCGTCGGCTTTCTCGAAGCCTTCCGGCCCTACAACCACAACATGCAGGTCTGGGGGTACATCCGCGGCGTGAAGGTGCCCAAGACCCGGATCACCGCGGTCGACATCCACATCAACACGACGCTCGCCGGCTCGGATCGGGCACTCATGATCAAGCCCGGCACCGACGGGGCCCTGGCCCTGGCGATCGCTCATGTGATCCTGACCGAGGGACTCTGGGAGCGGTCCTTCGTCGGCGATTTCACCGACGGGGTGAATCGCTTCAAGACCGGGGAGACGGTCGACCCGGCCCTGTTCGAGGAGAAGTGGGTCAAGGGCCTGATCGACTGGTGGAACACCGAGCTCAAGGACCGCACCCCGGCCTGGGCCGCGGAGGTCACCAGTCTCTACGAGCGCGACATCCTGGCCACCGCCCGGGAGTTCGGCTCGACCCGACCCAGCATCGCGCTGTTCGAGCGCGGTGCCCACGCCCATTCCAACGGCGTCTTGAACGGCATGGCGATCCATGCGCTCAATGCCTTGGTCGGCTCCTTCTATGCCAAGGGCGGACTCATGTACCAGATGGGCCCGTCGTACGGACCCATGCCGGTCGACGCGAAGGACTTCATGGATGACTATGCGCAGAACGGCCCCTGGAAGTCGCAGCCGCGCATCGATCTGAAGGGCGACAAGGACGGCTATCTGCTCGCCAACAATATGCTTCAGGAGCTCGGGCCGAACTCGCTCGCGGGCAAGCCCTACAAGCTCGATACCATCATGTTCTACCTGACCAATCCGATCTGGACCGCGCCCAACGGTCAGGTCTGGGAGGAAGCGCTCAAGGAGATGTTCGTCATCGACACCTCGCCCTTCCCGGGCGAGAGCGCCATGTTCGCCGACCTCATCCTGCCGGATCACACCTATCTGGAGCGCCTCCAGGACGCGCCGACCTACCCCTTCCAGGGTTGGCCGATGACGCAGTTGCGGGTGCCGGCGATCAAGCCGCTCTATGACACCAAATATTTCGGTGACACCCTGATCGAGATCGGCAAGCGCATGAAAGGACCCATGGGTGACTATTACAGGATCCTGGACGATACCGAGAACGTCATCCGCCATCTCGCCAAGGGCTTCGAGGCGAACCCGGGAGACAACGGGGTCAACGACTTCGAGAGCTGGAAGGAGAAGGGCGTCTGGTACAAGAAGCCCTACATCTATCGCTTCGTCGACGGCGACTTCTACAAGTGGGACGGTCAAGACTACACAATCCTCATGACCGAGGACGAGGTGAAGGAGAATCTCTTCAAGACCGCCTCGGGCAAATTCGAGCTGCGCTCCGGCTGGCTCGAGTCCAATGCGGACTGGATTGCGCAGAAGACCGGCCGGGATCCCGCGAAGCTGATGTTCCCGCATTGGGAGGAGCCGGTCCATCCGGGCGGCGGCGACCTCTATATGGTCACCCCCAAGGTCGCCATGCACGCCGAGGGCCGCGGCGCCAATCTCCCCGTTGCCATCGCAACCCTGCAGCCGGTTCTCGGTGGACGCAGAACCGCCTATATCGAGATCAATCCCCGGACCGCCCGTGACCGCGGGATCGCCAATGGCGCCAAGGTCCGCCTGACGTCGGACATCGGGAGCATCGAGGGCTACTGCAAGTATTACGAGGGCTGCCGGCCGGACACCATCGTCTTCCCGATGGAGCATGGTCACTGGGCTCAGGGACGCTGGGCCAAGGGTCGTCTGCCCGGCCACTGCGGCGACATCACGGTGAATCAGTCCGACCTGATCACCGGCCAGTGCAGCTACTACACCACGAGGGTGAGCATCGCCCCGGCTTGAGCATTGAGCCGCGCCTGAGCGCAATCGCGACGCTTGAGGGTCGAGCATCGTTCGGCGGGCATCAAAGACATCCGCCGAACGCGGCTCAAGACTTTAAAAGACAACACTTGAATCGCGTCGCGCCGACGTCTCGGAGTGGATGCGAGACCGACCAAAAACTCGGTACCTCCTCGTCGCACCGAACGCGATTTAATCAATGAGGATTCAGTCATGGCGAAATGGGGAATGGTCATCGATCTGGACAAGTGCACCGGCTGTCAGGCCTGCACGACCGCCTGCACGATGGAGAACAACCGCCTGCCCGCTGAAAACTGGCAGGACGTGCTCTTCTATCACGAAGGCACCTATCCGAATGTGAAACTGATGTGGTTCCCGCGACCCTGCATGCATTGCGAGAACCCGTCCTGCGTATCGGTCTGTCCGACCAAGGCGACCTATAAGGACCCGGACGGCGGCTTTGTCCTGATGGACTACAACAAGTGTATCGGCTGCAAGTACTGCCAGGTCGCCTGTCCCTATGGCGTGCGCTTCTATGTCGACGAGAAGGCCGTAGTCGAGCCGGACATCCGCGGCGTCTTCCCGAGCGACGCGGGTCGCCAATGGGATCCGCCCTACAAGGGTCCGCAGGATGATCCTTCGCGCGGCATCGGCATTCAGCCGCACGGTGTGGTCTCCAAGTGCACCTTCTGCTACCACAAGGTCAGCAAGGCACCCAAGGGCGTCGCTGATCTCGATGAAGACATCCCGGAGCTCAAGGAATACGTGCCGGCCTGTGTGCGGGTCTGCGCACCCAAGGCCCGCTTCTTCGGGGACCTGGATCAGCCGAACAGCACGGTCAACAAGCTGATCGCGGACAAGCGCGGCGTGCGTCTGAAGGACGAAACCGGCAACAAGCCCCAGGTCTACTACCTCTCCGGCGGCGCGACGGCAGCGGTGCCGTCGTTGCGCAGCATGAGCGATTCGAACAAGGGCTGAGGGGGAAATCACCATGACAACCATCACCAACAAAGAGATCGTCAGCAAACAGCTCGGCATCATGTTGCTCGCTCTGATCGGGTTCCTGATTGCGGGCTGGCTGGTCATCAGCACCTTGATGGCCGATGGCCACGCCGCCTACAACACAGACAACCTGGGCCTCTTTTGGGGCTTCCCGATCGTGATCTACGACTACTTCCTGCTCACATCCACTGGGCTGGCGATGATCGCATCGATGGCGATCGTCTTTGGCGGAGATGACTTTCGGCCCATCGTCCGACGCGCGATCTGGCTCGCACTCGCCGGCCTGATCGGGGGCGTGGCGGTCCTGATGCTGGAGCTCGGCCATCCGCTGCGCGCGCTCTGGGCGATCCCCTTCAGCTTCGCCTTCAGCTCACCCCTGTATTGGAAGGTCATGGCGGTGAGCTTCTATGTGCTGTCGCTCCTCATCCTGCTGGTGCGGATGCTCAAGTCCGATTGGACCATGTCCTCGCTGCGCATCAATGCGGTCATCACACTGGCACTGGCCCTGAGCGTCACCGCCATCGCCGGTGTCGTCTATGGCTCACAGAGCTTCCGACCCTTCTGGGCATCGGGTGACATTCCAGTGGCCTTCATCTTCGAGTCGCTTCTCGGCGGGCTCGCCTTCATCATCTTCTTTTCGTATCTCGCCTACGCCTTCAACCCCGCAGCCGTCCCGGCAAGCGTCAAGCGACTGTTCGACGACCGGCTGTCCGGTCTATTGGCCCTGGCCATCTTCATCCATCTACTGTTCGTGCTCGCCCGCATGACCAGCGGACTCTACGGCAATGCCGAGGGGCTGCAGGTCTGGCAGCACCTCGCCACCTCGCCGCTCTTCCTGACCGAGATCTTCATCGGCCTCGGCCTGCCGCTCTTCCTGTTGCTCCATCCGGGTACCCGGACGCGTCCATGGGCACAGATCGTCGCGGCACTCCTGGTGATGAATGCGCTCCTAATCTCCCGCTACGAGTACATCATCGGCGGACAATTGGTGCCTCTGTTCAAGGGCTCCTGGGCGCCCGAGCTGCTCAGCTATGTCCCCTCGCCGACCGAATGGCTGCTGCTCCTGGTCGCCGTCTTCCTATCGAATGCGGTCAATGCGTTCGGAGAGGTGACCCTGCGCCTCGGGCGCGAGAGCTGATCCCTATCCGGGGCTGGGATGCCCCATCGCATTCGCTTGATCGAGGCCGACCCATGACACCTGAAGATACCCTGCTCGGCAAGTCCGAGTTTTTTCTTTGCCTTGCCCGCGCCTTCGCCATCCCGGACAGTCCAGACGCACTGGCTTTGCTTCGCGATGTGCTGCCGGATGATCTCGGCGAGCTCGCGCCCGCCTGCGACTACGAGATCGGCGACGCGCTCATTGACTACCGCGCGTCCATCGGCGCCATCCCGGACCAGACGCGTCTGCTGGTGGTCTATTCCCGTCTCTTTCTCGTGCCGGGCGACCGTCATCCGAGTCTCAATACGGGCACTTATCTGGACGGCACGGTCGCGGGCGGCAGCGTCACGGCGATGGAGACCTGCTACCGGCGCTGCGGCCTGGAGAAGGACGAGAGGATTCAGGACCTGCCCGATCACCTCTCGATCCAACTGGAGCTCGTGGCCCGGCTGTTCGCCGCCGAGTCGCAGGCACGAATCACCGGTGCGGCGCCGCCGCCGATCGCGGCCGGGGAATTCCTCGCGAGCTTTGTCGCCCGATGGATCGGTCCCTTCCGCGCCGATCTTGAAGAGGCGGGCCATCGCTTCAAGCTGGCCGATCATCCCTATCGGCATCTCGCGCGCATGCTGGAGGGCGCCGTTCGAGCCGAGGCTGCAGTGAATCCGATCGAGGCCGCGCCCGCCCCGGCCCTGGACCCCGAGATCGCACGGCTCCGCAGCCAACTCGCCGGCAAACCCATCACCGAGGAGGATCTGGCCATCATCCGGGCGCGTCTGGAGGCCGACGGTCTCTCCAGCGATCACGTGGCGATCCCGGTCGACGACCGTGATCGCATCATGGGGCTCTCGACCATGACGCCTCCCACACCGCCATCGCATCGGAGGGCTTCCGTCGTCTGAGTCTAACCATCGGCAAAAACAGCCTCTTGAGGCGTCCTGGACGCCTCCCGCCAGCACCCGAAGCGCCATCCGGTGACGGTTTGGTGACGTTGCGATGACGATTCGTTGACGATTGATGACTTGCTCATCGCCGTGAGTGCGCCTAACATCGCGTCGAGTGGACCGATCATCCGACATTCACGACAGTTGGTCGGAATGCGCTTGTCGGTCGGATCGAGCAGCCTGAGCACAGTCCCTGCGCCTGCGCGCGTTGAGTACCGGATCCAGCGCCACATGCCGTATTTCTTGCTTCTTTTCTCGTCGCTGGCGGCATTCTGGCTGCTGCTGTCGGGCTACTGGGACAACCCCCTGCTGTTGAGCCTTGGCCTTGGGTCGTCATTGTGTGCCGCCTGGATCGGGTTGCGCATGGAACGAGCCAGCCGTGAACCCGTCAACCTGCGCATCCTGATACGGCTGCCGGCCTACTGGTGGTGGCTGGTGATCGAGATCGTCAAGGCGAACCTCGATGTCGTGAAGCGGATCTTGCGACCAAGCCTCTACCCCATCAGCCCCAGTATGGAACGGCTCCCCCTGACCCAGGGGACCGCAGTCGGGCGAATGATCTATGCCCAGTCCATCACCCTGACGCCCGGGACCGTTGCCATCGAGGTGAGTGACCGGGACGTCTTGGTCCATTCACTCACGCGAGACGCGCTGGATGATCTGCGCCGCGGCGAGATGGATCAGCGGGTCACAGGCGTCGAGCGGGGCGGCACATGAGTCTGGGCTACTATGTCTATACCGGCGCCGCGATCGGCATCCTGGCCGTCATGGGGCTCGCCCTCGTGAGGGGCTTCCTCGGCCCGAGCGTCTTCGACCGCGTGCTGGCCGCCAACATGTTCGGCACCAAGACGGTGCTCTTGATCGCGGTCTACGGATTCTTGACCGATCGGCCGGAATTCCTGGACATCGCCATCACCTACGCCCTGATCAACTTCATCGGGGTCATCGTCGTGCTGAAGTTCGTCGAGCGTGTCGCCGACGGCACCGCGCCGGAAGACCTCTAATCGACGTCCTACTGGATCTCGCCACCCTCCTCCTGCTTTTAGGCGGGGTCGGCCTCGGTCTTTCTGGGGCCGTGGGGGTCATTCGATTCCCGGACTTCTATACCCGCGTTCACGCCGCCGGCGTGACCGACACCTTGAGCGCCGGGATGATCCTGGGCGGCCTCATGCTCCAGTCCGGTTTCACTCTGGTGACGCTAAAGCTGGTCTTCATCCTGCTCTTCCTGTGGCACACCAGCCCGGCGGCCAGCCATGCACTCGCACGTGCAGCCATCCACGCCGGCTGGCGCCCGCGGCTGTCGGAAAAAGGAGAACCGCCATCGAGCACCTGATCGACATCCCACTCCTGGTGTTCCTGGTGGCCACGGCGATCGCGGCGCTCTGGATCAGGAGTCTCTTCGCGGTGGTGATGCTCTTCGGCATCTACAGTCTGCTCACCGCAAGCATCTTCGTCGTCTACGACGCGGTCGATGTGGCCTTCACCGAAGCCGCCGTGGGCGCCGGGATCGCGACCGTGCTGATGTTGGCGACCCTGGCGAGCACCGGGCACCAACAGATCGTGAAGGCCCACTCGCCGGCATTGCCTCTGACCGTCGTCATCATCACCGGGGCCGTGCTGATCTGGGGTACATCGGACATGCCGCAATTCGGCGATCCGACGGCACCGATCCACATCCATGTCGCGCCGCGCTACATCCAGGACTCCCCGAATGAGATCGGCGTGCCCAATATGGTGACCTCGGTGCTCGCCAGCTACCGGGGATTCGACACACTGGGGGAGACCGCGGTGGTCTTCACTGCCGGTGTCGGGGTCCTTGCAATTCTTGGCATCCGGCGACGGAAACCCTCGATCGAAAACCAAAGCAACCGCCGAAGCGGCCCGGAGGACGACGATCATGGATAAAGACGAGATCCTTGCCGTCATCGCCAAGCTGCTTGTCCCCTTCATCCTGCTCTTTGCGCTCTATGTGCAATTCCATGGCGATTTCGGCCCGGGCGGCGGTTTTCAGGCCGGCGTGATCTTCGCCGCCGGCATCATCCTCTACGCCCTGACCCACGGACTGGACAAGGCCATGGCGCTGGTCTCGCCGGATCTGCTCAAGCCGCTGATGGCCATCGGGGTCTTGCTCTACGGAAGCGTGGGGCTCATCGGGATGGCGCTCGGCGGACATTTCCTCAACTACAGCGTCCTGGCGCATGACCCGCTCCATGGGCAGCATTACGGCATCCTCTTCATCGAGCTCGGGGTCGGCATCACCGTGGCCTCGGTGATGCTGGTGATCTTCTACGCCTTCATGGGGCGTCTCGACTGAGATGGAGCTCTTCGGTCAATTCAGTTATTGGGTCATCTTCTTCCTGATGATGACCGGCTTCTATGTGGTCATCGCCCGCGGCAATCTGGTGGCCAAGATCGTCGGGTTGAATATCTTTCAGACCTCGGTGTTTCTGCTCTACATCTCCATGGGCAAGGTCACCGGCGGAACCGCCCCCATCCTGCACAGCGCCATCGAGCACACCGGCGGCCCCCTGGAGGCCGTCGTCTATTCCAATCCGCTGCCGCATGTGCTGATCCTCACGGCCATCGTGGTCGGCGTGGCCACCACGGCCCTCGGTCTGGCCCTGGTGGTGCGCATCAAAGACGCCTACGGGACCATCGAGGAAGACGAGATCTACGCCAAGGACGACCCATCGTGATCGCCGAGAACCTGCCCGCCCTTCAGGTGGTGCTGCCGCTGCTGGGCGCTCCCCTGTGCCTGCTCCTCGGCCGCGGACGCCCGGCCTGGGTCCTGGCGACACTCATCAGTTGGGTCGGGCTCGCGATCAGCCTGGCGCTGCTGTGGCAGGTCAGAGATGGCGAGGTGATCCGTTATGCCTTCGGCGATTGGCTCGCGCCCTGGGGCATCGAATACGTGGTCGATCGGCTGGCCGCCTATGTCCTGCTGATCGTCTCGCTGATCGGCGCCCTGGTCATTCCCTACGCCTGGCGCAGCGTTGCCCGCGAGATCGACGCCTCGCTCCATTCCCTGCTGTTCACACTGTTGCTGCTCTGTCTGGCGGGTCTGCTCGGCATGGCCATCACGGGCGATGCCTTCAACCTCTTCGTGCTGTTGGAGGTGTCCTCGCTCTCCACCTATGCGCTGATCAGCCTGGGCAAGGACAGGCGCGCCCTGACCGCGTCCTATCAGTACCTGATCATGGGCACCATCGGCGCCACCTTCTTCATCATCGGGGTGGGGCTGCTATACATGATGACCGGCACGCTCAATATGGCCGATCTCGCGGAGCGGATCGACATGCTGGAGCAGAGGCGGACCGTCAAGACGGCCTTCGCCTTCATCACCGTGGGTCTGGCCCTGAAGCTCGCGATGTTCCCGCTGCATCTCTGGCTGCCCAACGCCTACACCTTCGCCCCGTCGGTGGTGACGGCCTTCCTCGCGGCGACCGCGACCAAGGTCGCGCTCTACGCGATGATCCGTTTCATTTACACGGTGTTCGGCGCAGAGTTCAGCTTCGGGGCGATGCACATCGAATGGCTCTTGTTGCCGCTCGCCGCCGCCGGCGTCATCGTGACCTCGGTGACGGCGGTTTTCCAACATGACATCAAGCGCATGCTGGCCTATTCGTCGGTGGCACAGATCGGCTACATGCTGCTCGGCATCGCCATGGCGAACATCACGGGTTTGACGGCCGGGCTCCTGCACATGTTCAACCACGCCATGATGAAGGGCGCACTCTTCCTCGCCTTGGGGGCCGTCGTCTATCGCATCGGAAACACCGATATCGACGAGATGGCCGGCATCGCCCGGCAGATGCCGCTCACCATGGCGGCCTTCGTGGTCGGCGGACTCAGCCTGATCGGCGTCCCTCTGACCGTCGGCTTTCTCTCCAAGTGGTACCTGATCCTGGCGGCCATGGAGCGCGGCTGGTGGCCGATCGTCGTCCTGGTGCTGGTCAGCTCATTGATCGCCGTGGTCTACATCTGGCGCGTGGTCGAGGCCGCCTATTTCCGTGAGCGCCCGGCAGGCGCAGCGATGGTGACCGAGGCGCCTGTATCCATGTTGATCCCCATCTGGCTCCTGGTCTTCGCCAACCTCTACTTCGGCATCGATACCAGCCTGACCATCGGCCTCGCCGGTGATGCGGCACGCGCCCTGTTCGGAGCGCCCTGATGGATTCGGGCACAACCGCAATCCTGTTGGCCTTGACGCTTCCACTGGCCGGCGCCTTCGGCGTCTGGATGTACGATGCGCGACCCGATCGGCGCGAGGCGGTCACACTGGTGACGGCCGGCCTGCTCCTGCTGGTCGTGCTCAGCCTTCTGCCGAGTGTGCTCGGCGGCGGACGACCCGAATGGACCTTCCGCGAGATCCTGCCCGGCATCGCCATCGCCTTCCGCGTCGAGCCCTTGGGCATGATCTTCGCGGCGGTCGCCTCCACCCTCTGGCCGATCGCATCGCTCTATTCGATCGGCTACATGCGCGGCAACAAGGAGTCCCACCAGACCCGCTTCTACGTCTATTTCGCCGTCGCCATCTGGGCCACCATGGGCATCGCCTTCTCGGCCAACCTGGTGACCCTCTTCGTCTTCTACGAGATCCTGACCCTCTCGACCTATCCCTTGGTCACCCACAAGGGAACGGCGGCGGCGCGCGATGCCGGCCGGGTCTATCTGGGTCTCTTGATCGCGACCTCGATCGGCCTGCTGCTGCCGGCCATCATCTGGACCTGGTCGCTGGCCGGGACCACGGATTTCATCCCCGGCGGCATCCTGGGCGACCATCTCCAAGGGCCGCTGCTCGGGTTGATGCTGTTCCTCTTCATGTTCGGGATCGGCAAGGCCGCCTTGATGCCGATACATCGCTGGCTTCCTGCGGCGATGGTCGCGCCGACCCCGGTCAGCGCCCTGCTGCACGCGGTCGCCGTCGTCAAGGCCGGTGTCTTCAGTGTCGTGAAGGTCATCGTCTACATCTTCGGCATCGAGACTCTCCAAGGGGAACCCTGGGCCGAGTGGCTGCTGTATGCCGCCGGTTTCACCATCATCGCGGCATCGATGATTGCACTGCGCCAGGACAATCTGAAGAAACGCCTCGCCTATTCCACGGTCAGCCAGCTGTCCTATGTCATCCTGGGGGCGGCCATCCTGGCACCGCTGTCGGTCATGGGCGCGGCCATTCATATCGCCGCCCACGCCTTCGGGAAGATCACGCTCTTCTTCGCCGCGGGGTCGATCTATACGGCCGCCCACAAGACCGAGGTCTCTCAGCTCAAAGGCATCGGCTGGCGCATGCCCTGGACGATGGGGGCCTTCACCATCGGTGCACTCTCCATGATCGGGGTGCCGCCGGCGGTGGGGTTCATTTCGAAATGGTACATGCTCGTGGGCGCCTTCGAGACGGAGCAGACGGTGGCGGTCGCCGTCATCGTCCTCTCCACGCTCCTGAATGCCGCTTATTTCGTGCCCATCGTCGTCAGCGCCTTCTCGCGGCCGGACCCCGACGACAGGGCCACGCACGGCGAGGCCCCGCGCGCCATTGTCATCGCGCTGACCGCCACGGCTGCGCTGACAGTGCTGCTGTTCTTGTTTCATCGGGTCCCGCTGGACCTTGCTCGACAGTTGGTGGCGGGTTGAATCGCGTCCGGTAGATGATGCCTGGTATCACGGACAGGCTCGGCCTGGTCATTCAGCGGCGAGCCTTGCTGGAGACGCGATTTCACCGTTTCTTTTTTGGTGCTTGAGACCGCGGCTCGCCGACTCGGGTCGGTCCAAGAGAGTATCGGTTCGTCAAACACCGGATACCGCGCCGGACGCGGTTTGAACAGGGTCGATTTGCAATGCAAGAACCCACCCATTGGCTCTACCGCCCGGAGAATTGGCCCAAGCTTTGGGCCATTCAGATCGCAATCCTGGTCCTGGCGGTGCTTCCGGAGTTGTTCATCCATGCGCACGCCCATTTCGACCCGGAGCGCTTCAGCCTGGATATGAGCCCCGGCTTCTTTGCCTGGTATGGATTCATCACCTGTGCGGGGATGGTGGCCCTCGCCAAGGTGTTGGGTATCTTTCTGAAGCGCGACGAAGCCTATTACGATGATTGAGATCGTCTTCCCGCCCGGCCTGGTCATGGTGCTGGGCGCCATCCTGATCCCCTTCACCGCCGGAGAGAGCCGTCGCTGGCTGGTGCTCGGCCTGCCGCTCCTGACCCTGGTGCTGGTCTGGCTGGTCCCGGAAGGCGCGAGCCTGCCGATCGCCTTCCTGGACTTTCAGCTCGACCCGGTCCACTCCACAGCCGTCGGCCGGCTGTTCGCCACCGTCTTTGCCATCATGGCCTTCGCCGGCGGGCTCTATGGTCTCGGTCAGGCGCGCAGCCTCGAGGTGACGGCGACCATGGTCTACGCCGGCTCCGCCATCGGCGTCACCTTCGCCGGAGACCTGATCACGCTCTTCATTTTCTGGGAGCTGATGGCGCTCGGCTCAACCGCGGTCGTCTTCGCCGGAGGCACCCATGCCGCCAGGCGGGCCAGCTTCCGCTATCTGCTGATCCATCTCCTCGGCGGCGTCATCTTGATGGCGGGCATCACTGCCCATGTGGCGACTACGGGCGAGATCGCCGTCACCAGGCTGTTGGCGGACTCGCTCCCCGCGATCCTGATCCTGATCGGATTCCTGGTGAATGCGGGCGCTCCACCGCTCTCGGCCTGGATCGCCGACGCCTATCCGGAGGCCACGCCGAGCGGCATGGTGGTCTTATCCGCCTTCACCACCAAGACCGCCGTGTTCGCGCTGTTGGTGGTGTTTCCGGGCACCGAGATCCTGATCTGGATCGGGCTCTACATGGTGTTCTACGGCATCATCTATGCGCTGCTGGAAAACGACATGCGGCGCATCCTCGCCTACAGCATCGTGAACCAGGTCGGGTTCATGGTGTGCGCCATCGGCATCGGCACCGAGCTGGCCCTCAACGGGGCCGCCGCCCACGCCTTCGCGCACATCATCTACAAGGCGCTCCTTTTGATGTCCGCCGGAAGCGTCCTGATGATGACCGGCAAGCGCAAGTGCACCGACCTGGGCGGCCTCTTCCAGACCATGCCGTTGACTGCCATCAACGGCATCATCGGCGCGCTGGCGATCTCCGCTTTTCCATTTACCTCGGGTTTCGTGACCAAGTCACTGGAGACATCCGCGGCGGCCCATGAAGGGCTCTTGATCGTCTGGCTGCTTCTGCTCGCGGCATCGGCAGGCGTCTTCCTGCATGCAGGCATCAAATTTCCCTGGTTCGTCTTCTTCCAGCGGGACTCAGGGCTGCGGCCTCCCGAGCCACCCCGTCACATGCTGACCGCGATGTGGTTCTTTTCAGCCCTCTGTATCGGCATCGGACTCTTCCCGCAGGTCCTCTATGCCATTCTCCCCTACCCGGTCGATTACCAGCCCTACACCCTCGACCATGTGACGACACAACTGCAGTTGCTGTTGTTCGCAGGGTTTGCGTTCTTCGTGATGCTCGATCAGATGAAACGCACGCTCACCATCAGTCTCGACTTCGACTGGTTCTACCGGAAGTTCTTCCACTCGCTGGCGGATGAGTTCGCCACCCGCAGCTCCTCGGCCCATGCCGACCTGGAGAAGCGCGGGGTTTTAGCGGTGCAGCGTGCGATCGCGAACCTCTACGCCCACCACGGCCCTCACGGCGTCCTCGCTCGCACGCGACCCACCGGCAGCATGGTCCTCTGGGTAGCCCTGATGCTCGGCTGCAGCCTGTTGCTCTATATTCGTTGATCCACATCACGAACCCCCTGGTGGATGAGCAGGGCCCATCGCGCTCCTGAGCTCGCGCGGGCCTGGTGTCTCTTGATCGAGCACGGCGACATCCAGGCTTCCGATTGACCAAGCGTCACAACTCTGACTGACGGCCGGTCAGCGTATCGGTCAAGTTGGCACCTACAGTTCGTCAGCGCCCTTCAATCAGCTCCCCGAACAACTCCCTGACCTTGGATTTGGCACCAATCAGCGCAACCCGTCCATCCTCTGTGATTTCATATAGCCGACGATCACGACGGCCCGTGCGCTCCAGGCGTGAGGTCAAATAGCCCTTCTTCTCCAAGCCATGCAACATCGGATACAGGGTGCCTGCGCTGATCTCGTATCCATGACGTCGCAGCTCCTCGATGATGCCGAGGCCAAAGATGGGTTCCTCGGCTGCGTGGTGCAGGATGTGCAGGCGGATCAACCCACCGTAGAGGTCTTTGTCAGTCATGCTCGGCGTCTCAGAAAACCAGGGACAACAACCAGCCTGCGACACCAGTGCCCACGACAACCAACCACGGCGGCAGCTTCCAGAACATCAGGGCGACCAGCGCAACAAGAGCCAAACCAAAGTCTTGTGGCCCTTGGATCGCGCTCGTCCATACGGGTTGATAGAGGGCTGCCAGCAGCAGGCCGACCACCGCCGCATTGACGCCCAACAACGCAGCTTGGGTGCGGACATTCCGACGCAGGCGCTCCCAAAATGGAAGAGCGCCCAGAACCAGTAGGAAAGATGGCACGAAGATCGCCAACAGGCAGATCATGCCGCCCAGCCAGCCGGAGGGCGCGTCGTTCATCGAAGCACCGAGAAACGCCGCGAAGGTGAACAAGGGGCCGGGAACTGCCTGCGCTGCGCCGTAGCCAGCCAAAAAGGAGTCGTTGCTGACCCAGCCGGAAGGTACGACCTCGGCTTGCAGCAACGGCAACACAACATGCCCACCGCCAAATACCAGCGATCCCGCACGGTAGAAGGCATCGACCATGGACAGTGTCTGGCTCGGAAACACCGCTGCCAGCAGCGGCAGCCCCAGCAGCAGGGCAAAGAACAGCGTCAGCCAAAGCAAACCCTCCCGGCGACTGACTGTAATCGGCATTGGGTCATGCGCTTCTCCCTGTTCAGGCTTGAATAGGAAAAGGCCGATGATCGCCGCGATCAGGATGACAGCCACTTGCCCCCAGGCAGACGGCACCAGAAGAAGGAAGCAGGCCGCAGCAGCCATGATGGTGACCCGCGGCGCATCCGGGCAGAGATGACGAGCCATGCCCCACACCGCTTGGGCGACCACTGCCACGGCCACCACCTTCAAACCGTGCAGGACGCTGGAAGGAATGGCATCCCCGTAACTGGAAATGCCTAGGGCAAATAGAATCAGGGCAATCGCGGACGGCAGCGTGAATCCTGCCCACGCGGCCAGTGCGCCGCCGTAGCCGCATCGGGACAGCCCGAGCGCGATCCCGACCTGACTGCTGGCCGGTCCCGGCAAGAATTGGCAGAGGGCGACCAAGTCTGCATAGCTGCGCTCGGTCAACCACTTCCGCCGCGTCACGAGCTCATCGCGGAAGTAGCCCAAGTGGGCAATTGGGCCACCGGAAGAGGTCAGGCCCAGTCGTAGAAAAACAAGAAAGACTGCCAAGGGGGTGCGGTCTGCTGTGGACGCGCCGGTCATGTGCTCTGCTCCCGATCGATGGCTTACAGGAACAAATATAATCGAACTTCGATAACGAAAGACGATACTCAACAACCGTCATCACGGGGCTCGTCCTGATCGGCGTCGCCGGACTGGTCCGTCGTGCCGGAATTGAGCGTGCCCGCGGCCGTCGCAGCGATGCCTCGTGCAGACTCCCCGGCAGACTTCGACCGGCTTCCGATCCTTCGGAAATGCACCATCCAGGAGGTTTTGATACGGCTGAGCGAGCTAGTCCCGGACCCCTGCGAGCAGGGCGCGCGGCTCGATCTGGCCGCTCTGGCGGAAGGGCAAAGGAATCCGGAGACCGCCGGCCTCGGCAAAGGCGGTTCCGCTCACCGTCCAGTCGAGCTTGTCCTTGGTCAGCAGCAACTGAGGCAGCTCGGGCATCAGGGCCAGCAGGTTGCTTGCGACCTCGACATCGACCTGCTCGACTCCACCGGCGGGGATCAGACGCTCGAGCTCGCTCGAGCCCTCGGCCAGCTCCCTGCCCTCCACCTTGACCCGATAGGTCAGGCCCTTGATCGGGAGGGTGCGATCGTTCGGGTTCTTGACCCTGAGGTTGACGAGGAAGGATTGGCGGTCGAGGCTGAGCAGCCTAGGCTGTGCACCCAGCAACTCGACCTCCGGCGCCGTCCAGGGCGCGGTCAGTGTGGCGCACCCGGCAAGGAGTTGCAGCGCAACAGCGATCAGGACGAGCCGAGACTGAAGGGTAACAGGGGCCATGTCTTTGCACTCCGGGTTGAGGATCTGCTGTATCTTGCACCAATCGGCAACCTTCTGGCGCGTTGAGATCCCGCGCTCGAGCCACTAGAGTTGCGGGGCAGGATTTGATGACGCGGTGCGAGCAAGGACTCTGCCGGTCGACACCAAGACAACCAATCGTCCCGGAGGACAGCTATGAGTAGTCAGGCCAGCGCATCGAGCGACGCCAAGATGCAGATGCGCTCGATCATCCAGCGCATCGCGACCGGTCCGGAATTGTCGAAGGATATCTCGATGGAAGAGGCTCGCGCCGGGATGAGCGCCATCCTGGACAATGAGGTCGACCCGGTCCAGGCCGGCATCTTCCTGATCGCCTTGCGGATGAAGCGCGAGACCGACGAGGAGCTCAAGGGCATCCTGGACGCGGTGCGCGAGTCCACCGGTCACGTGGTCGCAGACGTCGATGACGTCGTCGACATCGCCGATCCCTATGACGGCTATAACCGCTGCCTGCCGGCATCGCCCTTCCTCATGCCATTGCTCGCCGAGTGCGGCGTTCCGGCCATCAGCCACAGCGCGCACGCCGTCGGCCCCAAGTTCGGCGTCACCCATCGGCATATCCTGGATGCCGCCGGGGTGTCCGTCGACCTCACACCGGTCGAGGCGGCCGAGCGGCTCGCCGATCCCGAGATCGGCTGGAGCTATGTCGACCAACGCGCCTTCTGTGCCCCGCTGCACAATCTGGTCGATCTGCGTTCCACCATCGTCAAGCGTCAAGCGATCACCACGGTCGAGGTCATCGCCCGGCCCATCCACGGGCGCAAGCACACCCACCTGGTCACCGGATACGTCCACAAGCCCTACCCGCGCATCTATGCACTGCTGGCACGCCACGCCGGATACCACTCTGCGCTGCTGGTGAGGGGCGTCGAGGGCGGCGTGATCCCCTCGCTGAGACAAAAAGGGACCTGCTTCAATTATCAGCAGATGTCGGAGGAGCAGTCCTTCGAGGTCGATCCGTCCGAGTTGGGGATCACCCAGTCGGTGCGCGCGGTGCCCTTGCCCGAGGATCTTCCGCAGACCACCCGCCCGGGTGACGAGATCGCCGTGGCTGTCGATGTGCAGGCGACCGCGCAGGCCGCGGCCCGGGCCGGCATCGCAGCGCTCGAGGGCGCTCAGGGTCCGACCTACGACAGTCTGGTGTTCGCCGGAGCACTGATCCTATGGCACCTCGGGCGCGAAGGCTCGATGGAGGTCGCCGCGGATCTTATCCGCGATGTCTTGGATTCGGGCCAGGCCGCCAAGCGGGTCCGCTGAGGAGAAGCCGATGGACAGACCATACGTCGCCGTGGCCAGCGCGGATGCAATCGCGCCGGGCAAGTTCCTGAAGGTCATGATCGAGGACCGCGCCTACATCGTCGCCAATGTCGAGGGGCGCTTCTACGCGGTCGAAGACAATTGCAGCCATGAGGACTATCCACTCTCGTATGGGTGCCTGGATGGCGATCGCATCAAATGCTCACTCCATGGGAGCCGCTTCAGCCTGGTGACCGGCGAGCCCATGGACGAACCCGCGGACGAGCCGATCCGCACCTATCGATTGGCTGTGGATGAAGGTCAGATCTGGATCGATCCGAGTTAAACCGCGTCCATGGCGGAACGCGTCGTTTCGAGTGATCGGCCAGATTGGCAGGAACTTTTAGCGGCTGCGGCGACGCGGTTTAAATGATTCAAATTTTGAATTGCGTCAGCGCCGATGATCACCAGCGCATACGCGTCTGCTTTCGCGAAAAACGACGCCGCTCGCTCTGGACAGGGTTCAGCGCCTCATCCGCCTCGGGCGGTCCTCGTCGTACTCGACCCGAATCTGGACGTCCGGGAGCCTGACATCCGGGATTTGGGCATCCGGGATCGGCACGTCCGAGATATGGGGGTCCTGCATCCGGACGGCGGGACCCATGTCCAGGTCCTCGTCGACGCCTAGCCGCGGCTCGGTCCGATGGCGTGGCTGAAGCCGGATCGGGCTCGCCGGCTGAGGCTGTGAACGCCGGATCGGTGCTTGGCGGCTGCGTCGACGCGGCCCATCGTCTTGGTCACCCATGACAGTCGAGAGCTCCCGGAGCGCGGTCCGTGTATCGTCTTTCGACGGCTCGTCCGCATGGGAGTGAAGACGCACCGTCTGCATGGCCGCGAAAACCTGCTCCTCGATCTCGACGACCGAGTAGACGTCGCTCTCACGAAACCTCACGAACGGCAGCTTGGCCGAGGCGCAGATGCGATCCAGACCGTCCTTCTGCGGACGCCGGCCCAGACGCGAGCGCGGCGAGAGATTCACTGCGCAGGCGATGCCGCTGGTTTCCCGCGTGCAGATCAGGAAATCGATGGTGTGACGGTCGAGACGCTCTTCGGCACGCTCGCGGCTGCGCCGGTCGAGACGCCGGTCGACCTCGATGATGTCTGCAGCCCTCACCCTCCCGTAGACCCGGTAGTCACGTCCGACCGCACGCTCGAGCACCGCGGCGAAGGCGCGCTGCTGCGGGGAAAACAGCGCGGCATCGACCCGATAGGGCACGCGATTCCGGGCCTTCAGTCGCCGAGCCAGGCTGAAGAGGAACAGCATCACCAGGATGGTGCCCAACCCCAGTAAGAAATAGAAATGCTGCATCACCCGTCCTCAAACGCTGCATCAAACAGTTCTTGGTTCTTTTCGGCATCGATCAAGACGCGATCCGCTACTGACGTGCGACACCTTGTCCCGGTAGCGGAATACCCCGACGATTGAGCCAGGCCCGGTCCAGGGACCAGATCACGGAATCAACATCCGGCTCGGCGAGCATTACCATGATGGCATGCATCTCATGGCGCCTCAGCCGGTCCTCGGCCGCAGCAAAGGCGGGATCATCCATGGGCTTGCCGGCCAGAGTCGGATCCATTGCCGCCAGGACCGCGGCAACCGGGACTCCCGCCTCATATGGACGCGTCAAGGTCACGATGCCATTCAGGAATAAGACAGCTTTAAAGTCATAAGGATACTCTGCGAGCATCGCATCCCGACTCAAGACGTCATTGAGCTGCCAGATCCGCGGGCTCATCTTCCACTCGCCCCAAGGGGCCAATGAGAACCCCAACAGGACAAGCAGCGCACCTGAGCCGATGACGACGTTGCGAGTGAAACGATCCATTGAAAGACCCCTTGATCCTATATTCAGGTGATGGATGTCGAGAAGAGTGTTCCCTGGTTCAACCTTGGTGTTCAGCTATGGGGCTCAGCCGCGGTGTTCAGCCCGGATTCGGCCTACCTGCAGACCCACGCCCAACCCAAACGCCAATCAGAAGGAACAGAATACCGGCGAGCGAGAATCGGTACCAACCAGGGTAGCTTGAGCTCCGCAGCCGATAGGCGGAACCCGCGCTGATCATGACCCCACCCTCGATGGGAAGGATCCAGCTCACGCCCGCCTCAGGGGCCTCCCACAAGGCAGCGAACGACTGCACCGGACCACTGATCGAGAGGCCGAGATCAGACTCCTGCAAATGGATCGCAGACAGGCCGCGATCTCCGCCGATCCAGACTCGCTGCAGACCCTGCGCGTCTGTCGCCGCCCTGTATAGGGCCAGGATCCGCTGGCCACGCGGGATCGCCTCGAACCTCTCCCATGCGTCTCCAGGCTGGGCCTGCCAATAGAGGCCCTGATCCGTCCCCGCCAGGAGGATGCCACCCTCGGTCACGGCAAAGCTCAGGACCTTCACTCCCTCGGGCAGCCCACGTCGGTTCGCACTCCAAACCGACAACATCTCCTCGATTGGCGCCGAAAAGATCCCGTCACCGATCGTCCCGGCGTGGACGTAGACTCGATCTCCGCGGCGCTGCTCGGCCAGACGATAGATGGGCGTCCACGCCAGAGGATGATGCCAGGCGCCATCGAGCTGGACCCGAACGCCGTCGGGCGTGCCGACTACGAGCCCGCCGCCCGTCTCCAGGACATCGCTGACTCGCGAGGAGTCTGGCAGCGGCTCGCCCGGCACATTCAAGAGTCCGGCCGAGGTCCCGATCGGATGGCTGTCGGGCTCGCCACGGAGCGCCAGCACAAGACGCCCGCCAAGATCCACATCTTCCAGATCCCAGTGGGCTCCATCGAAGCGCCAGATCTCCCCCGACTGAGTGGCTGCAAGGATACTACCCTCATCACCGGGCGCGAGGACGGTGACGTGGGTCTCGAGCGGCAGATTCTCGCGGATCAGGCGCTCACCGTCCGGGAGCAGAAATCCAAGAGCGATCAGGACCAATCCAAGGATCGAGAGAAGGATCGTCGCGATGCGGCTTGGGGTCATGGCGATCTTGAATCCATCCAGTGTCGTTTGTTGTGCCGAGCGCTGTCGGCGTTCAGCGAGGGTTCAGGGTCGGTCTGCAACCATACTCGCGAACCAACCGACAAACGAGGAGATACGGGTATGCTCAATCGCGTCCATGCACTCACCTTCGCGCTAGCCATCATGGCGACACCGGCAATGGCCGACCAAATGACCACTCGCGCAGCGGTCGGTGGTGGCCTCGGAGCCGCACTCGGCGCCTTTATCGGCGGTGAGCTCGGCGGTCGAAACGCAGCCATCCTCGGCAGCGGACTCGGCGGGGCCGTCGCAACCGCCATCGCGACTGAAGGCTATGGCAAGCAACCTTACTACAACAGGCAGCAGGTGTCGTATCCCTGCCCTCCCGGCCAGTGGGAAAACGGACGCTGCCGCTGATCGACGAAAGACCCATGCAAAGGGCCCCGATCGCCATGAACGGCGATGGGCTCGCGCTCCCGGTGAAGCCGGGCGACTCGCTCGGCGAAAGACCCCGAGGCTTACAGCAAGAACAAGGTCGCCAATCCGAGGAAGATGAAAAACCCGCCTGAGTCGGTCAATCCAGTGATCATGACCGAGCTGCCGAGGGCCGGATCCCGACCCATGCGCTGGCGAATCAAGGGGATCAGAACCCCAGCCGTCGCCGCAAGGAGCAGGTTCAGCGTCATGGCGGCAGTCATCACGACACCAAGCTCGATATTCCTGTAGAGCCACCAGACCAGTAGTCCCACCACGCCACCCCAGACCAGACCGTTGAGCAAGGCCACACCCAGCTCTTTGCGCAGCAGCCGCCAAACCGCAGAGGGCTGAACCTGGCCCATCGCGATCGCGCGCACGATCATGGTGATGGTCTGATTCCCGGCATTTCCGCCGATACCAGCGACGATGGGCATCAGCGCGGCGAGAGCCACCAGCTTTTCGATCGAGCCCTCGAAGAGGTCGATGACCCGCGAGGCAATGAAGGCCGTCACCAGATTGATCGCCAGCCAGGCCCAGCGATTCTTGACCGAGCGGATCACGGGCGCAAAGATGTCTTCCTCCTGGCGCAGACCCGCAGCACTGAGGATCTCGGCCTCCGATTCCTCGCGGATGTGATCCACCATGTCGGCCACGGTCAGACGACCGATCACGCATTTCTCCGCGTCCACCACCGGCACCGACACCAGATCATAACGCTCGAACGCATTGGCGGCCGCGTCCGCATCATCCTCGGGCGAGAAGCTGATGATCGACTTGGACTGCATGAGGCGCGCGACCTCCGTGTCCGGGTCGTTGATCAGCAGGGATTCGAGCGTGAGAACGCCTCGAAGACGCTCGTCCCGGTCGATCACGAAGAGCTTGTCCGTATGGTCAGGAAGCGCGTCGAAGCGCCGCAGATAGCGCAAGACCACCTCCAGGGTGACGTCCTCGCGCACGGTCACCATGTCGAAGTCCATGAGGGCACCGACCGTCCCCTCCGGATAGGACATGGCCACGCGGACCTGCGCCTGCTCCTCGTGATCCAAGGATGCGAGCACGTCCTGCATGATTCCAGGTGGCAGATCTGGGGCCAGATCGGCGAGCTCGTCCGCATCCAGGGTCTCGGCGACGGCCCTGATCTCCTCGACACCCATTGTACCGAGTAGGCTCGAGCGCACCGCATCCGAGACCTCCAGCAGGATATCGCCATCCTTCTCCGACTTGACCAGGTCCCAAACGAAGAGTCGATCCTCGAGCGGAAGCCCCTCCAGGATACAGGCGATATCGGCCGGATGCAGACGGTCGAGCTTGCGACTCAGCCTGCCCAGGTTCTGCTTGTGCGTGATGGCCTCGACCAACTCCTGGTGAGGCATCTTCTGGCGGTGGACCAGATCGTCGACCAGCCGAAGCCGAGCCAGCAATCGCTCGACATCACGAAGATGGCGGTGCACCGCATCGGCATTGCGAGCCTTGGTTGGCGTCATCCTAAACCGCGTCCAGAGTGAGAGCCGATGCTTGATTCGCGGCGCAGCCCGAACGCCCCCTCCAAGTCGACGAGGTCGCCCTCGCCCGAGCTAGCGACGAACGAAAAAGGGGTTGCCGAGGTAGCTGAGCACCGCCCCTTCCGGGACGATCCGCTCGACCCGAATCCCCTCACGCGTCTCCTCGCCCTCGCCATAACGTAGTGCATTGATCAAGATGAATCGCTTGGCGACATCCTCGTCGAAGACGTGGACCGTCATGAAGTAGGCCGGAAGCTGAGCCTGTTGTTGAGGCGTCAGACGCAGCTTGGTCGGATCACCACTGATGTTTGCAGGCTGACGCTGAGCCGGAGGTGGTGGGATGCCCTGCTCGCGGCGGACCTGTTGTTTGAATGACTCGATGTCTTCGACCAAGTCCGCCGGGACAGGCGCACGATTCGGACGACGCGGCGGCGCGGGCGGATCCGAGTACATCGCCTGCTCCGCATCCAACTGGCGCTGCAGCTCTTGCTCGAGCCATGGATCCAGCTCCGGCTGGTAGGCGAGTCCGTCATCGTCGATCATCATCGGGGCTGAACCGGGTTCGGGGGG
>RRYU01022961.1_pt2 | contig 32520 bp, 33 predicted proteins | sample 2162651 | NCBI WGS metagenome assembly RRYU01 (sample SAMN10267283, study PRJNA491782) | microbial mat metagenome | isolation source: biomat in the production well | place: Japan: Minami-Kanto gas field, natural gas well KTG3 | collected 2017-06 | reverse complement strand
ACTGGCTACTGGCTACTGGCTACTGGCTACTGGCTACTGGCTACTGGACTAAACGATTCAACAGTTCAACAATCTTCAGGTTTTTCCAATCTGTGAAGCAGGGTGATTTCTTTATTCCAGATTTCTGGTTGCGGGGTTTCGAGAATCAGCGGGATTTCTGTACTCGCGGGATGTTGCATGATTGCAGCGAACCCGTCAATACCTATTTTTCCTTTTCCGATACTCTCGTGTCGATCACGCTTGCTGCCCAGTTCAAGCTTTGCGTCGTTGAGGTGCATTCCTTTGAGGTAATCGAGACCTATTGTTGCATCGAACAATGAAAAGGTGTCTCCGACAGCTTTTTCCGTGCGCAGATCATATCCTGCGGCGAAAAGATGGCAGGTGTCGAGGCAGACACCGACTCTTGTTTTGTCATGGACCTTTTCAATGATAAAGGCAAGTTGTTCGAAGGAGTGTCCGAGGTTCGACCCCTGACCTGCAGTGTTTTCCAGCACCGCTGTGACCTTTGTTGTTGTTTCAAGTGCACGGTTGACGGAATCAGCGATGGTTTCAAGGCACTGTTCCTCATGGATCTCCCGGAGGTGGCTGCCGGGATGGAAATTGAGGTTCACCAGTCCGAGCGCCTCGGTTCGCTGCATTTCGTCGATAAATGCCCGGCGTGAACGGTCGAGTTTTTCCGGATCGGGGCTGCCGAGGTTGATCAGGTAGCTGTCGTGGGGCAGAATGTGCTCGGGACGATAGCCGCAGGATTCGCAGTTTTTCCTGAAAGCGCCGATTGCCTGCGCGGTCAAGGCGGGAGCTTTCCACTGGCGCTGGTTTTTGGTGAACAGGGCAAAGGCGGTAGCACCGATTTCCTCCGCGCGTAGCGGGGCATTCTCTATCCCTCCCGCGATGCTGACGTGTGCTCCGATGTAGCGCATTGTAGTTAAAGAAGATGTCAGGAGTTAGGATCCAGAATCCTGGAAATTCAGGAAGATAATACGGCCGGGGATGATTTGCTAATGACGATGGACTCTCTCCCGTCATCCTCGGGCCTGACCCGGGAATTCAGTTCCCATTTTCCATTCCTCAGCCACTCAACAACGCAACGATTCAACAGATTGCTATCTTTTTCATAGCCTTAGCACGTAACAAGTTCCCCTATTCTCCGGCTTCTTGTTTCTCACGTCTGAATTCTTTGCAGCTTTTCCTCCCTATTGTGTAAATTTTTTTACAGCACACCATTATCTAAGAAAAAAAGCCATGCAGCCAACTCCCGCTCTGTCCGTTATCGTTCCGTTTTATAATGAAGAGGAGTCGCTCCCCCTGCTTCTCGATCAGATATACCAGGCTATGGGGGAAAAGGAATTGCATTGCCTTTTTGACCAGCCGTTTTCGTTCGAGCTGTTGATGATCGATGACGGCTCGACGGACGGTTCTGCAAGCTACATCCGTGAAGAGATTGCTCACAGGTCTGAACTGAAACTGGTTGCTTTACAGAAGAATTTCGGGAAGACTGCGGCACTTGCCGCCGGTTTCAGATACGCCTCCGGGGAGTATGTCGTTACTCTCGATGCCGATTTGCAGGATGACCCGTTTGCTGTCAGAGAGCTCATTGAGAAGCTGCAGGAGGGTTATGATCTTGTAAGCGGCTGGAAACACCGTCGCAACGATCCGTTGTCCAAAACTGTTCCTTCGAGGATCTTCAACACGACTACCAGAGTATTCACCGGGATTGCGTTGCACGATTTTAACTGCGGTCTGAAAGCATATCGGAGAAAGGTTGTACAGTCACTCGACCTGCATGGTGAGATGCACCGTTATATCCCGGTACTTGCACACTGGAACGGTTTCAGGGTTTCGGAGATTCCCGTGAACCACCGTGCCCGAAAGTTCGGCAAAACCAAGTTCGGTACGTCGCGGATCTTTCCCGGCCTGTTCGATTTCTTTACCGTTTTGTTCATTACCCGCTATCTGCGTCAGCCGATGCACTTTTTCGGTATGTTGAGCCTGCTGAGTTTTCTTGCCGGGTTCGGGATAAGTCTCTATGTGACGATAGGAAAACTCTTTTTCAACGAGGCGGTGGTAAATCGTCCGATACTTTTTCTCGGTATTCTCCTGATCATTGTTGCGGTACAGTTTTTCTCGATCGGACTTCTGGGAGAGATGCTGACCCGTGATACCTCAAGTACACCTGATTACACCATCAGGGAGACGGTGAATGTGGAGGAGGAAGAAGTCAAAAGTAAAAGGTAAAAAGTCAAAAAAGGAGGATTGATTTTGCTTTTTGACCTTTGCCTTTTGCCTTCAATGCTATACCCCCCGTTTGTCCGGCGGCCAGATGTATTTGTGCATCTGGAGCTGGAGCCTGACATGGATATTGTCTTCAAGAATCCATCCGGCAAGCTCGGCTGGGTGCAGCTTGTTGAAAACCGTTCCCATCAGTACCGTACAGTGAGTGGCCAGGTTGTAACGGTTCAACAGGTGTACGGCCCATTCGTAATCTTCCCGTGATGCGATCACGATTTTAAACTCAAAAGTTTTTTTCAGGGAATCGGGTGCAGCAACGGCATGTTCGATGTTTTCGAGGCAGTTTTTGCCGCTTTCTCCCGACGACGGCGGTTTGAGGTCGATTATTTTATGTGCGCGGGGGTCTACACGATCGACAGGAAGAAAACCGCCGGTTTCGAGCAAAAGGGTGTAGTTTCTGTCACAAAGCTGCCGTATGAGTGCATGGACGTGTTCCTGCCGGAGCGGTTCTCCTCCGGTGATTTCAACAAGCGGAGTTCTGTATGCCTTTATGCTGCGGATTATTTCGGGAAGTGCCATGTTTCTGCCTTCTTCGCTCGATGCGTAGCGTGTATCACACCAGGTACAGGTGTTGTCGCACCCGGAAAGACGGATAAAGATGCAGGGCCGGCCGGCATAGGTCGATTCGCCCTGAATGGAGAGGAATATTTCATTGACACGCAGGGTTTCGCTCATGAGTCCTCGGCTGTCAGGAGTTTTTCAAGGGCATCGGGATAGAGCCTGTGTTCGCATGCGAGGACTCTGGCGGCAAGTGATTCCGGGGTGTCGCCGGGTTCGACAGGAACCCTGCGTTGAAGCAGAACAGGGCCTTTGTCGTATTCCGGGTCAACGTAATGCACGGTGGCTCCCGACTCTTTGCAGCCCGCTTCTATAACGGCTTTGTGAACATGTATCCCATACATGCCGGGGCCGCCGAATTCGGGCAGTAGTGCGGGATGGATGTTGAGAATTCTGAAAGTATAGCTGTTTACCACCTCTTCAGGTACCTTTTTCAGGTAGCCGGCGAGAAGGATATAGTCTACAGCATGTGCTTCGAGCGATGCAAGCATCGCCGCTGCAAATGCTTCATCGGTATCGTACTGCTTTGCGGAAAGGTGCACTGTCGGTATGCCGTGCAGTCCCGCAAAAGAGGTCGCCCCGCATTCCGGGCGGTTGGAAAGGCAGAGGACAAATTCAGCGGGGAGGTTCCGTTCATTGATGGCGTGGAAGAGAGACTGAAAGTTAGATCCGGCACCGGAACAGAAGGCTGCCAGTCTGGTTTTATGGTTGGCCATTTAGTGGATATTTGATTACATTTACGCTTTGCTGAGATTCAACCATTCCAACCTAATCTACAAATGTCTGATCCTGTTATCAAGCGTGCATTAGTATCGGTTTCTGATAAAACCGGTATAGTGGATTTCTGCCGTGAGTTGTCTTCCATGGGTGTTGAAATTTTTTCAACCGGAGGAACGTTGCGAAAATTGCAGGAGGCCGGTGTTGATGCTGCATCTATTTCAACCATTACGGGTTTTCCGGAAATCATGGACGGTCGCGTAAAGACGCTGCATCCGAAAATACATGGTGGATTGCTTGCTGTACGTGAGAACGCCGATCATGTCGCACAGGCGGATGAAAACGGTATCGGATTTATCGATCTTGTTGTTGTCAACCTGTATCCGTTCGAGGAGACGGTTGCGAAGTCTGATGTGACCTTTGAGGATGCGATAGAGAACATAGATATCGGCGGACCGTCGATGCTTCGCAGCGCGGCGAAGAACAACGAATCGGTGACGGTCGTTACCGACAGTGCGGATTATGGCAAAGTGCTCGATGAGATGCGTGTTAACGGTGGGGCAACCACTCGTTCAACACGACTGAAACTGGCCGGGAAGGTTTTCGAACTGACTTCGCGTTATGACCGTGCGATTGCCGGGTATATGACTGGTGTGGAGACGGGAGGAGAAGGTACCGGGTCCGGTAAGGTTTCCCTGGAACTCGAGCGTGAACTCGACATGCGTTATGGAGAAAACCCGCATCAGAGCGCAGGTTTCTACCGAATGGATGACGGAAAAAACTCACGGTCGTTCGGTGATTTCTTTGACAAGCTGCACGGCAAGGATCTGTCCTACAACAACATGCTGGATACCGCGGCTGCAACCGGGCTGGTCGAGGAGTTCGGCGGCGAAGATCCGGCAGTGGTCATCATCAAGCATACCAATCCCTGCGGTGTTGCGCAGGCGGATACGCTTGTCGGTGCATATCGCAAGGCATTTTCCACCGACACGCAGTCTCCCTTTGGCGGCATCATCGCTTTCAACAAGCCGCTCGATATGGAAACAGCCAAAGCGGTCGATGAAATTTTTACGGAGATTCTCATTGCTCCTTCCTATGAGGATGGAGTGCTCGACCTTCTGATGAAGAAGAAAAACAGGCGTCTTCTGGTGCAGAAGCAGCCCTTGCTGAAAGAGGTTATGGAATACAAGTCAACCCAGTTCGGCATGCTGGTTCAGCAGAGGGACAGCCGGATTGTGTCCCGTGACGACCTGAAAGTCGTTACAAAACGACAGCCTTCTTCAGAAGAGCTCGATGATCTCATGTTTGCGTGGAAAATCTGTAAGCATGTAAAATCAAATACCATCGTTTATGTGAAGAACCGTCAGACCGTCGGTGTCGGTGCGGGCCAGATGTCACGTGTCGATTCAGCGAAAATCGCCCGCTCAAAAGCTGCCGAGGCCGGGCTTGAACTGCATGGTTCCGCAGTTGCTTCCGACGCATTCTTCCCGTTTGCAGATGGTTTGCTCGCAGCTGCCGAAGCAGGAGCAAGCGCCGTGATTCAGCCTGGCGGATCCATCCGTGACGAAGAGGTTATCGCAGCCGCGGACGAACATGATCTGGCGATGGTGTTCACCTCGATGCGGCATTTTAAACACTGAAGTCAAAGGTCAAAAGTCAAAACATTAAAGGTCAGGTAGAGTATGTTCAAAATACTGGATGTATGAAAAATGATCTTACTGAAAGGCTTTTCAATTTTGCAGTCGCGGTTATTGGTATTATTAGAAAATTTCCGCGATCATCTGAGTATCAGGTTATCTCTTACCAACTATGTAAATCAGCAACCTCATCAGGTGCAAATTATGAAGAAGCGCTTGCAGGATCCTCAAAACAGGATTTTATTTATAAAACTGAGATTTCTTTGCGTGAAATGAAAGAGTCGAATTATTGGCTCAGGATCATCAGGTCGATCGGGAATGAAGAGAAAGATATGAAAAAAAGCTGCGACGAATTAATCAATGAATCATCGCAGTTGTCGAAGATACTTGCTTCAATCGTTATCAATGCCAAAAAAGGCAGTGAAGGATCAAAGTAGAGTCATGTTTTCCGCTCCTTTTTGACTTTTTACTTTTGACCTTTGACTTCATTATTCAGGTTTTCCAGAACCGCTCTTGCGTTGCGTTTCAGGCGTTTCAGGCCGGTACGGTAGATGGGTGTGCCGGCAAAAAGAGTTTTGAACTGTGATCTTGTGAGTGCAAGAATATGTTCGGGAGTGATCTTGAGCAGCTCTTTTTTCGGTATGAATTCGGGGCAGACCGGTGTTGAAGATTGCCGTGCGTTATGCGGGCAGACCTCCTGGCAGATATCACAGCCGAAAACCCATTCACCGGTCATTGCCGACTCTTCCGGGGTGAACTCCCTTTTAAGCTCTATCGTCAGGTAGGAGATGCATTTTCTGGCGTCGAGTTTTCCCGATTCAATGAGCGCTCCTGTCGGGCAACTTCTGATGCATGCGTCGCACTCCCGGCAGGGATCCGGCAGCGGGGAAGAGGGTGTACTGGGGAGATCGATGTCGAGCAACAGTTCTCCGAGAAAGACATAAGAACCTGTTTCCGGTACAATGAGCATCGTGTTTTTCCCTGTTCTTCCGAGACCGGCTTTTTCAGCCCATGACTTTTCAAAAACAGGCAGACTGTCCACACAGACTCTCCCTGCAACAGGGTAGGGATGTGTCTTACGGATGAAATCAAGCAGTTCCCCGAGCTTGTTCCGGAGTACTCTGTGGTAATCGGCAACACGTGCATAGCTGGAAATTCTGGCACTGTCTTTTGCTGTTTCAGGGGAAAATGTATAGGGAAGGGCTGCAGAAAAAACTGTTTTCACTCCCGGAAGCAAGGTTTCAGGACAGGCTCTTTCATTGATATGTTGCTGCATGTAATCCATCTCTCCATGCCGGTTTTCCCGGATCATGTCGAGAAGCCGCTCGCTCTCCTTTCTGCACTGTGTGACGGAGGCAAAGCCTGCGGCACAAAAACCGATTTTCCCGGCTTTTTGCAGAATTATCCCGGCTAATTCATCTTTGTTCATCCAATACCAGTGTGGTCGGGAAAAATGAAACGATCCATTCAGGTTAAAGGTATTTATTCGTAAACTATATACCATACATAAGGGCAGCGCTATTAATTTATTCCGCGCTTCAATCGTTCATGACAAGTAATAGAGGTGCCCATAAGCCCTTTCACAAGTATTTGAACATCTATGGACCGGAGGGATTTTCTCGGGAAGTTTTTTAAACGTACAGGTGCCGTTGCAGGTATTACGGCGATCGGTGCCGCCGGTCTGCTGGGGTATTATCAACCGCGCAAGGAGTTCTACAGGGAGCAGGACCGAGAGGGTGATGAAGGACTCGGGGACAAGCTTGGACAACCGAAAAAAGCGGTTGTTGTCGGTGGCGGTCTTGCCGGAATCAGTGCGGCAATGGAGCTTGCCAGGAGGAATTTCGAGGTAACGCTTATCGAGGCTTCGGCCGATCTTGGTGGAAAGCTTACAGGTTGGGACGTGGACGCCCTTGGGCAACGATTTCCGGTCGAGCATGGTTTTCACGGTTATTTCAACCAGTATTACAATCTCAATGAAATGTTTGCCGAGTCGGAAGTCGGTGATGTTTTCATGCCGGCTCCCGGTTATCCGGTACTTTTCAAAGACCTGCCGCTTGAAGTGTTCGGGAAGACCCCGAAACTTTTTCCGCTTAATCTGTTATCTGTAGTGCAACAGTCGGAGTCTCTTGACGTCATTCCGATTTTGAAAGATTTCCAACAGATGATCCCTGTGCTCGACATGTTCCGCTACGAATATGAGCGAACGTTCGAGCAGTACGACGGTATCGATTTCATGACTTTTTGCCGTGAACAGGGTATTTATGACCCTTTTTTCAGGACGGTACTGCATCCTTTTTCCGATGCGACCATGAATCGTATGGAGGTTCTTTCCGCGGCAGAGGCGATACGGTATTTTCATTTCTACTTCATGGGCAGCCCGGAGGCGTTAGGGTACCGTATTACAACCAGGAACTGCATGGATGCCCTTGTCAGGCCGATGGAGCGGCGGCTGAAAGAACTTGGCGTCACAATTCTTCCGGGAAAGAACGTCCACAGGATTGAGGTTGACGGTTTGAAGGTTTCCGGCGTCGAGCTGGGGGGCGGGGGCGCCGCAGGAGTTGTCGCAGTTGTCGATGCCTCGACGGTTACAGAAGGTGAATGGCGATCGCTGGAAACGGAAAACGGGCTTCCTGTTCTGATTACCATGCGGAAAGGAGAATACCTCGCTTTTGACGGCACCTGTACACATATGGGGTGTCCTGTTGTTCCCGACAAAAAGTCGGGGGGACTTTTCTGTCCCTGCCATGCGGGGGTTTTCGATGAGAACGGAATTGCTGTGAGCGGTCCTCCCGAGCTTCCTCTGCAAAAGCTCGGAGTGACGGTTGCCGGGCATCAGCTGCTCGTTTCAACCGGTGGAGCCGGCAGGTCCGAGATTCTGGAATGCGATTACTGTGTCCTTGCTGCGGATGTAACAGGAACAAAACGGATTGTCGAACGCTCGGCAATACATCAGCCTGAGTTCGAGGGTCGGATAGCTTCGCTCGGGACGGCCGATCCCTACGTTGTCTGGCGGCTATGGCTCGATAAGCCGCTGAGTTCGGCGGAATATCCTTTTTATACCGTGGCAGGGTTTGCCTATACGGATTCCGTTTCTTTGTTTTCGCGTTTTCAGGAGCCTTTCATTTCCTGGGGGAAGCGCTTCGGCGGGAGTGTCGTTGAGCTGCACGCCTATGCGATCGCTCCACAGGATGTGCGTCCGGATGAGGTCATCAGGGAAACGATGCTCAAAGAGCTGCATCACATGTTTCCCGAAACAAAGAGTGCCGCTGTACTGTACGATGTCTATATGCGGCAGCAGAACTTCACGCGCTGGGCGCCGGGAGATCATGCAAGCCGGCCGGTTTCAGAAACGCCTCTGGAAAACCTCTTTCTTGCCGGTGACTGGGTGAAAGTGGATGCTCCGGTTTTTCTCATGGAGGCAGCGGTATTTACCGGCCGTCTTGCGGCAAACGCGATCTGCCGCAAAGAAGCGTTGAAACCCACGCCTTTACCAATAGTACCGATGGATGGATTGTTCGCGTGAAGGTGAGGAGAGAAGGCAAAAGGCAAAGGTCAAAAGGCAAATTGAAGAATGGATGAAGCGGGAAGCTGGAATCCAGGGCCCTCTCTTCATCCCGTTTTTCAATATTCATTAGTCATTCCTGTCCTTAATCCTTGCTCCTGTGCACGAAATGTGCTACTCCTTACTTCTTGGTAAAAAAAAACCAACAGTTCAACAAATAAACAGATTGCTATTTTTCTCCCATTACCCATTACCCATTACCCATTACCCATTACCCATTACCCATTACCCATTACCCATTACCGACTGCCAACTGGCTCTCAAGCTATCAAGCCATCTCAACGATTCAACAGATCAACAGTCCTGCAATCCTTCGGTCTCCGGTATCCTGTTTCCTTTTTTTCTGGCTTTCTTTTTTGACCTTTGACTTTTACCTTTTGACGTTATCTGTCAAGCTCCAGGCATTGTATGACCGTGTCGTGGAGCAGCGGGCGGAATTTGCGGATTTTGATGTTTTCCGATGAGGGATGAACCCGGTTGGTGAGCGTGATCACCGCGAGGTCTTTTTCCGGGTCTATCCATATGCTGGTTCCGGTATAGCCGAGGTGACCGTAAGCGTTTGTGGAAAAGTACTGTCCGGAAGAGGAGCGTCCGTTCAGGGATCGGAGGTCCCACCCCAGGGCCCGGGATTCTGAATGCCTTTGGGTAAAATACTCGAGCGTCGACGGGCGGAAGAATGTGCTGCCGTTATACTGTCCTTCCTGCATGAGCATGGCTGCAAACCTCAGCAGGTCGCCGGTTGTGGAAAACAGTCCGGCATGCCCTGCCGCTCCTCCGAGAAGTGCCGTGTTGTGATCGTGCACAAGCGGTCTTGGTTCGGAAAGAGTCCACGATTTGTCTTTTTCTGTCGGCGCAATGTCCGAATGGAGGAAGTCGGGAGGATTGAACATTGTTGAGCGCATCCCGAGAGGCTTGGAAAAGCGTTCATGGAAATTTTCCTGCAGAGTTTTGCCCGTTATCCGCTCTATAACGGTACCGAGGATGATGAAGCCGATGTCACTGTAGGTTGTCCTGGTGCCGGTAGGATAGACAAGACTTTCGTTGCAGATTGACTGCATAACTTCATCGGCCGTCCGGCAGGTTTTGATGAAAAACCTGTGGGCAATAAGGCCGGAATTGTGCAGCAAGAGATTTCTGATGGTGATATTGCCCTTGCCGTTCCTCGAAAACTCGGGGATGTAGTGTGATACGGGAGCGTCTATATCGAGCGAATCCCGCTCGCTGAGCTGCATGATGATGCTCGTCGTGACAACCGACTTTGTCAGAGACGCGAGATCGTAGATAGTGGACGTCTGAGCAGGGGGCGAATGTCTGTCGTAGGTCAGTGTTCCGAAAGCCTTATGAAATACCACGTCATCCTTGTAGAGGACAGCGATGCTTGCTCCCGGAAAGACGCTGTCGGCAATCGATTGCTTTACGAGGGCCTCGATTTTCCTGAACCTGTCGGCGGCTGCCGCTGCAGTTGCGTGGAATGAGGCGAAAAACAGGGCGGCGGCCAGAAGAACCGGTATTCTTTTCTGTTGCATCATGCTGAGGCCGGTATAGCGCGTTTCTCTCCTGAAAAAAGGTTAAAACAGGGAAAAACGTACGTAACGTTTCGGGTTTTCTTTCAGATCGATGAGCAGTGAATCCAGGTCGGCAATGCTTTCATTCAGGTTCGAGTAGAGTGCCGGATTTGAATGAAGCTGTCCGATGGTTCCCTCTTCACTGTTGAGTTTCTGAACCAGTGAATCCGTTCTTGCTGCAACCTGCTTGATGTTGGTGATCGTACCTTCGGTTTCCGAGGCAAACTTCTTGTCGTTGATGAGTTTGGGAAGCAAGCCTTTGCCGCTGCGCAGCTCACGAGTGAATGTGGTGAGTTCAGCCGAAACCGTTTGCAGATTGTTGATGGTTTTTTCAAGGTCGCCGGCCATTTCTTCCGATCCAAGGAGTTTAGCCAGAGGTCCCTTGCCGTTGTTGATATTGTCAAGCAGGGTATTGATCTGGCCTACAGCTTCGCCGGCTGTTGAGGTAAGGTTATCCAGTCCTGTTTCGCTTTCGTCGAGCGTGATGAAATCACCTTCTTCAACCGGTTTTCCCGTACCGGTTGTAATATCGACATATTTATCCCCGAGAATGCCGAGCGAAATAATACGGGCTTTGGAATCTTTTGTGACGATGGATGCGAATTCTTCCTGCAGACGCATCTGGACCAGTACGTACAAGGAGTCATTGCGGTTCACAAAGTCCATGTCGGACACAATGCCGATCTTTTTGCCCGAAACCGATACGAAGTTGTTTTCCTTCAGGCTCCCTACGTTTTGTGCCATCATTTGTACTTTCGTGACACTTTTGAAGAGGCTTGAATTCTTGCCCACAACAAGGCCGATATAGGCAGCCAAACCAAGGCCTATAACAAAGAAAATGCCGGTTTTAAGGTCGCTCCACTTCAGTGTATTTGGGTTTCTCATTACAGACGGTTATTGAAAATTATTGTTCGAGTATCTTGTCGGATAAAATTGATTGTATGAACGGGTGCGTCGAATCATGCAGTTTCTCCGTGTCGTCGTCAAAAATTATTTCGCCTTTGTAAAGAACGGCAACGCTGTCCGCAACCTGGAACACATCGTCGATAATATGCGTTACGATAACGGCGCCAAGGTTGTTTTTATGTCTCAGGGAACTGATCAGCCCAAGAATTTTTTTTGAACTGACCGGATCGAGTCCTGCCGTCGGTTCGTCGAAGAGTATCATGGCAGGATTGAAAATCAATGCCCTGCCGATTGCAACCCTTTTTTTCATGCCTCCGCTCAGGTTTTCCGGCAATGCGTCTTCATAGCCTTCCAGTCCGGCAAAAACAATCTGTTCCTGAACCCTGCTCTCGGTTTCTTCTTCCGACAACTGAAGGTTTTCACGTAAAAAGAAACCCATGTTCTCACTGATAGTCATCGAGTCGAAAAGAGCGTTCCCCTGAAAAACAATGCCCATTTTGCGGCGAATAGGATACATTTTCGATTCTTTCAGAGGAGTGATATCGATGCCGTCAATCAGAATATTGCCGCAATTCGGTTTTATCAGGCCCAGAATCAGTTTCAGAATAGTGCTTTTACCCACTCCGCTGGGTCCCAGGACCGCTTTGATTTTGTTGTCTTCGATGGTAAGGGAAACCTTGTTGAGTATTTCCCGGTTTCCGTATCGTAATGTTACATCCTGTAACTCTATCATGACGTCAAAAGTGTCATCTTGGTGTTCATATGCTCAATGCAGGATCTACAGGTTTTCCAGTACCAGCTTCGACACATAAAAATTTGCCACAAGGATCAAGCCCGATGAAACAACGATGCCCTTGATGGTTGATCTGCCGACTCCGGCAGTTCCGCCCTGGGCGATAAAGCCGTTGAAACAACTGACAAGAGTGATGATGATTGCAAAAACCGGAGCTTTGAGGAAACCGACAGCAAAGTCCTTGAAAACAAGCCTCGGGAAAACGGCGTTCCAGAAAATTCCGGGATCGATTTTGTGATAATGTTCCGCCAGCAGCGCAGCACTGTACAAGCCGGCAAAGTCGGCGATAGCCGTCAGGGGAATAAACACGATAAGTGCCGCTGTCAGGCGTGGCATCACAAGCTTTGCTACGGGATCGGTGCCGAATGCACGGAGTGCGTCTATCTGTTCGGATATTTTCATTGCGCCGAGTTCGGCTCCGTTACGTGATCCGTATCTGGCCGAAAGCATGAGCCCCATGATCAACGGTCCGAGTTCCCGTATTACCGAAAGGGCTGTTGAGCGTCCGAGCATTGTTTTCGCTCCGAAATCCTCGAGAAGGTTACCTACCTCGACGGCGAGAAGGGCTCCAATGGATATCGAACTGACCAGGACTATCGGTAAGGAGTCGGTCCCTGCTATGGTTGCCTGGTCCAGAAAGTCCCTCCAGTACCGTTTTATTTTCGGGATGGTTGCAAAAGCTCTCACCGAGAAAAGAAAAAATTCCTGCATGGTCAGGAAAAACTCTTTTATCGAGAGATTGATATCGTTTAGAAACGTTCCGGTGACTGATCGCGTCATAGTGGTACTAAGCGGTAACGATCCTGCTTTTCATTTTCGTTACCCATTCATAAGGTATCGTTATCTGTCCAAAGAGATCTTTTTCCTGGTCCTTGAGCCCATGGTAATCCGAGCCGCCGGAAAAGAGCATGAAATACTCATTCGCAATTTCCCTGTAGTAGTTTTCTTTGTAGGTGTCGTGGGAAGGGTGGATGATTTCAATGCCGTCAAGTCCGAAGTTGATCAGTTGCCGCAGGATTTCGTCCGGAATGTTCTGTCCGGGATGGGCAAGAAATGATAACCCCGAGGCTTCGTTGATGAGCCTGATAACCTCGACCGGAGGCGTTTCGATGCTTTTTACGTATGCAGGACTGTGTGATCCCAGATATTTGCTGAACGCTTCACTGAAGCTCCTTACAAAACCGCCATCCTGGAGAACGGCTGCTATGTGTGGACGCCCTACGCTGCCGTTTTGGGCTTTCAATATGATCTGTTCTATCTCGATTTTGACGCCCATCCGGGCAAGCTTTCCCACCATGCGCTCTGCACGTTCGGTACGCAGCTGTTTACACAGATCCAGATAACTCTTGAGTTCAGAATGTTTATGATCAAAAAAATAACCCAGGATATGAATATCATGACCCTGGTATGTAGAGCTCATTTCTACACCGGTAATAAGCTCTATGCCGTATTCGTTGGCAAATGGCTTTGCTTCGTCAATTCCTAAAACAGAATCATGGTCAGTTATACTTATGGCCTTCAGTCCGGTTTTCGTTGCTTTTTCGACAATTTCTTCCGGTGTAAAGACGCCGTCTGAACATTTTGTGTGTATATGTAAATCTGCTTTTTCAAAGCCATTATGCCCTACACCCGACAAGCTGTATGGCATGGCCTAAAAGGTTTTTATTATTATGTATTGCTATGCTTATATATAAAAAATTTTTTCCGCTATTCGATTACACAAAAGAGAATTATTTTTTGGGGCTAATAGTTGCCTCCCCCGACGGGGAGTTACAAGTAACGAGTGACAAGAAACAAGAGGTGGGTATGGGATGTTATGAGTGTTGAGCAATGAGTTCTCAGTTTTAGCTGCTAAATGTTATGTGTTAGGAAGGAGGCTGGAATCCTGAGTTCAGAATTTGCCAACTGGTTCAAGGTTCTCAGTAAGAGTGACTCGGTACTGGGTATTCGGGAATGGGGGTAAGACAAGTTAGGAGTAAGGAGTAGCAGCGTTGCTGCAGGAGTAAGGAGCCAGAAGCCAGAATTCCCGGTCTCCAATCTTTCTTTTCTCTTCCTTTCAACAAATCAACAGATTGCTATTTTCCTCCCATTACCCATTACCCATTACCCATTACCCATTACCGGCTATCTTCACCGTAGCACGTAGCACGTAGCACGTAGCACGTAGCACTCATTCACGCCTGAACGTATCCGGCTGCGATAAGGCCGAGTATGCCGATGCCGAGCGCGATGCGGTAGATGATGAAGAGGGAAGTGGTGTGTTTTTTCAGGTAGCTGATAAGAAAAGCAATGGAGGCGTAACCTACGATGCCGGAAAAGGTTGTGGCGGCAATAAGGTTAACGAGTTCACTGGTCGAAGTCAGGAGCGTATCCCGGATTTCATATAACTGGTAGATTCCTGCTGCGAAAACCGCCGGAAGTGAAAGCAGAAAAGAAAATCTGGCCGCTGTTTCGCGTGAGAGGTTCAGAAAAAGTCCTCCGGTAATCGTGACGCCGGAACGTGAAGAGCCCGGAATAAGCGCAATGCTCTGGGCAAGGCCAATCAGGAGAGCCTCTTTCCAGCCTATTTCTGCCATGGACTTGGTCTGCAGGCCTTTTTTTGCGCGCTGTTTCATCAACCATTCGGCAAGAGTCAGCATGATTGCCAGCACAATGAGCGCGATACTTATCCAGTAAAGTGAGCGCAGGCTTGTTTCTATTTCGGTTTTGAAAAGAAGACCGAAGACCACAATGGGAAGGGTTCCGGCAGCAATCATCCAGGCCATTCTGGAATTTTGTGTCGCGAACGGCTGTCCTTTCAGGATTCCGGTAATGAAGGCACCGGAAATGTCAATAATATCACGGTAGAAATAGATGAATACGGCAGCGAGCGTTCCGATCTGAACAATTGCGGAGAAAGCTGCTCCGGGATCCTGCCAGCCTGCAAGAGCTGGAACGATGCGAAGGTGAGCGGTGCTGCTGATCGGAAGGAACTCCGTGAGCCCCTGGACAATACCGAGAATGATTGCTTCAAAAAGGCTCATGACAGGTACGCTCTGTGACGGGGGTTAAGGGGTATTGCTGAGAAACCCGCGCAGTGCTTCGACAGCTTTTTTTACGGCCCGGGACCGATGACTCAACTTGTTTTTTTTACCGGTACTCATTTGCGCGAAGGTCGCCCGCGCTGAATTTACCCAAAAGATGGGATCATATCCAAACCCCTTGTTGCCGGTTTTTTCCCTGGTAATCTCGCCCTCGACGGAACCTTCGACTGTTTTTTCAAACAGGTGCGGTGAGCTGTCGCCCGGTATGCGTCCTTTCAGCGCGATAACCGTGCGAAATGTCGCTTTTCTGTCGTCGATGTTTTCCATTACCCGGAGAAGATGGTGGACGTTGTCATCATACGTTGGCGATTTGCCTTCGGGCATGGGGGCAAATCGGGCGGAATAGACTCCGGGGGCACCGTCCAGACCCGAAACCTCGAGTCCGGTGTCGTCGGCAACGGTTATCAGGAAGGGAAAACGGTCAGAAAGATAGTTGAAGACGGCATCGGTTTTAAGCTTTGCGTTTCCTTCGAGGGTTTCTTCCGTTTCCTCGATCTCTATGGCAACCTGAAGATCGACCAGGGAATGAACACTGATCCCGGGAGCGATGTTTTCGAGAAGAGGCTTGATTTCCCTGACCTTGTCACGGTTGTTGGTTGCAAGGACAACGGTTATTTCGTTTGCTGACGGGTTCATTGTTTTATACTCCGGTATTGATGAGGCGCAACATCTCCCTGACTGCGGAATCAATTCCCACCAGTGCTGCGCGTGCGATGAGGGCATGGCCGATACTGACCTCCTGAATTTCCTCGATGGTTCTGAAAGGTAAAATGTTGTAATAATTCAGACCGTGGCCTGCGACAACGCGAAGGCCGGATTCACGGGCAAATGTTGCCGCAGTCCGGATCCTGTTGATTTCATCTTCGACATCTCCGGTTTTTTTCTTCAGGGAATAGGGTCCGGTATGCAGTTCGACAAGGTCGGCTCCTGCCTGGGCTGCAAGCGTAATCGCTTCTGTTTCCGGTTCGATGAACAGGCTGACTTCGATGCCGGCATCCTGAACGGGTTTGATAAATGCAGCCAGTCTGTCAAAGTGGCTGATAATGTCGAAACCTCCTTCCGTTGTGAGTTCCTGACGTTTTTCCGGTACCAGAGTTATGAGTTCCGGTTTTGTACGGATGGCAATCTTTTGCATTTCTTCCGTCATTGCCATCTCGAGATCGAGTTTCGTCGTGACTGCTTCACGCAGTCTTTCGAGGTCGCGATCTTTTATATGTCGGCGGTCTTCCCGCAAATGGCAGACGACGCCGGATGCGCCTGCGAGTTCGGCGATCACAGCGGCTGTTACCGGATCGGGTTGCTGCTCGTCGCGCGCATTACGAAGCGTTGCTATATGGTCGATATTGACGGCTAATTGCATAAGGGTTTTATCTCGTATTTACATTGCTCTTGTTGCACAGGCCGTGGTTTAACCAATCACGTAATCCCTGCATCTCTATATGTACATTTTGTTACAAAAAAAACAACAACGTGATGAAAAAAAGGGTTTTACAGTACCGAGGGGACTGATGGTTCGAGAAGCGTTGCAAGTTTGCGATAGGCCGGGAACGTTGCGTGCTGCTCCAGGGCTTTTGAGAAATCCGGCAGCCACTGTGACAGGTGATCAAGCATAAACGAACGATAGGCCTTGCGGGCTTCTTCACGGGTCGCGTCAAGTGTCGCCGCGGAAGCAAGAAACGCAAGAAACTCCAGTTCGGTCGATATGTGGTCAACAAGGCCGGGGTCGGAGGTCATGTTCCACTCTTCGTAAACAAGCTGAATTTTTCCGCTGCATGAGCCGAGCATCCGGCCTTCACGGAAGACTGATTCGTAAGGTGGGCAGGGTGTGTTCGGATAGCCGGTGATGAAGAGCCGGGTGTATTCACCCTGGAGCTGTTCGTTGTTTTCTTTTCCGAACAACGGTAGCAGGGACTCGAATCCTGCCTTTTCTTTTTCACTGGCTATTATTTCCTGAAGTCTTGTCCGAAGGTTCGGCAGGAACGCGCTGTTGGGATAGGCAAAACACTGACTCAGAAAACGGAGAACATGGATGAGGTTTGTGGTGTTTGGCATTGTCTGTTTGTCAGAAGTGTCAACAATTCTCTTCTACCATGGATACTGAAATACCCCGGCGTGAAGCACATAGTATCTGAGGAGAAAGCCGCCGACCAGGACGAAACAGCCGGCTGCAACAGTAAAGGCAGCCGATCCTCTGGTGTGACGGGCGAAAAAGATGCTGTACGTTTCTATCAGTAGCGGGATGACAAGCCCGAAACAGAGAAAGCCGATGACGAACATCGGGGTTTCAAAGAGTATTGCCGCAGACTCTCTTGCACCGGTCGGCAGAAAGAACGCGAAGTTGAAGTAGGCTCCGAGGATGATGAGTTCGGTGACTATCAGTGCGGCATCGAGCTGTTCGAGCTTTTGGACAATGACCGATGAGCCCTCTTCTCTGGAAAAAGTAAAAAGCAGCAGGAGAAAAGCGGCCCCTGTGGAAAAAGCCGAAATAACGAACAGCAGCGGGAGTGCAGGAGTGTTCCAGAACGCAATCGCCGGGGCTGACGATATGAGCAGTCCGGTGTAGATCGCAACGAGAAAGCCGGTAGTGGCACCGCCGAGCGCGGCCATTTTGTTGAAGCGTTCCAGCAGTGCAAGTATCCGTTCAGGTATGTTGTTGATCAGGGGTTCAAGCCGGGGCCAGCTTTTCAGCAACGGTATAACGTAAGCGATTGCAGCAAGAAAGTATATGTTGATGAAAACAACGCCCCAGAAGATCCATGAACGGGGATTTGTCAGGGCGTATATCGCTTTGAGCGGTTGGAGCATGTCCGCCAGAAGAAAGATGGTGCCGATGACCATGAAACCGATTGCAGAAACTATCGCGGCAGAAATGATTTTCCTGTCACATCTCTCAAACATGTGCAGCATTGCTCCAATTGCTACAGTGGCGCCACCCAGCCCTCCCAGAAAAAGGTAGGTTGCAATCTGCCAGTGCCAGACATCCTGATGTACAAATGACATGAGCCTTTAATCTTCTGTGTTATAACGATAACGCTTTTGCGGTTTTTATGAGCAATGAGTAACGAACAACGTTTTCATGACGGTATATAGAATACCTTGGGTGATGTTCCCAGTTCAGGACGAAGCGGTTTTGCTTTTCCTGATTTGGAGAGTTTGTGAACCTCGCTTTCGGGGTCATCGAGGTCACCGAATATTCTCGCGTTTGTCGGACAGGTGCCGGCACATCCCGGAATCATACCCTCGAGAACACGATGTTCGCAGAAGCTGCATTTATCAACATGCGGTACCGGATGCGAAAGATCGTCTCCGTAAAGTTTTTCGGCTGCTTGTACATCCTGTCGGTCATAAGGATAGCGTGCATCGTAAGGGCAGGCAATCGAACATGCATAACAGCCCATACAGCGGTCGTAGTTGACCCTGATGATACCGTCTTCTGTCCGGTAGGTCGCACCGGACGGGCAGGCTGAGAGACAGGGCGTGTTATCACAGTGCATGCACAGCCTCGGCAGCAACTCCCGGCGCACGCTGGGATAGGTGCCGTGCTCGATATCTTCCACATGGGTGCGGAATTTTCCGTTCCAGTAGGGAGTTTGATTTTCCATGGAACATGCCGCCATACAGGCCTGACAACCTACGCAAAGGCGCATGTCCATTACCATTCCATAACGTGCCATGAGTTACGCGAGCTCCTTTTCCCTGAATTGAGCGTTTCGACAAATGCTCGGTTTACGTTTTCTTTTGAAGGCCTGTTATTCGTACCGTGAACTCCTGCGACATGAATGAAGCTGCAAGGGGCTCTATGCTGTATGGCATCAGTTCGTTAAGCGCGGTGCCTTTCCCGCCGGCAATGCCGAGTTTCGGGTTTTTGCTGCCGTAAGAAGATGGCAGGAAAACAGTATCGGGGCGGATCATTTCCGTGACGAATAATGTTGCATTGACTTTTTTGTTGTAACGCAGGTTTTCAATCTCCACAATCTGCCCTTCGCTGAGCCCGAGAGTTTCGGCCTTTTTTTTGTTTATCCAGAGCCCGACGAAGCTGTTTTCCCTGGGTTTCGTCACTGCGGAAAGAAGCGCGTTATTATTGTTTGTCGAGGCGTGAGATACAACCGGAATTTTGCCGTAGGTAAAATAAAACTCATCCGGATCGAGAGCGGTTTTTTCCGCTTTGTCTGAAATGGTAAGAGGAACATAACCCAGAACGGGATCCCAGAGGGGATGCGCCCCGGCAGCACTGGTGAATGAAGCGAGAATCGGGCTGTACAGCTCAAGTCGTCCCGACATTGTCGGAACGGGTATTTTTCCCGGCATGGCTGCTTCCTCGAGCAGTTCTTCAGCACTTTTAAGGATAATTAATCCTTGTTTACGAATTGTTTTTTCCACTTCCTCGCCGGAAAGTTTTCCGCCGCTGACATGTTCCGACAGTTGACCCAGAGCCACGTAAGCGGTTTTAAGAAAGGCTTCGTTATAGGGATTTCCTTCTGCCCGAGCAGCTTTGATCTCTGTTTTCAGCAACGTTTTGTCGAGTCCCGCGTACTCGGCGATACCTTCGATATAGGGATCGAGTTTACCCATGCGGTCGGTTATTTCACAGAAGATATCCGCAGCGTCCCGTGTGTTGTACAGTGGTTCGACAGCGCGAAGGCGCGTTGCAAACCCGAGATTGGTATCGGGACCGAGGGGGTAAAGCAGTGGTTCGTTTCGTTCCAGATAGGTGTGGTTCGGCAGAATGACATCGGCATAAGCCGTGGTGTCGGACGGAAGCACATCGATCGTAACGACAAGGTCTACACTGCTGCTGGTGAGAATTTCTTCCCAGCGTTCGGCAGGGAAGTAGTGGCGGATCGGATTGGCGGCGTTCATGAAGAATGCCTTGATATGGTACGGTTCTCCGTTCCAGGTCATTTCGCCTTTCGACGCTTCGAGTAATCCGTTGTCGGCCATCGCCGGAAGAAATACGGAAGGGTTGCCCTGCTTCTGTTGTTCCTGCGCCCAGGCAAACGAAAGGGCAGGCTTGCCGTGTGACCAGGATTCAGGGTTGGCAAAGATATCCATAAGTCCGTTGGCGAACCCCATGCCGGGAAGCATGACGGGGGGAATATCACCGGATGATTCCTCTCTGCCGTGCTGTTTCATGTGCCACATGTTTTCGGCTTTGTGACGGTATTCTCCGTTCATCAGCCATCCACCCTTGACGTCGATACCCCCGACAAGCGTCTGAACGATTGCCTGCATGCGGCGCTGCGAGATGACGTGGTGGTAGCGGGCTCCCATCCAGCCCGGATCAACCAGTGCGGGCCTGGCCTGGCCGAATTCGGTTGCAATGCGTTCTATGGCCCCGGACGAGATATCAGTGATTTCAGCCGCCCATTCCGGGGTGAAACGTTCGGTTTTTTCAATAAATAGATCAAAGACCGTCGAAACCGGTTTGCCATTCCAGTGCGTGTTTTCAGGAGCCCTCAGGGCCGGGGCGATACGCTGATTGTTCTTTGCGGTTTCATTGGTATTGGTGTATGCCGGGACGGGAAGCACAGTGCCACTGATTGCATCATAGACATAATAGGCTTCCGGTTTCCCGTCACCTCCCGTGTCGGCAGCGAGCCGGATTTCTCCCTTGCTGTCTTTGAATGCGAGAAACGGCGAGTTTGTATGCGCAGCAAGGAAATCTTTATCGTAAAGCTCTTTGCGAAGCATGGTATGGATCATTGCCAGGAAAAAGGCATGGTCGGTTCCGGGCTTGATGGGTATCCATTCATCGGCTTTCGATGCCAGTTCACTCTGCCGGGGATCGAGACAGACGACTTTTGCCCCGTTTTTTCTGGCGTTGCCGAAACGGACTGCGCGTGCTGTGGAAATAGCCGCCACGGAGGCATTGTTCTGGCTGAAGAGGATGTAACGGGCGTTTTCAAAGTCGGCCAGGATTTCGTCATGGACATTGAAGTTGCCGGTGACGAGGTCTGTCCCCAGATGCCCTGCCGTGACGCAATGCTGCATCGGTGATGCAATGATATTGGGGATTTCCAGTGTACGAACGAATGGGAGACTGAAGTGCATATAGGATACACAGGCTGTCCAGCCGCCAACCATTGCGATTTCCCATGGGTTGACCTTTTTGAACCTCGATGCAATGTGGTCGTAGGCTTCCTCCCATGTGGCGGCACGGAAATTCCATTCACCTCGTTTGCTTCCTTCAACCCTGATGAGAGGTTCTTTAATACGGTCCGGGTCGTAAAGCTGGCGGAGCCCCGCCTGACCCCGGGCACAGATTTTTCCCCTGTTGAGGGGGCTGTTCGGGTTTCCCTCGATCTTTACCGCACGTTTCTGACCGTCAACGGTTTTCACTGCGACGTTAATGTCGCAGAAAGAAGAGCAGAAATTACAGATGCTGGGCACCCATATGACTTCACCGGAAGAAGACTGCGCCTGGACATTGCCTGCTTCTCGGCCTGAATCCCATGCCGGACGCAGTAAAGCCATGCCGCCCAGAACACCAGCGGCCTTAAGGAACTGACGCCTCGTTATTTTTTTCTTCATGCCTGGGTTGACGGTTGTGAATTGAAGTGCAGCTGTGCACCGTCATTGAAACGACAAGTTATCACAAACGTTTGCAAAATGTCAAATGTTTTGAAGGCAAAGCGCGTGCCCGGTTGCGTGAAAAACGCATGATTGGTGATTGTGCTTGTAAAACGGTATGTTTGGGGTGGTTTTTTTAATGGGAAACGCAACAAAGAACAACGAACATGGTACGTTTTATAGAACTGATACGAAACTGTCTGTCTGATGTCAGGGAGATTTTGCCCTGGGAACTGGTGGATCGACTGAAAGAAAACCCCGATCTGCTTCTCCTCGATGTGCGGGAGCCCTGCGAGTTCGACTCGATGCATATTCCTGGCTCGATGAATGTTCCGAGAGGTATTCTGGAGTCCGCCTGTGAGTGGGACTATGAGGAGACCGAGCCGGAGCTTGTAAATGCAAGAAGCCGGGAAGTTGTCGTTATCTGTCGATCGGGACATCGCAGTATCCTTGCTGCCCACTCGATGCAGGTACTCGGATATGAAAATGTTGTTTCTCTCCGGACGGGTTTGAGGGGATGGAACGATTATGAAGAACCCCTGGAAAACATCAGTGGGGAAAAGGTCGATGAAGACGATGCCGATGAATATTTTACCGCCAGACTGCGTCCTGATCAGATGAAGCCGAAAGAGGTTAAGAAGTGAATGGTGATCGGAGCGGTTTCCTGTGGCTGTCCTTGAACTGAGTTTTGGAAGGTGCTGGTTCAGGGTAATGTGGTGTAGGACCATGGTGTTACTTTTCTTATCTTCGTCCCGATCCTTGACAACTCTTCGAGGGTCGGGGAGGCAAGCATAAAAAAATACGAATCTCTAAAAGGAAGAATGTGCGATGAGCGTCAGTAGCAAGCAAGACCCCCGGCATCTGCAAAAGCCTGTCGATACGGAAATACCGACCCAGGAGCAAATAGTTGAAGCTGAGCGCTGTGGTTTCCAGTGTCGTGCAAAGGCGGCAAAGGTCAGGATCCAGGAACTGTTTCCGGGACTGATTGCATCGGTTACCGTAGCTGCTGCTGCAACCTTCATTTCGAGTCACTATGGCGCCCCTACCATGTTGTTTGCTCTTCTGCTCGGCATGGCGTTCAGGTTTTTGTCCGAGGATGGAAAAGCTATCGAGGGTATTCAGTTTGCATCGAGGACCATTCTCAGGATCGGCGTTGCATTTCTGGGGATGCGTATTACCATCGAACAGATTCTCTCTCTCGGGGCCGGGACGATGGCGATGGTGGTCGTGTCGGTGATGTTGACGATATTGTTCGGTCTCGGCCTTTCCAAAATCATGGGAAGAGGAAAGCGGTTCGGCGTTCTTACCGGTGGAAGCGTCGGCATCTGCGGTGCATCGGCGGCCCTGGCTATTTCGGCAATTCTGCCTAAAGATGAATACAGCGAACGGAACACAATTTTTACCGTAATCAGCGTGACGGCTCTCAGCACTATTGCCATGATTCTCTATCCGGTAATCGGCGACCAGTTAGGGCTCGATCATGAAACAGCCGGGATTTTTCTCGGCGGTACGATCCATGATGTTGCACAGGTTGTCGGTGCGGGTTACTCCGTTTCCGAACCGACTGGTGATACGGCCACCTTTATCAAGCTTCTGCGTGTAGCGATGCTGGTACCGGCTGTTTTTGCCCTGTCGGTGATTTTCCATACACGCAACAAGGCGGAAGGAAATACGGCAGGTGGGGTGTTGTTTCCTCCCTTCATTATCTTTTTCATACTGCTTGTCGGGATCAACAGTACAGGTGTTACCCCCGAGCCCATCCGCCAGTTTATTGTCGACGGTTCCCGCTGGTGTCTGGTTACCGCCATTGCCGCTCTGGGGATGAAAACATCCCTGAAGTCATTGTTCGATGTGGGCTGGAAACCTGTTTCGATAATCGTTGCCGAGACTGTCTTTCTGGCTCTGCTGGTACTGGGAGCGATCTACTGGATGGCTTAGGCGGAGAAGTGCCCGGATCTGTCCGGCGGAGGAAAAGGCAAGAGATCTTTTTTTGTCAGGACGGTTTTTTCTTGACTATAGTTATGTAATTATGTAATTTTTCCGCGTGAAAAATCCCCCGTTCCGGAAATCCTTCTGCCATTGAAGCAGCAGGGGCAGGAGAGGGGGGGGCAAATGAACTTTCAGCAAGTAATTACAACAAGGAGACGTTATGAGTGAAATCGCAAGCAATATGGAGCTGGACTGTAAGGGAATGAACTGTCCTTTGCCGATTCTTAAGACCAAAAAAGCTATCGACAGCCTGGGCAGCGGTGAGGTTCTGAAAATGATGGCGACAGATGCCGGCTCGGTGAATGATATGGCTTCATGGTCCAAGAGGACAGGGAATGATGTTATCGGGCACACTGAGGATGGCGACGTTCATACCTTCTACATCAAGAAAAAATAGTTTGACGGATTGCAGGGGACAGATTTCCCTTTATCATGCTTTTGGCGATGTGCGCACAGGCTTTTCCCTGTGCGCATCGTGCATCCGGCAGTTATTGTTTTTTGTAAGCGTTGAAGAGAGAAACCCGGCCTTTTCCCTCAGGTTATGGATATGTTGCAGTGAAAGCAGTAAACGTCCCTCGGCTGATGATTTCAGCCGCCCATAAAAGCTCGGGCAAGACGCTGGTGAGCCTCGGAATCGTGCATAATCTGGTGCATGACGGGATAGGTGTAAACAGTTTCAAGAAAGGCCCTGACTACATCGATCCGATGTGGCACAAGCTGGCTACCGGCAGGGAGTGCCGCAACCTCGATCCTTTTCTGATGGGTGCAGAGGCTTGTCTGGATTCGTTTGTCAGGAACAGTGACGAAAGCAGTTTTTCCCTGATCGAAGGTAACCATGGTTTTCATGATGGTATGGATATCGATGGTTCCGACAGCAGTGCGGGGCTGGCAAGACTGCTTCAGGCGCCTGTGCTGCTTGTTGTTGACAGCCGGAAAATGAACCGGGGTGCAGCAGCGATTGTGAAAGGAATGCAGTCGATGCCTCCGAAAGCGCGGATTTCCGGTGTTATTCTTAACCGGGTGCAGGGGTTGCGTCAGGAAGAAAAGCAGAGAAGAGCTATCGAACAGTTTTGTGGTATACCTGTTTTTGGCGCAATTCCGGAGGACAAGGAGCTGTCTGTCACAGAACGGCACTTGGGACTGACAACCGTTGGCGAAACTGCCGGAGCGGAAGCGGTTATCCGTAACGCGGGTGAACATGTCGCCGCCTGTTGCGATCTGCCGGGAATTCGGGCTCTTTTTTCCCCGGTTACCTCTCTGGAAGTGCGTCAGGAGAAAAAATATGACGAAGTGGCTGGTCCATCGGTGAAGATCGGTGTGTTCCGGGATGCTTCGTTCTGTTTTTATTATCCGGAAAATCTTGAAGCGTTGCAGAACAACGGGGCGGAACTGGTGTTTATCAATGCGATGGAGGACACTTCGCTGCCTGATGTTGACGGTCTCTACCTCGGTGGCGGGTTTCCCGAGTCATTTTTCGGAGAACTCGGCAGTAATCACGGGCTTATAAAGGATGTAAGGGAATCGGTGCAATCCGGCATTCCGCTCTACGCCGAATGCGGGGGACTGATCTATCTTTGCAAAAGCGCTCATTACGGAGGGAAAACGTATCCGCTCGCTGCTGTTCTTCCATTTGAGATAGGTTTTCTGCACAAGCCGGTAGGTCACGGGTATCTTGATTTGCAGAGTCGCTTCGATACCTCCTGGTTCGCAAAAGATGAGAGGATAAAAGCACATGAGTTTCATTATTCGAAACCGATAGGCTCGACAGGAAAAATCTCCTGTCAGTTTGACGTTATCAAGGGGTACGGAGTTACCGGCAAGCGTGACGGAGTGGTGTACGGTAACCTCTTTGCCTCGTTTGCGCATCTCCATGCTACGGGAAATCCCGGCTGGGGGAAGAATTTTGTCGCTCTTGCTTCGGATTACAAAGCCCTGACCTGACAGGAGCACTTGTCCCGATATGATATAACAAAGACCATCTGCTCTTGGCTAAACGGGTTAACGATTGATAATTCGTGAGTTATCCGCAGCTCTTCATGAAACACTTTTTTTTGCTCGAAAAAACATGGATAATTCTGATTATATGACTATATAGTTGCGCACGAAAATTATTTTGGGTCGGGGGTCTTTTTTCTTAACCCGCAGCATAGTATCTTGAATGCATTTCAGCTGTATACCGCTTTATAAGCATTACGAATACTTATCAAATTATCTAATAAAGGAGTTGGATTATGGGGATTGAAGTTAATGGTGTGGCGATCGAGACCGATGACGATGGTTATCTTGTAAATCTTGATGATTGGTCTGAGGATGTTGCTCACAAACTGGCGGAATCCGAGGATATCGAGATGGCAGAGGAACACTGGACTGTCGTGAACTTCCTCAGAGAGTATTACGACGATTACCAGATTGCCCCGGCAGTTAAAGTGCTTACCAAGGCTATCGCCAAGGAGCGCGACATGGACAAAAAAGCTGCCTCGGAATTTCTTTATGGTCTTTTCCCGAGCGGACCGGCTCTTCAGGCATGCAAGGTTGCCGGGTTGCCGAAACCAACGGGTTGTGTTTAAGGGACAGGATGTCTGTTTCCCTTCCAATTTTTTGTGAATCAAAGGAGGATCATTATGGGTGATGCTAATGGTGCCGGCTCAAACGGGTTGGGCAATGGGAAGTTTCTGAACCCCACGCCGATGCTGGACGAACTTGAAAGCGGCCCCTGGCCGAGTTTTGTTACCGGCCTCAAGGAGCTTGCGGAAAGAACCAAAAAACCGATGCTTCGCGGTGTCATGGATCAGCTTGAGTATTCCTACCAGACGAGGATGGGGTACTGGAAAGGTGGTCTTGTTACCGTAAAAGGTTATGGTGCAGGAATTATAACACGCTATTCGATGATCAGGGACAAGCTTCCTGAAGCGTCCGAGTTTCATACGATGCGTATCCAGGCGCCTCCGGGACTGCACTATAATACACAATCGCTCAGGGAACTCTGTGATATCTGGGAAAAGCACGGTACAGGACTGATCGCTCTGCACGGGCAGACCGGAGATATCATGCTTCAGGGTATCGAAGCCGACAAGGTTCAGGAATGTTTTGACGAGCTCAACCAGAAAGGCTGGGATCTCGGTGGTGCCGGAGCGGGAATGCGTACCGGTGTCTCCTGTGCCGGTCCTGCACGCTGTGAGCAGGCCTGTTACGATACGCTTGAGATGCACGAGAAAGTCATGAAACATTTCGTCGGTGCGGTGCATCGTCCGGAATGGAACTATAAATTCAAACTCAAGTTTTCAGGATGCCCGAATGATTGCACCAACGCTATCATGCGCTCCGATATAGCGGTGCTCGGCATGTGGCGTGACTCCATTCAGTTGGATGACGCGGCAGTCAAAGAGTGGGTCGATGAAAACGGTATGGATAAGCTGGTGAACGAGGTTGTGAACCTCTGTCCTACCAGAGCTATTTCGCTCAAGGACGGCGGGATAGATATCGATAACGGCAACTGTGTGCATTGCATGCACTGCCTCAACGTCATGCCGAAAGCACTTTCTCCAGGTAAGGAGCGAGGTGTCGCCCTTCTGATGGGAGCCAAGAGCACGCTTAAGGTCGGTTTCAATGTCGGGTCTATGGTTGTGCCGTTCATGAAAATGGAAACCGAAGAGGATATCGAGGCGTTTATCGATCTTGCAGACGAGATTATCGACTGGTGGGATGATAACGGTCTCGATCATGAAAGACTCGGGGAAACCATCGAGCGCGTCAGCATGAAGCAGTTCCTTGACGGTGTCGGGCTGGAGCCCAGCGTCGATATGGTGACAAGGCCACGCGACAACCCGTACTTCAAGACGAAATATTGAGAATTAACAATCTCCTGTTGAGATAAACACAATTTGAGGGAAACTAATATGAGCAGTCCTGAAAGAACCTGGAAAACCGTCGAGTCGGGCCCTTATCCCTACAAAGAGGGTCTGCATCCGGTTATGAAAAATAACTACGGTAAATGGAAGTATCATGAGTATCCACGACCCGGGGTGTTGAAGCATGTTGCCGAAAGCGGTGATGTTCTCTATACCGTTCGTGCGGGAACCCCTCGTCAGGATTCCGTTGATTTTATCAGAGTCCTTTGCGATGTTGCCGATCAGCATACCGACGGCTATCTGAGGTTTACCACTCGAAACAATGTCGAGTTCATGACCCCTGATGAAGAAAAGGTGCAGCCACTGATCGATGATCTTGAAAGCAGGGGAATCCCTGTCGGTGGAACCGGAAAGACTATTTCTCCGATTGCCCATACCCAGGGATGGTTGCATTGCGATATCCCTGCAACCGATGCTTCAGGTGTTGTCAAGGCACTGATGGATGAGCTTATCGACGGCTTCAGGGGAATGGATTTCCCGAACAAGGTCAAGATCGTTACCCAGTGCTGTGAGCTGAACTGCGGAGGCCAGGGTGATATTGCCATTATCGTCAAACACACCCGTCCGCCGCGTATCAACCATGAGAATCTCAGCGAAATCTGCGAGTTGCCAAAAGTTGTCGCCCGCTGTCCGGTTGCAGCTATTCGTCCGACAGTGGTCAACGGCAAAAAGTCGCTGGTTATCGATGAAGACAAGTGTATGTACTGCGGTGCCTGTTTCGGGGCTTGTCCGTCTATGGAAATCAACCATCCGGAATACTCTCAGTTTGCTATATGGGTTGCCGGGAAAAACAGTAATGCACGCACAAAACCTGCGCTGATGAGCCTTGTGGCGCACGGTTTGCCGAACAATCCTCCCCGTTGGCCCGAGGTTAGTGAAGTTGTCAAGCAGATACTCGACGCTTACCGTAAAGGCGGAAGGCCATGGGAAAGACTGGGCGAATGGGTTGAAAGGATAGGCTGGAAACAGTTCTTCGAAGAAACCGGTCTTACTTTTGATGAGGATATGATCGACAACTACAGACATGCGCGAACAACATTCAATCAGTCCGCTCACGTACGGTTCTGATAAAAGGCAAGGAGTAGAACATGAGTCAAATTAACCCTACGGAATCCAATCCGATCCTTGATTTTGCGCTCAATTATGAGTATCCGCCTTACAAGGACCAGGAAGGGACCGATAAAATAGTTGCTTTCGGGGACGCCAGTCACAAGTGTCCTATTTATGTCGAGCAGCGTCCACCCTGCAATGATGCCTGTCCGGCCGGGAACGACATCCGTACATGGCTGACGACCGTGCAGCAGGTCGAGGCTAAAAAGCTGAGCAAGGACGAAGCTTACAGGCAACTCTGGAAAGAGGTAAGTAAAACACAACCGTTGCCGGCAGTATGCGGCCGTGTGTGTCCCAATCCGTGTGAAGGCAGTTGTAACCGGAACGAAAAAGAAGGTTCCGTCAGCATCAACGCCTATGAGCGCTGGATAGGCGACTACGCGATAAAGAACGGTTTCGATCATGAGAAACTGACCGATGAGGTCAGACCTGAAACCGTCGCTGTTGTCGGTTCCGGTCCTGCGGGACTGAGCTGCGCTTTTCAGCTGGCCCGCCGGGGCTACAAGGTGACGATTTTCGAAGCGTTCAAGGAAACCGGAGGTATGCTTCGGTATGGTATTCCACCCTACAGGTTGCCTCGTGAAGTGATTGACGCGGAAGTCGGCGCTATTGAAAGAATGGGGGTCGAGATCAAATGCAATACCGTTATCGGTAAAGACATAAGCCTTGATGAAATCAAGGAGAAGTATGACGCTGTCTATCTCGGTATAGGCGCTCATAAAGGTATCAGGCTCGGTATGGACGGTGAAGATGCTTCAAACGTCTACACCGGAGCCGAGTTTCTCAATCGTGTACACTCGGGTGAAAAGGTCGATGTCGGTGACCAGGTTGTCGTTATCGGCGGCGGTGATACCGCTATTGACGCAGCACGTGTATCGTTGAGGCTCGGTGCGGGAAAGGTGACGATCCTGTATCGCCGTACCCGGAACGAGATGCCTGCGATCGACCCTGAAATCGAAGAAGCTCTTGAAGAGAATGTCGATATGCAGTTCCTTACCGCACCGGTCGGGATTGTTACCGAGAACGGGCGTGCTGTTGCGGTCAAGTGCCAGCGTATGGAGCTTGGTGAGCCTGACAAGAGCGGCCGTAGAAGACCTGTGGCGATCGAGGGATCGGAATTCGAGGTGCCTTGCACCACGCTCATTCCTTCTATCAGCCAGGAGCCGGAATGGCTGGATGCCGAGCGTTACATCAGCGGCAGGGACTGGTTGAAACCTAAAAAAGACTGGTCGCTGGAAGATGGTGTGTTTGCCGGAGGTGACGCCGTTAATCTCGGACTTGTCTGCGGTGCCATCGGTGACGGGCGGAAGGCTGCGGAAAGCATCCATGCAAAATTCACCGGTGAATTTCCTCCGTTACAGGATAAAAAAGTTATCAAGGCCAAGGAGATGCAACTTGAGTATTACGAAGATGCAGCGCGAAGTGAAAGAGGGCATCTTCCGCCCGAGGTTCGCGTTAAGGACGGGCTTGAAACGGAAATAGACCAGGGTATCACCGAGGAACAGTTCATTCAGGAGGCGAACCGCTGCATGAGTTGCGGTCTCTGTTTCGATTGCAGGCAGTGTGTTTCATTCTGTCCGCACGGAACGATCAAGCGCTACAAGGATAATCCTGTCGGTGAGGTTATGTATACCAAGTATTCCGAGTGTGAAGGTTGCCATCTCTGTCAGCTGATCTGCCCGTGCGGGTATATCCAGATGGGTGGTGCCGAAGGTCTTTAATGAAATTAAATGATGGAGGTATCAGGGCTTATGTTTGAAGATATAATCCCTCGGATTGAGGAAGCTGTTGAAAGCTCCAGAAAGTGGGCTGAAAACGGCTGGAACATGGGTTTCGGCCCTAAAAGTGTGGCGGTTACCACTCTGAAAGAGGCAGAAGCGCTTCCTGTTTCGTTTATTTATCGTGAAGATTCGGTAAATTACTGGCGTCAGGTTCAATTGATGGGTAATGATGCGGCTGATTCAGGTGAAAAAGCGGTTGAAGCGTTGAAAAACGGCGATATTGATGCCGCAGAAAAGGCGCTTTATTTATCTTCCTATATTGAGAGACCTTGCGAGCAGTATACCAGTGCATGGAAGTCTCTCTATGAGGCGGTAAAAGAAAAAATGGAGGAGTGCGCTTGAGCGCTCCTCCACAAGTTTTTTGAATAACCTGAATAGTATCTACGGTGAATATTGGAATTTTGCTCAAGGAAGGGCCCTATAACCATCAGGCATCCGATACCGCGTTCAAATTTGCGGAGGCAGCCATCAAAAAAGGGCATAAGGTCGATGCTGTATTCCTTTACAATGACGGTGTAACCAATGTTACCAAACATATGGACCCGCCACAGGATGACAGGGATATCGCGAAACGCTGGAATGAATTAAGTGAAAAACACGGTGTCGAGGTGCTGGCTTGTATTGCCGCTTCAAAACGCCGGGGCATAAGCGACGAAGTCATTATCGAGGGAGGGGAAATCACCGGCCTCGGGACTCTGACCGACATAGCCATCCGTAATGACAGATTGGTAACTTTTGGAGACTAAACAGTAATCTCTACAATGGAAGACGTTAAAAAGATTATGCACGTGATGCGCCGGGCGCCTCACGGTTCAATTTACACCTATGAAGGGCTTGAAATGATTCTGATCATGGCTGCCTATGAACAGGATCTTTCCGTTGCATTCATCGGTGATGGCGTATACGCTCTCAAGGAAGAGCAGGATACCGCCGGAATAGGAATTAAAGGTTTTGCCAAGACATTCAAGGCTCTCGATATGTATGATGTGGAAAAGCTTTATGTCGATAAGGAATCGCTTGAAGAGCGCGGATTGACGGAAGATGACCTGCTCGTGGACGTCGAGGTGTTGTCATCCGAAGAAATCGGCAAGCTCATGAACGAGCAGGATGTTGTGGTTCCACATTAAAACTTTAAACCGTATTATGTTACATACCATCAATAAATCTCCGTTCGAAAACAGTGCTCTGGAGACATGCATCAGGTTTTTGCAGCCTGGCGACCCGGTTCTTTTTATTGAAGATGGCGTTTATGCCGTTCAGGCAGGAAACCGGTTTGCCGGTTTGCTGGAGAATACCCTGAAAAACAACCCGGTCTATGCCTTGCAGCCGGATCTTGCGGCAAGAGGTGTCACGGGAGTGGCCGAAGGAGTAAAGAGTGTCGACTACGAAGGTTTTGTCGAGCTTGTCGAGGAGCATCAGGTAAACAGCTGGCTCTGATTTTTCTACGTGTTATGAATAAAGAGTGCATCAGGCTGATTCGCGAAAACAGACGTAACGTTCTTGAACGCTGGAAAGAAAGCGTTCTGGCTTATTTTCCCGGAAAAATGCATGCAGGTACGCCGATTGCACAGGCTCTTTCTGAAGTATTGGGTGAGGTTCTTGACGCGTTCGAGAGATCTCCTGAAACACTCCATGAGGCATTGAACAAAATATCACGAATCCTTGCGGTTCAGAATTTTCCCCCTTCAAGGGCGATGTCTCTTTTTTTTGAACTGAAATCGATTCTGCGAGACATTGCTCCCGGAGCTTCTGACAGGAAAAAAATAAGCCGGAAACACTGGGATGAGATTCAGACCGATATGGAACGTCTCACACTCGAAGCATTTGACAGTTACATGGAACACCGTGAAAAAATCTATCAGCTAAAAGTCGAAGAAAGCAAACGGCAGACATTCATGATGTCAAGGAGGGCAAAAGCATGAAAAAAGCTTTCATACCTTTACTCGCGGTTCTGCTTTTAGCCCTGCTTCCTTACGTGGCAGTGCAGTATGCCGGGCTTGGTTTCCTGTTCGGTGTGATCATTCCCTACATTGCAATCGTGGTTTTTATAGG
>RRYU01021050.1_pt1 | contig 32531 bp, 32 predicted proteins | sample 2162651 | NCBI WGS metagenome assembly RRYU01 (sample SAMN10267283, study PRJNA491782) | microbial mat metagenome | isolation source: biomat in the production well | place: Japan: Minami-Kanto gas field, natural gas well KTG3 | collected 2017-06 | reverse complement strand
CTCAGTGAGCTCCTGGTGCCGCCCCTGCACGTGCATCTGGGTGGCGGCGGGCAGGTAGGCGGCATTGATGGAAGAGGGAATCGACGTCGCCATGACCGGAAACTTCTGCGCCACGTCGAACAATCCCACCGCCTGCACGTTGATGAACAGGCCGGCAATCAGTTTTTCCACCGAGCGCAGGAACATGCTGAGCAGTCCCGAGATTTGCAGGATTCCGCCGAAGCCGATATAGAGGCGCAGGTGTTCCCGGTTGAAGCGCAGGGGCGAAAGGTGTAGCCCCGGCAGTTCGCGAAAGCACATCCAGACGCTCAGCGAGATCGACAGCGCGTAGCGCACGGCGAAGGCGTAAAGCAGGCCGAGGACGCCAAGCCCCGCCAGCATGAAGGCCACGACGAGCAGGGTCTCGAGCAGGAAACTGGCGATCCAAATCCGGTTTTGCAGGACGATCTTCTGAAGCCCGGCAAGCACGTAAACGAAAGCCCCGAGGCTCAGGTCCAGCATGAACACCGCGACCGTACCGAAGAGCAGCACGAAGGCAGTCGATTGCAGGTGCTCGGGCACCGAAAACCAGGTCAGCACGCTGGGCAGACCGAACCACAGCGCGACGAGCGTCACGGCGGCGAAGACGCTGACCAGCACCAGGCCCGTCGACAGCAGATCACCGATCCGATCCGTCCGGCCAGAGGCGTGGTACTGGGCCACGTAGCGGACGTAGACATTGGAGACGCCGAACGCGCCCATTCCGAGATAGGCGATCAGGATGAAGGCCAGCGCCCAGAGCCCGTACTCCTCCAGCGTAATGGACGCGAGGATGATCGGGGGCAGGGCGAACCGCGTGGCAAGATACAGGATCTTCGCCCCGACCGAGCTGACGACGTTCCGGCTCAGGCGGGTGTTCGTCTCCTCCCGGTCGATGTCGGGGACCTGATTCGGAGCGGCCTGAGGAGGGCGGTTCATGTCAGCACCCTGCGGAAGCCGTGAGACGCGGGAACGGGTCGTGCCGCCTGCTCGGGGGCCATTGCGAAACTCCGGTTGGAGAGCAGGTAACCCTCGGCCCAGCCGGTGATCAGGAACAGCATGGGAACCGCCTGCAGTCCGAGATAGACCGTGGCGACCGAGACGATGAACACCACGTACACGCTGGCCAGGGTGAAGGTCAGGGAACTCCCTGCCGGGTTCGCGAGCGGCTCGGTGAGGCCGCGCAGCAGCAGGCGGAACAGCATGCTGACGATGATGGCCAGGAAGAGCCCGAGCCCGAGCATGCCGTGCATCAGTAGCAGCAGCAGGTAGTAATTATCGATCGATTCCATGCCCGGCACCTTCGGCCAGGTCGTGAGACCCCAGCCGAACCAGAACTGCGCCCGGGAAATAGCGCCGTACTCGGTCAGCAGCTCCCACCGGTAGGCGGCGGTTTCCTGGGCCACGGTCAACGCGCCGGCGCGGCCGACGGAGACATAGTCGTAGAACCACATCCCGCCGGGAATGCCGATCAGCAGGCCGCCGGCGATGATGCCCGCAATCACGAGACCGCGATGCGGCGACCGGCCGATCAGTACGACCAGCGCAGCGAGAATCGCTCCGATCCAGGGGCCGCGGACCATGGTCATGATCACCCCGGCTACCAGGGTCAGGGTGATCAGGCGTGCCTGGCTGATCGGCAGCCAGGGCGCAACACGTGGCCTGGGCGCCCAGGCGTGGCTCCACTCGAGCCAGCGCTGGATTCGGAAGGCCACGACCATCAGGATGCCCGCGAGGATGGCATGCCCGTAAGGACCGGCCGTCCGGGCGAACCCCCAGCGGAAGGTCGTGACCCAGCCACGGCCTCCCCAGGGGAAGAAGTTATCTAGGATCATGCGCCAGGGGGTTGTGCCGAAGCGGAACTCGTAGACCGAGATGACCGCCACGGCAGCGAGCAGCAGCACGATGCTCTTGGCGAAGCGGATGCGCAGGCCAAGCGGCTCCACCATGCTCTTGGCGAAGAGGTAGGGCAGCACGGCCCAGGTCGTCAGGTTCCACAGGAGGTTCTGCGCGTCCTTGTAGCCGCCGGCGAAATACTCCGACAGCGCCGCCGAGAAGGCGAAGCCGAGGACCAGCAGATCGGTCGCGCTGAAGCGGTATCCGGGCGCCCGGCGGGCGAAGAACGCGGCGGCCGTGCCCATCGCAGCGGCCTGGCTGAAAGTGGGGCTGGGAATCCCCGGTAGGTCCAGGCGGTAGTATTCGGGCAACAGGAACAGGGTCGGCAGATAGACCAGCAGGAATGCAGCCTGTGGGGAACGCCGGAACCCGACCCATGCAGCCAGCAGACCCGGGATCATGACGATGTAGGCCAGCATCTCTAACGCTCTTCCCGTTCCGGCGCGGGGGCACTCGCACGCTGGCCGCGGCGTATCGCAGCGAACGGGAGCGAGAGGACATCCCAGACCATGACGAAGGGCGCCCGGATCAGCTCGGCCATGGTGCCCCGGATGGCATGGGAGAGCGAAGCGGGTTGTACCTTCCGTCCGCTGCGGTGCTCCTCCACCAGCGCCGTCACGTAGCCACCCCCGCGGAATGGGTTGATGCGGTTGACCACCGTCCCGACCACCGGCGGATCGATGCCCCTGAGCAGGCGGCCAGCCCGGTCCAGCTCGCCCCGGCCGATGCCGCCTGCTTCGGCCACCAGCAGCACGGCGTCCGCCGCGCCGGCGATCAATTCGCCATCGGAGGACGCAAGCAACGGCGGAGCGTCGACGATCACGAACCGGTAGCGCTCAGGGATTGCCTGGAGAACCGATTGCAGGCGGTGCAGGTTACCCAGCGCCCGGTTTCCGGCGCTGCTGCCGACAGGCATCGAGGGGATCTCGGGATCGGTCCCGTCGAGGTGCAGCTCGCTGGAGTCGCCCGCGAGAACGGAGACCAGACCAGGGCCGGGGCCGTACACGGAGTCTGGGTGGTAGGCATTCGCCTCGACCACCAGAGTGGGGAACCCGAGGCGGTTCAGGGTACGGGTCAGCGAGCGGGCAATCCAGGTGGTACCGCCGCCGGGACGCACCGAGGTAAGCACGATCGTTCGCGTGGCGTGCCGGTTGCCATCGCGAATGAGCCCGCTGGCCAGCCGGCGCAACTGGTCTTCCGCGAGCAGGAGGCGATCCGGGTCCATGGCATCCACGATCCAGCCCAAGGGTGGGAAGCCCAATGTGCGGTGGACGTCGTTGACGGTCCGAACCCGGCGGTCGAGGAGGTCGATGACGATGGGAGCAGCCAGGCTCAGCGCGACCGCAGCGACCAGGACCATCAACAACAGCTTCTTCTTGCCGGTGCCCGTCGGGTAGAGAGGTGCCAGGGCCGGGGTGACCAGGCGCAAGAAGCCGGGGGAGGCCTCCTCGCCTTCGAAGAAGTTGAGCCGATCGCGTACCTGGTCGAGCTCGCTCCACAGCAGGCGGAGGTGATTGTTCAGGCTGCCGGCCCGATTGAACCCTTCTGCGTATGTGCCGGCCTGGTCGGTGACCTCGGTCAGCATTCGTTCGAGCTGCGTCTCGATTTCGAGCGCCTGGGAGGCGGCCGTGCGGTGGCGGCTCTCGACGCCGCTGCTGAGCTTCTCGCGCAGATCGGTCTCCCGGCCGGAGATTTCCCGTTCGATACCGGCCAGTTCATCCTGCGCGTCCAGGTAGGCTGGATGTGTCGAGGACAGCCCCGAGGTGATGGCCAGCAGCTCGGCGCGGCGCTGGTTCAGACTCGCCTTCAGGCTGTTCAGACCGGGGTCCGACAACAGGGTCTCCTGGATCGACCGCATCGCCGTGTCCGTTTCGCCTTGCGCCAGGAACGCGTCCAGCCGGGCCTGCGCCTCGATTCGGTGGATCCGTGCCTCCAGGTGGTTCTCCTGAAGTTGGCGCGCGCGCCGGTCGAAGGGATTGACATCGTCCGGATTGAAGGCCGTGACGCCGAGCTCCTGCCCGATCAGTGTCCGTTCCCGGGTCATGGACTCGATCTGCTCGAGGAGTTCGCTCTCGCGCCGCTTTAGGCTCTCCACACGCTGATCCGCAGCGAAGACCTGTTCCTCGCGGGCGCGCTCCAGGTAGGCCGCGACCACAGCATTCAGGACGTCCTCGATTCCATCCGGCTCGGCAGCCACCAGGCTGACCTGGATCAGGTAAGTATTGCGCACGGGGCGAATGTCGAGGGAGCGCTGCAGCCGTTCGATGCTCCGGCGGTCGCTCTCACCCGTCCGGCGCCAGGGGTGCGCTCGCTCTCCCGCCTCATCGAGCCGCTGCAGGTCGTCGGTCATCGCCTCACCGGCCGTTGATGTGAGGTCTGCTCCCTCTCCCATCCCATCGAGCCGTTGCAGGGCCAGTTCGATGACGTCGTAGCGGTTGATGGTGCGGGCTTGCTGCTCGATGAACTGCAGATATTGGGCATTGGACTGAAACTCCAGCTCGATGTCGTCACGCAGCGTCTTCATGTAGCGCGGCGAGACCTGAACCGTCGCCGTGGTCTGATACGACGGCTGCCCCTTGATGAGCACCACCGGCAGCCCGAGCAGGGTGACGATCAGGAAGATCAGCACGACCAGGCGGGCGTGATTGTGCAGGCTGTCGAGCGGCTGGATGCCGCGACCGGGGAGCTGGACACTGGTCTCGGTGGGGGACGCGGTCATCGGGGCGTTTTATTGAAGTACGTCCAGGAAACGCTGCTCGGCTTCGTGGATGGCGGATACGGGCATGCGCGCATCCCCGATGACCCAAGGCAGGTCGGCGACTCGCAGGTCGATGACCGTGCCGTCCTCGGATATGCAGTAATGCCCGTCCGTGACCACCGCGCGCAGATCCGCCTGCCCCCCGATTCTCGCGTGGGGAAGGATGATGCTGCGTTCGATGTGCCCCCCAGCCTCGATCATGGCGCCAGCACCGACGAAGCAGGGACCGATCAGGGTCGCGCCGTCCTCGACCCTTGCACCACCTGCAACCACGATCGGGCCCTCGAGCCGGCAGCGCCTCGGGTCGATGCTCACGTTGATGCCGGTGCGCAGGCCGGGGGCGATTTCGCGCCCGGGTAACCGGTAACCCGGCACCTGGCCCTGCAGCGCGAGCTGGCTGATTCGGTAGAAATCCGTCAGGCGTCCGATCTCGAGCCAGGTCATCGGCAGGCGTGCGCCGAACAAGGCCAACCCCTTGTCCACCAGCGCGGGCAAGACCTGATTGTCGATGTCGGCCGGAAAGGTGTCCGGGATGTGGTTCAGGATCCGCGGCTCGAAGACGTAGATCCCGGTATTGACCAGTATGCTGGAGGTATCCTCGATCGCCGGCTTTTCCTGAAAACCGGTGACCATCCCGAATTCGTCGAGCACTGCGACGCGGGAGCGAAAGACCTCCGATCGAGGCACTTCGGCCAGGGCGATCGTGGCCAGGGCCCGGTTGCGATGATGCTCGGCCACCAGTGCGTCGAAATCGATCTCGAGCACCGCGTCGCCGCGCAGCACGAGGAAGGTATCGTCGAAGAAGCCGGCGTGCCGCTGGATGTGGCGCAGCGCGCCCGCGGAGCCCAGCGGTTCGCCGACCAGCTCACCCATGGTGACGGAGCCCTCGAAGGAATAGGCGATCTCCACCCCGAAACGGCGCCCGTCGCCGAAGTAGTATTCGATCGTCTGAGCGTGGTGGCTGGTGTTGATCACGATCTCGGTGACCCCGTGATGCCGCAGCCGGTCGATCAGCAGTTCGAGCACCGGAGTATCCAGAATGCGCAGCATCGGTTTAGCGGTACCCCGTGTGAGTGGCATCACCCGGGTTCCCTTGCCGGCCGCGAGGATCAGCGCCTTCATGCGAATGATCTCAACGCGGACTGGCGGTCGGGGTGTACCTCGAACAGACGGTGCATGCGCATCAGCTCGAACAGGGCCTGCACGGCACGGTTCAGGCCGCACAGCCGGAGCTGCCCCTGCCGCTCGGTGACGATCCGCAGGCAGGAGATCAGGGTGCCGACACCGGCACTGTCGATGAATTCGATATTGCTGAGATCCAGGACGACCTTGTCGTACTGCTCGAGGTGCGGAACGATTGCGTTACGGAATGCCTGCACGTTGCTCGCATCCAGGCTCTTCGCCGTCGGCAGGGCGATGAACGCGCTCCCTTCGATGTCGTGTTTCAGTGTCATGGGGTGCTCCTTCGCTTCAGGTGTCGGCGGAGATCATTGGAACGTGAATTAAGGCCGCGACTGTTACCGGACTGTGAAACCGCTTTTGGGGGCGGTGCGGAAGTAGGCGCGCAGCAGTCGCAGACGCTCTTTCCAGCCGGCATGAAGCAGCCAGTGCACATCGGCCCAGGCGGCCGCCTCGGGGTCGGCAATGGCAAAGGCGTCGCGTGGCCGGACCAGGCCTCTGGGGGCCTTCCGGAGCGGCTCGCTCCAGCCGGAGGCATGAATGGATTCAGGTAGCTCCGGGTGTTCGTCGATGCCGACCAGGGCACGTTCGCCCCGGACCACTCTGGGAAGCTGTGGAAAGACCCTTCGCGAGAAGTCCCGGCCACGGCCAAGCACGCGCAGGGTCAGCACCGGCAGCAGACCGACCGCGATGGTCATCAGGGCCGCCAGCCGCTCGAGAGCGGTGATGTCGAGTGGCGCCCCCGCCGTGGCGTTCGTGCCCAGGAGATCCCCGGTCGCATCCGCCGGCAACCAGACGTCGTAGGCGACATGGAGCAGGCCGGCGGGCGTGACGAGTGCCTGGTCCACCTCTGCCGGACCCTTGATGCGCATCCCGTCGGCGACCAGGGCGTCGCGGATCCTGGTCTCGCCCTCGACCCGGCAGGCCTCGCCGATGACAACGTTCGGACCCACGGTCGTGCTCCCGGCGATGTAGGTGTTTTCCCCGACCTCCAGTGGTGCGACCAGTCGGGCACCCGGCGCGATGCGCGCGCTGGGCGCGATCCGAATGCCGGCCGCCTTCACCTGCAGCAGATCGAAGCGGTCCGGCGCTCTGGCGAGCCAGCGACGCTGCGCCTCGAGTAACGCAGGGCCGCGATCGAACCGGAAGGGCGTGGCGGTGCCGATGCGGTCCATGTCCTCGGGCAACCCGCTGAGGTTCAGCCCGTCCGGCCCCATCGCGGCCAGGAACCCGGCCCTGGAGTGTCGGCTGATGCGCGCCCAGCCGGCCCACTGGACCTGGTCCTCCGGATCCACGCTGAACCAGGCCGCATCGTCTTGCGCTCCCTTCAATGCAGGGGCCGGCAGCCAATGATCGGCGCGGAGCAGCCAGACGGATTCGTCTGCCCCGAGATCGCTCCGGGCGATGCGTCTGCGCGCATCCTCGAAGTCCCGCACCGCGTGAACCCTGACCTGAAGCCCCCAACGCTCGCCGGCACCGACCAGGGCTCGGATCGCCTCGAGTCCATGGCTGGCGAACACCTCGACCTCGCGACAGCCCAGCCCTCCCAGCGTTTCGAGGACTCGATAGAGCAGCGGCCGGTCGCCCAGCGGCAGCATGGCCGGGCTCATGTCGGCCTGCTCGACCCAGTCGCAAGTGTCCGGTACGCTCGCGAGGACCATGGCGCGCGTGGCCGTGTGCGCCGGCGGCGCCTCGGCGGTTTCTGCGGCGAGCAGTTCGAGGTCGATGCTGCCCAGCCAGCGCTGCAGCAGCACGGCGGTCAGAAAGCTGACATTGCCGACCAGGTACCGGCGCCACATGCGGCGCGGCTCCTGGTAGAGGCGAAAGGCCCATTCCAGGCCCACCTCGCGCAGCCACTGCGGGGCCCGGGGAATACGGTTGGCGTAGAAGTCGAACAGCCCGCCGACACCCATCGCCACCTTGACCCCGGTCCGTGGCGCATGCTCCTGGATCCACAGATCCTGCCGGGGTGCGCCCATCGCCACGAGCAGCACGTCGGCGTGGCTGGCCTGAATCCGCTTGATCACAGCATCCTGATCGCCGATATCGAAGTAGCCGTGTTGCAGGCCCCCGATCTCGACTCCCGGATAGTGGCGCGCGACCCAGTCCGCGACGTCCTCGGCGACCCCCGGCCGTCCCCCGAGCAGGTAAAGGCGGCCGCCGTCCTTTGCGAGACGCTCGCACAGGCGCGGGAAGAGATCCGTCCCGTTGACGTTCTGCCGGAAGCCCTTGCCGAGAATCTTGCCGGCGATGCGCATACCGATGCCGTCCGGTGCGACCAGCTCGGCCCGGTTGACGGCATTGCGGTACCTGGGATTGCGGCGGGCGATGTTCACGCAGTCCGGGTTGACGAAGCAGAGCTGCAGCGGCGCAGGTCCCGGGGTGGTCCGCTGTCGGTCGATGACGTCGAGCGCCTCGTCCATGTTCAGGGGGTGCACCCGAACCGTGTCCACCAGCACCGGATCTTTGTTCTCGGAGCCGGCGGCAGGTCCGTAGATCGAGGCCAGAAGGCTGCGTATCAGGATGCCTAGATCGTTGCCCAGGCTGCGCCGCGCGATCTGTTCGGCGTCCGTATTCCACTCGTCGCCGTAGTCGATGCGCGTGCGCTGGCGCAGCGACCACAGGGAAAAGAGTCCCGGCCGCACACTAGCCCGTATCTCCCGAAGGTCGGGAGGCGGTGCCTCGCCCGGTGACAGGGGCCGGGGTCCCACCCATGCCATGTGGCCCCCCAGGATGCTGAGCAGTGCCGGGGCGCGATGGATGCGCAGGCGGGTTCCCAGCCGCGCCCGGATTCCCGGGGCCGGCTCGATCTCGATGATCTGGAAGAGCTCTTCGTGACGACCCAGCAATTGCAGCCTGCTGAGCCTGCCGCCGGGCAGCACCAGCAGCATCAGCGGGCTCGCGAGGATGCCGACGAGCAGCGCGAGGCCGATGTCGAATGCGCGCAGCCCCGCATCGTGCCCGCCGCGCGCGTTAGGAAACATTATTTTCTTAGTGATTTGTGATTCCACGATGACGTGATCTCCACGGTCAGGACGCGCCGCGGCCAAACAGGACCGCCGGTACCGTTTTCAGCAGCAGGACCAGGTCCCCGCGGAAGCTGCGGGTACGGATATATTCGAGGTCGAGGGCCACCTGCCCTTCGAACGGGATCTGGGAACGGCCGCTGACCTGCCAGATGCAGGTCAGGCCAGGCTTGACCTCGAGCCGGCGGCGCTGCAGGGGCGTGTATCGCGCGACCTCCTCCGGCAGGGCCGGGCGCGGACCCACCAGCGACATATCGCCTCTGAGCACAGACCACAATTGGGGCATCTCGTCAAGGCTGCTACGCCGGATAAAGCGGCCCACGGCGGTGATGCGGGGGTCGTTCTCGCGCTTGAAGGTGATCCCGGCGCCGATGTGGTCGTTTTCCTCCAGCAGCGTCTGTCGCAGCTGATCGGCGTTCACGACCATGGACCGGAACTTGGGGAAGCGGAACGTGCGGCCTCGATAGCCAACGCGGTCCTGCCAGTAGAACACCGGTCCGCCGTCGCGCTTGATCAGGAGTGCGATGACGAGTCCAAACGGCAGGAACAGGGCGAGCGCAACGCCGGAAACCGTCAGGTCGAGCGCGCGCTTGCTCCATAAGCCGGTGCCGGATGCCAATGTATGCCTCGCGTTCCCGGCGAGCGCCCAGAGGCCCCTGAGCGCGCGGCGGGGTCCGAACCGCTGTTCGAGTTGTCTGAGGGTGTCGAGGTCGTCTTTCATGGCGGCATCCCGATAATGGATGGACGCATTGAACCCCTAACGACGTTTGGAATCGTGACCGGAATGCAAAAGCCGCCCCTTCGGTGGGCCGGGATGCGCAGGAGGCGGCACCCCGCCGGGCAGCTGCGCTTCTTCACCGAGTTTCTGAGGACCGGCGGGTGTATCGATGCGTTGGTGCAGAGCTGCCCACTGGCGCTGATCAGTCCGAACGCCCCGAGCACGCGCTCGCGGTGCGGAAACGGCCCGCGACGGGCGCTCACTCTTCTTTTAGGTTGAAGCGTTCGCGGCGATTTGAGATCCTCTGCCGATGCTCATCGCCATCGTTGAAGACGACCCCGATCAATCCGAGGCGCTCGGCTTCTGGCTCGGCGAGGCCGGGCACGAGACTGCGGAGTTTCCCACTGGCTCGGCTTTCCTCGATGCGCTGGGCAAGCGCTACTTCGATCTGTTCGTAGTCGACTGGATCCTTCCCGACATGCAGGGGGACGAGATCATCCGGCAGATCCGCGAGCGGATCGGATGGGATACCCCCGTGCTGGTGGCCACCGTGCGCAACCGGGAAGAGGACATCGTGGCGGGTCTTGGCGCGGGCGCGGACGATTACCTGTCCAAGCCGGTCAAGCAGCGGGAGTTCGTCGCCCGGATCGAGACGTTGGGTCGGCGTCTGAAGCCGCGCAGGCAGCCCGTGCTAAAGATCGGTGCTTACGAGCTGGACAGCGAGCAGCAGCGGGTGCGCGTCGATGGCAGCGCGGTAGAGCTGACTCAGAAGGAGTTCGACCTGGCCTGGTACCTGTTTTCCAACCCCGGGAAGCTGTTCTCCCGCAACCATCTGCTCGACAAGATTTGGGGCCTGAGCGCGGATGTCGACACCCGCACCGTGGACACCCACGTGAGCCGTTTGCGGCGCAAGCTGGCGCTCACCGAGGCGAATGGCTGGAAGCTGGAGTCCGTCTACGGCTACGGTTACCGCATGGAGAACCTGGGCCATGCCCAGGCTCACGCCTAGGCCCCGGACTAGAGCTCCATTGCTGCAGGGCCTGCGGTGGCCCCCGGCGAGGTCGGTTCGCGCTGGATGATCCGGGCCGGAACACCGACGGCCAGGGCGCCGGGTGGGACGTCTTGCAGCACCACCGCGTTCGCGCCGATCACTGCGTCGTCTCCGATTCGGATCTTGCCTAGGATCTTGGCTCCGGCCCCGATGTCGACGCGGTTGCCGAGGATCGGTGCGCCGCGTTCGCCGGTGCGGCGCAGCCCGACAGTGACCCCGTTGCGGATCACCACGTCGTCGCCGATCACCGTGTCGCCGGACACGATGATGCCCCCGAAGTGCTCGATGCGCAGCCTGCGCCCGACTAGGGTCTCGCAGGGCAGGTCGATCCCGGTCAGCACCTGGCCGATGAACTTCAGCAGTTTGTAAAGGAAGGAAAATGGCTTGCGCGCCAGCCCGGGCAGGCGGTAGCGCCAGCGCCCGAAGCGGTAGATCAGCAGCGTCCAGAAGCCCTGTCGCCAGATGTCCCGTTCATGCGTGCGCCAGTCTTCGCGAATCAGTTCGAACATGGAGGTTACCAGGGTCTGGGAGGGGAGACGCGGCCGCCCAGCGTCTCCCGCCAGGCCCGCCGCTGCGCGTCGATGACCGCGCTGGACTCGCTGCGCTTCTCCGGGTCGTGGCGGTTCTTGATGCGACGCAGGCGATGCCAGGCCGTCTCGATTCCGGCACTGAGCCAGGCGGTCAGGTAGCCATGGTGCTTTCGATAGTAGAGGAGTGCGCTGCGCATGCGCCAGAGGGTGAGCTGGCGGCCGTGATTCGACACCGAGCCATTGGACAGGGTCTTCGACGACTCGCCGCCCCAGTGCACCGCCTGCAGATCCGGCCAATAACAGATTGACCATCCGGCCGTGCGCAGTCGGCGGCAGAGGTCGACCTCCTCGTAGTACAGGAAGAAGCGTTCGTCGAAGAAGCCGACCTGCTCGAGCGCTGCACGCCGGATGATGCAGAACGCGCCGGGCACCCAATCCACCTCGGCAGGCTCCCGCGGATCTGCCCAGGTGCGGTCGAAGCGTCCGAAGAAACGCGAGCGCGGATAGCGCGCTGCGAGCCCGGTCAGAGTCAGAAAGTCATTCAGAGGTGATGGAAACCGGCGCGCCGACGGTTCCGGTCGCCGATCCCGCCCGAGCAGCAGGCCGCCGGCGAGGCCGACTTCCGGTCGGGCCCGCATCCGCGCAAGCCCCCGCTGCAGCGCGAAGTCCTCTATGAAGGCGTCCGAGTTCACCAGGATCAGGAACTCGCCCCGCGCGGCTTCGCGGCCGAGATTGTTCCCGCCCGCGAACCCGAGATTGTGCGGCGCGCGCATGAGTCTCATCTCCGGAAACTCCGCGGCGACCATGTCGGCCGAGCCGTCGTGCGATGCGTTGTCGACAACGATGATCTCCGAGTCGATCTCGGCACCGACTGTCCTAAGCCTGGTCAGGCTCTCGCGCAGCAGCTCGCGCGTGTTGAAGGAAAGGACGATCAGGCTGGCCTCGGGCCGTGCCGCCTTTGCTTTCCCGGTGGGCCGCGGCTTCGATACGCTGACTTCAGTCATTCCGCACCCCGATTTCGTCGTTGCGCCTGGAACGCACCCACTGAGCCTGGCGGCGGCTGTGCAGCAGTGTGGCCGGGAGCAGGGTGAGTTTCCACACCAGGTAGATGGGACTGATTGCCAGCGCGGCCAGGTCCTGCGCGGTGGTCGGGCCGCGCCAGACGATTGCGGCCACGTACAGGCCGATCGTGAACGCGCCGATCAGGGCTGCATAGCTGCCCACGCCACCGAGCAGCGCGGCTGCCAGCAGCAGCAGGACGTGCATCCCGAGCGGCAGCAGCAACAGGTCGGCCAGTAGCTCGGCCGCGGCGCGGTCGCCGGTCAGGGTCCGCTTCAACAACGGCACCAGATGTTCCTGAAGCATGCGCAGGCGGCCGCCCTCCCAGCGGGTGCGCTGGGTGCGGGCGCCCTCTCGGGTATCCGCGATCTCGCCCGTCACGATCGCATCCAGGACGAAATGTACCCGTTCGCCGGCGTTGACCAGGAGCAGGTGGTATTCCAGGTCCTCGACCACCGAATGCGCGCTATAGGGTAGGCGCTGGAGCAGGCCGGCACGCAGCGCGAATCCGTTGCCCAGCAGCCCACAGGAGAATCCGAGACGCTCTCGCGCAAGCGGACGCACCAGGTTGAAGCCCCACTGCGCGAGGCGGCTGACGCGGGATCGCAGGTGGGTTCCGGCCCGGGACAGATAACAGGCCTGCAGGGCATTTCGGTCCGGGTGCATCGCGGCCCGCATCGCGCGAAGAAAACCGGGCTCCAGCGTGCTGTCGGCGTCGATCACCAGCAGCCAGGCGTAACCCATCTCGGTCAGGCGGGCGAAGCCATGCTCCAGGGCGTGACCCTTGCCTCGCAGGAGCTCGTTCCTGCGCACGATGACCTGCGCGCCGGCAGTCTCGGCCAGTGCTGCCGTGGCGTCGTCGCAGTTGTCGGCGATCACCCAGACATCCGTCCGGCCGTCCGCCCGGCTTGCCGTGATCAGGTTGTCCAACGTGCGGCCGATGCTGCCGGACTCGTTGTGCGCCGGGACCACGATCGCGATGCGGCCGGTCTCGACCTCTTCACGATCAGGGATGCGCCGCCCGGGCCAGAGCGCGGCCAGCGACAGCATGCCGAGCGTGAGGCTGCCGGGCAGGCTGGCGGCGGCCACGAGGGTGGCGGCAGCGTTCAGTACCAGCTCTTTCATGTGCAGACTCCCAGGCGGCGTTGAAACAGGTCGGCCAGGCCGCTGATGTTGCGGTCGAGGTCGTAAGCCTCGCAGACCCGCTTGCGTCCGTTCGCGGCCAGGCGGCCGCGTAGCTCCGGGTCACGGATCAGCTGGCGCAGACGGTCGGTGAGCTCGTCCAGGCTGGAGGGTGAGGTCAGGAATCCGCTCTCTCCATCCAGGATCAGCTCCGGGATCCCGGCGATGCGGGTGCTGACGCAGGGCAGGCCCGAGGCCATGGCCTCCATCAGCACCACCGGGATGCCCTCGGCGAAACTTGGCAACACGAAGGCGTCGCACCCTGCGTACAGCGCGCGGACCTGGTCGTGGTTGAGTGCACCACGGAATTGCACGAGCCCCTCGATGTCGAGTGCCCGGGCGTGCCGCTCCAGGGAGGCGCGGTCAGGGCCGTCGCCGACCAGTTGCAGCCGGACCTGTTCGCCGCCGTCGCGCAGTGCGGCGATGGCTTCGAGGAGCAGGTGCTGGCCCTTGGCCGGTGTCAGCCGACCCACGCAGAGCAGCGAAAACTCTCGTGGCTCCGGGGTTCGGGCTGCCGGGGCAAAGACCAGCGGATCAACGCCGAGGCGTGACACGTCGAGCTTTGACCAGTGCTCCGGCGCACTGTGTTGCATGGTCTGGCTGCGCGCGAAATGGCTGATGCACACGACGAAATCAGCCGCATCCACCTTTTCGTGGAAGTGCTCGTTGCGCACGTCGGCGAACTCGTCCGGGCCGTGCACCGTCATCGACAGGGTCATTGGAAAGACCTGCTTCACCAGGCTCGCGACCGATGCGCCGGCCGTGGCGAAGTGCACATGGAGGTGCCCGATCCCCGCGCGCTGCATCCAGCGGCCGAGCATCAGTGCCTCGGTGAAATGGAACAGGTTGCGCGGTGCCGTGCGGGGGTTCTTCAGGCTCCGCCGCAGCGCCGCAGCGAGCCCATGGGCGTACCCCCGGGGGTGACGCCAGAGGCTCCAGATCTGCGCAGCCACGGCGCCACGCAGGCCGTGGGATTTGAGTACGTAGGTGGTTTCCCGCTCACCCCGTTCCTCGGCCGTGACCGCGGACAGTGGCCTCGAGTCCGCATTGATGCTCGCGGTGGCGATCTCGAACCCGCGCTGACGCAGGCCGAGGACTTCGCGCAGGATGAAGGTGTGCGAGGTGGCGGGATACTCGCTGACGAAATAGGCGATCCGCGGTGCCGCCGCTCGGGTTGGTTCGGTCATGATAGGAGCTCCAATCGGTTGACTCGATTAAAGCGCCTGCGCTCCGACGATTTGTGACCGAACTGCAAAATGGCCGCGTGCTTCGTATGAATCTGCGACACCTTAAACCGCCTCGCCTCGGCGCCGAACCGGGTCCAGGAACGACATCCGCGTGGCCGCGAGATCCTGAACCGCTATGGAACGGGGCCGCCTGCTCATCGGTCGGCATTGCCCGGATGCCGGCCTGCTCGGCGATCAGCAGCGCCCGACGGATGGCATCCTGCAAGAGTCCGATACCGATCCCTCGGCCCTGGGCCTGGTGGAAGACGGCTGGCGGGCAAGGATCATGAGGGGAATCGGGTACTGCCCATGCCCGTGTGCATGCGCTCAGGCGAATCGCGCGGTCGCTCGTTGGTCTGATCGGGCTGTTACAGCAAATCCATCAGGCTGGGCTTCGTGAAATGGCGAAACATCAGCGGCGGCACCCGCAGCGATCTCGGCAAAGACTGTCGCGACGGCTTCGCCAGCTTGAAGACGACCTGCCGCAAGCTGGGTCTCTCGTTTTGGGACGATTTGGGCGACCGCATCAAACAGCTCGGGACGATTCCGCTGCTGTCCGACCTGATCCGCGAGCGTGCCCTGGCCGCTTCGGCGACGCCCTGAGCTTTTGAGAAGTTACCTGATTCCAGTCTACGATATTGATTTCATAAATAAATAATGGTGGCGGACAGTTGACCATGCGCCGACCGGCCTCCCGAGCTTACGAGCACTGCTGCGGGTCAGGCGCCCAGCAGCCGACGTGCCAGCACGGACTGTATGTCCCGGCGGCCATCGACGATCAGGTAAATGACGGCCTGGCTACCCAGGACGCGATAGATCACCCGGTAGGGCTTGAATGCCGTCTGACGGTAATCCTTGATGCCCAGTGCCACGAGTTCCTTGGGATAGCTGCCGCGTTCAGGGAACTGGACGAGCCCCTCCACGACCTCCATCAAGCGGTCGAGAACGTGGTTGGCATTGGCCACACTGTCGAACTCGGCGATGTAGTCGTAGAGCGCCTCCAGGTCCTGCTCTGCACCCTCGGTCAGCAGCACCTCATGACGCGTCGGCCTGCCGGCCATCAGGCCTTGGCCCGCTTCGCGCGCAAGCGTGCCACCACATCGGCAACCGGCCTGACCCGGCCGGCCTCGACGTCCTGCTGCCCGAGCGCCAGGATCTTCAGCAGGGCCAAGGTCTCCTGCGTTTCCTCAAAGGACGCAACGTCCTGCAGCACGGCCTTGGCTTCCCCATTCTGCGTGATGACCAAGGGCTCCCGGTTTTCGGCAAGGTGGGTCAGCACCTCGGCTGCATTGGCCTTGAGGTAGCTGATAGGCTTGACTTGGGATGAGTAGCGCACTGTCCTGCTCCTGAGATCGAAGAGGACCGAATATAGTCCTTTATCGGTCTCTTCGCAATCTGCTGCGTAGCTCGGCGGTCAACCAGCCAAACCCCACGCGCTCCTGCTCGAGCCGTAGCCTCGGCTGAAGCCGATCGAATCTGAGGTCGTCATAGACGGCCGCCTCTTTGGCCGCGACACGAGCGGCCGGATTCGTGAGCCCGTCCTGCTGCCGGTCCTGCTGCCGGTCCTGCTGTTCACGCCTGATGGCGAACGACTGGTCCCGAGCTACTCGGTCAAGAATGGCAAGACCTACTGCTACTACACGCCGCTCAAGCATAGGCGCTACGGTGCCTGGGCCAGCCAGCACGGGCCGCTGCCGGCAAGGCCCATCGAGGACCTGGTCGTCGACCAGATCATCCGGCGCTGTCGGCACCGCACATCGTGCAGTCGGTGTTGGATCGGATTCGGCAACTCCGCCCGGCGATGTGCGAACCGGAGGTCGTGCTGCCGATGCGCAACCTGGCTGGCCTTTGGCGAGAGCTGTTTCCGGCCGAGCAGTGTCGGCTTGCGACGCTGCTGATCGAGCGCGTGATCGTGGCCGACGGCGGGCTGGAGATCGTCTGGCGCGATCAGGGCTGGCAAGCAGCCACGCTGCATGAGCCTGCTGTGGTTCCAGATGAATCCGCTGCCGACCGATTGGGGGCAGCAGCGGGCTGTGGTGGCGGCGTTCGATCGCTGATCCCGCAGAGCTCTTCCCTCGTGATCACGTTCGTTCCCCTCGTCATCCTTCACGCTCCGACGAGGGTAATGACACGGGCGAGGTCAGTGTCTCGGTGGCTGTGGGTGACGATGAACCGACTCGCGTCAGTCATGGATTTGTAGAGGTATGGCGCCACGCGTACCCGCAGGCCAACCAGAGAAAAGAGACGACTCTGGCCCGGCAAGTGGCTGATTCCGGGCGTCGTGGCGACCCCGCACCCGCTGCACAGGCGGCAGGATCCCCGAGCCACGCGGGGAAGGCGGCCAAGAAAAAGGGCCCGGAGATCATCCGAGCCCTTGTAGATGGTGGAGGCGGCGACAATCACACCGACTTTTTAATCAAAGACTTATGTTGATAAACGCCAGAAATGCCCCCACAGATACCCCCCAGATCGCTTCGGCTGACTTCTTGGCTGGATCAAGGCCGATTCTAACGTTCTTCAGGCGCTCGCCATGCGCTGAATCGCTCCAGCGCATCGGTGCTGCCGATCAGGGCGCGCGCTCGTCGAAGCCGCTCTATTGTGCGCTCCCGTTGCTCGTCAGGTAAATCCTGCGCGCGGCGTTCGGCGTCCGCGAAGAACTCCTCGAGTCGCTTGGCTTCCGCCCAGGCATCGATGACCTGGAGCATTTCCTCTTTGCTGTCCTTCAGCGCCTTCGCGGCCTGCCGCGCCTCCTCTTCGCGACGCCAGCGCTTATACTCAGCTTCCCGGCGTTTTCGTTCGATCTCCGCCTGGCGCTCTCCCTCTTCGACGAGCCGCGCGATTTCGACCGTGGCCTTCTCCAGCTCCCGAACAATGGACGGGATCCTGCGGGACAGGTCCCGGGACGGTGTCTCTCGCCATTGCTGGGTCCAATCTGCCCGCGAGTACGGCGAGTAAGCCTGGAGACAGAGGCGCCCGGTCGGGAAGTCGTGGGTGCTCGTCCAGCCATGGTCGTGAGCGTACCGGCCACGTCGCTTGGGCACGTAGTCGGTCAGCCGAATGTACTCGCCGTTCACGTAGCGAGCCTCAGCTTCCTCGGACATCTCGATGACGGTGAGGCCGATCGCCACGGTGCCGATGTAGACCACGGTGCAGCGCATCGGTGACCGCAGATCGTGATGGTGGTGGCCTTTCCCGGGATTCTCCCGCTCGTCGACCTTTGCCCTGTGGAATAGCTCCAAATTTGGCGCGATGACCACGCGGTGATCCCTAGCCTCGAAGGCCAGGAAAAGTTCGTTCGCAAAGGCGATAGCCTTGTCCAACCCGGTCTGGGTGACTGCCAGGTCGACGAGCAGTTTCTTGGCCGGCTTGAGGTATTTGCCGTGCCAGGAGAGACGACCTGCCTCGAAGAGCGGCTTGGCTCCGCTGACCAGTGGATGCCGATCCGGAAGCTGCCGCTTTACCGTGCGCTTCCCTCGCGGCCGCTGGTCGGGCGGCGTCGGGAGGGATCGGGCCCGCTTCGGCAGGGCTCCGTCCCGCGTCCACTCGAGCGGGTCGCCCGGACGCGGTTCGGGGAGTGGCGGTTGCTTCGGCGCTTTGCCGACCGCCAATTTCGCCCAATAGCCGCGCTCAGGCCGCGGTACATTGAGCAGCGTGCAGACGCGGGCCATGTAGCTGGACGAGACGCCGAACCGGGTCGCCACCCGGAGCATGGGCTCGGACCAGACCATCTCGTATAGCGCTTCTCGACTGACCGGGCCCTCGCGGCTGTCAGTTAGCGACGCCGGTACCTGCGTTGTGTCTTGTTCCTCTGTCACGATGCTCGACTCACCCCAGATCCGCCCGCCAGCGCTCATTAAGGTGGCGCGCCGCGCCGATAGATGATACAAATCCTCGGTATCTAGGGTCTATGCATCGAGTATTTGTATCAATGGCAAAGCCCCGATCACAGCGTGAGCTCGCCCAAACCCTGCTGAAGAAGCAGGGAATCATGCGCCTGCTCGAGCTGCGCGAGGCCGGCGTGACCGCGGCGACAATGAGTCGTATGGAGCGGGCCGGCGAAGTCATCCGCCTGTCGCGGGGTGTCTATCAGCTGCCAGATGCCGACCTGGACCCCAATCACAGTCTGGCGGAGGCCGCGAAGCGGGTGCCCAAGGGCATCGTATGTCTCGTCTCGGCGCTGGCATTCCATGGCCTGACCGACCAGCTACCTCCGAAAGTCTGGATGGCGATCGGACCCAAGGACTGGGCGCCGCAGCGCAGCGGTACGGGCATCCGTGTAGTGCGTTTCACAGACAGCCTGCTGAGGGAGGGCATCGAGACGCACGTGATCGAAGGTGTGTCGGTGAAAGTCTTCGGCGTGGCCAAGACGGTGGCAGATTGCTTCCGACATCGCGGGAAAGTGGGCCAGTCTGTCGCGATCGAGGGGCTCCAGGAGGCGCTGAGGCAACGCAAGGCGACTCCGGCGGAAATCGCTCGTCAAGCCGAGAAAGGCGGGGTGTCCACAGTCGTGCGGCCGTATCTCGAGGCACTGACCGCCAATGCCTAGAGAGATCAGAAACGTCGGCGCCTCTGTTCGGGCGCGTCTGCAGAATCTCTCCCGAGAAACGGGACAGAGTTTCGCGCTGATACTCACCCGCTATGCGTTGGAACGACTGCTTTACCGTCTCAGCACGTCGGCCTTCTCGGACCAATTCGTGCTCAAGGGCGCGATGCTGCTGACGAGCTGGTTTACGGACCCACACCGGGCTACTCGTGATCTCGACCTGTTGGGGTTCGGCGATCCAAGCCCGGAGGCGATGGTCGCAGCATTCAAGGAGATTCTCGCGATCGACGTGGAGGATGGCGTCGAATTCGATTCGAACGCGGTACGTGTCGACCAGATCCGGGAGGAGCTCGAGTACGGCGGAACGCGGCTGCGCACGACCGCATCGATCAGTGGTGCCCGTATCGCTGTAACAGTCGACGTCGCATTCGGAGACGCGTTGGAGCCGGGTGCCGAAGTCATCGACTACCCGTGCATGCTGGACCTTCCCGCACCTCGCTTGCGCGCGTACGCCCGCGAAACGGTGATTGCCGAGAAATTCCAGGCCATGGTGTCGCTAGGACGCGCGAACAGCCGAATGAAGGACTTCTATGACATTTGGCTCCTCAGCCAGTCGTTTCCGTTCGACGACGACCGGCTGGCACGTGCAATCGCCGCGAACATCTTGGCCATCGGGTCATCGACCAGGATGTTGCGATCGGCCAGGAACAGGATCTTCGGGCGCCGGTACTCGCCGGTGCGGTTCCAGCGGCTGTTCCACAACTTCCAGCACAGCTGAAACGCCACGCAGGTCTTGCCGGTACCGGTGGCCAGCGTGGCGAGTACGCGCTTCTGACCAAGCAGGATGGCCTCGATCACGCGGTTGATCGCGATCTGCTGGTAGTAGCGCGGCACCTTGCCCGAAACCAGGTTGAAGGGTTCGAGCAGGTGGGGTGTGGCCGGATCGGGCAGCGCGGTAGCGGCGGTCAGTCGCTGCCAGAGTTCGGCGGGCGTGGCGAAGCGATCCACCTCACGCTCGGTGCCGGTGGTGTAGTCGATCTCGATAATGCGATGGCCGTTGGTGGCATAGGCGAACTTCAGGCCGAGAATCTCGGCGTACTCTTTGGCCTGCTGCACCCCGGTTTCCGCCGGCAGCCCCAGTTCTTTCGCTTCCACGACGGCCAACGGATAGTCGCGCCGGTAGTACAGCAGGTAGTCAGCACGTTTCTGCTTGCCACGGCGCACACGGCTGCCGGTGACGATGATGCGGCCATTGCTGAAAGTGCGCTGCTCGCCGATCACGTGCGGCGCATTGCCCCATCCGGCCTCCACGAGCTTGGGTGTGACCAGTTCCCGGCAGGTGTCGGCCTCGGTCATGATTTGGGTCGTTGCCGTCATCGAGGCCACCTGTTCTGTTCGTGAGTCATCCCCGCTACGGCATGGTGGGGAGCGGTGTTTGGCGCATTGCTTTGGCTCAGGCATTCAGCGTGAGCCAAAACGAAAAGCCATACATGACAAAGAGTTACGGTTATTTCTCCGGCTTTCGGTGCAGCGGTTTGGCGCAAGGCGGGCAGATAGACCCGGCTTTGAGCCAAATTACGGGAGGCGGTAGCGTGTGCCACTTTTCACCCCCTCTGCCATCAGCTTGCCGGCCTTCACCAGTTGTTCAATGCCCCGCCGGATGCGCGAGCGCGGGATTTCCAGTCCGATCCGCTCGTGGATGTCACCGATCTTCGATTTGGGGTAGCGACCGACGTCCTCGACGATCAGCGCGGCCAATCGGTGCGGTTCGATGCGCTTGAGCGTGGTGCCACCGACGAAATTGAGTGTGCGCAGCAGCTCCGGGTCGACGAAATAGCGCGTGGCTTGCGTGCGCCCTGCGCTCTGGATCAGATCCCACTCCAGCAGCCGCTTGATCCACGGTTGCAGCGCCTCGACCGAGGGCAGCTCCAATACGGCTGCCAGTTCGCGGGCGGTCATGGCGTCGTGCTGCGCCAGCAGGCCCAGGGCGATGCGTTCGCGCTGGGTGAGCTGGTAGGTCTGGTCCGCCTTGGCAATGAAATCGATGACTTCGGGCTTGAGAATACGGCGGCGTACCGTGACCTGCACGCGGTCGTGCGTTTCGATCAGCTCCGGCGCCGGGCGGCCCTGCGAGAGCAGCACCTCGAAGATCTTGTCGAAGCCGCTGCCTTCGCGCTCCATCAACTTCAGGTCGTGGAAGAGCCGGGCCAGGTGCTCGTTGCGACGCACGGTCGTGTGCAGCACGTTTTGCGGCGTCACGCCCAGCGGCAGCGGCCCCGGGTTGACCACTTCCAGCCGGTCCGGGTGCAGATTCAGGAAGATGTCGCCGCGCTGGGTATAGGGTCGATGCACCAACGCGTTGACCAGAAGCTCGCGTACCACTACCTCGTCGAAGGCGGGCACGTTCTGGCGGTACAGGCCATCCGGCAATTCGTAGCGCTCGCGGAAGTCGGGCACCTCCAGCCAGACGGCCTCGATCAGCTCCATCGGATTCAAGGTGTGGTCGTCCCACACCAGCTTGTTGACCTTCTGGCCGTGCTCGTCGTACTTGATGAACTGGATCACCGGTGCCGTGGTCAGCTGCGCACGTTGATGCTGCTGTCCCAGGCACAGGATGCCCAGATGGGTCAGGTAGCCACCTTGTGCGAGCTGGTAATGGTCGAGCAGCTCGTCATCGGACTTTTCCTTGACGGACGGCTTGACTCGGTCCGATGCCCTCAGCGCATTCACCAGCTTGCCGAGCTTGTCCGGGGCAGTGGCTGATCTGGGCACCTGCAGTGTGGTCTGGGTTTCCCACGGCAGCGCCACACGCTCCGCCGCCAACCGGAGCACGTCGTCACCCGTGACAGGTTTGCTCTGGTCGGCCACGCGCAGGTAGTAGCGGCCATCGGTCGTCGATGCCACTGCGATGGCCCGGGGAATGGCGAGGTTGATGTATTGACCGCCATTGGCTGCGGTAACCACATCCGGAAGCACGGCTACGTTGACGCTGCGCTCGGCAATCTTGCGTCGGATGGTGTCCGGAAGGTCGGCAGGAATCTGTTGGCCTGCGGGTGGCGCGTCCTGACCGTCCTCGATGCCGAGCAACAGACGACCGCCCGTCGCGTTGGCGAAGGCGATGCAATCCTTGACCAGCTCGTTCCAGTCGGCGCTCTTGCCGATCACGGATCGCAAGGATTTTTGGTCGAGGAGTTGGCCTTCTTGGCTCAAACGGCGCACTCCTCCGGGCTTCTATTCATTGTTTTTCTCCATCAATCCAGCACGATCAAGAATTCGGTGGCCAGTGCCTCCGGACGCACGGCTCGGGTGTCCGAACTGCGGTGCATCTTGACCAGGCCGTGGCGCTCCAGGTGACGCAGGGTGCGCGACAGGTTGCTGGCCGCGCGGCCTGACCATTCGGCTAGCTCCAACACTGTGCGTGGTTGCCGCTCCTGCATCAGGCGCAGCAGCGCGCGGTTTTCGTCCGACAGCAGGCTGGCCAGCTGCCGCCAGGAATCGAACCAGACGGTGGGCGTGGGGCCGCTGGCGTCATCGACTGCCCGACGGTCGGATTTGGCCGGCCGGATGCCAATCACTGTGCGCATGCTTCGATTTCCCCGATGTGGTTTCGGGATGCTATCACATGCGGATAGTATCTGTCGCTAGCAGTGATCTTCTGGGCGTACGGGAAATGGGGTAACAGCCGTTGCCATTGCCCCGTTGTTTTCAGGATTACCCTGTTCGCCTTTGGAGCGGGTCACGGCCGGCAGGTGCAAACCGCAAACCCTGCAAACCTCGGTTTGCACCCTGACGGTAGACGAGCAGCGCGCTCGCGCCCCCCGTATAGGATTCCGGCCAGGAAGGACCCGTGCCGTCTTGCCGGTGCACCGTTCCGATGTCCGGCCAGCCGTTGGAATCGAGGGAGGTGAGCATTCCCGATGCTCACCCTCTCTCTTTAGAGAGGAATCGCCGGGAAACGGGAAAGTGGCGTCGTTGCTGGGTTTGCGCGTTCCCACCCCCATCCGGGAACGGTCTTGGCCGGGAACGCTGGAAACCAGCGCCAGGCTTGAGTTTGGCATTCCCGCCCGGCTTTGCGTTCCCGGTCGGGAAGCGGGAAGCCGGGAACGAAGATGGGCCCTGGGAATGCTCATGTCTGATCTCGCTGGCCCGCGTTCGCGCGCTTCAGATGCCCAGTGACGAAGGCGGCCGCGCCGCTGGCCATGGGGCCGTCGGGCACGTCCAGCCACTTCACCAGCTTCGAGCCGTCGACCATGGCCATGACCAGTTCCTCCCGGTCGAGCAGGGTGCCCACCCACTCGGCCAGCCGGTGCTTGCCGATGGCGTGGAAGGCTTCGGGCAGTTCATGGCGACGCTCGTAGACGCCGTTGCCGCCGGTCTTGGTGTAGGGCTTGCCTTCGGCGGCGGCCCGCGCGATGGCGGCCCTCAGGTCCGGCAGCAGATCGGCGTCGGTCTGGCGGGCGCGGGTCAGGGCGTCGCTGCGGTCCACTAGCAGGCTACGGCTATCACGCAGAAAGGTGGTCACCCGCAGATTGGCGCGACCGTTGGCCTTGACCACGCCGCCCATCACCACCCGGCCGCGCTCGAAGGGTTCGCCCAGCGTCTTGCAGATCGCCTTGGCCTGATCCTCCTTCGGGTTCCACAGCGCGTAGACCGAGCGCACCCCATCGACCAGGCCGCCGGTGCCCCGGATCGCTTCGCGGGCTTGCTCCGGCGTCGAGGCCTCGCGTCGCCGGATCGGGCGCGAACAGCGGTATCGCGCCGCCGGCATCAGGCAGCGGCAGCACGTAGAGCTGGTCGGGTATCGGACCCAGCGCGTTCAGGCGGTTGTGCACCTCGATGGCATCATCCTCGGCGGTGACATAGATCGCCACACCCTGGCTGGCGAGCGCGCCGCCGAACAGGGTGGGCGCGTTGGCCCATATGCCATCGAAGGCGGCGACCTCGCGGGCCAGCGCCAGTAGCAGGAAGGACTTGCCGACACCGCCGCCGGCCGCCACCAGTGCTGCCTGGGCTAGCGGGAACACGCCTTCGATCAGCCAGCGCCGAGGGAGCGGTTCGCCGGTGAAGCGTTCGCGGGCGCGCCATTGTGCAATCTCGAACGGTTGATGTGGCTGGGTTTTGGCGACCGGCATCGCGCTGATCAGCAAGGCGGGCGCGTCGGCGCCTTCGGCCACGGCATCGGCGGCATCCCACTTCTGCGGTTTGTCGTTGGGAACGTGGATGCGTCGCACCCGCGCGCCGACGCCCAGCAGTTTCGGGATCACCGCGTTGGCGTATTTGGCACCAGCCTCGTCGTTGTCCGGCCACACGATGACGGTCTTGCCGGCAAGCGGCGACCAGTCGGTCTTGGCGAGGGAAGTGGCCGCGCCGCCCATGGCGGTCGTGGCGACGATGCCAAGCTGCATCAACGCGTCGGCACATTTCTCGCCTCCACCAGCACGACGGTATCGGCCTTCGCCACTGCAGGCAGGTGGTAGAGCGGGCGTGGGTCGGGCATCCGTGTCTGGCGGGAGGCGACGTCCCAGGGCCGGTATTGCTTCCCCTCGGGTGTGTCGTAGCGGTACACGCAAGCCAGCAGATCACCGTCGGCGCTGCGGTAGTCCCACTTCGCGGTGTGTGGGCCGAGCGTGCCATGGGCGGCGGGCGACTTGGCCGGCGCCGGGATGAACGAGGTCGGCACCACCAGCCAATCACCAACGTCATCGAGCAGTTCCCCGAAGTCGCGCGGCATGGCAAAGCCCCGCGCGGCCGCCCACAGTGCCAGCACGTCGCCGGGTTCGCCGGTGGCGAAGTCGATCCACAAACCGCGCTTCGGGCCTTCGAGTTCGATCACCAGGCTGTCGCCGGCATCGCCCTGCACATTGCCGACCACGAAGCGCGTGCCTTGGCGCTTGCCGCGAGGGAACAGGTACATCAGCACGGCTTCGAGCTGATCGAGCAGCCGGTTGCGCAGCTCGTCTTTGTCGTGGCTGCACTCGATGCGGTCGGGCGCGTCGTTGAAGTCAAAGAAGGGATGAGGCGGGACGATCACCGCGTCTATGACGGCGGTGTTCATTGGGTGTGCTCCCCGTCGAGCCGTGCCTTGAACCAGTCGCCGTTGGCGCGCACGCAGTAATAGGAACGCCCCGGCCCGGTGTGCCGGGTGTCGGGCACGATCCAGAGTTCCTCGTCAGCGTCATAGCGCCAGCTGCCGGGGCCGAACATCTTGTCGAGCACCGGCTCGATGCCGTGCCGGGCGATGTGGGCGCGCAGTTGCCGCGTCATGCGTTCGCGCTCCCGGCGCTGCTGGCGGTTCATCATGCCCACACCTCACTCGGACGGTCGCCGGCGGTGCAGCGGCGGGTGCGTTCACGTTCATGAGCTTCGATTTCGGCCAGGCTGTAGAGCACGCGGCTGCCGAGCTTGAGGAACACAGGGCCGGTGCCGAGCATCCGCCAGCGTTCGAGAGTTTTTTCAGACAAGCCCCAGCGCGCGGCGAGCTGGCGCGGGCTGAGTAGTTCGGCGGGTGGCAAGGTGACTTTCATGGGCAGACTCCCGTTCGGTGGGCGGTGCCCGCAATGGCCCTCGCTGGGGCTCGGTGACACCTGATGGACGGGATTCTTCGCCGTGGGCGACAGCGCGGCAATGACGCGCGGGGCGCTGAACTCCGCACCCGTGCTCATGCGTTCGATGCGCTTCGAGCTTCGACGCAATTTCATGTCCGAGCACGCGGAAGTACGAATCGGCCCGCATCGCCCATCGACATGCCGCGTTCGCCCGCTGCGCCCTGATCGACCAAACCAGTCTCTGACAGCGACCATTTCGTCAGTGCGAAACGGTCGCTGCGACGTGGTGTCGTGGCGATGCCAACCCCAGGAGCCCGCCCATGAAATCGAACGCCTCACGCCGCCAAGCATCCGCCAGCTATCTCGACACCCTGCGCAGTGAATTCGATGAGCTGACCCAGCAGCTGCAAGAAGCAGAAACCGCTGCCAACACTGCACAGCAGGAAGCTGATGCGAAACGCCGTGCCTATCACGAACTCGAACAGCGCTCGAACTCGACACACTGGTCAGTCACCGAGCAGCGCCTGTTCCGCGAGAAGAACCAGCTCGAAGCCATCGCCCGGCAACTGCAGCAGGACTTGGTGCCCTTGCGCGAAGAACACGCCCGGCTGAAATGGAAAGTCCAGGCGCCCGCCCAGCTGGAGGCAGCGCGCGTCGAGATGGCGGCGCTGACCGACCAGCGCACGGCGCTGGCCCAGGAGATCCACAAGGCCAGGACGCTGCAGCCACAGCTCGATGCCCGCATCGAGGCCGTCGAGCAGCAGATTGACAGAGACACCCAGTCCACCGCCAACCATCTGATCAATGCCGGTGAGTTGACCGCGCTCCCGGCAGCACTCGCTTCACTGCATGCGGAACTGACCGCCACCCGCCACACCCGCGATGAAGTTGCGCGGCGCATCCAGACCCTGCAGAGCGAGCATGACGCCTTGCCGGATCAGGTCCGTCTGGCGCGCGACAGCTATCGGGGCGCACAGGCCATCGTGGCCGAGCTCGAACTGCAGGAACAGTTGCCAGCCTTCATCGGCGTCATCGCCCGGGCGGCGGTGGCCCGGCACCGGGCGGGGTTCACGCGGGAGCAGGGGCGGTACGAGATCGAGATTCCGTTGGAGGCCCTGGAGGCGGCCAATACCGCGCTGGACGCCGATCGTTCGGCCCGCTGAGAGGGGTTTCGCCTTGGCTTCTGCCCGCCACAGCGCGTTCATCGACCTGTCTCAACCACAGGAGTAAACCGATGACCGATACCGCAATGAACGACAGCATCAGCGCGCAGGTGGCGGCGCTGCCCGGCCTGCCGATGAAAGACCTCTGGGCGCTTTGGGACGCGCACTTCCCGCGCCGCCCCGCCCACACCAACCGCCACTACGTGGAATCGCGCCTGGCCTACCGGATGCAGGAGCAGGCCTATGGCCCGCTGCCGGCAGGCGTGCGCCGCTATCTGGTGGAGTGCGGCGCGCAGTTCTCGAAGATCCAGCAGGCCGGACGCGGCACGGAGTGCCACCTGATGCCCGGCACGGTGCTGGTTCGCGAATGGGATGAGCGCGAGTACCGGGTCACCGTGACCGCCGATGGCCTCTACGAGCAGAACGGCCAGCGCTTCAAGAGCTTGTCGGCGGCGGCACGCCACATCACCGGCACGCAATGGTCGGGGCCGAAGTTCTTCGGGCTCAAAGCGGGCAAGGGAGGCAAACGATGAACAGTGCCATCCTGGTCTCACCCAAGCGCTGCGCGGTGTATTGCCGCGTTTCCAGCGATGAACGCCTCGACCAGTCCTTCAACTCCATCGATGCGCAGAAGGAAGCCGGACACGCTTTCATCAAGAGCCAGACCCACGAGGGCTGGATTGCGGTGGCGGACGATTACGATGACGGTGGCTTCTCCGGCGGCAACATGGAGCGGCCCGCGCTCAGACGCCTGCTGGGCGATATCGAAGCCGACCGCATCGACATCGTGGTGGTCTACAAGATCGACCGGCTCAGTCGTTCGCTGGCCGACTTCGCACGCATGGTGGAGGTGTTCGACCGCTGCGGCGTCAGCTTCAGCGCCGTCACCCAGCAGATCAACTCGGCCACCTCGATGGGGCGGCTGATGCTGAACGTGCTGCTGTCCTTTGCCCAGTTCGAGCGCGAGGTCACTGGCGAGCGCATCCGCGACAAGATCGCTGCCAGCAAGGCCAAGGGGATGTGGATGGGCGGACCGCTGCCACTCGGTTACGACGTGCGAAACCGCCTGCTCGTCGTCAACGAGGCGGAGGCAGCGGTGGTGCGGCGCATCTTCGCGGACTTCGCCCGTGATCGCTCGACCACCCACATGGTGCGCAACTACGCGGTCGAAGGCATCCGCACCAAGACGGGCCGCGCCTTCTGCAAGCAGTCGATCTACAAGCTGCTGCACAACCGCATGTACCTCGGCGAGATCGTCCACAAGGGCCGCTACTACCCGGGGCAGCATCCGCCGATCCTGACCAGCGCGCAGTGGCAGGCCGCCCACGACGTGCTGGCGCAGACCGCCGAGGAACGGCGCGCGGCGGTCGCCACCGACGGTCGAGGGCTTCCGCTGCTGCGCGGCCTGCTGTTCACGACCAGTGGGGAGCGGCTGATACCGACTCACACGGTCAGGAAAGGCCGCTGCTACCGCTACTACACGCCGGCCAAGGACCGGCACTACGGGGCGGGCGCCTCCAACTTTGGCAGCCTGCCAGCCGAACCCATAGAGGCCTTGGTGGTGGAACAGATCTGCCAAGTGTTGCGGGCGCCGGAGAGCGTGCAAACGGTGTGGGATCGGGTACGCGAGAGCGCAATTGATCTCGATGAGGCGCGGGTGGTGGTGCCGATGCGCCAGCTTGCCGCCGTCTGGCCCTCGCTGTTCCCGGCCGAGCAGCGGCGCCTGGCGCAACTGCTGATCGAGCGCGTGCAAATCGGCGACGACGGGCTGGAGATCCTCTGGCGCGACGCCGGCTGGGTGGAACTGATTGACGAACTGCGCCCCGGCAGCATCGGCGCGGAACTGGTAAAAGTGGAGATGACGGCATGACGCGGATACGGCAATCGGGCGAGGCCACGGTGCAACAGCGCATGGATGGCGGTGCCGTGAAACTCTCGACCTTCATCCCGCTGCAGATCCGCAAGCGCGGCGTGCGCAAGGTGGTGATCCGACCGGACGGGGAGAGCCGCAGCCCGACCGCACGCGGCCAGTTCGATAGCCCCATGCTTGTGGCGTTGGCGCGGGCCTTCTACTGGCAACAACTGCTCGACGACGGCGTGGTCGCCAGCGGCACCGACATCGCCCAGCGCGAAGGCCTGCATCACTCGACGGTGAACGAACTGCTGCGCCTGACCCTACTGGAGCCGGCCATCATCCAGGTCATCCTGGCGGGCACGCAGCCGCGCTGCATGAGCCTGATCTGGTTCCAGCGCAATCCGCTGCCGCTGGACTGGATCGAGCAGCGGCGGGTGGTCGACGGGTTCGAAGCGTAGCGGTTTGTCGGCCAATCGCTGGCCATGGTTGACCGCAAAAAGGCCGCGCCAAGCCCTTGTAATTGCAGGGCTCGGCCTCGCGACTACCCGCAGGGCAAACAGAGAAAAGAGACTGGGCTGGCCGGGAAATGGGGCGTTTCTGCGCATTTGGCCGAGGTGCTACCCGCAGGGCAATCGCCCTGAACCCCGCGTGACGCGGGGAATCGCGCAAAGAAAAAGGGCCTGGAGACTATCCAGGCCCTTGGTGTTGGTGGAGGCGGCGGGAATCGAACCCGCGTCCGCAAGCCCTCTGCCCTTGGTCCTACATGCTTAGCCCGCTTTATTGTTTTTAGCCTTCCGCCGCCCAAGGGGCAGGGCGATCGGTCGGCGATCTCGAATTAGGTTTTAGCGGATCAGGTCCGAGCCCCCGTCACCGCGATCCCATGTAACGTTACCCCTGGAATCCGCCCCCCATAGGCAGGGAGCGGTCAGAGGCTCGCTGGCCTAAGCCGCGAGAGCGTAGTTGTCGTCGTTGGCAACTATTGGTTTGCGGTTGGATTTACGAGGTCACCCGCACCTCGGCATGCACCTCAGGTTTTGCGACCCACGTCGAAGCCATGTCGCCCCCAGGTATCAGTGAGACACTCTAGAGTAACCGGCGTTCCCCGACAAGCTCAGCCGGTCTTGAAGAGTCGTTCTTTGTCGCGTTGCCAGTCGCGGTCTTTCTCCGTGTCGCGCTTGTCGTGCAGTTTTTTGCCCTTGGCGAGTCCGATCTCGAGCTTGGCCCGTCCGCGCTTCCAGTACATGGCTGTCGGCACCAGTGTGTAGCCGGCGCGCTCGGTCTGGCCGATCAGGCGGCTCAGCTCGCTGCCCTTGAGCAGCAGTTTGCGGCTGCGTGTGGGGTCCGGGTTGACGTGGGTGGAGGCCGCGGCGAGTGCGGAGATATGGGCGCCGATCAGGAATGCCTCGCCATGGAGGATCTTGACGTAGCCCTCCTTGAGCTGCACGCGGCCGGCACGAAGGCTCTTGACCTCCCAGCCCTCGAGGACGAGGCCGGCCTCGATCCGTTGCTCGATGAAATACTCGTGCCCGGCCTTCTTGTTGAGCGCGATGGTCGAGCTGCCGTCGGTCTTTTTCTGTTTTCCTTTCGCCATTGAACCGCGTCCCGAAGTCAGAACCGACGTTCCAAGCGGATGCCAACCCAGGTTGGATCCGAGCGAGCCTCGCATCGGAAGCGGTCTAACTTCATTTAACCAACAGAGACTTGAAACGCGTCTGGACAACGGCGGTTGGTGCTCCGGAGCGCGATCAAAGAGCTCGGCCAAGACATGACGCGCCGAACGCCCTGCAGAGTGTAAAACAAAGCAGGCTTGATTTCCGAAGGAATGCCGGCTAGATTTGCGTGCTCGATTTACTCGGAGTGGTTCGATGCGCCAGCCCCTGATTGCAGGAAATTGGAAGATGAACGGCAGCAAAGCCGGTGCGGAAGCACTGTTGCTTGGCGTCGTGGCTGGCTCGAAGGACATCACCAAGACCGAGATCGCCGTGTGCGTCCCCTTTCCGTACCTCTATCTTGGCGAGCAGCTGCTTGCGGGCAGCTCGGTTCGGTTGGGAGCGCAGAATCTCTGCACTGAGGCCGGTGGTGCCTATACGGGCGAGGTGTCGGGTTCGATGCTGAGCGATTTCGGATGTCGTTACGTCATCTGTGGTCACTCCGAGCGTCGGGAGTATTACGGCGAGGACGACGCTGCGATCGCCCAGAAGCTGATGCGCGCTGCCGAAAGCGGTCTGACCCCCATTCTCTGCGTCGGTGAGACGCTGCAGCAGCGTGAGGGTGGTGAGACCGACGCGGTGATCGCCGCGCAGATCGACGGGGTCGTCGCGCAGACCGGCATCGAAGCCTTTGCCAAGATCGAGATTGCGTACGAGCCCGTCTGGGCAATCGGGACCGGGATGACGGCGACGCCGGAGCAGGCGCAGGCAGTGCATGCCTTCATCCGGGCGCGGATCGCCGAGCGGAGCGGCTCCATCGCCGACGGGCTTCGCATCCTTTACGGTGGCAGCATGAAGCCCGGCAATGCCGTCGAGCTTCTGGCTCAGGCCGACATCGATGGCGGTCTGATCGGTGGCGCGTCGCTGAATGCCGAGGATTTCTTGGCCATCTGTCAAGCCGGAGACCAGACCGCAGCCTAGGGGCTGCGGCAGTGAGCCACCCATGCAAACCATTCTGACCGTCTTTCAGGTCTTCTTGTCGCTGGGTCTGATCGGCCTGATTCTGATCCAGCACGGAAAAGGCGCGGATGCCGGTGCCGCATTCGGCAGCGGCGCATCGGCGACGGTGTTTGGCTCTCGCGGCTCGGGCTCTTTCCTGACACGAATAACAGCCGTGATGGCGACAATCTTTTTCCTCACCAGCATGGCGCTGGCGTACTATGCGACCAAGGGCGCGGAGCCGGTGACCATCATGGACCGGGTGGATGAGCGGACGATGATTATTCCCGCTCCATCCTCGGACATCCCGGCCATACCGGGGGCGGAGGGTAGCGGTGCGACTGGGACTGCGCAAACCGATGTCCCCGTCGACCTGGCTCCGGGTGCTCAAGAGACCGCCGTCGAAGACGCGGTTGAGGGCTCGGGCATCGAAGTCGAGCCGCCGGAGATCATCGTTAACGAAGCCGATGCGGGTAACCCTGATGCCGAAGATCCCGGCCCGACTCGCAGGGATTAAAGAGTTTTTGCCGACGTGGTGAAATTGGTAGACACGCTATCTTGAGGGGGTAGTGGCGAAAGCCGTGCCAGTTCGACTCTGGCCGTCGGCACCATCTGTTAGGACAGCAAACGGCATGCCGCCCACGCGGCATGCCGTTTTTTTTGCGTGGTCGGTTTTTGTAAAGACCTGAAAAACATAATTATTTGAATTGATTGCCGGGTTGACACTGCGGCGACAGCTGCACTAGACTCATGATCCGGCTCGAAGCAAAGAATAACTACATTCGGGGGGACTGGTGCTCGAGAACTATCTACCAATCCTGATTTTCATCATCGTCGGGATGTTGGTGGGCGTAGGCCCCCTTGTGTTGGGCTATCTGCTGGGACCTCGCCGTCCGGATGCAGAGAAAGACTCCCCCTATGAATGCGGGTTTGAAGCCTTCGAGAGCGCGCGCCTCAAGTTCGACGTGCGTTACTACCTGGTCGCGATCCTGTTCATCATCTTCGATCTCGAGATCGCCTTCCTGTTCCCTTGGGCTGTCGTGCTGGATGAGCTTGGGATGTTCGGCTTCTGGGCCATGGCGATCTTCCTGGGCATCCTGGTCGTCGGCTTCATCTACGAGTGGAAGAAGGGGG
>RRYU01016646.1_pt1 | contig 32540 bp, 24 predicted proteins | sample 2162651 | NCBI WGS metagenome assembly RRYU01 (sample SAMN10267283, study PRJNA491782) | microbial mat metagenome | isolation source: biomat in the production well | place: Japan: Minami-Kanto gas field, natural gas well KTG3 | collected 2017-06 | reverse complement strand
TTTTTTGAAGCCAGTCCAGCCCGACCGTCGTGGCTTTCCATCAGGCGACCACCTGCTCGGAGACACAAGTTGCCACGACGGCGGGCGATTCGTGATGCAATCAAGAGCGCTTTCAATCAAGAGCGCTCTCAATCAAGGGCGATTCGATGAGAGACCTGAGTGCCGTCAATGAGCTGAATATCGACTTCATGGGCATTCGCCGGCCGGCGGTGATCCTGTCCGGGGTCGTGCTCCTGCTTTGCATCCTGGTCATGCTGGTGCGTGGATTCAATCTGGGTCTGGACTTCACCGGCGGCACCGTGCTGGAGGTCGGCTATCAGAACCCGACCGAATTGAGCGACGTGCGTGCTGCGCTCGAGGCCAGTGGCTTCACAGGTGCTACCATCCAGCATTTCGGGTCGCGCACCGACGTCCTGATTCGCCTGGCCCCGGAGGAAGGTGAGGAGGCAAGCGCCCAACTGAGTGAAGAGGTGTTCCAGGCACTCAGCCGAGCGGCAGAAGGTCAGGTCGAGCTGCGTCGCGTCGAGTTTGTCGGGCCCCAGGTTGGTGAGGAGCTCCGTGAACAAGGCGGCCTGGCCGTGCTCTTCGCCTTGATCGGTATCCTCGTCTATGTCGCCCTCCGCTTCGAGTGGCGCTTTGCGGTCGGGGCCGTTGTCGCGATCATCCACGACGTCATCTTTACCGTGGGCATGTTCTCGCTCCTGCAGATCACCTTCGATCTCACGGTCTTGGCTGCCGTTCTGGCGGTCATCGGCTATTCGCTGAACGATACCATCGTCATTTTCGACCGGGTCCGCGAGAACTTCCGGAAGATGCGCAAGGGGACAGTCATCGAGATCACGAATGTCTCGATCAACCAGACCCTGTCGCGAACCATCGTGACCTCGGGGACGACACTTCTTGTGCTCTTCGCGCTCTACATCTTCGGCGGAGAGGCCATCAGCGGCTTCTCGCTCGCCCTGATCATCGGCGTCCTGGTCGGCACCTACTCGACCATCTTCGTGGCCACTGCAGCGGTGATCTTGCTCGGCGTCAGTCGCCAGGACCTGATTCCCATCCCAAAGGAAGGTGTCGAGACCGACGGCAGTCTGCCATAGTCCTAAACGACGAGCCGGTGTTCGGCCGGGTTCAGCATTTTTTCGACTCGACGCGGCTTTTCGGCGGCTCTTTGGGTAGACTCGCCGATGTCGTTCCCAGCCAGCATTTGGAGTCATGGCATGCACCGCACCAGCGGCATTCTGCTTCACCCGACGTCGCTACCCAGTCCTTTCGGGATCGGCGATCTCGGGCCATCAGCCCGCCGTTTCGTTGATTTTCTCGCGGAAGCCGGACAGGGGCTATGGCAGATGCTGCCGCTGGGGCCAACCGGTTACGGCGAATCGCCTTATCAATGCACCTCCGCGTTCGCCGGCAATCCATTGTTGATCAGCCCAGATCTCTTGCTCGAGGCCGGCTGGGTCGGCACGGACGATCTCAAGGCTCCGGAATCTTCGGGCGATCAGGTGGATTTCCACAGCTTGATTCCCTGGAAACGTTCGCTCGTGGCAAGGGCGATCGAGGGGTTTCACGACCGGGCTGGCGACGCCGACCGCGAGGATTATGCTCGGTTCCGAGATGCGCATTCGGACTGGCTGGACGACTTCGCGCTCTACCATGCGCTCAAGGTCTACCATGGTCACCGGCCATGGACCGAATGGCGCACGGAGTTTGTCCGACGCGATGCCGATGCCTTGGCGCGCTGGAGCGAAGCACACGCCTACGGGATCGAGGCCCAGCGTCTGACCCAGTATTTCTTCCACCGGCAATGGTCGGGTCTGCGTGCCTATGCCAATAGCCAAGGTGTGCGCTTGATCGGCGACATGCCGATCTTCGTTGCCCATGATTCGAGCGAGGTCTGGACCCACCGGGAATGGTTCCAGCTTGACGAAGCGGGCCATCCGACGGTGATTGCCGGCGTGCCACCAGATTATTTCAGCGAGACCGGGCAGCGCTGGGGCAACCCACTCTATGATTGGGCGAGAGTTGCGGCTGACGGCTATAACTTTTGGGTGCAGCGCCTGCGCCGGGTTCTGGAGCTTGTGGATCTGGTTCGGATCGATCACTTCCGCGGATTCGCCGGTTACTGGGAGATTCCAGCTCATGAGGAGACCGCCATCAATGGGCGCTGGGTGCAGGGGCCCGGGATGGAGCTTTTCGACGCCTTGCGTGACGGGCTAGGTGACGGGCTTCCGCTGATCGCCGAGGACTTGGGTGTCATCACCCCGGACGTCGAGGCCCTCCGCGACGATCTCGACCTGCCCGGTATGGCGATTCTGCAGTTCGGGTTCGAGGATACCGAGGGTGGTTTCGGACGATCATCTTTTTTGCCCCATAATCACCATCAGCGCCTCGCGGTCTATACGGGGACTCACGACAACAACACGCTGCAAGGTTGGTGGGCGCTTCTAGATCCAGCGATACAACATAACGCCCTTCTCTATCTGAATAGCGACGGCACTCAGATCCACTGGGATTTCATCCGTGGCGCACTCGCGTCGGTTGCCGCTTTCGCCGTGTTCCCGATGCAGGATGTCCTGGGTCTGGGTCCGGAGGCATGCATGAACCGCCCCGGCACATCAGAGGGCAACTGGTTATGGCGTTATCGCGAGGAGATGGTGACGGATGTTGCGGCCGAACGGCTGCGGGTCATGAGTCGACTCTATGGGCGCTTGCCTTACCCCACCTGAAGTTGCGATCTGGCCGTCAGCTCAAATGGAGCCGATCAGTCACGATCACGCGGATCTCTGATCGCCCTGGCAGACCGAAAACCACCCAAGCCGTCACATTGAACCAGCGGTTTCGCGCAGGTATTGTCCGGGAATCGATCAAGCACAGACGGCCGGCACCGGAGTGCCGGCTGTCCGAGGCGGCGTTCAGCAGGAATGACAGTAGTATCTCGGCAGCCCCGCTAGACGGCAGGCCTGCTTGCAGCCGCCGTTCGGGAAAAGTCCTTCGAGGTGCTTCGTGGTGCAGGGCACATGCGGCGACACCTGTGCGCCGATGCTCTTGATGACGACGCGCGGGGAAGGCGGGATCTCATGTGTCCCGTAATACTCGCGCAGAAAGTTGATGACGGCCCAGTGACACTCGGTCAGGGTCAAGCCTTCTTCCTCTGCTAAGGCTTCGGCGAGGCTGGGCTCCCACTCTTCGAAGAATGCCAGGTGGCCTTGCTTGTTGAGCTCGAGCTGCCGTCCGGCGAATTCCATGGCGGACATGGTTCACTCCTCCACCCGATGGGTGGTCTGGTACTGCTTTGGTAGTGTCGCGCCTATCCCTGGCCCTTATTCCCTATTCATGTTCACTCGGACTCAGACGCCGTCCGACTTGAGAATTGTCATTGCGATTCCTCTTTATCATGGACCGAAATCGCGCAGATGCAACCCGGTTCAGATCAACGGATGGTCAACTTCCGGTTGGGTAGGGGACGCGCTGCACGACCCGCGCTCCGAAGCAGAGGCGGATGATTTACTGTGCGTGTCCGAACCGACTCCAGTTCGGCCGCTTGGACGCCTGAGGATCGGGGCACGTCCATGTGCCGCTGGAAGCGTTGATTCGATCCGCGTGCCCTAAGCCTGTTGGTGTGACTTGAGCCGCTTGCGCATGGCATGCAGGGTCGGCTCGGTATAGCCGTTCGGCGCCTCGCGGCCCTTGAAGACGAGATCGGCAGCAGCTTGGAAGGCGATGCCGTCGAATCCGGGTGCCATCGGCCGGTAGACGGGGTCACCCGCGTTCTGCTTGTCCACCACCGCAGCCATCCGCTTGAGCGTCTCCATGACCTGCTCGCGCGAGACGATGCCGTGGTGCAGCCAGTTGGCGACATGCTGGCTTGAAATCCGCAGAGTCGCGCGGTCCTCCATCAAACCGACGTTGCTGATATCCGGTACCTTGGAGCAGCCGACACCCTGATCGACCCAACGCACCACATAGCCGAGGATGCCCTGGCAGTTGTTGTCGAGCTCCTGTTGGATCTCCTCGGGGCTCCATCCGCACTCCGGGTCCAAGGGTATTTGAAGGATGGTCCCAAGCCCTGTGCGGGGTCCGCCACCTGCCAACGCGGACTGGACCGCGGCCACATCGACCTGATGGTAATGAAGCGCATGGAGGGTCGCGGCGGTCGGGGAGGGCACCCATGCGCAGTTCGCGCCGGCCTTGGGGTGGCCGGCCTTGGTGGCCAGCATGGCGCGCATCTCGTCCGGCATGGTCCACATGCCTTTCCCGATCTGGGCATGACCGCGCAGCCCGCAGGCGAGGCCGACATCGACGTTCCAGTCCTCGTAGGCGAGCAGCCAAGGGGCTGTCTTCATGTCGCCCTTCCGCAGCACGGCGCCGGCCTCCATGTCGGTGTGGATCTCATCGCCGGTCCGATCCAGGAACCCGGTGTTGATGAAGATAACCCGCTCGCGGGCGACCCGGATGCATTCCTTGAGGTTCAGCGTGGTGCGACGTTCTTCGTCCATGATGCCGATCTTGATCCTGTTGCGGGCGAGTCCCAGCAGATCCTCGACCCGTGCGAAGGTGTCCACCGTGAGTTGAACCTCTTCGGGTCCGTGCATCTTGGGTTTGACGATATAGATGCTGCCGGTGCGCGAGTTGCGGCGTGCCCCGTAGCTCGGGTGGATGTCGTGCAGCGCGCAGGCGACCGTGATCAGTGCGTCGAGCATGCCCTCCGGGATCTCGTTCCCTTCGCCGTCGAGCACCGCGTCTGTGGTCATCAGATGTCCGACATTACGCACCAGCATGAGCGCACGACCCGGGAGGGTGAGCGTTCCGCCGAGCGGGGTGCGATAGGTGCGATCCTGATCCAAGGCACGATCCACCGGCTTGCCGGACTTTAGGAATCTGGCCGTGAGGGTGCCCTTCATGAGTCCGAGCCAGTTCCGATAGACCGCCACCTTGTCCTCGGTATCGACCGCAGCGACGGAATCCTCACAGTCCTGGATGCTGGTCATCGCCGATTCGAGCAGCAGGTCGCAGACGCCGGCCGGGCTGTCGCAACCGACCTGATGCTCGCGGTCGATACGGATCTCGATATGCAGGCCATGGTGGACCAGCAGGATGGCCTCGGGCTGCTCCGATGTGCCCAGATAGCCGACGAACTGACCGGGCTCGGTCAGCATGGTCTCGCTATTGTCCGGAAGGCAGACGATCAGCTTTCCGTCATCGATCCGGTAGCCGCAGGATTCGCCGTGCGAGCCGCGGTTCAGTGGTGCGGCCTCGTCCAGGAAGGCTGCAGCGCGGGCAATGACCTCCGCCCCGCGCTTCGGATTATATGTCGGGCCGCGCTCCAGGCCATCGGTGTCGGGGATGACATCGGTTCCGTAGAGGGCGTCGTAGAGACTCCCCCAACGGGCGTTGGCCGCGTTGAGCGCGTAACGGGCGTTGCTCACTGGAACCACGAGCTGCGGTCCGGCGATCTCGGCGATCTCCGGGTCGACGTTTGCCGTGGTGACGCTGAAGTCGGGCCCCTCCGGAACCAGATAACCGATGTCCGCGAGGAAGGCCCTGTAGGCTCCGGGGTCGATGGGCTGCCCCCGGTGGTCGATATGCCAGGCATCGATCCTGGCTTGGAGCTGGTCGCGCTTGGCGAGGAGCTCGCGGTGACGTGGTGCGAGCTCGCTGACCACATCCCCGAATGCCTGCCATAGAGCGTCGGGCTCGATGTCAGTGCCGGGAAGGATCTCGTCTTTTACGAGCTCGTATAAGGGCTTTGCGACCTTCAAGCCGCCGACGTCCAGGTGTTCTATCATGATCTCGATCTCCATCCCTCGTCTCAGGAGGGCCGTCTCGGTGGGTGTCGGAGGGCTGTTCGTGTATTGGAGCGTTTGGCGTGTCCGGCCGCTGAAACGGTCCGATCCGCCAGATCCGGACGTCAATGATCCGATCCAAGATCACCAGGGCGCCCCCTCCTCAGCATCTCTAACATGAAGTCCTTATCGCAGCGGGGCAAGATTTGTCCGATGAATTCTCTCAAGAGATAAGATTTATTCGGCAAATGCTCGTGAAGCCAGGGTCCGGCCGACGACGGTGTCCAATCCCAAAATAGAGGAAATACGCACATCGATGAAGCCGTCGGGCCACATAATGACTGAGCTGATGCACAAAGAGCGAGACCGGTCGTTGGTTCTGCCCACGGCGACCGTCCGCTGACGCGCCCCATGACGGACAAGCTCACCGCTGCGGAACGCTCGAAACTGATGGCTCGGGTCGTCTGCAAGGACACCAAGCCCGAATGGATACTGCGTTCGGCGCTGCATCGGCTCGGTTTTCGGTATCGACTCGGCGGCGCTGGGCTGCCGGGCCGTCCGGATCTGGTTCTGCGCAAATATCGGGCTGTTGTCTTCGTCCATGGATGCTTCTGGCACCGACATACCGACTGCAAACGGGCGACATTACCGCGCACCAACGCCATCTTCTGGAAGGAGAAGCTGGAGCGCAACGTCGCGCGCGACCGAGACAGCTCGGAGACACTCATGGCGCTGGGATGGACGGTTGTCGTGGTCTGGGAGTGCGAGTTGTATCGTGATCCGGTCGGGGCCACGCTCCGCGTCGTCTCGGCATTGACTGAACACGTGCCGGTGCAACAGGATACAGCCCGCAGCTTCGCGATGCTTGATCCGCGTCGGCTGCTTCAGGTCGCCGAGGACAAACGGCGTTATCGGATCGGAAGTAAGGGCCTTGATGACGAGCCCGTAAAAAGGGGCTAAACCCATGAGCGCGACCATGAATGATTTCAACGTGGTTGATCTGTTCTCCGGGGCCGGTGGGATGAGCTTCGGTTTTCACCGGCATCCGGGGTTCAGGATCATCGCGGCGGCCGATGCAGAGAAGGGAAAACCCAGCAGCGGTGGTGGAGCCCTCCAGTGCAATGCCACCTATGCTCGGAACGTCGGGGTTGCGCCCGCGACCATCGACCTGTCGGCCGTCCATCCGGCGCAGCTCCGCGAGCAGTTGGGCCTGGATCGATCGACGCGGGTTCATGTCTTGTCCGCCTGCCCACCCTGCACCGGCTTCAGCCGGGCCAATCCGAATAATCATCTGAATGACGACCGCCGTAACAGCTTGGTCCGACGAAGTGCCGAATTCGCCCTGGCCCTCGATGCCGAGATCCTGGTGATGGAAAATGCGCGGGAGCTGATTCGGGGTAACTTTTCGCACCATTATCAGGGCCTGTGCCGCGATCTTTCCGATCAGGGTTACAGGGTCCGCGGGGCGACTTATTTTCTCAGCCGGTTCGGGCTGCCTCAGGTCAGAGAGCGTGCGATTATCGTCGCGGTCAAGCGTCCGCGTCTGCCGATGACGATGGACGATCTCTGGGAAGGCTGGCGTGTGCGGGAAGACGCCTTGACAGTCCGACGCGCCCTCGCGGCCATCGACCCGAATGCTAGCGCGGTCCGCACCTATCCCGGCTTCGCCTCCGAGGACGTCATCGGTCGCCTCAAGGCCATTCCGCGAGACGGCGGCTCTTGGATGGATCTGCTCTCTCGGCCCGGCACAGCCCACCTGCTGACTCCCTCGATGCAGCGAATCGTGCGGGAGCGCCGTTTTGGCTCTTACCCGGACGTGTACGGTAGGATGGCATGGAACAAGCCGGCCCCGACGATCAAGCGCGAGTGCGCCCATGTGGGCAACGGCCGTTATGCCCATCCGGAGGAGGATCGATTGTGCTCTGTTCGCGAAATGGCGATGCTGCAGGGATTTCCGAACGATTTTGTCTTTGCCGATGCAGCAGTCTCGAACTTGTACCGGCATATCGGCGACGCAGTGCCACCCTTGATCTCCCACCAAATCGCACATCTTTGTTTCTGGATGCTGACCGATCGGCGACCGGCGATCTCTGAGGTTCTTTTGCCCGGCACACACTTGACCGCTGCGGATCTTCTCCAGTCGGGCCAGCAAAGCCTATTCGGCTCCGCAGAGCATGTTGCGTCTGCGAGCGGGTTCTGATGCGCCGGCGAATTCGTAGCGATCGGCGGGACTGAAAGTGCCTCAGGTGCGTTTTGATCTCAGCAGGATAGAGCAGCAGCGGCTCGAGGAGTTTTTGCAGGTGTTGCGCACGCCCTGCGAGGTTTTTCGCTCCTCGGAATCGTTCTTCAATACACATGGGTTCGAAGAGGCATTCCGCTCGAAGTTGCTGACTCATCACTGCTTCATTGGAAGTCCGCTTTTTCAGGAGAGTTTTGACTCGGCGTTCATCTCGTCCTGCCGAGACGCGGGCATAGAGATCGAGGAAGCGCCCTCCGGCCAACGTTTTTGGGATGTGGTGGTCGCAGGCAGACATGTCAGCCTGAAGTCCTCGAAAGCCCGTTCGCTGAAGGCGCACAGCCTACACATCAGCAAGCTCACAGAGGCGGCTTGGATTCAGGATTGTCGAACGGCAGCCCGCCGTCGCCAGGAGACACTTGCACTGTTCGAAAACTACACCGCTCAGGTCGATTCCATCGTTCAACTGCGGTATTTTGCGAAGACCCGCTTCTACGAGATGGTCGAAGTCCCAGTCGCCCTGTTCCAGCAGATCAAGATGGTCGGGCGCGAATACTTCGTCTCGGACGGTCCGACGATCAACATCCCGGTCGGCGCCAATCCCCCGGACTTTACCCTGAAGCTCGACAGGTCGGACGCCAAGATCACCGTGGCGAACATCAACAAGGACAGGTGCCTGATCCATGGTACCTGGCGGCTACGGGAATGATGCATGGTACCGAAGAAGCCCGCGACCGGTTCGTTCTCTTCGTGCTCGGTCAGGCGGGACGGGATTGCAGGTCGAGGGTTTAGTCGGTTTTCGCGAGGCAGCGGTCAGGCAATGCTGCCTCGCCGAGTTGAGTGTCCCTGACGGCTAGGAGACGCGCTCGCCTGCGCGGAGTCTCCTCGATCCGGGACGATGTCAGGTCAGGCACACTGCCGCTCGGTTGCGCAACAGTGCGGCCTGCGCCCAAGGCCGAGCCTAAACGCGCTGCTCGTCACCGCTTACCACCGAAGAGTCGCCCGAACAGTCCTGTCGCGGGGGGCTTCGCGGGGGTTTGGGTCGCGGCTATCACCGCAGCCTCTGCAGCCGCACGGGCATCATCGTCTTCGGCACCCTGCCAAGCGACGCTCAGTGTCTCCCACCTTGGGTCCATGCCGTCCAGACTCCATGCGCGGATGTGCTTGTCGACGCTGCCCGAGTAGAGCCATTTGCCGTCCGGACTGAAGGCAACGCAATAGACGTCCTTCTCGTGTCCGGTCAGGCGAGCCCGCTCGGCTCCCGTCGCGGCATCCCAGAGGACGATGGTCTTGTCCGCGCTGCCGGACGCGATGGTCGTGCCGTCGGGGCTGAAGACTGCGCACCAGGCCGGATAGGTGTGCTCCTCCATCTCCATGATCAGGGTGCCCTTCTCGATGTCCCAGAGACCGATCGAGCCGTCGACGTTGCTCAGCAAGAGCCGGCTGCCGTCCGGGCTGAACTGGGTGCTGTTGATGCCGTTGTTGATGACATCGACGCGCATCAGCTCCTCGCCCGATGCGACGTCCCAGACCGCCATGGTGCAGTCGCGGCTCCCCGAGACCAGGCGCTTTCCGTCGGATGTGAAGACGACACCCTGGACGTATTGAGGGTGGCCCTCGATGGTGCGAATCAAGGTGCCGTCGGCGGCGTTCCAGATGCAGATGGTGCCGTCCTCGCTCCCGGATGCGAGCAGCTCGCCCCGGGGTTGGAAGTCGACGCTGTAGACCAGGCTGCTGTGACCGCTCTGGCTCCAATGTGCCGCGCCAGTGGCGACGTCCCATAGCCGCACGGTGGTGTCCGTCCCGCCGGAGGCGATCCAGCGTCCGTCGGGGTGAAAGCGCACCGTATAGACGCGTCCGTCATGGCCGATGAGCTCATGCTCGACGCGCCCCGTGGCGACATCCCAGATCTTGACACGACTATCCCAACTTGCAGTCGCCAGACGTTGGCCGTCCGGGCTGAGCGCCAATCCGTAGATGGTATCCGTTGCGGCCGTGCGTGGCACGGAGCGCCAGTGTTGGGTAGTCATCGGGGTCTCCTTTCAACTGATGCAAGATGGGTTCGGCGAATGTTTCCAGGGCAACTGGGCATGAGGCATGGCTGCGCCGGGTCAGGACTCGATCATCTGTTCGAGGCTGTGACCGGGACGCACCATCGGTATGACGTTCTCGGCCTTGTCGATCCAGACATCGACCAAGACCGGGCCGGGCTCGGCCAGGGCCTTGGCGACCCCCGTGCGCAGGTCTTTCGGATGCTTGATGCGCTGGGTCTTGAGACGCGGATACACATGGTTGAGTCCGGTCAGATTCGGGATCTGACGGCGACAGCTCTGGTCCAGGTCGATGCAGTCCGGGTCGCAGCTCACATTGCGGGCGAGACAGGTCTCGTAATGATGGCCCTCGTCCATCATGTCCTCCCATTGCCGAACCATGCCCAGGAAGCTGTTGTTGAGGACAAAGATCTTGAGCGGGATCTGATTGGCGACCAGGGTGCCGAGCTCCTGGATGTTCATCTGGAAGCTGCCGTCACCGTCGATCAGCACCAGCGGATGGATCGGGTCGGCGAACCAGGCACCGATGGCCGCCGGCAGCCCGAACCCCATGGTCCCGAGTCCGCCCGAGCTGACCCACTGGCGGGGACGCTCGAAGCGATAATACTGTGCCGACCACATCTGATGCTGGCCGACGCCCGTGACCAGGGTCGCGTCGCCCTGCGTCAGCTCCGAGATGACCTCGACGACCGCTTGTGGCTTGATGTACTCCGATTGTCCATATGATTTCGGCATCTGCTGTCGCCACTCGGCGATTTGGGTGAGCCAGTCGGCATGAGCGGCGGCCGGACCCTGGCTCAAGGCGTGCTCGAAGAAGGCCCCCAACTCGGCCACCAGGTGCAGGTCGGTCGCGATCGTCTTGTCGATCTCAGAAGGGTCGATGTCGACATGGGCAATGCGCTTGCCGGAGGCGAAACCCTTGACCGCGACACGGTCGTCGAATCGCCCGCCCAGGGACAGGATGAGGTCCGCCTCGCGCAACGCATAGTTGGCCGGGATGGTTCCATGCATGCCCGGCATGCCGAGATTATTCGGGAGATCGAAAGGCAAGGCGCCGAGCGCATTGAAGGTTGTGGTGACCGGGACGGCAAAGCGCTCGGCGAAGGCCCGCAAGGTGCTGGCTGCGTTGGCATGGATGATTCCGCCGCCGGCCTTCACGACAGGTCGCCGGGCGGCTGCGAGCGCGGCCAGAATCGCGTCCGCCTTGAGCGCGTCGAAGGGAATCGGCTCGCGATGACGGATCCTGGGCGGGTTCTGCTCGCTCGTCTCGGCCAGTTGCACGTCCTTGCAGATGTCGACCACGATCGGACCTGGTCGACCCCGCGTCGCCAGTGCATAGGCCTCCCGCAGGACCCATTCCAAGTCCCGCACGTCCTTCACCAGATAGTTGTGCTTGGAGATCGGGCGGGTCAGGCCGATGGTGTCGACCTCCTGGAAGGCATCGGTGCCAATGGCGCTGCTCGGAACCTGCCCGGTGATGAAGAGTGTCGGCAATGAGTCCTTGTAGGCGTCCGCAATGGGTGTCGCCAGGTTGGTGGCCCCCGGCCCGGAGGTGGCGATCGTGACACCGACGCGCCCGCTGACCCGCGCATAGCCTTCGGCCGCGTGGCCGGCCCCGCCCTCCTGGCGGCACAGGATGAACCTGGGTGCCGGGTCCCTACGGCGCATCCGCCGATTGAGCTCGACATGCAAGGGGATGACGGCCCCGCCCGTATGACCGAAGAGATACTCGACCCCAAGGTCGTGCAGGACATCGAAAAAAATGGCGGCACCGGATCGGCTGGTGTTGCTCATAGGGCGAAGGACCAGGGCTCTGCGTCTGACAAGCCGTTAATCATACCCTCACATCGTGCAAAGGGCAGGCGAACCTGAATGGGATCGAATGCGGAGTGAGGATCGACCGCCAATGGATCAGGCGTTTGGGTTATGCTCCGCGCCTGGTTGGCCTCGGCATTCGCCGTCGTGTCGGGGCATCAAGAATCGCGAGGAAGAGGTACTGCATGAAAGCGATTGTTCGACAATTCGAGAGGCTCAGAGGTGTGAACTACGAGCGGCTTTTCGTCGTCTCGGTTGCGGCCGTCACCCTCGTGGGGTCGCTCTATCTGTATCTCGTCGACTTCTATCTGGCCAGCCCGGACGGCCGGGATGCCGTCTCTGATCCGGAGGTCGCGGCACGAGTCGCGCCAATCGGGCGGGTGACGCTGGCGGAGGCTGTTGCGACCGTGCCTGCCCTGCCGGAGACGGCTGTTGATGAGCCGGCGAAGCCGGCCACTGCGTCGAGTGACCTGTCGGTCGATGTGTTGCCGGCCGTGGACGCCGAAGCCTCTGGTGAGTCCGCCGCCGTCGATCATTCGGTTGATCCATCGGTTGGTGCCGACACCGAGCTCGGCACCCCAACGGGAGACGACCTGGTCACAGAGGGATCTCCAGGCGCGTCGACTGCGGAGGCCATGATCTCATCGGATTCGGCTGAGCCTATGGTGGATCGGGACCCGGACGCCGCTGTTGACGCGACGCAGGAATCATCCCCGATCGTCCCGACACCGGTTCCGGTGCACGGCGGTGCGGTCCCTGGCTACCGGCCGGTCCCTCCAGGCTTCGCGCCCATCCCCGGGCAGGGTTACGTCCCGACCTATCCCCAGTATCAGGCGCCACCCGGGGTGCCCCAGCAGGTTCCGGGAGGGCAGCTCTGGTACGGCCCTTACCAACAACCCTATGCCGCACCGCCGCAGTACGACCGCCGATCCCCGCCCGCCCCGGCTTATCCGCCGCCGCAGGGCTGGATGCGCTAGAAGGATCCGGTCAAGCACGGCCTACGCGGGCTGAACGCAAAGGCGTTCGCCCGGACGGTTGATATGTTGAAGATGCCTTGACGGTAACGCCGGCCACTGCAAGGGCCGGCGTCATCCCCATGCCGACACGGGTGTCCGGGACGGCAGCCGTGCTGAGCTCGCGACCTGCTTCGATGCCCGTTGAAAACGGACCGGGGAATGCGAGCTCGACGACAGCCTCCGTTCGGTCGCGCAAAACCCCGGCTTTCCATTGAGAACCGCAAACCAAGACGAGCACATCATGACGGAATTACGCCCGCAGCCGTACCCTCCGGAGCAGCCGATCCAACCGCAGAAAGGGATGGGATGTTTGAAAGTCGGGGCCTTGATGCTGTTGGCCATAGCGATTTCGGTTGGTTTAACCCTCTGGCTCGTGACCACCTTCATGTTTCCGAAAGAGCTCAAGCCTGTCGAGCTCGACAGCAGAGAAGAAACCCTATTGAGCAGGAAACTGCAGCAATTCGGACTCGATATTTCGACCGACCAATCGGTCATCCTTGACTCCGGAGAGGTCGTGGACGGCCAGCTGCAACCCGAGCCCTACACGGAGGAGGGTGCAACGCGCGAGGTGTCGTTCTCCGAGCGCGAGCTGAACGCCTTGTTGGCCAAGAATACCGACCTCGCCGATAAACTGGCGATCGACCTGACCGACAATCTGGCCAGTGCCAAGCTGCTGTTTCCGATCGACCCTGATTTTCCGGTCCTGGGCGGAAAGACGTTGAAAGCATCCGCAGGTCTGGAGCTTGCCTACCAAGACGCGCGCCCGATTGTGATTCTGAAGGGTGTCAGCATTTGGGGCGTGCCGGTGCCGAATGCCTGGCTGGGCGGGCTGAAGAATGTCGATTTGGTCAAGGAGTTCGGTGGCCAAGAAGGGTTTTGGAAGTCGTTTGCGGCGGGAATCGACAATATCCAGGTTCAGGATGGCAGTCTCGTCGTGAAGCTGAAAGAGTGAGCGTCATGTTCCGGCATGGGTCACTCGAAAAGGAGTGGTGATCCCAAAAAAGAGCAGCCCGTTGCGACGCATGGACTAAACTCCAGTAAGAAAGCAGAGAGTCACGGATCTCGCCTATCAAAGGTGTCCGACCCTGTTCGTTGGCGATGGCGGCCCTCGCTACCCTAGCAGTCTGTCGGACTTAGCTTACGGGAGCGTTCCTACGCGAATTCTGAGGCGTTCGATCTGCGTGAAGGCTCCACAATTCGCGTCGGACCACCGAAATCGATCACATTTTGACCATTTTAGTGATGGCGCTCCGAAAGTCCGACAGGCTGCTAGGGAGGCGCTGATGATTTGCCTTCCCTCGGAGAGCACGCGGATCGCCAATGGCCCTTCACGATCCAACGTCCTGACCGCGGGCGCAGCCAGGGTGAGTCCTTTTCAGTCAGCATTGTCGCGCCTCATCTGGGAGACCCGCTATCGGGCGGAGGGTGATGCGGATCTCGAGGCGACCTGGCGACGGGTTGCGCGGGCGCTGGCATCGATCGAGTCGACTGACCGGGAGAGTTGGGAGACGCGCTATCTCGAGCTTCTCAGCGGCTTTCGCTTCCTGCCGGGTGGGCGAATCCTTGCCGGGGCCGGTGTCGACCGCGAGTTGACCCTGCTCAACTGTTTCGTCATGGGTCCGATCCCGGACGACATGTCGGGCATCTTCGAGGCGCTGCGGGATGCGGCGCTCACCATGCAGCAGGGCGGGGGCGTCGGCTGCGATTTTTCCACCCTAAGGCCGGCCGGCCTGCATGGGCAGCGGGTCGGGGGGCTGGCCTCGGGGCCGGTGTCCTTCATGGGACTCTGGGACAGCATGTGCGCGACCCTGCTGTCCACCGGCGTCCGTCGTGGCGCCATAATGGGGACGCTGCGCTGCGACCATCCGGATATCGAGGTTTTTGTCGACGCCAAGCGCGATGCGCAGGCGCTGCGCAACTTCAATCTCTCCGTGCTGGTCACGGATGAGTTCATGCGGGCGCTGGCGGCGGACGCGGCCTGGGAACTGGTGTTCCCGGTCGAGCAGATGGCGCATCGGGATCGTGCCTGCTTCCAGGATCGAAGAATGCGCGTCTGGCCCGGCCGTGATGCGCCGGTGGAGTGTGCGGTTCTGCGCACCCTGCCGGCGCGCGCGCTCTGGACGCGCATCATGCGCGCCAACTACGACACGGCCGAGCCCGGCGTGCTCTTCATCGATCGGATCAACGCCGAGAACAATCTGGCCTATCGCGAGCGCATCGGTGCCACCAATCCCTGCGGCGAGGTCCCATTGCCGAGCTGGGGCGCTTGCGATCTTGGCGCGCTCAACTTGACCGCTTTCGTGCGGGAACCTTTCCGGGAGACCGCGTCGCTCGACCTGGATGCCCTCGCCGATGCGGCTGGTGACGCGACCCGGATATTGGATGCAGTCATCGATCTCTCGCGCTTTCCACTCCCCGAGCAGGCCGAGCAGTCGCACGGCAGCCGTCGCCTCGGTCTGGGCATCACGGGGCTCGCCGATGCACTCATCCTGCTGGGTTTGCGCTACGACAGCCCGGCCGCGCGCGATCAGGCTGCGGCGGCGATGCGCACGGTCTGTCATGCGGCCTACCGGTCTTCGGTTGCCCTTGCCGTCGAGAAGGGGCCGTTTCCCTACCTGGTGCGCGATGCCTATCTCGCGTCGCCCTTCGTGCGACGCTTGCCCGAGGACATCCGTGCCGGTATCGCCTCGGTCGGGATCCGCAACTCGCATCTCACCGCGATTGCGCCTACCGGAACCATCAGTCTGCTCGCAAACAACCTCTCGAGCGGGATCGAGCCGGCCTTTTCCAAGGTGCAGCATCGCCGGGTTCGCACGCCCGAGGGTGAGACGGACCGCTTTCAGGTTGAAGATTACGCCGTGCAGGTCTGGCGCAACGGCTTCGGCATGCGCCCCGGTCCGCCGGCCTTCGTCGCTGCGCACGAGGTGGCGCCGGAGGATCACCTGGCGATGCAGGCAGCGGTGCAGCCGTACGTCGACAACGCCATCTCCAAGACGATCAACGTCCCGGCCGGGATCCCGTTCGAGTCGTTCGAGCGGCTCTACCTGCGTGCCTACGATCTCGGACTGAAAGGCTGCACGACCTTCAGGCCCAACCCTGTGACCGGCGAGGTCTTGAGCGAGGGTCTCGAGGGTCCGACGCCCGACCGGACAGGCCTGTGCTGCGGAGCGGAGCGGGAAGAGGTCTGAGGCATGTCCTTCCATCCCGCCGTCAAGCCGCTGATGCAGCCGGTTCGTCCGGCGATGGTGCTGCATCATCTGGGTCAGCTCTCGCTGATTCTGGCGGTGCTGTTCTCGGTGCCATTGGCCTTCGCGACGGCGACCGGCGACTTGGAGCTGGCACGGCGCATCCTTCTCACCGCCCTCCTGCCGGCGTTGGTGCTCGGCGCCTGTGCTCGGATCCGCCCCAGTGCCAGGCCGCTGCAAGCCAACGAGGCGCTGGTGATCACGGCCCTGACTTTCGTCATCGCAGCAGCGCTCATGACCTATCCGCTCACCGCTGAGGGTCTGTCACCTTTGGATGCCTGGTTCGAGTCGGTCTCGGGCGTGACGACCACCGGCCTCAGTCTGGTGCCGAGTCCCGAGCTGCGCTCCGATGCCTTCCTCTTCACACGCGCTTGGATGCAGTGGTTCGGCGGCTTGGGCATCGTCGTCCTGTCCCTCGCCCTGGCCTTCGGGCGGACCGAGGACATGCGTCGGCTGGCCGACGCCGGCGCGGACGAGGACAGTCTGGCCCAGGGGACTCGGATACACGCCCGACGTGCCTTTGCGATCTATGTGCTGCTCACGGTTGCCGGCTTAATCCTGGTCCTGCCGACGGATCTGCCGACCTTCGACGCCCTCATTCATACGCTGGCCGCCATCTCGACCGGCGGGTTCGGCGGGGTCTCCGATAGTCTGGCCGGCTTCAGTCGAGGCGCTCATTTCGCACTCTTGGCGGTATCGCTGCTCGGCGCCGTACCGCTCTTCTTGTATTACAGGGCCTGGAGGTCCGGTGCCGCGTCCCTGCACTCGGATCCCGAGCTTCGGGCGCTGATCATCGCTGTCGTCCTGGTGACGCTTCTGCTCTGGTCGCTTGGAGGCCTGTCGCCGATGGATGCGCTGCTCCAGGCCGGCTCCGCTCAGACGACCACGGGTTTTGCAACGCTGGATCTGAGCGAGCTGGATCCGGCGGCCAAGGCTGTCCTGATCCTGTCGATGGCGACCGGTGGGGGCGCCGGGTCTACGGCCGGCGGGATCAAGCTCCTGCGCCTGCTGATCTTGATTCGCGTGATCCAACTCGCCGTGATGCGCGTCCAACTGCCGCGTCATGCGGTGGTCCAGCCCACGATCGGCGGCCGGACCCTCGACGGCCTCCGGATCGAGCATGCCCTGGTGCTGATCCTGCTGTTCGTGCTGCTGGTGCTCGGTTCCTGGATGGCCTTTCTCGCCGCCGGCTATCCGGCGCTGGACGCCCTCTTCGAGGTGGTCTCGGCCACGGCGACGGTCGGCCTGTCCGTGGGTATCACCAGCCCCGACCTCGAGCCCGGACTCAAGCTGCTTCTGAGTCTGAACATGTTGGCCGGTCGCCTGGAGATCATCGCCTTGCTGGTCCTGCTGTTCCCCTTGACTTGGTATAAGCCTTGACCGGGTGAGGAGCGTCAGCTTGAGCCGTCCGTCGGCGGATCATCTGCCTCGGTCCAGCCGTGCCGGGGCTCGGCGTAAAGACGCCGTGGCAGCCGCCCCTTGAGACAGCCGGGAAGATCGCCCGGGCCGCACCGTCATCGCGACCATGGCGTGCCCCAGCACCTCGACCCGACCGGACTGGATCCGCCGCACCGCGGCGATGATCCCGAGCAGGGTCGACTTGCCAACCCAGTCGGGCCCGATCAGGCCGGTCAGACGCGCGGATGGGAGCGCGAGCGCGAGCGCCAGGTCATCCGGGTGACTCCTCGCGATGGTTTCGAGGCCGATAACAACTCCAAATTTCGAGAGCAGACACTGGAGTTGACGATTGATCACGAGCGCATCCGGATCCAGGCACTCGCATCCGATCGGGGAAGCGTTGCGCTATCGATCTGAAGGTCCGCGAGTCATCGATCGCTCGCTGAATCGTCGAGGAACGCATGTTTGAGGGCATCGAGCCAAATGGAGTCCGCCGATGTCGAATGGATCGAGGAGCGGATCAAGGCGCGCCATCCCGACGTGGCCGCGCTCGGAACGGATCCGCGGAATACCGCCCTTTCCCTGAGGCCAGCCATGACACTCATTCAAGCCACCCGTACGCACTATCCCTCGGTCGAGGTCGAGACATCGATTCACGACGCCGCAGCGCTCATGATCGCCACAGGGTGCGCCTGGCTGCCCGTCGTCGATGTCGAGCGACGCCTGCTCGGTCTCGTCACGGCGTTGGACCTGCTCGCATCGAGCAGTGCTCCGGCCGCGGGCACAGGGGAGATCGCGGTGGGCGACCTCATGTCCGCCCCGCCCGCCGTCTGTCCGCCGCAGACGACTCTCGAGGCGGTACGCGACCTGATGCGGAAACGGCGCGAACCGATCGTGCTGGTCGCCGAGCAGGATGCGCGCCTGCTCGGCGCGGTCGATGTGTTCGCGGTCTTGGATGCCGTGACCGCACCGCAAACTTGCGAGGGTCCGGAGCCCGAGGAGGTCAAGCAGGTCCGCGGAGAACCCTCTTGACGCGGCAGCCTGCGGTCCCGATCGCATCGTGATCGGCCCGAGCAGCGGCTCGGCACGGGGGAAAGTCGGCACCGGTCCTGCCGACGGGGTACTCGCCCCGGAGCGCCGTGGGCCGCCGAAGGGAACAGCCTGCTTCGAGAGCGGTCGCAAATTCCAGCAACCGACGCTGATCACCCTCGACGATCGAGTCTCTTGAATGATAGGAACCGCGAGGTGATGCTATGCATGACCCGACAGCTTTCCTGCGTATTCCTCGGATCGATCCGGACCGTCAGCCCGCCCGCCGGCGCATCCGTCACTGGCGGGAATACGAGGCCCCGATGCCGGACGAGCGGAGCGCCGAACAGGCGGCGCGTTGCATGGACTGCGGTGTTCCCTGGTGTCACAGCTACTGTCCGGTCCACAACCAGATCCCGGAATGGAACGCCTTGGTTTGTGATGACGATTGGCGCAGGGCCTGGGAGCAGCTCGAATCGACCAACAACTTTCCCGAGCTCACCGGTCGTCTCTGTCCGGCGCCCTGCGAGGACGCCTGCACTCTGCGTCTGACCGGTGCACCCGTGACGATCCGCGCCATCGAGCTGGCGATCATCGAGCATGCCTGGGAGGCCGGCTGGGTGCGGCCGCAACGGCCGGCCCCCGAACCTGACGAGCTGGTCGGGCGGGTTGCGGTGGTCGGCTCGGGTCCGGCCGGTCTCGCATGCGCCCAACAGCTCGCTCGTGCGGGCCACCGGGTGACCGTCTACGAGCGAGACGCCGAGATCGGCGGACTGCTGCGTTACGGCATCCCCGACTTTCGGCTCGAGAAGTGGGTGCTGGACCGGCGTCTCGCCCAAATGCGCGAGGAGGGCATACGCTTCGTGACCGACGTCCAGGTCGGGGCGGATCGGGACCCCGTCGAGCTGCTCGAGGACCTGGACGTCTTGGTTCTGGCCTGCGGCTCGACCACGCCGAGGGATGTTCGGGTCCCCGGCCGCTCGCTCGAGGGGATCCACTTCGCGCTTGATTTCCTGACCCGTCAGAATCGGAGGATCAATCCGGCTCGACCGCGTACAGACCCCGACCCGCAGATCGACGCGCGCGGGCGGGACGTCGTCGTCATCGGCGGCGGCGACACGGGCTCGGATTGCGTCGGGACCGCGATTCGGCAGGGTGCACGCAGCGTCACCCAGATCCAGTACCATGCCGCTCCGCCGCATCAGGGCGATCTGCTTCGGCATTGGCCCGAGCCGGTCCCCGAGCTCGCCCCGAACGATCACGACGCGGAGGGCAGTCGCCGACTCTGGGGGTGGGATACTCTGGCCTTCGAGGGCGATCACCATCGCGTCCAGGCCGTGATGCTGCAACGGCTGCACTGGTGGCAGGATGATCAGGGCCGTTGGCAACGCCGGCCGATCTACGGAGAGCTCCGGCGGTTGCCGGCCCAACTCGTGCTAATCGCCATCGGCTATCGCCACCCGTCCCATGGCGACGTCATCGCACGATTGGACTTGACCCTGGACGACCGGGGCAACGTGGCGGCGAACGATCGGGACTATCGCGCCAGCCGGCGGGCTGTGTTTGCCTGTGGGGACCTGCGGCGCGGTCAATCCCTGGTGGTTTGGGCTATCCGGGAAGGCCGGCAATGTGCTGAAGCAGTGGACCGCCATCTGCGGGGCCGGAGCGACCTTCCGCGCGTCTAGCCCGACGCTTGCCGCTATTGATCATGCTCCGTACGTGAAAGGTCCGCTGGGCTCACACGCATCGCCGCTTGTTGGTCTGATCTCACGTCGACGCCGCTTTCGGCGGTTGTTTCGATCGCCGCCGTCGCCACCTCCGTTCCCGAGCCGATCACCGCCGATGCGTCGGTGCGCCAAGCATGGGGCGCTGACCCTGTCCGTGGGAGGCATGAACCTAAAAAGAGCAGTTGACGCCCGTCGTGGGCCGTTTACGGACCACGGGCGGGTACACAAAGCAGGTGGTTCGGCGGCTACGCCGGGGCCGGCAGCGCGGCCGGCGGCTGCAATTGGCGGCCGTGGAGGTACTTCACCGGCGCGCGCGCGAGCAGCCGGTACCAGCATTGCAGGGGCGTCAACTGCTCCGCAGTTCGGCGCAGGGTGGCGAAGAAGGCTGCGATGTCGCGACAGGCCGCCTCGACCCGGCCTGCCTCGGCGTGAGGATGGCTGATGGTGAGGCGGGTCTGCCCACCGTGACGGGTCACGCGGGCTGGGGCATGCAACAGCAGCGGACGGCTGGTGATGGCCTCGGTGTGCTGACGTGGATCGGCCAGGCGCACGAACAGGCTCCACCAGTTGTAGGTCAGCGCGGTGATGCGCGCCATGAAGCGGCAGCGCTTGATGTCTCGGGTGGTGAAGCCGCCCCAGCCCCAATGGTTCTTGAGCTCGTCGAAGGGATTCTCCGCGTCGGCGCGATCGCGATCGAGTTGTGCCACACTCAGGATCTCATGGGGCAGCGAGGTCACCAGCACCGCGTACGCGTAGACGATCGTCTGGTCGGTGAGCTCGGCGAAGCTCAGGCGCAGCTGCTCGGAATCACCCTGCTCGACGACGGCCAGGTCGGCTTTGATGCGTCGACGCAGCACGACGGCGCGCCGTGCGCGACTCCAGCCCGACAGACGCAGGGTCGTTTCGGCCCCGTGCCAGCCTTGACCGGCATCGCACCACTCGGCATCGCGCATCAGACGTTCGACGGCCTGCTTGACCTTGGAGGTCATGCGCAGCTTGAACAGATCGGGGATCCCCTCCTGCTCGGCCCGTGCCATATTGGCTTGGGTACCCCAATCGCGATCGCCGCGAATGCACAGCGGCCAGTGCGCCCGCGGCAGGCGCGCGAGCAACTCCCACAGGCCCGGCGCGCTGTACTTGGACGCGGTTTGGTTGCCGTCGAGCACCTCCACGTCCAGGATCAGACGCAGACCGGCGACGAAACTAGGTGTGGTAGATGTGCGAGGGCCGACCCGGCTTGTGCGGGTTGTCGCCCTTGACCGCACCCTCGTGATGCCCGTAGAGCGGTTTGATCGTCACGTCGGCGTCGAGAATCCAGGGCACGCCCAACACCGGCGCCACGCAGGCGTCCAGGTGGTTCTGCATCCAGGCGACCCCGTCGGCTTCATCGAGCTTGCCGAGGTTGCGGCGTACCGAGTCCTCGCTGACCACCGCCTCCATGCCCAGCAAGGATGCGTTGATGGTCTCCCCACGCAAGGCGTTGATGTGGGTATAGCGCCGATGCCCGGACAGCACCGCCAGCACGGCGGTGCCCAGCACGTCGCGGTTGCTCGGGGCGTTCGGGCTGGTCAGCCGCAGCGGGCAGCTCTCGACCCAGGCATCGAAGCGCCCGCCCAGGCGCAGAAATTCCGTGAAGAACGGCAGCTGCCCCAGCGGGGTGACCGCCGCCTGTGCATCCCACTCGACGTGGACGCGGCCGCCAAAGGTGTCGACCGCAACCGGGCCGGCATGCGGCACCAAAGCCGTGGTTTCGGGTTCACCCTGCGGGTGAGGGATCGGATTGCTCATCGGGACCTCCTTGCGCCGCTATTTCAGCCGCTTGGATCACTCGAGGCAAGGTGTAACTGCTCCTTTTAGGATCATCGTCGTTATCGCGTGTTCGTATCCATGCGTGGGTCGAGGCCGCTTCAGGCGCGTTCGGCCCTCCCCGCCCGCCGAGATTGACCATGTCGAACCGAGCCTGGACGCGCCCGAGTCCAATGTTGCGCGATTGCCGTCAATGGGTCTCACACGCTGTCGCAACCACAGCATTGTCGGTAATACGCCATCCAGGAAGATGCCCGACCTCGGTCGAACTGATCGAGTGATTCGCTAAACACGACCATCGCACGCCTCGTCATCCGATTGGAGCGCCGCCTGCCGTCTTCTCCGACGCGAATCGCAACACCCTGGGGCACGTTATACTCGAGCCCTCAGGCGGACACGATCGCGGGGATGATCACCATGCAGGACAGCCAACCGGCATTACCCGTCGCACGCTATGTATTCATCTACCAAGCGATGAACGACCTGCACCTGCCCACCTATCCCGGCGCTCTGTGGCACAGTGCCTTCGGCGCACGTCTTCGCAACCTGTCCTGCCGCATGCCGAACACCGAGTGCGAAGCATGTCTGCTGCGATTCCGATGCAACTACTCGCTTCTATTCAGCGGGCCGCGCCCGCCCGATGCCATGCCGGCACAAAGCGATGTTCCCGCACTCATGCGGAACATTCAGACCATACCTGTTCCGCATATTTTCCAACTCGACTCCGGACGCGGGGCGATGAATCGGGCCGGCGATATGCACCGAATCTCAATGGTGCTGGTCGGGACCGCCAACAACTACCTCCCGTTGATTGGCCAGGCCATGGCCGATGCAGGGCATGGCGGTTTGGGTTCGGATCGCACCCCGATGCAGCTTGTCGACTTTGTGCAAACGCGCGCAGACGGATCACTTCACCAGGTCGTCGGCCAGCATTGGGTTGGCGACCCTACCCCGCCGGAGCATCCTCAAACGCCGAAGGCACCATGCGCCGTGCGTGTTCGGTTCACGAGCCCCTACAATGCCGACGGCAAAAAACCGAACCCAGACCGGCTCGACATCGGGTGCCTGCTCGGTCAAATCGTGCGGCGCTGCTCTCTGCTCCAGTACTTCTATACCGGCCGCCCGCTTCAAGCCCCTTTTGCCGATCTCAAAGCCGCGAGTGCCGATGCCCGACTCGTCAGCGCAAAGCTGCACGTCTACGCGAGCTCACGCTACTCCGCCCGGCAAGGCAGCCGAAAACCCACCGGCGGCCTCCTCGGTCACTTCGACCTCGACCTCACCGGCCTGGAGGGCATCTGGCCCTATTTGTACCTGGGCCAATGGCTCAACGTCGGGAAGAACGCCAGCATGGGGTTCGGCCAGTATCAGTTGTCTCAGTTTTCGGAATAGCTGAGCGCCGCTGATGGTTCGAAACAGGTCAGAGCATCTGAACTGAGCCGCTGCGGCAGGTTAGAGGCTTTAGGCCAAGTGGTAGACGATGACGCGATACCTGGGGCTGACGTAACGGATGCGCTGCCCCTCGGCGAGCGGTACCGCAGTGGCGTTCGAGTTTTAGGCCGATCTTCAAACGAGCCGTTTTATCTCACCCCATACGGAGCTTGCACCAAGCGGATGTTCCACCTGCTTACGCAACTCGCTGGGTGCGATTCGGTGAGGCATGGATGGCTGGCGAGTCCACTTCTTTTTGCAACGCATTCAGGATGTGCTCCGGGGACTGCCCCCCGCTCGCGCGACCCCAGAACCCGCGTTCGGGTAGTGCCCCACCATACCAACCGTTTGGGAACTGTGTGTCGAGCCAATCGACAAGGGCACCTTCGCCAAAGAATGCCACCTCATCAGGGCATATCACGAACAAATTTTGAAAGCCGGGCCCGCCGAGCTCCGGTTGGAGACGGTCAACCAGCGGAGATGTGCGGTTGTGAGTCAGGCGGGCGATGGAAAGTCGACCATTTGCCACGGTCTGAACGCCGTTCGCTGCCTTTGCTGCCGCCACTTCCTGGTCCGTTGTAACGCCCTGGGCGTGCCGGTCCTGCTGCCGGATGTTTTGGATCTCCTCCTGGGTGGCACCGATCGCGGAGAGTTCGGCCAGATAACCTCGGTCATTGGCGGCGACCAGATCGAACCAGTGCGTCCAGCGCTGCGCGGGCAGCTCAAGCAGATCGAAGACCTGATGCAGGGAGGTTGGTTGTGTACCTCCCGCTCGCTCGCCATGGTGATCGATCAAGATTGCCGAATCGAAGCTCAGCCCAAGATCGTCTTCCAGCTCAACCAGAACCGGAGTCCAGCCAGCGGCCAGTGCCCCCGATATTTCATCGTGATAGGCGGAGGCATGCGCCCCCCACCCGAGCCTGCGGTCATAAACCGGACCGGCATTGACCTCGCGCAGCAGGTCGCGAATGGTCAGCATCTCAAGATCGTGACCACCGAGAAAGAAGGCGAGTCGACGAGTCATCAGTCGGTCTCCCCCCAGTCGTAGCGTTCAAGCCAGGGGAGCTCAAGACTGTCCTTGGTTAGGGACTCCAAGCCCCGTTCTGCGGCTCTACGCTGATTTTGCTTCTTCGAGCTTCCCGACCCGCGATCGTTGGCGACAGACCAACGGAAGGTCTCGGACTCCATTTCGGCTCCGGACACCAGGCATCGGGATACGTTATTGGGGCCAAAAACCTCCCAGACCTGAGGGGTATGGACTGGGTATTTCACACGGCCCGAGTCACCCAACAGGCACAGAGCATTGGCAATATCCGGATCCATCGACGCTGCGAATCCATCACGAAAAGCCTGCCATCGCCGACCAACGCTTGACGTCTCATTCGGCTGAGCCTCGGCCAGCCGCTTGGCTGCTTCGCGTTCGACCTCGTAACAGTCAGGCCATTCGGCAAGTACCTCACCAGTGTCCGCGCCAGTGTCAAGAGAGACGTGGTGATAACGTGGTCTCAGAAAAGGGTTGTCCATGGCATAGCGAGCATGCCGATCGATCAAGAAGAGCCCGACCGGGTCGATCCGCACCTGCCCGAGACCGATTGGCTTGCCCATGCCGAGCTTGTGCCGAAAGGTGCCGTTGGGACGCAGCGCATAACAGATCAAGCCCAGCTCCCGAGCGTCCAGATTGTCGAAATCACAATGGAAATAGAATGCGGTACCGCCCTTGATCGGTGCGATCTGGACCTTTTGCTTGGTGTTTTCGGTCGAATCCGAGGTCTCCCAGGGTGCGCGCCCTTCCAGCGCCTTGGGATGATGGACGTAGTGTTTTCGGCCTTGTGGATGATGCCTGCCCGGCCTCAGGTCCTTCTTGTGGATATGTTCGGTGCCACCGCTCGGTTTGAAATACATCGATGGACTTGGCGGCTTGGGTGTGTCAAGAACTTTGAGCGTGACCTCGGGCATGTAATAAGGCGCAGGTTGGCCGATGGCGAGTCGGCCGAAGCCAAAGCGGACACGTCCACTGTAGGCGAGACCGCCGCCGTCATCAGAGCGGTCGTGCTGGACAAAGCCAAAAACCTGCTCGGCAGGGCTGATCCATTGCCGGTCTTTGTTGAAAGGCAATAGCTCGGGGTCGAGCGCGGCGAAGAACTTGTGTACATCCGCGCGTTCGCCGGAAGCGTCATCGACTCGGCCGCGCCAAATCGCCGAGAAGGAGACCTCGTCGACCACAGGCTCGCCTCCCTCCATCCGGGCATTGAAATACACGATGTCGCCTTCCCTGAGCGCCAAATGCCCGTCTGCTGCACGGCGCTCGCCGTTGTCTCGGCTGCCCTGCGGATGAAAGGGATGGACCTTGGACTCCGCCGCAGGATCTTTGAGCACGCGGCGCCAAGTTTCCTCGGTGCGCTCGCTCGCAAGCTCATGGAAGCGTCGAATGGCCTCCGGGAGAATGCGAAAGGTTGGCCCTTGCTCGACACCTTCGGGACAGGGGATAAAGACTTCGTGTCTCTTATTGCTTGGCATATCCCCGCGGTCCTTCTTGCCGAGGATTCGCAGAATACCGCGAGTTTTTTCGGGCCCTGGGTCGCGGTCGGGCAGACCGGTCGCTTTCTGGCCGATAACAAACGCATCGGCCGTCGTCTTCCGCGGTTTTGTGCGAAGCGCCGGATCGAAGTTCAATCCATCGCCGTTCCAGATCCAAGCGGGTTTGGCGAGACGCATATAATAGTAAGCGCCGTCACTTGGGCTGGCGCCATCCGGACGATAGGTGACAAGCGCGTCGAGAAAGGCCCCCTCTTGGCCGGCGCTACCGTAATTGCCGATCAGAACCTTCAACCGTGGCTCGGGAAACATGGCCCGGAAGGCCTGCCAGCGTCCCGCATCTCTGTGGCGATACCCCTTTGTCTGATCGCCCTCCAGAGTTGGCAGCGTCAAGGGCAAAAGACAGAGCTCCGGGCCTTCTCCAACAACCATCCCCAGTGCTGAAAGGCTGTCGCCCATTTCGCGCCGATAAGACAGCATGGCATTGTGCAACACGCGCAGGGCCGAGCCGGACGCCGCCTCGGCGAGCGATGAGATCAGCCCGCGCAGGCTACTGGCAGGGATCGCGGGGATTGTCGGCTCCAACTCGAAGGGTTCGACTTCGGCGGGGGATGTCTCGGTTGCTTCTTGAGAGCGTCGAGCACCGATGAAGAACGGCCTCTCTGCCTCCAGTCGGCAGAGGATGCGGCCGCTGTAACATCCTGCACGCGAGTCTTGTCCGGAGGGTTGCGTCTGCTCCGCAGGCTGATTCAGGTAACGGGCGTGACTCAGGCGGGCAAGAGGATCTTCCGGCCCGATATCCGCCAGACGTTCCAGGCTGTTCCGCGCAACCCAATGCGGACTATCTCGACCTTTAACGGGCACAAAATGATATGGGTTATGGAATCGACGCTCATCGGGGACCTGCGAGGTCTGACCAGCGCCGATTCCGCCACGAACGTCTCGACGGCGATCGCCATTGCCCGCCGACCCCGGACCGTCATCGTCGTTTTTTAGACCGGCCTGTTTCAAGGCGTCTTGAAGGCTACTCGCCATGTGCTGCCTCATCTAAAGATCTTGTGGGCATAAGATCCCTTAACGCCTGAATCGTTGCGAAAATCTGGTCCCGTTGGGTTTTGTCGAGGGTTGGTGGCCCCTCTCCGGCGGTGTGCATCGCTTGTCCACTTCCGTCAGACGAAGACAACGACCACTCCGTCACCTGAGCGCGGCAGCTGCCGTGGCCTTTGGCGGCCCCCAAGCCGAACGTAATGTCGCCCTCAGAAAGGTCATTGAGTGTGAGCGCCAGCAGGCCAAGCCCCCAGTGCTCGGTCCGTTCCAGATCGATCTCGACGGTGCCGCTGAGGATCGGGGCATAGCGGGACTCGGCGTTGAACTTCTGATGCTCCGCACCACCGCCTGTAAAGCGGTCGATGGCAACAAATTCCTCCGGGAGTTTACGACCCGAGTCGGCAACGAGTGCGAAATCCGAAATCCCGACCGGCGAGCGCCAGCCGGCTCCACCGAAAACTTGGCAAGCGTTGCAGAGTTTTTCTCGGCGTTCTTTCGCGTCCCTGAGCGGCGGGCATGCATCGCGCGGATCGTCCGTTCGGCAGGCGTGGAGGCCCATTGTGCGGAGGATGCGCTCTGCTTGGGAACGCACTGCACCGCGAAACGAGCTTGCCGGCAGATAGACCTTTCCGTTGTTGTCGCGGCGGGGCCGGTGGTCGGCTGTCGCCTCGTCAGCGCCCACGGGGTCGTTAACAAGGAAGGGCGAGTCGAACAAGAGCCGAAGCCCTACGCGCAGCACCGAGGGGGCGGAGACACTATCGATCAGTTCTGCCGCAGCTTGCTCAAGTTTGCGTCGCCTGTTGCGTGAAAGATCCGGCAGGTATTGATGGGCCGGGCATAGCGGAGACCGCTTGAGCCAAGCGTCGAGATCCTCCGGCACCATGCGCCTTATTCGGTTCGGGGTCCAGACGCATTCGCCCTTGCCGCTCATGCCGTCGGCCCCGAGTCTAATCCTAGAAGGCCCCCAATTAAATCCGGCAAGTCCCGCCAGCAGCAAGGTCACCTCCGCGTCCGTCAGATCGAGGCCCGTGATGGTAACGTTGAACGTGGCGCCAGTCGGAACCAGGTCACGATGAAAAAGCTTGCGGTCGCTGGCAGCTCGGGTGAGCCGGTCGATCGCCACGCCGACCTCCGTGCCGAATTGATGCGGAGCCTGCCAAAGCGGCGGCGGGTGCGCGGGTTCTAGGTCTTCATGCAGCGGCGCATCCCAAAACTCGGCTTTGCCGCCGGCGGCGATGGAACCAAAAAGGTCGCCAACAAGGTCCGCGCCCAGCCCGCGGCCTTTCAACCAAGCCCGCACGACGCCCTTCAGGCTGCTTCCCGGTAGGTATGGCCGTGAGCGGTGATCCATCGCTAAAGTAGCGACCTCTATCTCACGCATCCCCCGACCATCCCAAACGCCCCGCTTGTCAACCTCGCCGCCGCCGATGTGGAGCGGCGTTTGAGTGACCAGGGTGCCCTCGATGGACCAGCGACTTTTGAACGGCACGACTATTCCTCCCAGTCAACCTGCATCAATGCGCGCGGTCTCAACGTCTGATGGCAACCTAGATTCGCGGCTACCTCGCCATATCCGTTCTGCGGCAAGTACGGGCAGGTGCTCCAATCGTCTCCATACCGTTTCTTGGCCCATTCGGGCAGTGGCAGACCGGTAGAGCCCCACCGCTTGATCGCTGCTTCGGCCTCGGACTCACGCCCGGATATCGCGACAAGCACGAATACGGCGCCTGGCTCGGTAAGAAGGTAGGGCCGATAAGGTTTCCCATGTCCGCGGAAACGTCGATGCAGATACCCGCCCCCGGCGAGAGTCTGGCGTGCAAAATAGCGCACCAGCCGAAGGCTGCTCCCCGAGAGCTCCTTCCAGATCAGGCTGTAGGAGGCTGCCAGCTCATCGCAACCGCTGGTTTCGTCGAGGCTCTCCGGGTCGCACAGGAGGGCGGGAGTTTGAAGCGTTACCAGCCAGAGACTATCGATTGGAGCAAAAGACGATGGGCAGGCGTCGCGGAATAATCCCGGCAAGGTTAACTCGATGCCCACCGGGGCCTTGGTCTTGCCAAGTCCAAGCAGCCCGCCGCCGATAAGCGAGGCGAGTTGATCGACGACCGCCTGACGGTCAGCCTCCGCCGGGATCCGGGACAGATCGAGCCGCGCGTACCAGTCGATCGGGGTCGACGGACCGTCGTCAGCAGATGCCGGATGCCAAGGCCAAATCATTTCGTAGGCGAACAGCTGATCGTCAGCCGCCCGTCGAGTTTCTTCGCTGATGGCCGTGCGGACCCTCAACTCGCGGGTGAGTCGCGGCCAACCGAAGCTTGCGGCGATGTCGGATTCGTCCTTCCAGTCTACCCGGAAGGCCGGGGCGCGCCATGTGCCCGTCTCGTCCCGCAGCAACGCCGGCGCTTCACAGAGAGCCAAATCGACAGGCTCGGCGACCCGGCCCACTTTCGCCAGCGAATCCGGCCAGACGGCCGGACGGATTCCCGGCAGCGCGGCAGGCAGTGCATGGGTGAATCGCAGGGCATGGAACCACGCGCCGAGTGCGGGGCGCGCTGGATCGAGGTCCTCGTCTACCCTCGCGTCGCAACGACCAAGCAAGGCCGTCCAGTGCTGGGCAATGAGGCCCTTGATCGCGGCACCAGGGATGCTGTCTTGCGACTCGAACAGATTGGCGGTCGAACTACGCCTCGCCAGGCAGAACGGAGCCGCCGGTCTCAAGACCAAGTCCAGCCCCGCGAGCCCTGTGACGTTGAGTTTAGTCGGCGTGGCGTGGACCTTGATCGGCCTGGCCACCGTCGCATTCAGCAGTCGGCCGAATCCGACGGTCCGCTCGGCGCCGATTTGGCCGATCCAGTTGAGCCCGATCTCGAGTGCGCGGCGCAAGGCTTTGGGCTCAGTGTCGTCTTTGGCAAGAAAATGTGCTTCTCCAGCGAAGGTCAGGGACTCGCCTACGGCATAGGGTGCTTCGATAACCTGGAGGTCCTTCTCGTTGACCGCGCCCCGCAGCGGGTCCACGCTGATTCGGAAGCGTCGCCCTGGACAACGCCGGTCGCCGTTCGTTGGATACAAATCGGTTAGGACCAGCCGTTTACGTGCCGGCTCGACATCGCCGGCAGGCGCATCCTCCGATCCGGTCTGCTTGCCTAGCCACTCCTTGATCTTTGCCGGTGATGGTGGACCCGTCAACTTGGGCACCGCATCCGCGAGTTGCCTCCAAGCCTCGAGTAGCTTCCCGGTCAGATGGCTTCCCGGCAGGTAATCGCGCCCATCCGGGTCTCGCGCCATCGGCGAGTCAAATCCATAGGCCCCAGGTGCGGTAGACTGGGTTATTAATGGCCCTTGGACGGTCACCTCGATGCGCATTTTGCAATAAGCCATGCGATCAGCCCTCCAAGTAGTCCCACAATTCGTTCAGATGGATCCAAGAAGCATCGCCGCCGTTCACCGTGGCGCGCAAAGCGGCAAGACACTCCCGCGTAGTCGCATCCAGACCGCGGTGGACACGATCTTCGCTCTTGTCGTCGCTTTCCCCTATTTCGAATCGTTCCGTCGCCGCCCGGTGGATACGACGCCTGGGCAACGCTGGTGCGATCTCGGACATTAGGTACCACGCCTCGGTCAACCGCTCACCGTCCAGAAGTTGGGCTTTGGGATCAAGCCCGAGCGGCCAGCGCCGGGCAGTGACTGCGGCCACATCGACCCCGGCATGGTCGAACGATTCCAGCACCTGGTAGGCGACTATATTCCGCGAACGCTCGCCGATGGATTTAGCTGACTCGCAGAGATTGCGCGCCAGAGTCGTGATACGGTGAATAGGCGCGTTGTGGTGACAAAACACGAGTCCGGCCGAATGGGTGACCGGATTTCCGAGGAGAGACCAGCTCCTCGCACGGTCGTAGAAAAACCCCAGTGTCCATATTCCGACCCAAGCCGGCACGACCCAGATGAATTCGTCGCCGCCCCACAGCAGGGTTTCCATCCGGTGTCGCTTGCCCTTGGTTGTCCAGGACGGCTTTCCGCAGCAGTCTTGTAATAAGTCATGGAGTAGGTCTTTCCGCAGCGCTTTGATTTGGAGATCGAATTTGTACTGCGTATCCGGGTCGGTGCAGAGGGTGGTTTGCATCCCGCCAAAGCTGTTCCCGTCCACATAGATGACCGCCATCTTATGGTGTAGATTGCCCCTGTCTATGTTTTTACTGAAGTTTCCGGTTTTCGGAGGGGGTTGGCAGCAGGGGTGGGGGGTATTTTGAGGGGGTTTGCCCAGATTCGCGCAAACCCTACCGAAATCCCGACCTCCCCAAGCGCTACTGACGCCTGAGCGCGCCAAAACCCGGAAACTTCAGTGTTTTTAGTGAGCTCATCAAAATCGTTGACGAAATACGGGAGGTCTTGCTCATCAATCCCCGCGCGTTCGGCATAAAATGCCCGCCGTTTGTTGTCCACGCCATACCCGCGGCGCACGCTCACCGAACGGCTGATTCGCCCTTCATTCTTTTGCCCCGAGTCGCGCGCCTGACGTCCGGGCCCAGCGGCGGGTCGCACCCTGTCGCAGGCACATGCATCGGTCGCGGCCTGGTCGGACGGAACAGCAAGAGTGGGCGACCGCATCTGCCGCCAGCGATTTAGCGCTAGCAGTCCCTCGCGGGCAATATTGAAGTCGTTATCCTTCAGCACATCGACCACGAAGGTTGCGTGTCGCCACTTGGCGTCTCGATCAAGATACTCCGTCACTCGGTCTCGCATGTGACGCGCGCCCTCGGCATCTACACTCCTGAGTGTGAACAGTCCGGAAGAGGCCCCCGTTGAAATGGCGTCCAGTCCGAAGTGCTTCCGAATGTCATCCATCGCGTCGAGCAGCAGCAGACCGCCGCCCCGAATAGTGCTCAGATCGTTGGTGTCATAAACGAAATGCTTAAGATTGACCCCTTCGACACGGAGATACCACGTCATCGTATTAGTCTCCGTCCTGCCTTTGCCGCGTCAGCATCGGAGCCAGCCAACCAGAGAGAAGGTACAGAAGCCATACAGCTATCAGGGATATGGCAACCAACCCCGATAATGACCAGCGCCAATGCGCAGCCAGAGCCTCCTTTAGCCCAGGCACCTCAATCAACGGGAGTAAGGAGGCAAACACGGCGAGCGCGATGCCGAGTGTGGCAACCGCGGTCAATCGCGTCGTGAAACGTGTCTGCCTCTCTTGCTCGCGGGTGTCCAAGAATTCATTGATGCTGCGCGCCTCTTCGTTAACCTGATCATATAGCCTTTGCGTTTCCAGGTGACGGCTCCACCAAGCGAACAGCTCTCGGGCTTGAATCTGGTTGGAGATCTCATTGAACCAATAGCGGTGGGTAAAACGCAGCAGCCTTTTCAGGATGACATCTCAGGGCAATCGCATCAACCTCGGCTAATATTCGAAGCGTCCGATGG